>Ga0213919_1000529_pt1 | contig 16524 bp, 13 predicted proteins | sample McNCre317MG_FD_161056 | JGI IMG/M metagenome (GOLD analysis project Ga0213919, IMG submission 161056) | Freshwater microbial communities from McNutts Creek, Athens, Georgia, United States - 3-17 MG | ecosystem: Environmental > Aquatic > Freshwater > Creek | place: USA: Georgia | collected... | reverse complement strand
CGCGGCAGCGCTCGAGCGCCGCGCGGGCTTCCTCGACGGCTGCATTGGCGGCGGGCAGATCCTCCTCCCGCAGACGCCGGATCTCCGCAATGATGAAGGGCTTCTCGGCGGGCGAAGCCTTCTGCAGCTCGGCCTGGAGCGCCTTGATCGCGCCATCCACGTCGCGCACCCCCGCCAGCGCGGCCTGCACCGCGTTCACCTGGGCCTGGCAGCGGTCCACCCGGACCGGCCGCAGCTGCAACCTGCCCTGGATCTCGTAGTTGTCCGAGGTGCCGGACTGGAAGGCCAGCGTAAAGGCGGTGGACGCCCCGCCGAGGTCGGACAGATCGCGGAACTCGCTGTTGATGATGTCATCCAGATTGAGGGTTCCGGCGAACACGCGCGCTTTCTGCCAGGCCGTCAGGCCGTTGCGGATCGCCGAGGCGACCTTGTTTTTGATGCGGGTCTTGATGCCCTCGATCAGCGCCTCACGTTCGTCTCCGGTAGCCTGATTCAGCGCGAAAAGGGTGTCGGCGTTGCCGACGGCGGCGCGCAGTTCGCTGGAGAAGGCCTGAAATCCGGCGCGCATCGCGGCCTCCGGCGTTTCGTCCTCCTCCCACAGCGCGACGACGATGAGGAGCCGGCGGATCGTCAGCCCGTCTTCGAAGCGCACCCGATGGACCCCGACCGAGGCCGGGATGTCGGCCGTCTGCCCGGCGCGCATGTCGTTGCGGATCACGATCCGCGCGTTGCCGAGCGCCGGGGCGGTCACCCCCACCAACTCGGGGGTCGTCAGCGTGTGATCGTCGACCCACAGCACGGCGGGCCACAGGTAGGGCTCGGAATGCCCGGTGCCATCGCTTTCGCGAATGCAGCGCAGGCGTTCGAGCGTGATGATCGAATCGGTTGCCATGTCGCTTTCTCCTTTTGGTGGATAGCGCTGATCCGGATATCTGGCAGAGCCGGGGAAGCCGGCAAGCGGGGAATGGCCCGGGACGGGCGACACCGGATCAGGCCTGTCGGGGCGATGCAAACTCAGCATAGCCAAGGGTGCAGCACTTGCAAGCCCTGTGCTGCCCTTGCGCCGGCGGCGCGCGACGCATCCTTCAGGCGATCCGCTTCATCACATGCAGCAACTGATGCTGCGGCTGGCTCAGCACCTCGGCCAGCGAGACCTTGTCCAGCGTCGTCAGGAAGGCCTCCAGCGCGTCGGCGAGCACCCCCCTGAGCCGGCAGGTGGAGGTCAGCAGGCAGCGGCTCCCGTCGCCGAAGCACTCCACCAGCGCGAGATCCACCTCCATGCGCCGCACCACGTCGCCGATCCGGATCGCACTGGCCGGCCGCGCCAGGCGCAGGCCGCCACCCTTGCCACGGAGGCCTTCGACGAAGCCGTTGCGGATCAGTTGATTGACGACCTTCATCAGGTGGCTGCGGGACAGCTCGAAACGCCCGGCAATCTCCTGAATCGTCGCGAGACGGTGCTCGTTGGCGGCCAGGAAGATCAGGACGCGCAGCGCGTAGTCCGTGTGCTGGGTGATGTGCATGGCCGGACGGGAGTTCGGAACCTTGAGGACGCGGGGATTTCAACCACCCGGAGGATAGGAGGCGCTCACCGCGATTGCCACGCCCGTCATCTGGCCGATCACGATCTTGCGCACGACGCTGCCCTCGCAGATCAGGATGGACGGGCCTTCCGCGCCGTGGAATTCGACCTCCAGCGTAATCGCATCGCCGATGCCGCGGTCCAGCGCGTACTGGGTCTGGATGTACATGCCGGTGGCGCTGATGTCCTTGATCTCCCCCGTCACCGAACCGATGCGGACCGGCGTATGCACCGGAATACGCAGATGGCGGCGGCGCTCGTCGACGACGGGCCCCGGCCCGGCCGCCCCGGCGACTACCCCGCCGGCCGGCAGGCCCCGGATCAGTTCGAGCAGGGCCTCGGCGGAGATGTAGCGGCTGACCACGCTCGCACCGACGTCGGCGATCAGCGCGGCCGACATCCGCAGCCTGTCGCCATCGACCATCAGCACGAGGGGCGCCTGGCAGCACGCGCGGGCCTCCTGCGCGCCGGCGAGCACCCCGGCGGCATCCGCCCGGTCGCTGAGGTCCACGAAGAGCACGTCCGCCTGCCCGATCAGCGCCGGGTCGGCCGCCGCGACGGACAGACCGGTGCCGGTGACGACGAAGGTCTCCGGCGAAGCCTGCAGCAGACCGCGCAGCCCTTCCAGAAACAGGGAGTAGGGGCTGATCAGGAAGATCCGCGTGGGCATGGCGAGGCTCCGGGAGGGCTGAAGGGCCCCATGCTAGCGCATCTGCGCGGCCTGCATCGCCTGCTCCAGCGCCTCGAGGGCGAGATCGAAGTCGAAGTTGTCGAGGGCGCCCTCGACCGGCCGCATCCCGGCCCCGAAGGCGCTGCGCAGCAACGGCGCATTCTCGTCTGCAATCTGGCGGGCAGCCAGGTCGCCCTCCTCGAAGGCCCGCCGCAGCGCCTCGCACACGCTGGCGAGGCGTTCCCGGTCGATCGCCGATCCGCCCGCTGCCGGTCCATCCTCCGGCCCGTCGCCGCGCGCAGCCCCCTCGCCCCCGTCGCTCCGCGCAGCCGCCGGCCCGGGAAGCGCCTCCGGGATGCGCACGCCGACGGTGAACCAGAAGCGGCTGCCCTTGCCCTTTTCGCTGTCCACGCCGATCGCCCCGCCCATCAGTTCGACCAGGCGGCGCGCGATCGCCAGCCCCAGGCCAGCGCCGCCATAACGGCGGCTGAGGGAGTCATCGGTCTGGTGAAAGTGCTCGAACAGCCCGCTCTGCTGATCCGCATCGATCCCGATCCCGGTGTCGCGGACCTCGAAACGCAGCACGCCGTCCTGGCCGCTGCGCTCGTCGAGCATGACCCGCAGGCGCAGTTCGCCGGACTCGGTGAACTTCACCGCGTTGTCGGCCAGCTTGTGGAGCACCTGCCCGATCTGCAGCGCGTCGCCGACGAAGGCCTGGGGCATGTCGGCCGGAATATCGACGATCAGCTTGAGCCCCTTCTCGGCGGCCTTGTCGCGGACCCGCTCGATGACCGACCCCACCAGCGTGCGCAGCTTGAAGGGCTGCAGGGCCAGGCCCTGGCTCTCGGTGTCGAGCCGGACGTAGGCCAGGATGTCGTCGATGAGCCCGAGCAATTGCCGGCTGGCCCCCTGCTGCTTGGTCAGCAGATCCTGCTGGCGCGGCGACAAGCCGGAGCCCTGCAGAATCTGCGCAACCCCGATGATCGCGTTCAGCGGGGTGCGCAACTCGTGACTCATGTTCGACAGGAAGGCGCTCTTGGCCCGCGAGGCCTCCTCGGCCAGCGCCAGCGCCCGGGTGATCTCGACCCTTGCCGTGCGCTCGGCGGTGATGTCCTCCAACGTTCCGACACAACCCTGGGCCAGCTCGTCAGGGGCCACCGCGCGCACGACGATCCTGGCCCAGAAACGGCTGCCGTCCTTGCGCACCACCTCCCGCTCGTCACGGTAGCTGCGATGCTGCGCCATGTCGGCGAGCAGACGCCGCCCCGCCTCGACAAAATCGGCCTCGCTGCGGTAAAACATCGCCGTCGAGCGGCCGGTCAATTCGCCGGCCTCGTAGCCGAACATCCGCTCCAGGGTGTGGTTGCAGCGCAGGACGACGCGGTCGCGCATCACCGCAATACCGATGTTGGCGCCGTCGAAGATCGCCTGCTGCTCGGCGTTGGCCTGGCCGAGGGAGGCGGTGCGCTCGGCGACGAGCTGCTCGAGTTCGTTCCGGTAGCGGGTCAGCTCGGCCTCGATCAGCAGGCGGCTGTCGACCAGGGCATTGAACTCGGTGGCGACGGCGGCAATCTCCTGCGGCCCGGCGACCGACGCACGCACCTCATCGTGGCCGTCGCGAACTGCGCGGGCGGCCCGGGCGAGCCCGACGACCGAGCGGTCGATCCAGCGTGCAATGGTCAGCGCGACACCGAGCAGCAGCACGACCAGCAGCGCCAGTCGCAACCCGCTGCGCAAGGCCTTCTCGCGGGGCGGCGCAAGCACCTCGTCCACCGGCAGGCTGACGAAGGCGAGCAGCCCCAGTTCGGGGATCGACTTCACACCGAACACGTACCGGGCACCATCGCTGGTGCGCTCTTCGAAGTTGCCATCGCGGACTTCGACAATACGGCGGGCCGCCTCGCTGCGAGGCGTCCTGCCGATCAGGTTCTCCCGATCCACGTTGCGCCACACCATGACCCCGGTCTCGTCCAGGAAGCCGTAGCGGGTGCCTTCCGGCAGCAGGCTGTCCGGCACCAGCAGACCGAACTTTTTCAGCGGCAAGGTGATTCCCACGTAGCCGATCACCTCTCCCCTTTCATCCGGGATGGGAGTGACCAGGGGCAGCACGGCCTGGCCGGCAATGGCTCCGAAGATCGGCTGACCGACGATGAAGCCCTTCGTCTCCTGCACCTTCCGGTACCAGGACGCCCCGCGGAAATCGACGCGTTTTCCATCCGGCAAGGGCAGCGCCGAGCACACGGCCTCCGCGGCAGCATTGGTGAAGACGATGTTCGCGTACTCGGGATGGAGGCCGTGAAGTTCGCCCATCACCCGCTTGCAGCGCCCGGTATCGCGCAGGTAATCCCGCTGCCTGGCCAGATGCTCGAGCTGGGCCTTGGCATTCAGGAGCTTGCCGCTGACGTTGGCGGCGAGCACGTCGGCCTGGCGCAGCAACATGTCCTTGGTCCGCCTGACGGCATCCCGCTGTTCGGCGTAGATGTCGTAGGCGATCAAGGCCGCCAGCGGCACCGCCAGCCCGGCAACCAGTATGAGCAGACTGCTGCGTATTCTCATCCTGTCCTCCCCCGCGCTCGCCGCCCCCTGAAAACCGGACGACGGTCTTGTTTTATCGGCTGCCGGCGCCCCAACTTTCGGCCCGACCGTCAGCCGAAGCTCAGCCGCCGGCTGCGCTCGAGGCGCTGCGCGAATTTCGGGAAGTCCAGCCCCGTACGTGCGCGCAGCGCCTTGGCCAGATTGCCGATCTCCCGCCAGCGCGGCGCGAAGCCCGGGTGGCGGAAGGCCAGCACGATGTCGTTGCCGTCAGCGAGGGACAGGCTCAGCACGCGCTCGTCGAAGACTTCGGCGATCATCGCCAGGTGGGCGACGCGGTCGTCCTGCTCTCCGGCCAGATTGGCGACCATCAGGCCGCGCCCGGCGAGCGCGTCTTGCACGCTGCGGTAGAAATCCACCGAGCTGACCGACGCGGACAGCCCGTGACGGTCGAAGGCATCCATCATGATCACGTCGGGACGCTCTTCCCACTCCCCACTGTGCCGCACCCAGGCGGCGCCGTCACCTTCGACCACCCGCAGGCGCGCATCGTCCGGCGGCAGCAGGAAGGCGTCGCGAAAGGCGATCACGCCGGGATCGATCTCCACGACGGTGATCCGCGCGCCGGCCAGCTGGCGCCAGCAGAACTTGGCCAGCGAGCCGCCGCCCAGGCCCAGCATCAGGATGTGGCGGGGGCGCTGAAGGAAAAGCAGGAAGCTCATCATCGCCTGGGTATAGTCCAGTTCCAGCGCGAAGGGATCCTTCAGGCTCATCGTGCTCTGGATCAGCGACAGGGAGAAATGCAGCGTCCGGGTGACGCCGTCGTCGATGACGAAGGGCTTGTCGTACGCCCCCGACAGCACCCGGCGCAGCACCCACTGGCTGTCGCAATCGGCGGGTTCGACGACGTGGAGGGTATCGGTGTCGGGCGAGAAGGGGCTGGGCAGTTCCAGCAGGGGCGGCATCGGGGGGCATTCGGGGCGGAGGCAGGTCCGCCAAGTCTATCAGGCCGTCGGTCCGGCCACGGCAGTGCGCTTTCCTTGATGGCGATCAACTCCGCCCGCCGGTCACGCCTAAAGTTCTCCCTCTACGGGCCGTTCCACACAGCGCCCCGCCCGAGAATACGGAACCGGCCGATTCGTCGCATTCCGGCTCCGCCGTTCCGCCACGACAGGCAAGACAAGCTCGGTCGGCCCTCGCCGATCCGAACCCGCAACACCCATTTCGATTCAGAGAACAGGACGAAATCATGACCATCGCCCAGCGCCTGACGCTCCTCGTGGCCGCGGCCCTCGTGAGCCTGCTGGCCCTTGCCGGCATCAACTACCAACAGATGAGCCGGGTCTACGACGCCGCGAACTTCGCCAACGTCAATGTCGTGCCGAGCATCGAGCTGCTCAACACGGCCATGTCCGAACTCGGCCGCGCCCGCGTCCGCGCCTACCGCCTGACGCTGCTGAGCGACGCCCAGGATGTCGGAAGCCTGGAGAAGCAGCTCTTCGAGGCCCGCGCCAACATCGACAAGGCCCTGAAGGACTATGAGCCGCTGGTCATCAACGACGAAGACAGACGCCTGCTCGCGGCTGAGCGCGCGCTGGCCGCCGAGTACAACACGCTCACCGACGCGGCGCTCGCTGCGGCCAAGGCCGGCAGGCACGCCGACGCCCAGACGATGCTGGTCAAGAACGTGCCCACGGCCTTGAAGCTCGACGACGCGCTGAAGGCCCACATGCGCTTCAACCAGGATCTCGGCAACCAGTCTGCCGCGGACGGCGCGGCCGCGAAGCAGAACGCGACCTGGATCAACATCGTGGTGCTGGCCGTCGGCACCGTCGCGATGCTGGCGCTGAGCATCGCGACGATCCGCAGCGTCACCGCCCGCATCGCCGAAGCCAATGCGATTGCCGCGCGCATCGCCGGTGGCGACCTGCGCAAGGCGTCGGGCCAGCGCAGCGCAAAGGATGAGATCGGGCTGCTGCTCGACTCCCTCGACGCGATGCGCAGCGACCTCGCACGCACGATCGGCAAGATCGTGACCTGCTCCGACAGCGTCAACCAGTCCGCCTCGCATCTGTCCACCACGGCCCACCAGGTCTCGATCAGCACCGAGCAGCAGTCCGGCTCCACGTCCGCCGCCGCCGCCGCGGTCGAGGAGCTGACGGTCAGCATCGACCACGTCGGTGGCAGCGCCGACGACGCCAACCACCGGGCGATCGAAGCGGGCCGTCAGGCCATCGCCAGTGGCGAAGGTGTAGAGGCCGCGACCGAGAAGATCGGCAAGGTCGCCGAGCAGGTCGAGAGTACCGCCGGCCAGATCCAGACCCTCTCGGAGCAGGTCCAGCAGATCGACAAGATCACCGTGGTGATCCGCGAAGTCGCCGATCAGACCAATCTGCTCGCCCTCAACGCCGCGATCGAGGCCGCCCGCGCCGGCGAACAGGGCCGCGGCTTCGCGGTCGTCGCCGACGAGGTGCGCAAGCTGGCCGAGCGCACCACCAGCTCGGTGCAGGAGATCAGCAACGTGATCAACACGATCCAGCAGGGCGCCGTCGGCGCGGTGACCAGCATGCAGTCCAGCCGCGCACTGGTCGGTGAGGTGGTGCGCTCGGCCACCAAGGCCAGCGAATCGATGGGCGACATCCGCAGTTCGGCGACCACGATGCAGGGCGCCATCGAGAGCATCAGCGACGCGCTGCGCGAACAGCGTGGCGCCTCCACCGAACTGGCCCGCAACGTCGAAGCCATCGCGCAGATGTCGGAGGAGAACTCCGCCGCCGTCGCCTCGGTCGCCGATACCGCCCAGCGCCTGGTCGGTGTCTCCAACGAGCTGAAGTCCAGCGTGTCGCACTTCCAGGTCTGACACCGGCCGCAGCCGGCGCGCAATCAGCCCGGCCTGCCGCGCCCCGTCAGCGGCAGGCTGACCCTGAAGGTCGTGCCCTGCCCCGGCTCGCTGCTGACGTCGATGCGGCCGCCATGCTTGGCAACGATGTCGTAGGAGATGGAGAGGCCAAGACCAGTGCCCTTGCCAACCGGCTTGGTGGTGTAGAAGGGATCGAAAATGCGCTTCTGCACTTCCGGCGCCATGCCGTGGCCGGTGTCGGCGATCTCTATCCACGCCCAGCTGGCATCGTGGCCGCTGCGCACGGTGATGGTGCCGCGCTCGTCGATGGCGTGGGCGGCATTGACCAGCAGGTTCATCACGACCTGGTTGATCTGGGCCGGCAGGCAGGGCACGCGGGGGAGGTCGGCGTCGTAGTCCCGGACCACCTCGGCCTTGTACTTGAGTTCGTTCCAGACCACGTTGAGCGTGCATTCGATACCCGCGTTGAGGTCGGCCTCCTGCCACTCGGCCTGGTCCACGCGGGAGAAGTCCTTCAGGTCGGCGACGATCTTGCGCACCCGGTCCAGACCGTCGCGGGACTCGCGGATCAGGTCGGCAATGTCGTCCTTCAGGTAATCGAAGTCGGCGGCGGCGAAATCGGCCTCGCTGGCCTGGCCGCTGCGGCAGGCCTCGGCGAGCCCGACCAGATCCTCGCAATAGCCCTTGAGCGTGCCCAGGTTGGAACTGACGAAACCCACCGGGTTGTTGATCTCGTGGGCGACACCGGCCGCCAGCACGCCGATCGAGGCCATCTTCTCGGACTGCAGCAACTGGCCGTGAGCCTCCTCCAGCTCACCAATCTTCTCGGCCAGTTCCAGCCAGCGGCGGCGCAGCAGTTCGAGCAGGCCCCAGCCGACCCCGACGACCATCACGAAGGCGATGCCATGAGCCAGCACGGTCTGGCGCACGCCGTCGCGGGTCGCCGCCGCGATGGGCGCGAAATTCTGCGACACGCTGATGCCGCCGCGCACGTCGCCGACCTTGTAGCCCTGGATGGCATGGCAGGCCAGGCAGCTCTCCTGCACCTTCAGCGGCGCCATGTAGCGCAGCAGTTCGCCGGTCGGCACCTGCTCGGTCCCGATCTTCTCCTTGTCGCCCCGCTCGAAGCCTTCCAGCGCGGCACGCTCCCAGTCGTCCGCGATGTTGGCGGGGCGGATCGGCTTGAGGCTGGTCAGGCGGAACACCACGCCGCCGTCGCTGACCGCCATGCCGGCGATCAGCCGGGTCATGTAGGCCGGATTGATCATCGTAAGCGGCACCCCGTCGGTGGTCATCACGTCGCGCCGGGGGTGGACCAGATAGGGATTGGGCAGGGTCGTCGGGGTGACCGGCACATACACGCCGCCGTGGCTGGCGTTCCAGTTACGGGTCAGCATGACCATGCGGAACATGTTGCGGGCGCCCTCGATGGCGACCTGCACGGACTGCTCGCGGATCTTGTCGATCTGCAGGTCGAGGGACAGCCCCACCGTGCCACCCCACAGCACCAGCGGCAGCAGCCACCAGCGCCGCTCACGGACGAGCTTCGGGATGGAGCGGTCTCCGGAAGTGGTCTTCGAGGCTTCTTCGATCATGGCGGACGAGGCGAAGGTGCTGCGACGGAGGCGTCGCCGGACTGAAGTGTAGCGGCTGCGGACGCGAACCTCCTGAATCCAGATCAAGGCGGCGGGCGGCGCCCCCAGTCCCGCCCGGCCGCCCGAAGGGACTGAGCGCCCCCTCGGGGGGCAGCGACGGAACGGAGCGTGGGGGTCGTCCCCCCAGTCCCGCCCGGCCGCCCGAAGGGACTGGGCGCCCCCTCGGGGGGCAGCGACGGAACGGAGCTTGGGGGTTGTCCCCTCAGCCCAGCACGGCCACCGACTTGATCTGCGCGAGGAGTTCCATGCCCTCGACCAGCCCGAGCTGGTCGCGGGACAGGCGCGTGATGCGCGCCAGCAGGCGGGTGCCGGCGGCATCGAGGCTGACCAGGCAGTGGGCCGGATGGGCGGCCGGTGCAAAGCCGACGATGCGCGCCGGCAGGCGGTTGACGATGCTCGAGCGCTCGCCGGCGGCCAGCGCCAGGCTCACGTCACGGGCCTGGATGCGCAAACGCAGCGGCGCACCAACCGGCAAGGGACGGCGCGTGACCTGGATGCTGCCGCCGGCAAAGGCCAGGCGGGTCAGCTGGTAAGCGTCGTCGTGGCTGGCAACGGTGGTGTCGATCAGCGCTGCGGCGTCCTCGCCGAGGGCCAGCGGAAGGTCCACGCGAGCCAGCAGCTCCGCGCAGGGGCCGCTGGCCAGCACGCGTCCCTGCTCCAGCAGCACCAGGTGATCAGCGAGGCGCAGGACTTCGTCGAGGGCGTGGCTGACATACAGGACCGGGATCGCCAGTTCGCCATGCAGGCGTTCGAGGTAGGGCAGGATTTCCTGCTTGCGCGCTGCGTCCAGCGCCGCCAGCGGCTCGTCCATCAGCAGCAGGCGCGGCCGGGTCAGCAGGGCCCGGGCGATCGCCACGCGCTGGCGCTCGCCGCCGGACAGGGTCGCCGGGCGGCGCTCGAGCAGGTGGCCGACGCCCAGCAGCTCGAGCGCCGCATCCCAGTCGACCCGCGGCCCGACCGCCGGCGTGCGCGACCGGCCGAACTGAAGGTTGGCACGCACCGACAGGTGGGGGAACAGGCTGGCTTCCTGGAACACGTAGCCGAGGGCGCGGCGATGGGTCGGCACGAAGCAAGCGCGCTCATCGTCCTGCCAGCATTCACCATTGATCCCGACGCGCCCGGCCGCCCGCGCGAGGCCGGCCACACAGCGCAGCAGCGTGGTCTTGCCCGAGCCGGAGGGGCCGAACAGCGCGGTGATGCCACGCCCGGGCAGCGCAAGCCCGACGTCCAGCATGAAGTCGGCGCGGCGCAGGCGCAGGGCCAGATCGAGCCGGGCACCCGCTTCAGTCATCGTCCGCCCTCCTCCCGGCCGCCGTGCGTCCGCCGGCCAGGTAGACGCCCAGCAGCACGACGAAGGAAAACGCCATCAGCCCGGCGGCGAGGCCGTGGGCACGGCCGTATTCGAGGGCCTCGACGTGGTTGTAAATCTGCATCGACAGCACCTGGGTCTTGCCGGGGATGTTGCCCCCCATCATCAGCACCACGCCGAACTCGCCGACCGTGTGGGCGAAGCCGAGGATGGTCGCGGTGACGAAGCCGGGCCGGGCCAGCGGCAGCGCAACGCGGAAGAAGCTCGCCAGCGGCGACGCGCCCAGCGTCGCCGCCACCTCCAGCGGCCGCTCGCCGATCGACGCGAAGGCATTGTGGAGCGGCTGGACCACGAAGGGCAGCGAGTAGATCACCGAGGCCACCACCAGCCCGCCGAAGGTGAAGGGCAGCACGCCCAGGCCCAGCGCCTCGGTGAGCCGCCCCCCCGGCCCCTGCGGCCCGAGCAGCACCAGCAGGTAGAAGCCCAGCACCGTCGGCGGCAGCACCACCGGCAGCGCGACGACGGCCCCCACCACGCTACGCAGGCGCGAACGGGTACGCGCCAGCCACCACGCCAGCGGCGTGCCGACGAGCAGCAGCAGCAGCGTGACGACGCCCGCCAGCTTCAGTGTCAGCCCGATCGCGGCCAGGTCATCGGCGTCCACGCCCATCGCGTCAGATCCCGTAACCGGCGGCGCGAATCGTCGCCTTCGCCGCGTCGGACTTCAGGAAGCCGACCAGCGCCGCCACCGCCGCGCTGTCCTTCCCGCTGGCGAGCACCGCCGCGTCCTGGCGGATCGGGCGGTGCAGCCGCTCGGGCACCAGCCAGTGGGAACCGTCCATCAGCCGCGCGTCCCGATGGATCTGCGAGTAGGCGACGAAGCCCAGCTCCGCATTGCCCGAGGCAACGAACTGCCAGGCCTGGCCGACGCTCTCACCCATCACCACCCGCCCCTGCAGTGCGTCGCTGAGGCCGAGCGCGCCCAGGGTTTCGGTGGCGGCGCGGCCGTAGGGGGCGAGGCGCGGGTTGGCGATGGCCAGATGGGCGAAGCCGCCGGACCTGAGCACCTCGCCCCGCCCATCGACGAAACCCGCCGTCGGCGACCACAGGACCAGCCGCCCGATCGCGTAAGTGAAGCGGCTGCCAGCCACCGCGAGCCCTTCCTTCTCGAGGCGCGCCGGCGTCTCGTCGTCGGCCGCCAGCAACAGCTGGAAGGGTGCGCCGGCCCTGATCTGCGCGTAGAACTTGCCGGTCGAGCCGATCGCCAGCTTCAGGCGGTGGCCGCTGGCCTGTTCGAACTCGGCGGCAAGCTTCTGCATCGGTGCGGCGAAATTGGCAGCCACCGCCACCGACACCTCCTCGGCGAGTGCCGAGCCGTGAGGCCCGGCACACAGCAGCAGGAGGGCGAGGCATCGGTGGGGGACGGTCATTGCAGACTCCGGTCGGAAACAAGGCGCCTTTCAGCGTCCCCCCAGCCAGACGTCCAGGCCCTGGGCGTTGAGTTCCACGTCGAGGGCCAGCAGCCGGCGCAATTCCGCCTGCGGCAGGGTCCACCCCTGACGCCCCGCCTCCTCGTCCACCAGCACCCACAAGTCCCGCTCGATCAGCGTCTTGCGGGCCTCGCCGGCCTCTGCGTGGCGTTCGGCGATGCTCACGTGGGCGTCGATCAGGCGATGCAGGTCGGCGGCCAGGCGCGGCACCCCGGTGACCTGGGCGTAGTGCGTGAGGTACATCGCCGCCGGCTGCTCGGCTTCCATGCGGCGGATCGACGCGTGCATCGCCTCCGGCTCGAACTGCACCGGCGTGGTGGTCGGGAAGATGCTCGGCCGGCCGGCCACGTCGAGCTGCCGGTAGGACAGCCCGAAGGTGTCGCCGGTGAAGAAGCTGCGGCTCGCGGTATCGAAGTAGCACACGTGGTGGCGGGCGTGGCCCGGCGTGTCGAACACGCGGATCGTTCGCCCCGCCAGCGACAGTTCCAGCCCGTCGGTGGCCTCGACGATGCGCCCGGCCGACACCGGGATCAACTCACCGTACAACTCACGCGCCCGCTCCGGGCCATATACGGCCGACACGCCGGCGAACAGCTTGGCCGGATCGGCCATGTGCCGCGCGCCGCGGGGGTGCACCACCAGCTTCGCGTTCGGAAAGGCCTGCATGAAGGCTCCGGCGCCCCCCGCGTGGTCGAGGTGGATGTGGGTCAGCAGCACGAAATCCACTGCCTCCGCCGACAGCCCTGTTTCCGCCAGCGCCTGCGCCACGTGTTGCAGCGCCGCGTTGTTGCCGGTATCCACCAGCGCCGCGCGACCGCCTTCCTCGATCAGGTGGATCGCCGCCACGCCGGCACCGGTGTAGCCCGAATCCACCGCATAAATCCCTTGCCCGTAGGCCTGCACGCCCTGCATCGCCATTCCCCGCAAAAAGAAGCGATTCTATCCATTCGGCGAACGCGGATCGCTTTGCGATGGGTCAATGGGCCTTGCCCCCAAACGGCGTTCAATATCCACCAGATTCCCACCAATCGGGAGGTTGAATCATGCTGACGCTGGAAGACTGCATCGAGATGTCCGAACTGTCCGAGGACGAGATCCTCGCGATCGCCGAACACGAGCACATCACCGAGATGGCCGCCCTCGAAATGGGCTGCTACCTCTGCCACACGCCGGAAGGCGAAAAACGCATCCGCCGCATGATCGTGGACGACATCCGGCACGCCCGCGAGCGGGGCGACATCGTCCATGTGGCGACGCTCAAGACGGTGCTGAAGCACTTCGTCGCGGAGCATCACGCCACTTCGGGCTAGGCAGGGGCGTTGGGCCTATCGCCACACGACAAACAGGTTGGCATAATCCGCCGACCCGATTTCGTGCGTCCCGACTCATGGCAATCCTCCGTTGCAACAAGTGCGGCCACGTGGCCGAAGTGCCCGGCGAACTGACCGGCCAGCAGATCGCCTGCGCCCAGTGCACCCAGCCGGTGTCGGTCTACGACACCGTACTTTTCGTCCGCAAGCTGCTGCAACAGTACTTCGCCCAGCGCGACGAACTCAATCAGCTCCGTACCCCGCAGCCCGCCGCGCCCCAGGCCACCCCCGCAGCCAGTCTGGACGTCGACATCCACAACTCGACGCACTTTGCCAGCGAAGCCCAGCACGCCGCCGTACTTCAGTGGTTCGAGCGACGCCAGATCCAGATCCGCGCCAGGCACGACGCGGTGGACACCACCGGCTTCTTCGATGAAATCGCCGTCGAGCTGGGCGACAACCACGGACTACTCCACGAAGTCGTCGACAAGATCCGCTGGGGTCAGCAGAAGGACGTGCCCAACTTCAGCGTCAATTTCGGCAAGCTCAGCCAGAAAGAAGGGCAAACCCTCAATGCCTTCTGCAAGCGGCTCTACGACTGCGCCTTCCTCGCCAAGTACTTCTACCAGAAGCAGGACAAGATCGGCCGCGCGACGATCCAGTCCGCTCCGGCGGTGCGCAGTTTTTTTGCCGGCGAGTGGCTGGAGTGGTACACCTTCATGAAGGTGCTCGGGCTGTTGCAGGCGCAGGGACGCAGCTTCTCCTGCGCCCGCCAGCTGTCGGTGGTGTTCCCGAACGAAGACCTCCACGAGCTCGACGTCTTCTTCCTCCTCGAGGGGCAGACACCGATCTGCATCGAATGCAAGACCGGGGAATTCCGCCAGGACATCGACAAATACCTCAAGCTGCGCACGCGCCTCGGGGTCGATCGCAGCCAGTTCATCATTTGCGCCACCGGGCTCACCGACGAGCAGGCCGCCGGCCTCTCCAGCACCTACGCGCTGACTTTCGTCACCCTCCCGGGCCTGTCCACCCATCTTGCGCGGCTGCTTTGACGCAAGCCGGGGTAAAATCCCGGCCCCATGAGCCGCGCCCGCGAAACCCTTTTCCACGTCTTCGGCTACACCCAGTTCCGCGGTCCGCAGGAAGACATCGTCGAACACGTCAGCAGCGGCGGCGACGCGCTGGTGCTGATGCCCACCGGCGGCGGCAAATCGCTGTGCTACCAGATTCCGGCGCTGCTGCGCCCCGGCGTGGCCATCGTCGTGTCGCCGCTGATCGCGCTGATGCAGGACCAGGTCAGCGCGCTGAAGGAAGTCGGCGCCGCGGCGGACTTCCTCAACTCCAGCCTGAGCTTCGAGCGCGCGATGGAGATCGAGCGGGCGATGCTCGCCGGCGCGCTGGACCTGCTCTACGTCGCCCCGGAACGCCTGGTCACCCCACGCTTCCTCGACCTGCTCGACCACCTCCACGAATCTGGCCAGCTGGCCCTGTTCGCGATCGACGAAGCCCACTGCGTGTCCCAGTGGGGCCATGACTTCCGCCCCGAATACCTGCAGCTGTCGATCCTGCCGGAGCGCTACCCGCAGGTGCCGCGCATCGCGCTGACCGCCACCGCCGACGCCCAGACCCGCCGCGAGATCGCCGAGCGCCTGCGCCTGCTGGATGCCCGCGAGTTCGTGTCCAGCTTCGACCGGCCCAACATCCGCTACACCATCGTCGCCAAGGACAACCCCCGCGCCCAGTTGCTGGCTTTTTTGAAGGATGGCCACCTGGGCGAAGCCGGCATCGTCTATTGCAGCTCGCGCAAGAAGGTGGATGAAACCGCCGCCTGGCTGCAGGAAAAAGGCATCGCCGCGCTGCCCTACCACGCCGGCATGGGCGCCGACGAGCGGGCCATCAACCAGGACCGCTTCCTGCGCGAGGACGGCATCGTGATGGTCGCCACGATCGCCTTCGGGATGGGCATCGACAAACCCGACGTGCGCTTCGTCGCCCACCTCGACCTGCCCCGCTCCATCGAGGGCTACTACCAGGAGACCGGCCGCGCCGGCCGCGACGGCCAGCCCGCCGAAGCCTGGATGGCCTACAGCGTCGCCGACCTGGTGCAGCAGCGCCGCTTCATCGACCAGTCGGAAGCCGGCGACGAAGTGAAGCGCGTCGCCACCGCCAAGCTCGACGCGCTGCTCGGCCTGTGCGAAACCACCGGCTGCCGCCGCCAGCGCCTGCTCGGCTACTTCGACGAGGAGTCGGAGCCCTGCGGCAACTGCGACACCTGCCTGCACCCGCCGCAGACCCGCGACGCCAGCGAAGCGGCGAAGAAGGCGCTGTCCTGCGTGTTCCGCACCGGCAGCCGCTTCGGCGCCGCCCACGTGGTGGATGTGCTGGTCGGCAAGCTCACTGAAAACGTCAGGAAGTGGCAGCACGACCAGGTCAGCACCTTCGGCATCGGCACCGAACTCGACGACAAGGGCTGGCGCACGCTGATCCGCCAGCTCGTCGCCCACGGCGCGCTGGCAGTAGACCACGAACGCTACGGTGCGCTGACCCTCACCGAAGCCGCCCGGCCCATCCTGCGCGGCGAAGCCGGCTTCACGCTGCGCGTGGACACCACGCCGGTCGGCAAGACCAAAAAGGACAGCGCCTCCCGCCGCAGCGTAGACCGGCCCGCCACCACCGGCGCGGAAGCCGCCCTCTTCGACCGCCTGCGCGCCTGGCGCGCCGCCACCGCCAAGGCCCGTAACCTGCCGACCTACGTGATCTTCCACGACGCGACGCTGCGCGACATCGCCCACCGCCGACCCGCCAGCCTCGCCGAACTGGCCACCATCTCCGGCGTCGGCGACCGCAAGCTGACCGCCTATGGGGAGGACATTCTGGAACTGCTGGCCGGGACTTAGGGACGAATTCATTCGCCCCCACAGCGAACGGGGAGCAGAAAGGAAAGGGCGCCTAAGCGCCCTTTCCTTTCACTCAATCCGCAACCGGATCACTGCACCGCCAGCAGCTCCACCTCGAACAGCAGCGTCGCGTTCGGCGGAATCACGCCGCCGGCGCCGCGGGCGCCGTAGCCGAGCTGGGGCGGGATGGTCAGCTTGCGCTTGCCGCCGACCTTC
>Ga0213919_1000528_pt1 | contig 16528 bp, 11 predicted proteins | sample McNCre317MG_FD_161056 | JGI IMG/M metagenome (GOLD analysis project Ga0213919, IMG submission 161056) | Freshwater microbial communities from McNutts Creek, Athens, Georgia, United States - 3-17 MG | ecosystem: Environmental > Aquatic > Freshwater > Creek | place: USA: Georgia | collected... | reverse complement strand
TAAATAATATTTACACCATCTTGTCTAGGGGTTATAGGCCCATAATCAATATTAGAATCTATCATAATTAAATTTCTACCCAATACAGTATTCCATTTTTCTGCAGCTTTATATATAGAGTCATGATATTCAGAAGGAACTGATTTGTTAATCTTTAAAATAATAGGAACATTAAACCCTAAAGATATCCTTTGTCCGTAAACATTTTTAAAAAACCCACAGTCAGTTTCTTTTTTAGGTTTATTACATGCAGATATAAGAACTAAAGTTATAATAGCTATATTGATGTAAATCTTCATAGTCACCTCTTATATATAAGAATACCATACTTTAGACTAGTGTCAATTGTAATTTTTACATTAAGTAATAAATACTACATTCTTTAATATAATCAAAGGGTTAGGCTAAAAACCTAATAATAAGGATATATGATAGAATCTCTTAAAAAGAATATTACTGTAGCCGCTGTATTATCTGCCGAAACACCTGACACTACAGGTGAAATTCTAAATGTTAGAAATGCAGATATTAGCGTATTGCAGTCAGGTAAGGCCACTTTAAATACAGAACATCTTAATCCTGAAGATATGGCTAAAGATGGCGATAATGACTTTAAAGGATTCAATACTATTGTAGGTAGAATCATAACGGCAAAAAAAGTTTTTAGTGAAGGTGACTGTGAAAATCAATACGAATTAAATGCTTGGAATGATTTACAGGTACCCCTTATTTTTGGATATGTCGAATTTTTTGACGGAGATGAAGCTCATGATAACGCTAAAGCCGCAGCTTCACTGGTACGAATGGCCCATAAAAATGGATTTGATCATATGATCGGATTCAGCGTTGAAGGTCAAATTTTAAAACGTAAAGGTAATGTTTTAGAGGAAACTGTGATTAAAAAAATTGCAGCAACCGCGAAACCGGCTAATAGAGCAGCAACAATACAAGGAGTTATACAAGATAGTAAATCTCAAAACAGCGACACAGTGTTTAAGGCTGAAAAGGAAGATCAAAATATCTTGCATAAGTCCATTTCATATAAACAAACTTATATAATCCAAGAAGATTTTGGATTGTCTAATGCTTTGTTTAAGTTACGTAAAGCTCTAGATGCAGGTAGCCCTGCTTCTGCCCCATCAGCCCTCTCTGGTGGAGCTGTACTTCAAAAGGAAAGCTCACTAGCTAAGCTAGACAAGCTAACAGGTAAAAAACCAGTTAGTAAAGATTTCCTTAAGAAGTTAATATCTAATGCTTCAGAAGAGCAATTAGAAAAGCTGCATTCTTACTTGAAAAAAGCAAGATTGCAAAAATATGAGGAAGAAACTCAAATAGCGTTTGAGCAACTTAAAAAATAAATATTTAATGGAACACCTTGATGAACGACAAATTATTCAAGTTAATGAAAGCTTTTGCCTTATTAAAAGTCCTATCAAAGGCTAAAGATACTCCTATAAATATGACAGCTGAAGAAGCTGTTAAAGAACATAAACATCTAGTTCATGTCCTAGAGACTCCGTCTCATAAAGATGACATCCAAGAAGCTAAAAAACAAAAAAAAGAATTAACAGAATATAAAGAAAAATTATCTGAATCTGAAAAACTAAGTAAGCCTTATAAATCAGATGCCCAAAGAAAATGGGCACACACCTCTACAGGAACAAAAGCTCTAGGTGGAAAATCTGCTGTAGCTCACTGGGATAAGGAATCTAAAGGTAAAGAATTACCAGAGCATAAAGAAGAACTCGAAAAGGCAGCGCCTAAACCTGTTAGAGTCGGAGAAATATCTCCAGATGGCACAAGGATAGCTCAAAAACATCCAAATGGATTAACTGTTTGGTATCACAGTCCTCATCTTCAAAAAAAATACGACAACGGAATTAAAAATCAATTACCAGCTTTTGCTTCAAAGCTGCCAGAGTCTCATCGTGAGACATTTGTAAATTTTGCAAATAATGTGTTGCAATCTCCAACTAGACATGCTATTGTTGGAGCTGAGAGTTATAACGGGATGGCAATACCAAGGGCAAGACATTTATATCACTTGCTTAATAACTCAGGACACGTTAAAATGGATTTAGCACCAGACAGTATAGTTGTCAGTGCAGAAAGGCATGTCGATGACCCTAAAACATCTTTTTGGAAAATTCCACTTGGCAGTAACAATCCTAAGCTCCAATATGAAGTCTCGTCTGGGGCTAGTGGGGTTACTATACCTAAGCCTTCGCAGACTAACATTAACACCAGTAACACAAGCGCAAGCGGAGCAGTGGGTACAGACAATAAATCCAAAGGACGCAGAGTCCTTATACGCAGCGATGAAGCCGAGAAATCCTTTTTTCATGAGTCGGGCAGAATGGTTGGTTTACCGCCAAATGTACGATTTAGACGAGATTTTAGAAAGTCGGGAAGAAGCGATGCTTCTGAATTGGATACACAGAATAACAATAAAGAAGAATTTTTGGGAACCAGACTCTATAAGTCTGAAATGAAAAGATACTTAGAAGATTTAGGCTATTTTGAAAAAGCTCGTCCAGCCCGAATACAATTAGAAACAGGTGCAAACAAGGGCCGCAATGCTGAGGTGATTGGAGAAAAGGTAGGCACATCAGGCAATGAGTATTTTAGAATTCTACCTGTAATGGGCAGTAAACCATTCCAAGCTAAAGATTCTGAAGGTAACCTTCACACAGCTAAAGAAAACCAAGTACTTCATTGGGATAAAAATCGCAAACACAAAGTTTTAGCTGAGATGCCTACTCCAAAAACTTTTACGACCCCTCCAACACGATCTTACACTCCAGAACCATCTTATCATAGTAGAAGTTATAGTGTTGACCCCTCTTCGTTTAAAGGCGTAAAAATAAACAAAAGTCATGCTCATCCAGCAATTCCACATTCTGCCAAGCAAAAAGACCTAATCCATGGTATTGATTTAGGAAAAGTTAAACAGCAAGATAAAGGCTGGACTTCTGATATGACGCTGTCTGGATTTACAAAAAATCCTAAAGGTAAGAATGTTATAGTTAAAGGCCATATTCCAGAAGATGATTTAGGCAGTCAATATAATCATGAAAATGAATTTGGTTTATCAACTTCTCAAAGAGAAGCGTTATACCACAACCTGGCTCATAATGCTTTTGGACTTGGTAAATATGTACCAACTACAGGGGTTGCCGATATTAATGGTGATCATTTTTCAGTCATGGAAGTTATACCTAAAGCTGAGCCTTATAATGAGTCAAATAGAAAACATAAAAAAATAATGGATGAGGCCAGAGATAAGGGTGATATCCAAAAACTTGCTATAATGAATACTATTCTAGGTAACTCAGATAGGCATGGTGGTAATTATATGTTAAGCCCTAAAGGATTACATATGATAGATCACGGACTTGCTTTTAATTATAATGACAATGGGAGAGATATATTCACTCCCGCATATTTAGATGATGCTTATTCTGCTGCTGATGGACGAATATTGCTACATCCTAAAGCAGCTAAATGGTTGAAAGAACTTAATTTAAATGATGTAAAAAAAGAATTAGGCAAACATCAAATACATAGTAATTTTAAAAAATCTATTTTAGGAGCTTTACAGGCCGCAAAAACTGGAGTATCATCTAATTATATGCATGATTTGCTTAATACGATCAGAGATTTTCATAACGAAAATATGGAGTAAGAATGCTACCTGATGGAATTTATAAGTATTATAAGATTGATAACGGCGATAATAGCCGTATTCATCAGGCTACTATCGTCGTTATTGATCAAAACTTATACATTACAAATGATCCATATAATACGATGAAGACTTTCTTTAAGCAAGATAGGCCCGTAGATAGAAAAGTAGAAGATGTAATTAAATCTGTTAATAGAAATGGATATGGAGTTTTTATTAGGCAAGATCAGGAAGTGAAGAAGTCTGACTGGACTCAGTCTTATCTTTTACATAAATCAGAAGAACAGCCTACTACTTTAATACATTATAGTAGAACTCCAGGATTAACTGAGATTAATCCCAAACAAATGGGTACTAGTGGAGTAAAATCTGGTGGACAGTATAAATACTTTAACCCGTCTACAATAGCTGACTATCCTCATACAAGTTTTTACTATAAAAAGGATGAGCCTGAAGATATAGTTAAACAAGGATCTGCGTCTAAATACACAGTGACATTGGAGCCACATCAAAAACTCTATGATCTATCACATGATAAAGATGGCTTAGTAAAACAGGCAGTACAAGAGAATCAAGGAGTTTGGAATACTCAGAACGTATTTCAAAAAATCAAGGATGCTGGGTATCATGGTATTCATGTAACCAGCCCAGAAGCACATCCAGTTATACAAAATACAGTGCAAATATTTCATCCACATAAACCAGATAAAGAAGAAGGCGTATAATGGATTTTACTCAGCCTCATTTTATTTTTACAACTGAAAATCCAATGTATCAACCTAAAATCACACCTCCAAGTGTTGATCAAGTCATTGAATGGTTGAAGCTTCAAGGTGAAGATGCACAAGAAGTTGCTGGTCACTATGGAAGTCCAGAAAGATCTATATTAGTTAAAAATCCAAAAAATGTTGCAGGGTTACATCAGTTAGCTCAAGACTCTGGTCAAGAGTCTGCAATCTATTCTAATAATGGAAATCATGAGTTAAGGTATTTAAATGGCGATAAAAAGGGCAAGGTCTTACGAGGTCGTGGTACAGAAGTATTCGCTCAAGCCCCTGCTGATTTTTATACTACAGTGACAGATGAACAAGGCGATAAGGTTCATTTTAGACATAATTTAAATGAAGAAGAACATTATGGTAAACATCCACATGGGTACGATTGGCATGACGGACATACACTGCATAATGATGGAATTCCTGAATTAAAAAAGGATGAATCTCATCCACATAATGAAGCCCATGGCCCATCTGGAAACGATCAAGCTGGTGGCAACACCTCTGGTAAGTTTCATGAAATAATGGGTAATTTTGGAACAATAGATCCATCAAAAACTACAAATCTCAAATTTTATAATGGTATCGAAAATCATCACGACAAAATAGATAACCATATTAAAAATGCTGGATATCAAGTCTACTATGCAGGCGGTAAATATGGAAAACCTGACCTTGCGAATAAAAATTACAATACGAAACACTTAATGGTATACGACCCATCTCCAGACTCAGGAGCAAGTTTTCAAGATGAGAATTTTACTGCAGCTTGGCGTAAAGCTCACGAAATGGCTCATGCCGATACATTACCAGCACTTAATCAAAAATATGGTGAAGGTAGACGTTTAGGTAAACTAGGAGTAAGGTCCCCTAGAGAAATGAAAAGAGCTGTTGAGTGGGAAGATATGGCAGTAAAACGCCAACGTGATATAATGAAGAACCTTGGATATAACATTTCTGATGAGGATTTCAATAAAGAAAGAAATGTTGTTCTAGGGGATGCGACTCACAGAGCGGTGACTGGCCTTTTTACAGACCCACATGAAATGGGATTTTATCCTCATGATAAACACATTCCATTAGATCACGCTTTAAGTATTATTGATAAACATGCAAAAAATCTTGGATTAGAACATGACGATGATACACTAGCAGCTAAACGTCAAAGACTTGGTAAATCAGAAGAGCTATTTAAATCTCCAATGCCTTATAGTATGTATAATAAGGATAGAGCTTCTATCAATCCACTTCCAGATTTAGCCCATGATGATGACTATGTTCATTTAAAAACAGTAAATCTTCCAAACGGACTTGAATATCGTAAATTTAAGAAACGTAAATCACTACCTGAATCTCAAAGATTAGTTCATGCTATATACGATCCAGCTCAAAAATACGAACCATTAGCCTATATGGAAACAGCTCACGAAGAAGATGCAGCTGCTAAGAATGGGTATCATCCACATGCTATACAGTGGTCCGAAGTTCAGCCTGATCATAGAGGTAAGGGACTAGGAAGACAACTATATTTAGCTACTTTAATTCATGGGACTGGCAGATTGACATCTGGTGAAAATATTTCCCCTGAAGCTAACAAAGCATGGGAGTCTTTTAAAAATTACCCTGGGTTTCATGGTAAAATAGCTTATTATCCAAAATCTAATAATGAATTAATTGCAAGACCTTCATTAGCTCAAGAAGCTTCTGAGCGTCATAGAGTAGCCGTAAAAGACGCAACTAAATTAGACTATAATAAAATGTTCCCTCCTATCAATAAAGCTTTAACTAAGTCCGAAATAGAATTTAACGATATATTAGAAAAAGCTATCGACGATAAAGCATGGAATCGAATAGTTAAGGGGCATAATAAAGCTGTAGAGGCTGGAAGTTCTGTAGTTGACGACGTAGGCCATCTTAATTATTTTAATAGTTCACATAAAGACTATAAGAAGAAAGTTTTAGATCATCCAGAAATAGCTCCAGCTGATAAACATAATCCAGATTTAGGAGTTTCTCCTAAATTAATCCATACAATTCCTAGTAATAATGATGATCATGATACTAAGTATATGGCTAAGCCGTATCACGCTCCTGTAGAAAGATGGGCTGCTAAGTGGAGTAAGCATCCAATAAAAGGATGGGCTTCATTAACTACAAATAAACTATTCCATGCAGCCGATATGGGGGATTTAGTGGAGGAGCTTGGTGGACACATACATAAAGGTGTTCCATTAGTTGTAAGTAAATTTAACCCTGAAGCTCAAGATACGTATCTAGACCCTAGACTTAATATGAAAGACATGGCTAAAATTGGTATAATGGATTTTATAACTAATAACCAAGATCGACACCGTGGCAATATGATGCATATAAATAGTACTCCGTTAGCTATAGACCATGAGCGTAATTTTAATTATTTTGAGCCTAAGCCTGGCTTTGCTCCTGGCAATATAACTCCACAGCATGCATTAAATCAATTTGACGCAAGTATAACGAGAGATATACGTTCAAATGGTGACATTATTAACGATGACTTAGTTGACTGGTGGCAAAAAACAGGTCATAATATAAAGAATGAGATGCAAAAGAATCTTAAGTTTATTAAAGATCCGAAGGTTAAAAGCCATATAGAAGATAACTTTAATAAAAGATGGGATTGGGTTCATAATAAAATGCAAGATGATCCAAACATTCTATTTTCTAATAATTTTCCAGGAGTTAAGAATACTCCTTATGTCAAAGAAAGAAAGAAGAAAGTATGAAATTAATAGTAAGAAATCTTTATAATAATACTGAAAGATCTTATGATATAGATAAGATGTATGATTTTGACGTACTTGCTAAGGACTTTGGACCTCATATTACATCAATTGCTGGTGAGTTTAAATCTGTAAGACCAGCTTTAGATGCTATTTCTGAGTACTTATCTAATGCCCATTTAGAGGCTGAAGTCATAGACGATCAAGATTCAGAAGAAATCTACGACCCTAATATTCAACAGCAAGATAAAGAAACTAAAGACCCAAAGTCTGCAGTAGATCTTAAGGATTTACTTGAAACTTACGATAATGCAGAGTTTGTTAATATTCCAGATATGCATGTTATAAATAGTGCTACTCATAGATGGGATAAATAATGACTACTCAAGAAAGAGAAAAGTTAATATTTGAATTAGCTCACAAAGGCGAATGGGATAAAGCCATCGAACATGCTAAGCGTATACCATCGAATCATGATATATGGCAGCGTCTACCAACTGCAAACGAAGATGGTATGCCAGATCAGGCTATTAATAAAATCCTAGATCATTTTGATAATCATGATATTACTAATTCTGGTTTTTTATTTGAAATGTCAAGTAATTTACTTGGACATAATCAAGCTCCTACCCTTAACAGACTAGCTGACTACGCTCACAATAAAATGGGCGGCTCTTATTATGAACTTAATCATATTATCAATCATCCAAATTATAAACCTAAAGAAGAAGATATTCCACATATAATAGCTCATAACTTTTGGAATTCATATGAGAAAAAAGTAGAACCATCTCATTTTGCAGCTGTTAAATCTCTATTCTCAGGAAAACCTGAACAGGTAGTTCATAGAAATACTATAGGTACTTCTGAAAATCACGATACGGTGATACCTCATTTAAGAGATTATGCAAATAAAGTACAAGATAAAATTCTTAGCGATGATAATCTTTATAAAAGAAAATATAACGGTGAAAATTATATAAAGGTTCATCGTGGAGTTGGTGGACACTACGCTAAGGCTATTAGAGATGCAGCTAAGTACAATAATACAACTGGAGAGTACGCTCATAAAAACCTTATAATTCCAGTTACCCCGTTCTCTTCATGGACTACCGATAAAGACATGGCTCAAGCATTTGCTACTGGCAGAGGCCAAGATCTTAATTTAGAAAACCACGGTTTAGTTATGTCTAAGTGGATGCCTGTTAAAAATATATTATATTCAGGTCAGCATGGATTTATTCCTGGTAGAGACAGTATGCATCCCTCAGAGAATGAGATTGTCTTTTCTCATCCGACAGGTAAATTAAAAGTTAATACGGGTGAGTTTGACTTTGAAAATCCAGAAGTGGCTCAATACTATGGAACAGGTTCTAATTTTCATAAAGGAATCAAAGCTGAAAAAATTACTAAGTCTATAAAAAATACTGGAATAGCATTTGCAACAGCAGCAGCTATGATGGGAGTTCCACAGCAGTTAGCTCAACCTGAACACATTCAATCTCAATTTACTTTTGAAAAACCCAATCAGATCACCCCATTACCAGGATTAAAGTATATAGAGATGATCGAAAGTTCTGGTAATAAAAACCTAAATCATAAAGTTGTAAATCATGGGTTGAATTCTGGGACAAAAGCTATTGGCAAGTATGGCATCATGCCACTACAAGTTATCGACACTATAAAGAACGATAAGAATTTATCCCATAAGTACCCAGAATTTCTTCATTATGACCATTTAAAGGATCAAGATAAGATTAGACAAGCTGTGTCTAAAAATCATAATTTTGAAAATGAATTAGCTAATTCGCACTGGAAAAGACTTTATGATAGATTTGATGGCAATGAAGCTAAGATGGCTCATGCATGGATAAATGGTATAACTGGCACAGCTAGAACTCCATCTGCTGATATTAATAATCATGATTATGTAAAGAAATATAAAAAATATAAGAAACTTATGCAGCTTGAACATAAGCCTCAGTTTATGAAAAAGAACGAAAATGAACTTCCATCTGAAGTCCAGAATATTAAAGAATTTTTATATTTTGGAAGCAAAGATCCAGCTTCTTTAGATAAAGTAAATGAGATTAATAGATTAATAAGTAATAGGGCTATGCACAAAGTTCCTTCTTTAGGGGAATTTACTTCATCTAGCTTTATACTTGGAACTGATAAAAATAATTCTTGGCTTATGAAAATTGAATCAGGAAACAGACCTGCTATTATGTCAGCTAAGTCTGGACTTCAAGCCGTAAAAGAAGTTGCTTTCTACGAAGCAGCAAAGGATATATTTGGGCTACAGGAGATAGTTCCAGATTCACTATTAGGTGAAGTTGAATTTAAGAATGAAAAGAAACCAGCAGCAGCTATAAAGATACTTCCTGAAAAATTTAAATTAGCTGTAGATAAAGAAACTGATATGCCAGGTTCTATGTTTGGTATATTAGAAAAATATAGAAAATCTGGCGCTTTACACAAGATGGCTGCTATGCTTTATATCTTAGGGGATGGCGATTCTCACGGTCGAAATGTAATGACCGATGGTTACTTTATTAAACTTATAGATCATGGATCTGCTTTTGGAGATGAGAAATTTGATCCAATTAGTGACAATAACATTTTCACCCCATATATAATGAGAGTTGGCAGAATAAAAGACTCTATGTCAAATGAAGAAAAACTTGAAAAGCTGCCTAAAATCGACAGTTTAGCTCAGAAAAATGAACTAAAATATTGGCTATTATCTTTAGATTCCAATAAGTTAGGTCAAAAACTTAATAATTACAATATTGACCCGAAACCAAGTGTTGATCGTTTGAAAAAATTACAAATAAAAGTAAGTCAAGGTGCTGAACCTGATACTACTATAAACGAAGCTTGGGTAGGTACAGGAGAAAAGAATGTCGATCACTAAAAAAGACATAAAAGAAATAGAATTAATTGGTAAATCCCAAGATGGCTGTGATGTATATCATGTCGCTGGGAAAGGCGGCCTTCATCAAATTCTTAAGAAAAAGAAAAAAGGTGATTTCCAGATTCTTGGCCAGGGTAACCATAGAGGCGTAGCAAGAGTTCTTGCAAATCAAATCGAAAAGAATATTAATTGGTCTGAATCTATGTTTAAGTCAGAAGATGCTGATTTTATTAAACAATATGAAAAAGACAATAAGCTAGTTCCTGATTCAAATATGTCTAATCATTTAGCTCAAGCTGTATGGCATTCACACTTGCAAACAGCTGGAAACGCTATAGGGAAGCTCTACCATGGTCTTCAAGCTTTAGCCCATTGCCAGGCAGCTGGTCTTGATAAGAGCAAATCTTTAGAAGTTATTAATAATACACTAAAGAAATTAAATAAAAGCTACACAATGGACCAGCCTTTCGATGAAGAATTATTGAGATTTGCTTACGAAAAGAAAACTGGAAAACCATTTCCAACAGGTGAATAATGTCCGATGATTTTAAAAAAAGTAGCAATCGAACTGGTCAGGTTAATGTTAATAATAAATATAATGATCCGTTTGAATCTGTAAACAGTCAACCAAGCGCATGGAATGATTTCATCTCTGGATTAGGGATGAGGATGCAGCACTACGCTTATACTCCTTATATAATTGGAGCTACAGATACCGGATCTCTTCGTAATTATGATGAAGAGAAAGTTCAAAAGTCTAATGATCAGTTTATATATGACAATAATGGTATGTATAAGTATATGGGCGATGTATTAGTGATATGGCAATCTAATAGTAAGAGTTTAGTTCAGTTACCTGCAGGGTACTACCCTGATTCTAATGCAACCGTAACTATTAATAGGAACTATATAGATTCTACCAGAATTGTAGGTATAAGTGAATTTGATAAGCTTATGCCAGTGATCGACCCTAAAGAAAACCCATTAGAGTACGCTTCTGTTAACTGGGAGCAATTCAAACATAATGCAGCTGGAATTGACAGAACTATGTTTCATATTCATAGCATAGATATTCTTATTGATGCAAATGGAGTTGAATATAATCAAGACAAGGATTATGTTATAGAAGCTGGTAATATTAAGTGGTTAAACACAGGTAATAGGCCAGGACTGGATAATCTTTCAGGAGATGGCGTAATTATGTCTATAAGATATCACTACATACCAAGCTTTTATATAAAGTATGCCGCTCATGAATTAAGATCCCATGCCACTCTTGATCCTGCAACAGGTGAAAAAAAGATGGTAAGAGGCCCCATGTCGGCTGCATTACAAATCGACTGGGTTTTCTTACAATCGTTGAAAAATCAAGAGAATAGTGGAGACTCAGGGTTGAATGCTGGTACTGGTGGAAACGTAGGAAGTAGATAGTCTTATATCTATAATAATATCAACATCTTACGTCAAAAACTTAATATTTAAGTGTCTGTAATAATTAAGGAAAATTAAAAAGAGGATTGTATGTCAAAAGTTAAAAGAAACTCAAAAAACTCAGGAACTTTAGGTTCCAATGATATAGCTAGTGCTGGCTATAATGCACGTTCAGGTGGGCATAAAAACTTAATTATTGGCCCTCAATTAAAAATCCCTGCAAGTGGCACTGTCACTGCAGCATTAGATGCTTCTGCTGGATTGCAATTTCCTGCAGGAACTTGCTTTGCTATCTATAATAATGGAGCTTTAGCTTGGGCGACAATGTCATTAACATTACCAGCTGCTCCATCTTCATTAGCAACGGGCATTCCGTTAAAAGCCAATGACTGGACTTACTTAAGCCTTGGTTCTAATGCTTATATCAGAACTTCAGCAGCTACGGTTGGTGTTTACATCATTGAAGATGATACTACACTGCAAGTTTTATCTGACGACGAGACATTCTAAGAGGTTTTGTGTACAACGAAAAATTAGTAAAATCTATTTTAGGTGAAGAAGTTTACGAAGCTTTAGTTAAGTCTATCGTTAAACTTAATACTAAATCCGTTGTAGATATTCAAGAACTTGATAGTGCGTTACGTATTGCTCCAAAATCAGTAGTTGCATTTCTTATGCATAATCTGTCTGATATGGAAAAGGACGGAGCTAAGGAGATTAAGCTTCCTTGGGATGAAAATTCATCAATGCTTGTTAATAAAAAAGACTCAGATGTATTTTCTGGACACATCGCTAAAGAAGGCAAGATAGCTCATGAATTTGATTTATGCTCGATCCCTCAATTAGCAGCTCATATATTATCTTTATTTGAACTGTACGATGAAAGCCCTGGACAACCTGAAGAGAAAAAAGAAGAGTCTGTAAAAGAACATCAGGACATTTCTACTATAAAAAATCAGATTCAATCTTTAGAGTCTAAAGTAAATGCTCTAATTATGATGGCTGCTGGACAGACAGTTCAGCCTGTAAAAAAAAGTCAAAAGACTCAATTAATTAATGCTTTAAAGAAAGCTGGACTAGCTCCAGGAATGCCTAAACCTCCGAGACCTGGAGTTCACAGTGGCAGCCAACAAGGAATCAGCCAATCTGGATTTCATGGTCCAAAAACAGCTCATTCAGATTTAAACCCTGCAGGTGGACAAACCCAAACAAGACTTAACCCACATCTAAAATCTGGGAATACTTTAGCTGCTAAAAATGGATTGCCTCAACAAGCTAAACAGCCAAAGCAAGCTAAGTCTTCTTTCACTATGAAATCTGAATCTAATGACAGTAATTGCTTAGATTGCGGTGAGCCTGATATGAAAAACAATGTATTTCAAAAATGCAGTTGCTTTAAAGCCCTAAGTCATCCTACAATTAAGAAAAGTGAAAACGGTGCAACTACTTATACGTTTGCTGCCGATTGGGATGAAGATTCTAAAATAGCATTATGGAACTCTTTAAGAAAGAATAAATAATGGATAAAATTATATGTGTAATCAGATTTAAAGAACTTGACGCAGCTACGGCTTCGGATATAGAACTACTTCTCGGTCACAATAAAATGAAAGACACTGCAAAAAGACATGCTGTAAGTATGGCTGCAGCAGTTGGCGGTCGTGATCTTGGTGAGCATGAGTCCGATGTTGTTCTTGAAATTCCATTAGAACAAGCAAATATTATAAGAGAAATTCATTCAAGAATTTTAGATGATTTAGAGACTTCAACTACTATTGGTGTTGGCGATGACTTAAAAGACGCAAAGCTTGCACTTGATTGGGCTATCGAAAATAGACCAGCTACAATTAAAGTATTTGAACCAGCCGTAGCTCAAAAAAAGAAAACATCTGACGATGATGATAAATTCGATTATTTTAATCCAGCTGAAGTCGCTATAGATGAAGAAGGTAAGCCTATTCAAGCTATGCAAAAAGCTGAAGATGGTGAGCCTGAAGATTGGGCTGATGATCGTGAAGCAATGAGCGATGAAACTAAACAAAAAATTGCTAATATAGTTCAGATACTTCAACAAAAAAAAGAATATCTAGATTCATTAAAACAATCTAATCCTGATATATATCAAGGCGTTGTAGCTTTAGTTCAATCAGTTTCTTCTATGGCGCAAGCTGCTAAAAAAGCAGATGCTAAAGATCATGGCAAAATGATTACTAAAATAGCACGTCATTTAGATAAAGCTCATCAAACAGATATTAAAGATGATGCTGCTCAAGTATTAGAGATGCTTATCGAAGCTCAAGAGCAAGAAAAACAAAAAGCTGATGAAGAACATCAGATGAGACACTCTTTAGCTCACAGAAGATACAAACAAAGACATAAAGAAGCTAGAGAGTTCAGTGCTAAAACAGGCGCAGATGTTAAGTTTCTATTAAATCTTAATAGAGCGATGAGGAAGTAATATGGCAAAACTTTTAAAGCATCCTATATTAAATCCTAATGGTGATTATGATGAATTTAATTTTAATGACTATAATTTAAATAAACCTGAAGAGCAAAAAAAACTTAAAAAACTTAGAAACACTATAACCTCCAAAGAATTTATAGATCTTATTTCTGGTAAGTATGGACATACTCCTTACGATATAGATAGTATTAAAAGTAGTCTTGGTGACTTACCTATTGCAAATAACCCTAATATAACAGATATAGCTATTAACAAACTTGCTTCTGTTGAGGGTAAGGATCGTTTAGACGGTCAGATAAGAGAAATTTTAAATAATTTTCAAGCAACACCTAAAATGCTTGAAAAAGTCATTGAAGTGCCTGAAGATTATGGAATGCTTGAAAAGAATTATCATAATAAAACTAATACGCGTAATAAAATGCTTGAAAGTTTACAACACCAAAAAGCCTTAACTCCTGAACTTATTGATAAAATTGTTCAACGCAATGACCATTATCCATTTACTGTACCTGAAAAATTCATAGATCATCCTTCGATTAATGCAAGTCATATAAATAGTTTAATAGATAATGATAAAGCTAAAATTGATTCTAATGCTATTAAGAAAATTATAAGTAAGCATCAACAAGAAGGAATTCTTGGTGAAAGAGCTGATGATAAATTAGGCAATATGATTAAAAACTCTAAAGCTGGACTTCATCCTCATGAAATAGATGATATTCTTGAAGGAATGACTCCTGACGGTAGAAGATCTTTTATTGATAAACATATCGGCCTTACTGGTGGTGAATTCAATGATGAAGATCTTATTGGTGACTCGGAAAGTAATTATGACAACTGGAATCATGGTCCAGAATATAACAGTAATTTAACTGAAAAGTTAGCTTCATCTAAGCACCTTAATGATTATCAAGCTGACCATATCATGCGTCATCATGATGATATGGATACAAAATGGAATTTATTCCATAATGACAAAATAAATAATAAACATGCAGATAAAATGTATGAAAAATGGTTAGATGATGATCATAATCACGGCTATGATCTTGATGATTTTAAGGAAAAAATCAAAGAAGAAAATGAAATAAATTATGATGACTGGTATGACGATGCTAGAAATGCTGTTGAAGAAGATTATCCTATAAGTCAATATATCAGAGATAATATCTCCGATGAAGATTTAATGGGAGAAGATCAAGAAAGTTGGATAAAATCTAAGCTTCAAAGTGATTATGACTGGACTCATAAACTTGAAGGCGATGAGTATCTTAAACATATTAAAAGCAATGACAATAGAAATTCTGATTGGGTTAAATTACATGATTTAGCTTTTGGCAATGGACTAATGAGTAAAGATGAGTACACTCATCAAGATTTAGTTGATGCTGGAATTGATCCAAGCGTATTATATAATGCACCTGATGAGGACGATCCAAAATCTACGATAAGTAAACAGGATTTAGCTGATGAAGTTACATCTAATCATGATCCAGAAATAAATTATGAACGTGAAGATATGATGGAAGAACATCCAGAGTATCAAGACCGATATAATGATGCTGAAGCTGATTGGGAAAAAGAATTAGAAAAGTTAAAAACTAGTGATATTCCAGATCATGTTTATGACGGATATAGTGATTACAATAGCGAAAGTGAAAGTGAAAAAGCCCGCGAATTATATGATGAACATATGGAAAATGCTCATGAAAATGAAGAGTTTCTCCCAAGTCACTTAACGTCAATCCAAGAAATAAAAAGAAAAAAAGCTTTAGATGCACAAGAAAAAGCTCGTATAGAGGCTGAAGAAAAAGAAAAAGCAATTCAACCTAAGCTTAATCAATATATTCCTAATAGACCCAAAGATCATCTTTATGCAGAAGGTCAGCATCATATTGAGATGGCTAAAGACTATGCAGATGCTAATAACGGAAGTATAGATTTAGGACATCTAAATAAAATGCATCCAAATATGGTCGAAAAATGGAAAAAGATTTTTAACGGTAAAGGTAAGCTTTCATCTCAAGAGTTGCAGCAAAAAATTGATGAGTTGCCAAAAAGTAAATATAGTTTAAGCTATGGACATTGGAATCCGCATAGTATGCAAAATTTAAACCATCAAGATGAGATGGTGATACGACTCGATCATAGTCCTGAAAGTCTAGACGCTATGAAACAAGATCCAGAAGCGTTTGATGTTTTTAATAAGATTAATGACGCATCTCAAAGGTCTGGACACCCTACTAATCACAATACTATTGGCTGGGCAAGGGTAGACTTTAGTAATCCTAAACATCCTATGGTTGATGAACTACAATCAGACTTTGGCTCTGCCGCTAGAGATTACTTAAAAGAACATGGTGGCGAAGCAGGAGCTGAAAAAGCTAAACATTTAGATAAAGTTATTGCAATTAATAAAAATTGGAGAGAAACATTATTAAATGCAGTTGCTAAGATTGCTAAAAATAATGGAGCTGAGCAGCTATCAAGATCGGA
>Ga0213919_1000527_pt1 | contig 16551 bp, 13 predicted proteins | sample McNCre317MG_FD_161056 | JGI IMG/M metagenome (GOLD analysis project Ga0213919, IMG submission 161056) | Freshwater microbial communities from McNutts Creek, Athens, Georgia, United States - 3-17 MG | ecosystem: Environmental > Aquatic > Freshwater > Creek | place: USA: Georgia | collected... | reverse complement strand
CGTGGACGGACTCCGGCTAGGCCGGGTCTCTTCTATCTCTGACATCAACTGTAGGGCATGCACCCCCATGAACTTCCCCCTTTCTGCTGACGACACCCACCGCACCGAGACGTTCGGCCTCATTGACAACGACACCGATCAAGGTATCCAAGCTATGACCTGCAGGCTTGCCACCAAGGCAGAAGCTGACCCCACTGGCCGGGACGCGCATGCCCCTGGCGCTAAGCTCGACGCCGGCAAGATCCGCCCGGCCCTAGTGCTGGGTGGCTTTGCCCGTGCGCTGCAGGCTGTGTCCGCTGTCGGCACTTACGGTGCAGTTAAGTACACCGAAGACGGCTGGATCAGCGTGCCCAACGGCGAGGCCCGCTACGCTGACGCCCAACTGCGGCACTGGCTTAAGTCTTGTGTCGGCGAGCAGTGCGACCCTGACACCGAACTGCTGCACCTGTCCCACGAAGCGTGGAACGCGCTGGCCAAGCTGGACCTGCACCTGCGCAAGCAAGAGCAGGTCAAGGCATGATCGGCACACCCCACCCGATGGCGCTGACCATCACGCTACTGATCATCGCCGAGCAACGGCAGCACACTACCTTCGAGTACGCTGTCTACGAAGTGCTCAACCGCTACATGGAACTCAAGGCCTGGCCTGACGCCAAGCGGTCCGACCTGTACGCTCAGATCGCTGAGCAGTATAAGCCCACTAACAGCATCGCCGTGAACACGCAGATCGTTAGCGATTGCATCTGGCGCACCGAGGAACACTTCAATGGCTGATGTTCGCATTCTCAAGGCCGTCGAGTTCAGCAAGCTCTCTGCTAAGTTCAAGAAGCAGTACAAGGACGAGCGAGCATTGTTCGATGCCGGCTGGTGGCTGCAGCCTAAGTTTGATGGTTGTTACGCCGAGTTCCACATCGACACCAGCGGTGCAGGCGGTCGGGCAAGGTCGAGGGCGAACACCCGGACTAACGAAGCTATCCGGTCCTGCCAGCACATCATTGATGACCTGCACGCCAGAACACCCGAAGGCACTTACTGCACATACGTCGGTGAGTTGTGGTGCCCTAGGGATAGCGTTAGGTTTCCTGAGATTAGCGGATGGGTCCGCCGGCATTACGATGCTCCTGACCTTATGCTGGTCTGTTTCGACTTGCTTCCCCCAGGTCTGGAAACTACTGAACCTTACAAGCTCCGGTTCGCCCGCCTGCAAGAGCGTATCGAAATGCCGAGCGAGGCGGTATCTTACGCTGACGTTATCAGCCGCAACGTGCTAGATCCTATTGCAGCAGCAGCCAACCTTAAGGCTACTGGCAAGTACGATGGCGCCATCCTGCGTGACCCGAACGCTGGGTACAAGATCGGCTTGGTCAAGAATGGTGAGATCGTCAAGGTCAAGCCAGTGTTCAGCCTGGACCTTCGCGTTACCGACGTGTTCACCGAGCTTGGAGAAAAGACCGGGCGCAACGTGTATAGCATCGAGGTTATCTACAAGGGCATCAAGTCCAAGGTGGGTAGCGGTATTCCGCACAACCGTGCCGATGTGCCCAACATCGGGGACATCGCCGAGGTCGAGTGCATGGACTTCACTGCTGATGGCAAGCTGCGCGAACCGCGCTTCAAGGGCATCCGACACGACAAGGAACAAGCGGACTAACTATGGACCTGATGACACAGGAAGAGGTAGAGAAGCGCATGTACTACGGCGGCATCAAGCGCGCCGAGTCTGCAATGAAAGCGGCCGAAGATGCTGGCCGTGCAATCAACAACCCGTATGGTAAGGAGTTGCTCCGAGACTACGTTCTGCCCCTCGCTAGTGTCATCAAGTCTGACGTTAACGAGAAGCGAGCGGGTGCTGCTAAGGCGCACGTCTCCCTGCTCCGACCGCTGGACCCCGAGGCTGTGGCTCTGCTTGCCGTCAACACGGCAGTGAACTGCTGCCTCAACGTCCGTGCGAGCAAGACCGATAACCGCAGCGTGGCCTCGACCATCGGCACTGCGGTGCACTCTGAGCTTATCCTCTCACAGATCGCCGACGACTTCCCTGAGTTGTACTTCACGCTGTCCAAGGACCTAGCGCGTAGGCAATCCAAGAACGAGCGCCACCGCACAAAGACCATGCGCCTGCAAGCAGAGAAGCATGGGTACGTTGTGATCGAGTGGCCTGTCGGTGCGCGTGAGCAGGTGGGCTCCTATCTGCTGGGCTTGATGGCTCAGGCCGGCTTGCTCGAAGTCGGCGACGCCCCGATCACTAAGGGCAAGATCGGTTACCGGCCCGTGGCTATCTCTGCTGGCGTGATGGAGCGCATCATGCAGATCAAGAGCTACGTTGCCATCACCGCACCGACTTACGGGCCGTGCGTTGAGCCGCCTAGGGACTGGGTCAGCACCAGCGATGGCGGCTTCCATACCAAGGAACTGCGCCGCAACTGGCCTACGTTCATCGCCAGCCGTGCGTCGGCCCGTGCGCTGTACCGCAACGCGGAAATGCCCATCGTGCTACGCGCGCTGAACAACCTTCAGCGTACGACTTGGCGCATCAACGAACGTATCCTTGACACGTTGTACGGGCTTAGCGAGGCCGGGGTGCACACCGACGAGATTGTGTCGATGCACGATAAGCCCAAGCCCCCGCCCCCCGGTTGGCTGACTCCCAGCATGACCAAGGAGCAGATGACCGAAGAGCAGGCCAACAACTTCCATGCCTGGAAGCGGCTCATGTCCGAGTGGTACACCGAGAAGAAGCTGAGCGGCACACGCTTCGCCCGATTCTACGCAGCCACCCGTGCAGCCGAGATGTTCCGCGGATACCCCTCGCTGTACTTTGTGTACTTCGCCGACTCACGCGGTAGGTTCTACCCGATGACATATGGCGTTAACCCACAAGGGTCTGACTTGCAGAAGGCTCTGCTGGAGTTCGGCGTGGGCAAGCCAGTGCACAGCGCGACTGCGATCAAGTGGTTCCACATCCAAGGTGCTAACAAGTGGGGCTACGATAAGGCCACGCTTGAGGACCGATTCAAGTTTGTAGTTGACCGGAAGGACGAATGGCTACACTATTCTCAAGACCCCGTAAACAATCGCGGCTGGTTGCAGGCGGATTCGCCGCTACAGTTTCTGGCTTGGTGCTTCGAGTACTCGAAGTTCTGCGAGGCACCCGACACGTTCCTATCGAGGATACCGATTTCGATGGACGGGTCATGCAATGGACTGCAGAATCTATCGGCTATGCTTCGGGACGAGGTTGGCGGCCGGGCGACAAACCTGACCAACAACCAGGTTATGGAAGACATCTACCGACGAGTAGCCGAAGCCGCTACGGTCAGACTACGATTGAGCTTGAGTTCGTTGTCGAGCACAAGCGATACGAACTGTCGATCTACCAAGGAGCTGGCCGAGAGCTGGTTGCAACATGGTATCAGTCGTTCGGTAGTCAAGCGTTCTGTGATGACAACGCCGTACGGAGTTACGCACAGATCTGCAACCGACTACGTGATCGAGGACTACCTGAAGAAGGTGCAAGGGCATCCCTTTCAGCCCTCGGAATATCGGCAAGCAGCAACGGTCCTTATGTCTGCAGTCTGGCCAGCGATTGGGGACGTAGTGGTGAAAGGCAGGCAGGCAATGGACTGGCTCAAGAAGTCCGCCCGGCTTATCATCAAAGACTTCAAGACGCAAGCAGAAGCTGGGGATTCTGAGCAAGTCATCTGGTGGACTAGCCCTAGTGGGTTCATCGCTTCGCAGTGCTACTTCGAGACTGAGGTACACCGGATCAACACTAGGCTGATCGGGACTGAGAAGATCCGAGTGCTGTCTGAGACTGACGACCCGGACCTGGACAAGCACGCAAGCGGGCTGGCTCCTAACTTCGTTCATTCGATGGATGCTGCGCACTTGCACTTGGTTGCTGCAGCGGCTAGCTCACGGCTGATAGATCACCTTGCCATGATCCACGATGACTACGGCACCCATGCAGCAGACGCTGAGGCTCTGTACCATCTGATCCGTGAGGAGTTCGTCAGCATGTACGAGCAGCATGACCCTATCCTGGCGTTCCACCGGCAGTACCCCGTAACCCCCGAGCCACCCGACAAGGGTAACTTGGATCTTCGTGAAGTCTTGCAAAGCAAGTTCTTCTTTTCGTGAGCTATACCGGTACTAGATCAGTGCGATTCAGTACCGGTATAACAGGAGTCAACATGGCCAATCCCAAACCGACTGAAGACGTGATCGTTCGGCTTCAACCGGACGTTTACCGACAACTTGAGGAAAGCCTGCCGGCACCGGCGGTGACTACTCAGACAACCGATCTGCAAGCAGGCTACGCCCTTGGCATCCAGGCTGTGCTTAAGAAGCTCCGTGAGGGCTTTGTGGTGCCGCGGTGAGGCCCGCGTCGCTTGCTATGCGTAGCATCTACTTTGATGCTATGCTACGGCTCAAGGCTAAGAGCCCGTCTACCAAGATGGGACTCGCCGACCCAGCTACTGCGTACGTTGGGCTGACCGACTTCATCGAGCAGGGAACTGCCGTGGAGGTGGGGGATTTTCTTATCCTATACTCGGTTAGCCCGACATGGTACAGCCCTGCCTTGCACTTGATCGAAGAGCTTACACTGCGGTTCCAGCGGCAGTACAACAACCCGGTTGAGTCCGCAGTTGCTGCGCTGGACGTACTCGCTAAACAGGTGGGCGCTAAGGCCATCGCTGTGGGCGACACGCAGATCGGCCTCATGACTCCCTACTACCTGGCGGCTGGATACAAACCGTTAGGAACTCAACTGTTCAAGGAGGTTTCATATGGGGTTTGTTCGCAAGATCACCGGGTTGCAGAGTCAGATTGACATTGCCAGGCAAAACGCTAAGACCCAAGAAGACGCAGTGAAGCAGTCCGCCCAGATGGCGGAGCGCGCTGCGATGCAATCGGCTAAGGCAGCGGCCGATCAACAAGCTATGCTGGCCCAGCGGTCAGTAGCAGAACAGAAAGCTAACGATGCGGTAAGCACGCCTTTGGCTACAGCGGAAGTGTCGGTCGATACCAGTCAAGCTAGCACGTCGGACGTTCGTCGGCGTCGGGCTAAGTTCGGGCGCGACTACAGCGCTGGCGTCAACATCTAAGGATCGACATGAAAGAATCTGCAAGCGCAACCTGGACGCGCTTGAGCGGTATCAGCACTTCTCTGATCAAGCGGTGCGAGCGATACGCTTCAATGACGATCCCAAAGATCATGCTCCAGAATGGGTTTGAGCCTGTAGGTTCTGATCAGACCCACGACTACCAGAGCATCGGCGCCCAGGCGGTTAACCACGTTACCAACAAGATGATGTTGGCGATGTTCCGCCCGAGCGCACCTTTCTACCGGCTACAGCTTACGCCCACGGCGAAGGCAGCGGCTATCGCTTCCGGTCTGGAAGAGCAGTCCCTTGCTCCCATCCTGGCTAAGATGGAACGCGACAGCGTTAAGCTGCTCGACGCCCGCATGCAGCGGCCTAAGCTGTACACTGCCATCCGCCACCTTGTGGTTACCGGCAACGTGCTGCTGTGCCTGGAAGATACCGAGCTTCGCGTCATGGGCCTCAAGTTCTGGCGAGTCAAGCGCACCATGCGTGGTAAGGTTCACACCTTGATCATCCATGAGCGTGTCGCCTTCAACGAGCTTGAGGTTGAAGTGCAAGAAGCTATGCCAACTCGCTACAGCCGTAATGCTGCCGAGTCGGAAATGGTGTCGTACTACAAGCGGATCATCCGACAGCGCAACGGGAACTACATCGTTGAGCAGTGGGTGGATGAAGTCAAGATGGACCAACGCAAGTTTGGCAGCCGCTACACCGAGGACAAGCTGCCATACCGTGTGCTTACCTGGGATCTTGCTGACGAATCCGACTACGCTACCGGCCTAGTCGAAGAGTACAGCGGTGACCTGGAAGCCCTGAGCATCCTGTCTGAGACTGTCGTTGATGGTGCTGTTGCTGGTTGCGACTGGCGCTGGTTGGTTAACCCTGGTGGTCACACCAAGGTTGACGACATCAAGAACAGTCGGACTGGCGATGCTATCCCTGGCACTAAGGAAGACCTGGACACGACCTCGGGTGGTAACGCTGAAGCAGTGGCGCGTGCGCTAGAGATCATGAACAACTGGGAGAAACGGGTAGCCCGTGGCTTCCTGTTGCTTTCTGCTGTCACGCGCGATGCCGAGCGGGTTACGGCTGAGGAGATGCGGCTTACAGCTAACGAGCTAGACACTGCCTACGGCGGCGTCTACTCTGCGCTGTCCGGTCAGATCCAGAAGCCGATTGCTGAGTGGCTGCTCAAGGAAGACGGTAACGACATCCGCGGCAAGGGCATCGAGGTTCAGGTGATCACCGGCTTGGATGCGCTGTCCCGTAACGGCGACCTCGAAGCATTCAAGCTGGCGCTGGGTGACCTCTCGCTGCTTAGCCAACTTCCGGGAGAACTGCAAGGTCGGATCAAGTTCCGCGAGATTGCAGCCTTTGTAGGCGACGGCCGAGGCATTGACCTTACACCGTTCCTCAAGTCTGAAGACGAGTTCCAAGCATGGCTCAAGCAACAGCAAGACATGCGGGTACAAGAAGCAACCAACACCGCCGCTGGTGAAGCGGCAGCACAAGGACAACAAGCATGACGACTAACGCAGACGGCTCCCCGGCACAGGGCGCAACTGGTGATGGTTCCCCGGCAGCGGGTAGTCCGGCAATCGGGGAGGCAAAGCCTAACGAGCCCTCTCTCCCCATTGCTGATAAAACCCCGGAAGCTAAACCGGAAGCGGGCGCTGGTCCTGCGCCGGTAATCTACGAATCTACCAACGACCCCGCGCTCGATATGGCGCTGGAATTTGTGGGTAAGTTCGGCATCGGTCCTGACGATCCGGCTATGGTGGCTGCTGGTGATGGCAACTTCGCTATGCTGGAAGCCAAGCTGGCCGCGATGGGTGACAAGGCTAAGGGCTTCGAGAAGTTCATTGCCCTGGGCAAGAGTTCCTACGCCAACGTGAAGGCTAAGGCGGAAGCTGATGCTGCCAAACGCGCCGAGGACATCTACAAAGTGGTCGGCGGGGCTGACCAGTGGAAGGTGATCAAGGAGTGGGCTGGCAAGAATGCCGAGCCGGCTGAACAGGAAGTGGTTAACGCCGCCCTGAACGCTGGCGGCATGCAAGCCAAGGCCATGGCGTTCTACCTGTCTACCCTGTACGACCGTGCTTCTGGTGTTAACCAGACCGGTAAGTCTGCGGTTAACCCGAACGCTGGCGGTGGTGGCTCGCCCAACACCACAGCCCTGAGCCCGCGTGCGTATACCCAGGAAGTCGCTGCCCTGCAGAAGAAGCTAGGCAGTAGGTTCGAGGGTAGCCCGGAGTACAAGCAACTCCAGGCGCGTCGTCAGGCTTGGCGTCGCTGATCCAGTACCGGTATAACAGAGCCCTTGAGTTTGCAAACCTGCTGATGGCGGGGACTACTCAAGGTTCCCTGCCATCATCAATTCAAGGAGCAGTGCATGGCACTCGACGATATCTTTAACATCACCCGACCTGGCCAAGAAGGCGCAGCGGGTTCGATCAGTGCCCTTCACATCGAAGAGTACACTGGCGTGGTCGAGACGACCATTGCCCGCAAGAGCGCGCTTACCGGCTGGCTGCCGATGCGAACCGTTCGTGGTACTTCGGTGCTGCAGAACTTCGCAGTGGGCGAATCGACTCTGCAGAAGCTGGTTCCCGGCACTCCGCCGGACGGCACGGTTAACAAGTTCGGTAAGAACACCGTTACCGTGGATACCGTTGTGCTGGCGCGCTCGGTCTTCCCGCTGCTGGAAACCTTCCAGACTTCGTACGATGCCCGCAAGGAAGTCGGCGACGAACACGGTCGCAAGATTGCCAAGTTCCGCGATCAGACCATCTTCATCCAGGCTATCCGCACGGCTCTGCTGACTGCGGCCAAGCACACTGGCGTGAACGGTGCTGGTCACCAGGGTGCCGCGCAATCCACCTTCGCTGGTGCGAACGATCACCTGGACCCTGCTAAGCTGTACGCTCAGATCGTCGATCTGGTCGTGAAGATGCAGCAGAAGGACGTGGACGTTGCTTCGGACGACGTGATGCTGGCTGTCAAGCCCGCAGAGTTCGCTACCCTGGCGATGAACGAAATGCTCATCAACAAGGAGTACGTTACTGCCGATGGCACGAGCATCGACGGCATGGTGCTGAAGACCTACGGCCTGCCCGTGGTTACCAGCAACAACTTCCCTGGCGGCGAAGTCATCAGCGGTCACCTGATGCACAACGTGTCTAACGGTAACACCTACGACGGTGACTACTCGAAGGCCGTTGCTGTCGCGTTCTCGCCGCGTGCACTGCTCGCTGGCGAAACCATCCCGCTGACCACCGGTGTGTTCTGGGACGATGTCTACAAGCACTGGATGGTGGATGCCTGGATGTCCTACGCTATCGGCCCCAACCGGCCGGAGTACTCGGGTATCATCCAGCGCCCGTAATCTGACTAGCCTGCCCGTGGCGTAAGTGCTAGTAAGTCCCCTCCCCGATCCGGGCGAGGGGATTTTTTCTTTAGGAGTCAACATGCTTACTTTGACGGTCGTTAACCGTATGCTCGCTACGCTGGGTGAGGCGCCGCTCAATGCGTTGACCGACCCCCACACTTTTCGTGCTTCCTGTCTGGCCAAGCTAGACAACAAAGACTCAACCCTGCAGACTAAGGGTTGGTGGTTCAACAGGGAACTGTTGACACTCCCGCCTAACGTGGGCGATAGCAAAATTTACCTGCCCGGGGATGTGATCAACGTCATGATCCCCGGCCGCTTAGACATTGTGCAGCGTGGCCGCGTGCTGTACGATACCGTGAACGGGACCAACTTGTTCACCGAATCCGTTGACGCGCAGATCATTCGCCGCATTCCCTTCGAGGATCTCCCCGAACTGGTTGCGGAGTACATCGCCTCCGATGCTGTGCTGGAATTCCAGAGCGACTTCGATGGTGACAGCAACAAACGACAACTGCTGGCTCAGACCTTGAAAGAGGCCAAGCTGGAGTTCAATGCAGAAGCTACACGGCAGGCCCGATACAACGTGCTTGAGTCTAACACCCGGCTGATGAGGCTCAAAGCAAAAACTTACCAACGACGTAGAGGATAACTATGAAAGCGTCAGGATCTTTTGATAACCTGGTTCAAGGCGTATCCCAGCAAGCCCCACAAGATCGCAGAGAGGGGCAGATCGGGGAGATGGTCAACATGATGCCTGATCCAGTAAACGGCCTGTCCCGCCGCCACGGCAGCAAATGGGTAGCTGAGAGGGACACAGGGCTAGCGATCTCTTCATTTGCTGAGCTGCAAGCAGACACAGCAACGTGGCGTAGTTTCAAGTACAGCAATGCCGGTAAAGAGTACGTCGTTCTATATAGAACTGGCGAACGGCCGGTGGGTAGTACAATGCCCCCGATGGTTGTCTACAACAAGACAGACAGCAAGTTCCTTCCCACGCAGCGCAGCCCAAGTGACACAGTGCTTAACAGCTTTGAGGCTGGTGGTTGCAGTGCGATTACTTCGATCGGTAAGTACGTGTTCGCAGCGGGGCACACGATGGTCCCGGCGGTTAACGTTAATTCGGTCTGGGCCAACCCAGCTAATCAAGACAAGTCGGCAGTATGGGTCCGTGGTGGGGGTTACAGCCGGACGTTTAAGGTGTCCGCTATTAAGACGGATGGGGCTACAATCAACTTTGAGTACACCACTCCCAAGTCTTCATACTCCGGTATTCTGGACACAAGCGCTATTCCACAATTGGCAGCAGACCCGGAGGGAGGCACTGACACCCGGACTGAGGGAGCGTACATTCAACTGATCACAGGGACATACCAACACACCCTAACCTGGGCTAAGTGGTCCCCTACAGGATTGACCGCTAAAAAGGGCACCGCGGTTATGACGAATGTCAGTCCTGCTACACCGGCTAACTCTATGCAGTACGCATGGGCAGGCGGGTCGGCAGTAGTCACATTCCATTCCAGCAACCTCGGCGCCACAGACGTGACGCTAAGTTACACGTCGGCCAAGACAGTTGTAAATCCCAATTACGCACAAATCGTAACAACCCTGACCAACGAGTACAACAGCGCAGTCACCAAGCACATTGGTGACGCCGCTGAGGCGATCCAGCCCCAGGCTATTGCTGAGAAGCTTAAGTTGGCTGCGGTAGCAGCAGGGTTGACTTTGGCCACAAGGCAAGACAGCACTATCATCTTGGAGGGTGTCAAGTACCTGACAGTGCAGGACGGCGGGGATGGCTCATTGATCCGAGGGGTGGCTAACGAGGTTGCATCCGCAGACCAGGTGAGTAACATCCACATCGTGGGTAAAGTTGTCAAAGTCAGGGCCCGCGGCAGTGAAGAGGCTTACTACCTTAAAGCCGTAGCTAAGGACGGAGTATCGACGGGTTACACAGAAGTGTCATGGGTTGAGGGTGCCGGCGTTGTGTACACAATCTATGACGCTATCATCATGTGTACTGTGGAGGCGGGTATCTTTTACATGGCCAGTTCAGCGGCTCTGTTGAATAGTATTGTGCCTGGGCAGCACCCGTCCTTTGTCCCGAGTTCCGTCGGAGACGAACTTACTAGTCCTAAGCCCTTCTTTATAGGGCGCAAGATTACGTACTTGGGCGTCTTTCAAGACAGACTCTTGATCGGGAGTGGTGGTGTTATCCGGGCTAGTAGAATCGGAGACTATTTCAACCTCTTCCGAACTAGCGTCTTAACGGTCCCTGCTAATGACGCCCTTGAGATGCTGTCTCAAAGTACCGAAGATGACGAGATTAGGTACGGGGTACTGTACGACCGCGACCTCGTGCTATTCGGGGCAAAGAGGCAATACGCTGTCACCGGAAAGTTTGCGTTATCCCCGACAAACGCAAACATGCCCGTAGTGTCTAGCCATGAGGGTGCATCGGACATCCCACCGTTGTCTGCCGGCGGGTCAATTTTCTACAGTAAGCAAGGGGAGGAGGGACCGAGCGTTCATGAGATTAAGCTAGGTGTCGTAGCAGAGTCCCCTGAATCGTTCTCAATTAGCAGCCAACTAAGTACCTACTTCAAGAATGCTGCCGTTGAATTGGCCTCTTTAGCCAAGCCCACCATGTTGTTCCTCCGCACTAAAGGCGAGCGTAACACTATCTACCCATTTACGTATCTGGACACCAGCCAAGGCAGGAGGCAGGACGCATGGGGTAAGTGGTTGTTTGACGACGCAATAGGGCCCATCTTTGGGATGGTGAGTTCCCCAGGCGGTCTGATGGTGTTTAGTCTGCGCAGCGCCCACGGTAAAGTCTGGACAGTGGCTGATGTTTGCCCTGTAAGTACGGGGGTAGCGTCGTACCCTTACTTAGACTCTATCCGGCCATGGGACCGAGTGGGGAGTGGGAGTCTGCGCATCGGCAGCGTCGGTAACTGGAAAGTCGCGTTTGACAAGTCCACTGTATACCGGTTTGTTGGGGACTCGATAGCTAACGTCTACACCCTATTCGCGCAGTTTCCTGCGGCGTTCGGGGCCTGGGCGGGGGCAAGCCAAGAAGCTTACTTTGTGCCGACCAACCCTTTCGTTAAGGATAGAAAGGGCGCTAGCGTGCTGACTGGTAGACTCACTGTGACTAAACTAAACGTGGCATTTAAGGACTCCTCTGGATTTAAGTATAGCGTAGAGACGAAGGGCGGCACTGAATCCTACAGCTTTAACGGGCTTGTGGTTGGTGACGATCCTCTGATTGGACGCGTACCAGTCAGTACCGGGGCGTACTCAGTACCCATTGGGAAAGAGACGAGGGAATACTCGCTTAAGTTCAGTGCCCACACCTGGCTCCCATTTACAGTAACCAATCTGGAGTGGGTGGGCCAATTCTTCAACAACACACAACGGTTAGGATAAACGATGTGGCAGATGTTTTTAGGCGCTGGGCTTATGGGCTGGCTGGGAAACCAGACAGGCAAAGTCCAAGCCGAACTAGATACTCGACTTAGCGCCGTAAACGCTGCTGCGACTAACCAGGTTACACGCTCGCGCAATGTCGAAATGATGGCGCGCAACAGCCTATCCAGGTATGTGCAGTCTGTTAACAACAACAGGACGTTGGATGACGGCGGAGACGCCTACACCGCGAACCTGGTTAACGGTTTGCGCAACCTAGACACGGCAGTTAACCAAGGAGTGCTGAACGACGTGCGAGTGCTCGAAGAGTTTGGAGCCGCCACGGCTAGCCAAGCTGCAGTAGGAGCAGGCGGGCAGGTGGTGGACATGATCAACAGCACCACCGCGCTTCGCTCTAGCATCAGCAAGGAACTGGCCAAGCAGTCTGTGGACTCGGCCCGGTATGACATTGCTACCCGCTCTCAAAGTATCATGTCTCAGATGGTGGGTGGGATGGACGGTAGCTTGATCATTGACCAGCTTGACCAGAGTCAGGCTTACGCTCAGAAGAAGGCCAGCATTACTGACGGCCAAGCAATCTTCAACTCTGTACTGTCCACTGCCATCAAGGCTGGCGTGGGTAACGTGGCTGAGTGGGGAGCACAACAGCTTGGTAGCTTGTTCAACAACGCGCCTGCTGGTAATGGGTTTAGTTCTGGCGGCTTTACGCTGGGCACAACCGAACGCTCTAGCAGCTACGGCATCGGTACTCCCGGGGTTAGCAAGTTCTCATTTAACAAGGCCAAGTTCGGAGGCATCTAATGGCAAACGACAACACACTAGGCGCACCGACCGAGGGCCTGGGTCAGACGGTAACCTTCGGGTTCAACGTCCAGAACAAGCCTGCTTCCCAGCCCCGGCAACGTGGCCGCATTAACGGCGGCGTGCAGGGGCAGGCGGGCGGTAGCGTGCCTATGGCGAGTGGCGTCAAGGTAGAGAGCGACGGCACTGTGGATCTTCTGATGAAGGTCGGACAGGGCTTGATCGACAATGAAATCAAGGAAGCGCGCACCAAGGCGTACGTTACCGGCATGCAGCGTGCCATGACTGGCGAGGCAGTGGAAGACATTGCCGCACAACAGCCAGCATGGTCCCGCGTGTTCGGAGACAGCGATGCCGTAGAAGGGGCGCGGGCGTACAGCGCAGAGGCCAAAGTGCAGGAAGTCCTTCTCAGTATCGAGAACGACATGCCGAATCTTCGCAGGCTGGACCCGAAGGGTGCTAACGAGTTCTTCGTTAAGTCTGTGAACGCAGCCCTTACCGGGCACGCAGCTACGGACAACGCGATCATGTCGGCAGTGCAGCGCAACCTGCCTGCTGTCATGAAGCGGCACGCTGGTCAGCACTATGCGTTCATGCAGGAAGAGGCAGCTACGCAAGAGGCTAACGCCCTATCTGCCGCAGCGGCTCGCCTGCAGACCGCAGGGGTGGCTCTGGCTAAAGGCGAGATTACTCCCGAGGACTTCGCAGAGCAGCAGGCTTCTGTCAGTATGCTGGGCGTGCCTGCTATGGGGCGCGACCCTGAGTGGGTGCGTAAGCAGCGCACGCAGAGCGCACTGCTGATGGCGGAGCAGGGGCAGTTCCATGCGCTTAACGCCATGCAGAAGATCGGCATATTCGATGTGCTGCACCCTGACCAGAAAGCGCAGATCATCCGCAGTCGGCAAGCCAACGAGACGCAATGGAAAGCGCAGTACGGCAAGGAGTTTGCCAACGACATCGCTGAACTTAAGATCATCGACGAGAACATCAAGCTGGGCCAACTGCCTAACTGGAGCCCTCGTGACACGATGAACAAAGTGCAGGAAATCAACCGGCGCTATCGTGAGCGCACTGGCAGCGAGTCGGACTACTTCAATGCCGACGTAATGGCAGCGTACGGTGAGCGCACCGCACAGGGTATTGCCGCAGTTCAGCAGAAGCAGATTGCCGACGCAGCGGCTGCAGCCAAAGCGGCGCGAATCGCTGGCGACAAGGCACTGGAAGCGCAAGCTAACCAATCCACCATCAGCATTGCGATGTCTCAGGGTAACCTGGCTAGCGCGATCAGCATGGGCCTGGTTAAGGACAACGACGTAGACAAGGTGTTCGTGCCTATGGCTACTAAGGCGTTTAGCAGCATCCTCACTGGCAAGCCCGCTGACCTGGACTTCCTGATCGAGAACGGCATCAAGGGGTACTACAACCCTGCGGTTAAGAGCCAGCTTCAAGGCATGGTTCATGGAGCCGTAGCCGGTGGTGCCATGTCTCCATCGTTCGTTGCTACCTACGAGGGCTGGCGTCAGGTCAACGCGAAGTCTCCCGAGACTGCGGCCGGCTACTATGGTGACGCGCATGCGAAGTTCCTGCGGTTCGCACTTGTGAACCCTGGGCCTATCGACATGAAGAGCCCGTTCTTGCAGGCTGCGTTTGACGGCTCGTTCGGTCCACAGGCTAAGCGATTCGGCTCGAAGATTGACAAGAAGGAATTTACCGACTTGATCAAGAAGAGTACCGAGATTGGCAATAGCGGTAAGTGGTGGCCTGAAATGCTGGGCGGCGACAACAAGCTACGGCCTGGGCAGGCTGAGGTACTGGCTAACGCTGTAATGCACCGTGCCGAGGTACTGGCAGACAGCACCACTCTAGACCAAGCCATGCACGGCGCGATCAGTATAGGGGCTAACACCGACATCCATGTGCTAGGCGGCTACGTCTGGTACGACTCGAAGAATCGTGACTTCATCGGGGAAGTGCAGAGCAAGCTGAAAGGCAAGTTCGGCCTGGGCTCTAAGATGGAAGCCAGCCAAGACTTTGGTGAGTTCCTGGACGAGCAGATCAAGGCCACCGGTGGTATGAAGAACCCCTCTATCAAGCGTGTCGATGATGCTATCATTGCCACCGACATTGTGGATGGGGAAGTTCGCATCGCCCGTGTGACTATGGATGCTATCGCAGAAGAGTTGATGAAGCGTGGTATGGCCCGCCGTGGCCCGCCGCCTAGGACCTACAGCGACGGAAAGAAATCAGCTTGGTACCGGTTCGGTCCCGAGATTACCTACACGGCTGACCCGAAAGCTCCTAGTATTTACGCAGGTAAAGATGAATGGGATGCCTACAGGAAGGCGCAAACTAAGTAAGGATACGTATGAACATCGAAGACTTCAAGAAGCTGACTCCCCAGGAAGCACTGCAGGCAGCCGGCAAATTTGCTGGCGTTGACGCTTCGGTGTTCGACGGTATCTGGAACGCGGAGTCCGCACGCGGCAAGGCTATGGTTAGCCCTGCCGGTGCCCGCGGTCACTTTGGCCTGATGCCGAATACGCAGGCCCTGTTTGAGAAGAAGCTCGGGATTAAGGTCAATCCCGACGACTTCCACGATTCACTGTTCGTCGCCATGAACCATCTGGCTGACGACCTTAAGCGTGAAGGCGGCAACATCGTGTCCGCTCTGCGCGCATACAACAACGGCCCCAAGTGGCGTGAGCAGAAAGATCCGCGTGGCGAGAACAAAGACTACGCTCGCCGCGTGCTCGGTGTCAATGGAGTAACCGAGGAAGCTGGGGACGTTGCAGTTACAGCCCCGGCCCGCACCTTCGGCCCGCTGACTCTGGACAGCGTTTCTGGCAACCTGCCTGTTAAGGGCAAGCCTTCTATGGTGAGTGCTAAGACTACGGAGGCACTGGCTAGCGCCGGCTTTCTTGGTGGTGTTAGCATTACTCCGCAGACGGTTGATCCTAGCACGCTGCTCCAAGCCAGCGCTGACGCCAACCTAGCCAAGCAGCAGGAGATTGACAACAGCACGGTGATTGACCGGGCACAGGCTGCGTTCATGACCCAAGGCATTACGCAACGTGCTATCAAGTACGCTGTGCGCCCTGACTACGAACCTGTCGAGAACTACGTCGTTCCTGAGGACATGCTTGCTGGCCGACCGGCTGATGACCAGTCCTACCTGCTGGAAGCCCGCAGCCCGCAAGAGGCCGAGCGGCTGGCGTGGGAACTAGACAACGAGAAGGAAGATCAGCGTAAGCTCTCGCTCAAAGGCGGGTGGCATGCGTTTGCTGCTTCCGTGATTGCTGGCGCACCCGAAGCGTTTGTTACTGGCGTGGGCACGGCTAAGATGCTGGCTGCTGGTGGCCTGGGTTCGGCAGCCGCTGCGCAGGCCGGGAACGCTAGCCGGGCGATTGGCCTGAGCGTGCTTGAGAACGTGGGCGGTAACCTTGCTGCTTCGGCTATCGAGGACGCTATGGGCGGGCGTATGTCGGTGTTCGACTACGCTGCTGGCGCTGTGGGCGGCATGATCTTTAGCGGGCTTGCTGCTAGGGGGCTGAGCAAAGAAGCGGGCGCTGCTGCACAGCAGGCCCTGGCCCGTAAGATTCTGGACGAGGCTGCCGCTAAACAGGCTGAGTTCGCGGCCCAGGCGGCTAAGAACCTGGGTGACGGGGCTACTGCTTCGGAACTGGCAAAGGAAATCGAGCGCCTGGAAGCCGCTGCGGTGAAGCGGGAGTTTGGTACTAGCACTGCTGGTGCTGATCGGCAACTGCTTCCCGACATGGAGAAGCTGGAAGCTGACGAGGTTGCTGCTGCCGATGAGGTAGC
>Ga0213919_1000523_pt1 | contig 16687 bp, 17 predicted proteins | sample McNCre317MG_FD_161056 | JGI IMG/M metagenome (GOLD analysis project Ga0213919, IMG submission 161056) | Freshwater microbial communities from McNutts Creek, Athens, Georgia, United States - 3-17 MG | ecosystem: Environmental > Aquatic > Freshwater > Creek | place: USA: Georgia | collected... | reverse complement strand
GAAGATGTTGCGGACGCGCAGGGAGGTGGCGATGGGGCCGAACTCGGGGAGCATCAGCCGGCAGTCGGCAAAGATCATGTCGGGTTCGAAGGCCGGTTCGCTGGGCGGCACCAGGACGGCGAGGCCGCCGCCGCTGATGTCGAGCACGGTGGCCTCGACTGACACGATCCGCTTTTCCCCGCCAATCGTGACAGGAATCTGGCAGCTCAGGTTGTGCGGGTTGGCGGCGGTGAGGCGGTAATACTCGCGACGCTGCAGGCGCAGCAGCATCTCGGGAAGGGGAATGCGGAAGGCGTCGTGGCCCTCGTGGCTGACGCGGAGGATGTTGCGGGCGGCAAACTGGATCTTGATCTTGTCGAGCTGGGTGATGCAGATCAGTTGTTCGGCCTCATTCACACGCTGATTGATCGCCTCGTCGCTGGCGGCATCGAGGATGACGAAGCGCTCATCGGGGCTGATCGCGAGGATGGCGGTCAGGAAGGAGTCCGCGCTGGCGTCGATGAAGGCGCTGAGCATCGCCCGCTTCTGCATCATGCTGCGCAGGTTGTGGAGGATGTCGGACTTCCCGCGCAGCAGGTAGCGGGAAAAGTCGTCGGCCTGCAGGAGTTCAAACTTGAGGGGCATGGTCGTGGGCGGGGAGCGGGGGCGGAGGATGGGATGATTTTATCAGTCCGCCCGGTGCCGTAAAGCAAAGGGGGACGGCATGCCGTCCCCCTTTGCTGCAATTGCCTGGATGAGCCGGTCAGCGGGTGGCTTCCCGCTCGATCTCTTCGAGGCTGGTGTGGCGCACGTCGCGTCCCTTGACCATATACACGACGTACTCGGCGATGTTCTTCGCGTGGTCGCCAATGCGTTCGACGGCCTTGGCGATGAACATCAGCTCGATCGCGTGGGAGATCGTCCGGGGATCCTCCATCATGTAGGTGATCAGCTGACGCATGATGCCCTTGAACTCGGCATCCACGTCCTTGTCCTGGCGAACCACCTGGGCAGCCGAGACCGTGTCGAGGCGTGCATAGGCGTCGAGTGCGTTGCGCAGCATGTCGACCACCGCATCGGCGATGTGGCCGAGGCGGAGCTGTGGCATCGCATTTGATGCCGAGCTGTGGATCTGCCTGGCGGTCTTGGCGATCTTCTTCGCTTCGTCGCCGATGCGTTCTAGGTCGGTGATGGTCTTCTGCACAGTGCTGACCATGCGCAGGTCGACGGCGGTGGGCTGGCGTTTGGCGATCACCTGGTTGCAGGCTTCGTCGAGTTCGACTTCGAGCAGATTGACGCGATTGTCGTTGTTGATGACCTGTTCAATCAATTGCAGATCACCGTCGGAAAGCCCTTCCATCGCCTTCACGATCTGCAATTCGACCATCCCACCCATCTGGAGCACCCGAGTGCGGATGTCTTCCAGTTCGGCATCGAACTTTTTGGAGGTATGTTCGTTCATTGCGAGTCCTATGGCAGAGGGCTGGTAAGCGCGGAAGCCTAACAGCGGATTGTGAATATTTTGTTTCAAGTTCGTTCGTAGACCACCACTCCGGCGGACGTGGCCAGGAGTAGCACATCTGCGCCGCGCCTGGCGAAGAGGCCGTTGGTGACGACTCCGACAATGCCGTCGATCGCCGCCTCTAGCCTGACAGGATCGTCGATCCGCAGGCCATGCACGTCAAGGATCTGGTTGCCGTTATCCGTGATGAATCCCTCCCGCAGCAACGGTTTCCCGCCGAGCCGGGTCAGTTCGCGGGCAACCTGGGCACGGGCCATCGGGATGACTTCGACGGGCAGCGGAAAGCGCCCGAGGTAATCGACCTTCTTGCTGGCGTCGCAGATGCAGACGAAGGTGTCGGCCACCGCGGCGACGATCTTCTCGCGGGTCAGCGCCCCGCCGCCGCCCTTGATCATCGCCAGCGAGGCGTCGATTTCGTCGGCACCGTCGATATAAACCGGCAGCGCGTCCACTTCGTTCATGTCGAAGAGACGGATGCCGTGCCGGGAAAGGCGGACTGCCGAGGCTTCCGACGAGGCGACAGCGCCGGTGATGCGGTCCTTCATCGTGGCCAGCCCGTCGATGAAGAAGTTTGCAGTCGAGCCGGTCCCGACGCCGACCACGGCGCCCTCGATCACGTAATCGAGGGCGCGCAGTGCGGCCTGTCGCTTGAGTTCGTCCTGGGTCATATTGAGTGTTGCCGAGTCCAAAAGCGCAATTTTAACCGCTACGGAGCAAGGGATCAGAGGCCACAAGCCGTCACACGGGGGCCGTTCGGGTGGCGTAGAGTGTCACGGGGTGTGGCCGGCGAAGGAAGATCCAGGCCGCACGATTTCCACGGAACTTCTGAAAGGAGCGAGTCATGGGTTTGCTTGATCAACTGGCAGGTCAGGTTCTTGGGTCTCTCGCCGGCGGCGGGCAGGCGGGAGGCGGCGGTCAGCCCGCCTTGCTGCAACTGGTGATGAGCCTGCTGCAAAACAGCGAAGGCGGGCTGGGCGGCCTGCTCGGGCGTCTGGCCCAGGCCGGGCTGGGGGAACAGGCTGCGTCCTGGGTGGGGACCGGCGCCAATCAGCCGGTGAGCGGCGAGCAGATCGGCCAGGTGTTCGGCGGTGGCGAACTTGGCGACATGGCGGCCCAGCTTGGCATGCCGGCCGATCAGCTCGCGGGCCGGCTTGCCGATCTGCTGCCGCAGGTGATCGACGGGCTGACGCCGGGTGGCCAGGTGCCGGCTTCGGGCATCGACCTGGGGCAGGCGCTGTCGGGCCTGGCGGCAATGCTGGGCAAGGGTTGAGGCCATGCCGCGGTCGCGACCGTGACCTGGATCAGGGCCCGGTCGCGACCGGACGCGCTGGGTCGGAGCACCACTCGCTCCACGATCCGGCGTAAAGCCGCGCGCCGGAGAGCCCGGCCAGTTCCATCGCCAGCAGATTGTGGCAGGCGGTGACACCGGAGCCGCAGTGCAGGACGACGTGGTGGGCATCGCCACCCTTGATCAGTGCGCCGAATTCTTCCTGCAGCGTGGCGGCGGGCTTGAAGAGGCCCTGGCCGTCGAGGTTGTCACGGAAGAAGCGGTTGATGGCGCCGGGGATGTGGCCGCCGACCGGATCGATGGTCTCGTTCTCGCCGCGGAAACGGTCGGGCGCCCGGGCGTCGATCAACCGCATCACCGGGCTGTGAAGGTGGCTCTGTACGTAGTCGGCATCGACACGCAGACAATGCTGCACTATCGGCGTGAAGGGGGCGGGCTGGGTGTCCGGCACCTCGGTGACCAGGGCGTGGCCTGATCCCGTCCACGCCTGCAGGCCGCCGTTGAGGACGGCGATCCGGTCGTGACCGAGCCAGCGCAGCAGCCACCACAGGCGGGCCGCAAACATGCCGCCCGCGTCGTCATAGGTGATAACCTGGGTTTCGGGGCCGACTCCCAGGCTGCCGAGCTTGTCGGCCAGTAGTTGTGGATCGGGGAGCGGATGACGGCCGTTGAGGCCGGAGCGCGGGCCCGACAGATCATCTTCGAGGTCGAGGAAGAAGGCGCCGGGCAGGTGTCCTGCGGCGTAAGCCTGGCGGCCCGCTTCCGGGCTGGCGAGGTTGAAGCGGCAGTCGAAGATTCGCCACTTCGGCGTCGCAAGGGCTGCCACTTCGTGGGGGCTGATGAGGTGGGTGAAGACGTCGGGCACGGCGCGCGATCCCTCAGGCGACCGACGATTCGACACCGGCCAGCCAGGCTTCGGCATCGTTGATATCCTCGAACACGCGCACCTTGGCGTCGATGAAGATCTGCGACAACCACGCGCTCCAGCTGACCCATTGATCGTCGGTGACCACCGCAATGCGAACGAAGTCGTGGGAATGGGCGCGCGCGAAACGGATCTCCTCAAGCGCCATGTCGACGGTGAAGCCGCTCATTTCGCGCAGATCGATGAAAAGGTTGACCAGTCCCTCGAAACGCACCTTGTAATTGACGATCTCCTCGAACTCCTTGTAGTCGGCGAGTGTGAACTCGCCGAACACCGTGAGATTGACCCGGTTTTCCTGATGGTCGGTGGTGATCATCGCCTGCTGGCCTCCTGTGCCTGTCTGGATGCCGCCAGTGTAGTCTTGCGTTGCGCCTGCTTCAATCGGACTCCATGGGGGGCGCGGCCTGGCGCGACGCGAGTGACACCAGCACACCGCTGACGATGATGATCGCGACGGCCAGTATCGAAGTGAGGGGCAGGCGTTCGTCCCAAAGCGCGACACCGAACAGGCTGGAGAAAATCACCGTCGAGTAGGACAGGTTGGCGGAGACGACGGTCTTGCCGTAGCGGTAGGCTCGGGTCATCGCCAACTGGGCGCAGCCGCCGAAACCGCCGACACCCAGGATGATCGCCGCCCGCGGGCCATCGATGGCGTGCAGCGATCCGGAAGTCAGCGCCCAGGCCAGGCCAAACAGGCTGGTCACCGAAGAGAACCACAGCACCGTGCGGGCTTCGGGTTCGCCTGCGCGCCCCAGTTCGCGCACATTGACGTAAGCCAGACTGGCGAGCAACCCGGCTCCCAGTCCGATGAGGGCGCCATGCCACTGGTCGGCCTGAAGCGTTGGCTTGAGCAGCAGCACGATGCCTACGAAGCCGAGTCCCACCGCAGCAAACACGCCTCGTCCGACCGGCTCACGGAACCACAGCAGGACCAGTAGCGCGACGAACAGCGGGGAGGTGTAGCTGAGGGTGACCGCGGTCGCCAGCGGCAGTATGCCAAGGGCGAAGAAGTAGCACATCAGCGACACCGTGCCGGACAGGCCACGCGACAACTGCAGACGCCAGTGGGGGGTGCCCAGTGGGATGCCCTGCCAGCGCACCAGCAGCGCCATCAGCAGAAAGCCGACGAAGCCCCGGTAGAACACCAGCTCGCCGGTGGAGAAGTGGGCCGAGCCAAGCTTGACGCAGACACCCATGCAGGCAAACAGCAGGCTGGCGACAATCATCCACAGGGATTGCATGGGCGGGACGTGAGCGACAAAACAAATATTCTAGCGCGAGTCCAATAAGAATGCTGCATCGCAGCAGAAAAGCAAAAAAGCCGGCGCCCTTTCGGGGCACCGGCTTCGCTCTGCCGCTTGGGGCGGAGGGTGTTGCTTAGTGGAACTGCTCTTCTTCGGTGGAGCCGGTGAGAGCCTTGACGGAGGAGGAGCCGCCCTGGATCACGGTGGTCACGTCGTCGAAGTAGCCGGCGCCGACTTCCTGCTGGTGCGACACGAAGGTGTAACCCTTGTCGCGGGCGGCGAATTCCGGCTCCTGCACCATCTCGGTGTAGTGCTTCATGCCTTCGCCACGGGCGTAGGCGTGAGCGAACTGGAAGGTGTTGTACCAGTTGATGTGGATGCCGGCCAGGGTGATGAACTGATACTTGTAGCCGAGGGCAGCCAGTTCGTCCTGGAACTTGGCGATGGTGGCATCGTCCAGATTCTTCTTCCAGTTGAAGGACGGCGAGCAGTTGTAGGACAGCAGCTTGCCCGGGCACGCGGCCTGCACGGCCTGGGCGAATTCACGGGCGAAGCCGAGGTCCGGCGTGCCGGTTTCGCACCAGACGAGGTCCGCGTACGGGGCGTAGGCAACGCCGCGGGAGATGGCCTGCTCGAGGCCGTTCTTGACGCGGTAGAAACCTTCCTGGGTGCGCTCGCCGGTCAGGAAGGGCTTGTCGTTGGCGTCGTGGTCGGAGGTGATCAGGTTGGCGGCTTCGGCGTCGGTGCGGGCCAGGATCAGCGTCGGGACGCCCATCACGTCGGCGGCGAAGCGGGCGGCGATCAGCTTTTCGCAGGCTTCCTGGGTCGGCACGAGAACCTTGCCGCCCATGTGGCCGCACTTCTTCACGGCGGCCAGCTGGTCTTCGAAGTGCACACCGGCGGCACCGGCGGCAATCATGTTCTTCATGAGTTCGAAGGCGTTCAGCACGCCGCCGAAGCCGGCTTCCGCGTCGGCCACGATCGGCAGGAAGTAGTCGACGAACTCCTGGTCGCCCGGGTTGATGCCACGGGACCACTGGATCTCGTCAGCACGCTTGAAGGTGTTGTTGATGCGACGAACCATGGTCGGCACGGAGTCGTAGGCATACAGCGACTGGTCCGGGTACATGGTTTCGGAGGTGTTGCCGTCGGCGGCGACCTGCCAGCCGGACAGATAGACGGCCTCGAGGCCGGCCTTGGCCTGTTGCATGGCTTGACCCGCGGTGATCGCGCCGAAGGCGTTCACATAGCCCTTCTTCGCACCGCCGTTCACCTTGGCCCACAGGGTCTCTGCGCCGCGCTGGGCCAGGGTGTACTCGGGCTGCAGGCTGCCGCGCAGACGGACGACATCGGCAGCGGAGTAACCGCGCTTCACACCCTTCCAGCGGGGATTTTCGGCCCAGTCTTTTTCGAGGGCGGCGATTTGCTGTTCGCGAGTCAGAGACATACAACTTCCTTTGCTAAATGAGAGAAGGGGAAGCCAAGGGACGCAAGCTTTGCCTTCGGGGCGGTACTTTGCGACAACTCCTGAGCTGCTTGACCGTTTGACGGAGAGCCGGGGGACGGCTGTTTCCGCAACGTCGATCAACGGATGAGAGTATAGGCAGGATTTTGCACGGCAGCAATAGGTCTTATATAAGACATAAGAAATAAATATCTTCTTTCGATCAATGACTTGTTGGTGATTTTTTGCAATGTAAAATTAGCGACGTCCTGGTGAAACAAAAACTCGCTGCGGCGCGGCGTGAAATCGGACACGTTTCAAAGTAGCGCTGCCTCCGAAACGATCACGCCGTCCTCGTCTGCGTACAGCCACTGCCCCGGGACGAAGCTCACTCCGCCGAAGCTCACCGGGATGTCCCTGTCTCCGGCGCCCTTCTTGACGCTCTTCATGGGGTGGGTGCCGAGGGCAAAGATGCCGATGTCCATGCTGGCGATCGGGCCGGAGTCGCGGATGCAGCCGTACATGATCACGCCGGCCCAGTTGTTCCTCACGCCAAGCAGGGCAAGCTGGTCGCCGACCATCGCGCAGCGCATCGAGCCGCCTGCATCGACGACCAGCACCGCACCCTGTCCGTCGGTTTCGAGGGTGGACCGGACCAGCGCGTTGTCCTCGAACACCTTCAGGGTGCGGATCGGGCCGGCGAAGCGGGTCTTGCCGCCGAAGCTGCGGAACATTGGTGCAACGGCGCGCACTTTCCCTTCGTTGGCGTCGCACAGGTCGGTGGTCTGGAATTCCATGGCTGCTCCGTAAATTCGTAATGGATGAGGATGACGTCGCGGAAAAGAAAACGGGCGGCCAAGGCCGCCCGTGTGTCATGACTGACGTGCGTCGAAAACTATACCGCAGCTTCTGCCATTTCCTCGAATTGGAGCAGCACCTTGTCGGCGTCGTCGATGTCGATGACGACGTTGCCGCCGTTGGCGAGCCGGCCGAACAGCAACTCGTCGGCCAGCGCAGAACGGATCGTGTCCTGGATCAGCCTCGCCATCGGGCGGGCGCCCATCAGAGGATCGAAGCCTTTCTTGCCGAGCCAGTCCTTGAGCTTGTCGGTGAAATGGGCTTCGACCTTCTTCTCGTGCAGCTGGGCCTCGAGCTGCATCAGGAACTTGTCCACCACCCGCATGATGATTTCAGGATCGAGGGCCTTGAACGAGATCGTTGCGTCCAGGCGGTTCCGGAACTCCGGGGAGAACATCCGCTTGATTTCCGCAATTTCATCACCGGTCTCACGCTTGGCCGAAAAGCCGATCACCGATTTCTGCATTGTTTCCGCGCCAGCGTTGGTGGTCATGATCAGGATCGTATTGCGGAAGTCGGCCTGGCGCCCGTTGTTGTCGGTCAGCGTACCGTGGTCCATCACCTGGAGCAGGATGTTGTAGATGTCCGGATGGGCTTTCTCGATCTCGTCGAGGAGCAGCACGCAATGAGGTTTTTTGGTGATCTGCTCGGTCAGCAGGCCGCCCTGATCGAAGCCCACGTAGCCCGGCGGTGCGCCGATCAGGCGGGACACCGCGTGGCGTTCCATGTACTCGGACATGTCGAAGCGGACCAGTTCGATGCCCAGCGTATAGGCCAGCTGGCGGGCGACCTCGGTCTTACCGACGCCGGTCGGGCCGCTGAACAGGAAGGCGCCGATCGGCTTTTGCGGGTTGCCGAGGCCGGAGCGCGACATCTTGATTGCCTTTGCCAGCGCCTCGATGGCGGCATCCTGCCCGAAGACGACGTTCTTCAGGTCACGGTCGAGGGTTTTCAGCGCGGCACGGTCGTCGTTCGACACGTTGCGCGGCGGGATGCGTGCGATTTTGGCGACGATCTCCTCGATTTCGGTCTTGCCGATGAGCTTCTTCTGGCGCGATTTGGGGAGGATGCGCTGGGCGGCGCCGGCTTCGTCGATGACATCGATGGCCTTGTCCGGGAGATGGCGATCGTTGATGTAACGCGCCGACAACTCGGCGGCGCTGGACAGGGCCGAGGCCGAATACTTGATGCCGTGATGCTGTTCAAAGCGGGATTTGAGGCCCTTGAGGATTTCGACGGTCTCATTGACCGATGGCTCGACGACGTCGACTTTCTGGAAGCGGCGCGACAGCGCGTGATCCTTCTCGAAGATCTGGCGGAACTCGGTGTAAGTGGTGGCGCCGATGCACTTCAACTGGCCGGAGGACAGGGCCGGCTTGAGCAGGTTGGACGCGTCCAGCGTCCCGCCCGAAGCGGCACCGGCGCCGATGAGGGTGTGGATCTCGTCGATGAAGAGGATTGCATTATGGTGCTCGACGAGTTGTTTGAGCACCGCCTTCAGGCGCTGCTCGAAGTCGCCGCGGTACTTGGTGCCTGCCAGCAGTGCGCCCATGTCGAGGGCGTACACCTGGGCATCGGCAAGGATGTCCGGCACGCGATTCTCGACGATGCGCCGGGCGAGGCCTTCGGCAATCGCGGTCTTGCCGACGCCGGCTTCACCGACCAGCAGGGGATTGTTCTTGCGGCGGCGGCAGAGCGTCTGGATGACCCGCTCGACTTCCTTGTCGCGCCCGATCAGTGGGTCGATCTTGCCAAGCAGTGCCTGCTGGTTGAGGTTCTGGGTGTAGTTCTCGAGCGCGCCACCGGGGCTGGCGCTCTCCTGTTCCTGCTCCCCCTGTTCGGCATCGCCCGATGCCCGCTGGGGGTTGGCCCCGGGCTGGGGGCTCTTGGTGATGCCATGGGAGATGAAGTTCACCACATCCAGGCGGGAGATGTTTTGCCGCTGCAGAAAATAGACCGCGTGCGAATCCTTTTCGCCGAAGATGGCAACCAGCACGTTGGCGCCAGTGACCTCCTTCTTGCCGGAGGACTGGACATGCAGGATGGCGCGCTGGATGACACGCTGGAAACCGAGGGTCGGCTGCGTGTCGATGTCCTCGTTGCCCTCCACCTTCGGCGTGTGTTCGTTGACGAAATTTGTCAATTCCTTGCGCAACTCGTCAGTCTTGGCGGCGCATGCGCGCAAAACCTCCGCTGCGGACGGATTGTCGAGCAGCGCAAGCAGAAGATGCTCCACGGTGATGAACTCATGGCGCTTTTGCCGTGCTTCGACAAAGGCCATGTGCAGACTGACTTCCAACTCTTGCGCGATCATTTCAGTTTTCCTCCATCACGCACGCCAGCGGATGCTGGTGTCGGCGCGCGTACGCGGTAACCTGCTCGACCTTGGTGGCTGCGATGTCCCTCGGGAAGACTCCGCAAACCCCAACGCCCTCTCTGTGGACTTTGAGCATGACCCGCGTGGCTTGTTCGCGGTCCATGGCAAAGAATTTCTGTATTACGGTCACCACGAAATCCATCGGGGTGAAGTCGTCGTTGATGAGCATGACCTTGAAGAGAGGTGGCGGCTTGGCCCGCGTGACCTCCGATTCAATGACAGATTCTTCCTGTTTTTTGATGACCATGCGAACCATTCTAAACAACCGCGATGATTGTGCAAGCGTGAATTGGCACAGTTTTTCACGCTCTTTGAAGGTGCCGCGGAGGCCGTTTTTTGGTGCGTTGCGGAAATAAAATTAAGTGACGAGAAAATAGGGATTTTGCGTTTTATAGGGGGCGGGTTCAATTTTAAAAACGGCGTAAAAATGCTGCTTTGCGGCAGGCGGGCTCGCCGATAAATGCATTGACGACGCGATTTAACTGACGTAAAAGTCGTGGCGCGTTCTAACCGGGGCTGAAGCGGCATTCAGGCGTCGCGTTTTCGAAGATGTGTCCTCGAAAGTTCGCCGCGTGGTTCTTCGCTTTCCCTTGGCTGACCGCATACCGGAAGTCCGGATCGTGTTACTGAAATCAAGAAGGAAAATGCAATATGGCAACTGGTACTGTTAAGTGGTTCAATGACGCCAAGGGCTTCGGCTTCATCACGCCGGACGATGGTAGCGAAGACCTGTTTGCGCACTTCTCTGCCATCAACATGGCCGGGTTCAAGTCGCTCAAGGAGGGGGAGAAGGTTCAGTTCGAGGTCACTCAGGGTCCGAAGGGCAAACAGGCTTCCAATATTCAGCGTGCTTGATCTTTGCGACGGGGTCGGGCTTCTCCGCTCCTGACGTCATGATCCAGTCCGCCGACGTGCGAAAGTGCGTCGGCGGTTTTGTTTTTATGCGCTGCTGCGGGGTGTTGGCAGGCAAGAAGTTGGCGGGCAACAAAAAACCCGCTTCTTGAGCGGGTTTTTTGAGGTGCAACAAGCGGTAATCGCGTGCCGGAAGCAATTACTTGAGCTTCACTTCCTTGTACGGGACGTGCTTGCGGGCTACCGGATCGTACTTGCTGAATTCCAGCTTGTTGGGGGTGGTGCGCTTGTTCTTGGACGTGGTGTAAAAGTGCCCGGTCCCAGCAGTGGACTCGAGCTTGATCTTTTCGCGGCCGCCTTTTGCCATTTCGATCTATCTCCAGGTGTAAAAAGGCTCAGACCTTTTCGCCGCGAGCACGCAGCTCGGCGACGACTTCGTCGATGCCTTTCTTGTCAATGGTGCGCAGGGCAGCGTTGGATACGCGCAGGCGCACCCAGCGATTCTCGGCCTCGCTCCAGAACTTGCGGTTTTGCAGGTTCGGCAGGAAGCGGCGCTTGGTCTTGTTGTTCGCGTGGGAAACGTTGTTGCCCACCATCGGTGCTTTTCCGGTCACTTGGCAAACGCGAGCCATTTGTTGCTCCAAACTGGTTTTGTTTCGATAAGACCGCTGATTGTAAATGACAAGGCCCGCTCGAATCAAGAGCTTGCCGTGTTTTCGTGTCTTGAGACCATCCTGGATGGGCGGATGGCTTACAGCATGCCCCGCTCGGCGAAGGAAACCGGCGCTGCGTTGCCGGCGACGATGAAGTGGTCGAGGACGCGTACATCCACGAGGGCGAGGGCCTTTTTCAAGGTGTCGGTCAGGGCCTGGTCGGCATGGCTGGGTTCGCCGACTCCGGACGGATGGTTGTGGGCGAGGATCACCGCGGCGGCATTGCGTTCAAGAACCAGCTTGACGACCTCGCGGGGGTAAACCGAGGTTTGTGCTAGCGTCCCCCGGAACAGCTCCTCGCTCCCCATGACCCGGTGCTGGGCGTCGAGGAGCAGGATCAGGAAAACCTCGTGGGGAAGTTGCGCGAGTTTCAGGCGCAACCAGTCGCGCACCGCGGCAGGGGAGTCGAGGACGTCGCGGCGGGCCATTTCCTCGCCCAGCGCACGGCGGGCGAGCTCGAGCACCGCCTGCAGCTGGGCGTACTTCGCGAGGCCCATGCCGGGTATCACCGAGAAGGCCGGTGCCGAGGCCGTGCATAGCGCTGACAGGCTGCCGAAGTGCTTCAGCAGGTCGCGGGCCAGGTCGACGGCGCTTTTGCCGCGGATGCCTACCCGCAGGAACAGCGCCAGCAACTCGGCGTCCGACAGTGCGCTTGCGCCCTGGGCGAGCAGGCGTTCCCGCGGACGTTCGTCGGCTGGCCAGTCGGTGATTGCCATGAGGGGTACAATTCGAAGTTCGGATGATGCGGATTATAACATTGGCATGAGTGAGCTGACGGGCAGGAAACTGGTGCTGGGGGTGACCGGCGGTGTGGCGGCGTACAAGGCGGCAGAACTGGTGCGCCTGCTCGGCAAGGCCGGCGCGGATGTGCACGTGGTGCTCACCGAGGGCGGGGCGCGTTTCGTCACCGCCGTCACCTTCCAGGCGCTGTCGGGCAACCGGGTATGGACCGATCTGTGGGATCCGCGCATGGACAACAACATGGCCCACATCGATCTGACTCGCGGTGCCGACGCGATCATCGTCGCGCCGGCAACGGCCGATGTGATGGCGAAGTTCGTCCATGGCCTTGCCGACGATCTGCTGACGACCCTGTGTCTGGCCCGCGACTGCCCGCTGCTGGTGGCACCGGCCATGAACCGTCAGATGTGGGAGCACCCGGCGACCCGCCGCAATGCGGCCCAACTGGTGGCCGACGGCGTCGCGCTCCTCGGCCCGGCGGCCGGCGAGCAGGCCTGCGGCGAGGTCGGTCTCGGGCGCATGCTTGAGCCGGATGAGTTGTGCGAGGCGGTGATCGGCTTCTTCCAGCCCAAGCTGCTGGCTGGACGGCGTGTCGTGATGACGGCCGGGCCGACCTTCGAGGCCATCGACCCGGTTCGCGGCATCACCAATTCGAGTTCCGGCAAGATGGCCTACGGACTCGCCCGTGCCTGTGCCCAGGCCGGAGCGGGGGTCACGCTGGTCAGCGGACCGGTGGCCTTGCCGACACCGGCGGGCTGTGCGCGGGTGAACGTGAAGAGTGCGCTGGACATGCGCGAGGCGGTGTTCGCCGCGCTGCCCGGGGCCGACGTCTTCATCGGCGTCGCGGCGGTGGCCGACTACCGGCCGGCAGCATCGGCTGAGCACAAGATCAAGAAGTCCGGCGAGCAGATGAGCATTACGCTGACGCCCAATCCGGACATTCTCGCCGAGGTGGCTGGTTTGCCCGAGCCGCCTTTCTGTGTCGGCTTTGCGGCAGAGAGCCGCAATCTGGACGAGTACGCCGAAGGCAAGCGCAAGGCCAAGAAGCTCCCCCTCGTGGTCGGCAATCTGGTTCAGCACGGCCTGGGTGGTGATGACAATGAAGTCGTGCTGTTCGACGGCACCGGCCGCCATCCCTTGCCGAAGGCTCCCAAGCCGGAACTTGCGCGGGCGATCGTTGCCCACCTGGCCGGCCTGCTGCCCCGATCCTGAAATCCGCAACGAGCGAAACGACCATGCACCGTATCGACATCCGTATCCTCGACGACCGTTTGAGACAACTGCCGCCGGCCTACGCGACGAGCGGGGCGGCCGGCCTGGACCTGCGTGCCTGCCTGGAGGCTCCGATCGCCCTGGCGCCCGGCCACACCACGCTGGTACCCACCGGCATCGCGATCCACCTAGCGGATCCGGGGCTGGCCGCGATGATCCTGCCCCGCTCTGGCCTGGGGCACAAGCACGGCATCGTGCTCGGCAATCTGGTCGGTCTGATCGATTCAGACTACCAGGGGCAGATCTTCGTGTCGGTGTGGAACCGGGGGCACGAGCACTTCACGATCCAGCCGATGGAGCGGGTGGCGCAACTGGTCGTGGTGCCGGTGCTGCAGGTGGCGTTCAACGTGGTCGAGGGCTTCGACGAGAGCGCCCGCGGCGGCGCCGGTTTCGGCAGCACCGGCAAGCACTGATGCGCCACACGGGCATTCCCACCGGGGTACATGTGGTGCTCGAGCGGGCCGGCCGGATCCTCCTGATGCGTCGGGCCGGCACGGGGTTCTTCGACGGCCTCTACAGCCTGCCCGGCGGGCACGTGGAGGAGGGTGAATCCCTGCGTGCGACGGCCGTCCGCGAAATGCGCGAGGAACTCGGCATAGACCTTGAGTCTGCCGCATTCGAGGTGATCGGCGTCGTGCATAGGCGTTCCGACACCAATCGCATCGACTTCTTTCTGTGCGCTTCCGATTGGTCTGGCGAGCCGCATATTGCGGAGCCGCAGCGTTGCGACGACTTGCGCTGGTGTGCGCCGGATGCCTTGCCGGAAACAGTCGTGCCCTACATCCGCGAGGCATTGGCGGCCGGGCCTGGGCCATGGATCCACGAGTCGGGCTGGGCCTGAGGGCGCCCGGAAAACAAGAGCCCGGCTCGCATTGAGCCGGGCTCTGCACTTCCAGAAGACGCTCAGTCGGGCACGTTGAGGGTGTTGCCGCTGAAGGTGATCACGTCCGCGCCGGCCGGGGTCGCTGCGATGGGGGGCACGTTGGCGGCGGTGATCGCCGGGGCTGAGCCGGGCGTGCCGCCGCGCGGGACGCTGCGTACGACCTGGGAGGCCGGCAGTGCGGCGCCGTTCCGGAGGTGGGCGTACATCAGGTCCAGCGCCTGGTTGAAATACACATGCAGCGGCACGAGCCGGGTGTCGTAGCCACCGAGCGCGGCATTGTCGATGAAGGCGTCGAAGTGCTGGGCATGGGTCACCTCGTAGTAGCGAAGTGCGCTGCTGCCGGCTTTCTGGCTGACGCCGACATAGGCGCGAGACGCGTGGTTCACCGGAATCAGCGTGTCGGAGCGGCCGGCCACGATGATGGTCGGCTTGCTGCCCAGCTTGCCTTCGACCTGAACCTGGCGGATGCCTTCCCGTACCCGTTCCGACTGGGCGAGTTGGGTTCCGGTGAGCCTCGTTCCGGTGAGCGGATCCGTGCCGGTGGCCAGCGCCCGGGCGCACAGTGCGCCGTCGAGCGCCGCGTCGGCGAGGTTGGTGGACGGCGACACCGCATTGATGTCGCGGGTCGGCGCGCCGGATGCATCGTTATAGACGAGATTGATGCCCGAGGTCGGTGGGACGCCGTTGCCAACCGAGAAAATGATCGACTGCGTCGCGGCCGGGGTCGCTGCGACGACTCCGCCGGCACCGGTGGTTGCAAAACTGAAGCCGCAGACGTTGTCGGTGACGCTGAAACGCCCGAGGGTGTTCAGGTAGGTGACGACGATGGAAGGGGTCGCAAAGGCATGGTGAGAGGCGTGAAAGAGGTCGTGTTCGGCGCTCCAGCCGTAGGCATGTAGTTTTTGCAGGGCTTCGTCGGCCTGCGCCTGCAGCGTGCTGCCGCCGAGCAATCCCTTGGCCTTGAGGGCGGTGCAGCGGTTGGTGGCATAGCCGGCGACGAAGGCGGCGCCAGGGGAGCCGGCTGCCGCCCCGGCCAGCGCAGCGCAGGGCTGGTAGAGGTTGGCGTAGGTGAAGTAGTCGAGCAGCGGCTTGCCGAGGGTGGCAACGGTGGTGCTGCCCTGTCTGATCGCGAGCTCGGAGACGTCCTTGGGTTGGATCTGCGGTTCGCTGACCGCGACGCCGTCGATGAGGCCGAGCTTGTCCTGTTCGGCGGCCATCAGTGCCGCGCCGGCGCCGTTGGAGACCGATGAGGCGATCACCACGGTGTTGGCGGGCCGGATGACGCGAGGCTTTCTGCCGCTGGCATCCGGGGTCGAGTATTTCTCGTTGAGGACGTAGAACGCGAAGGCGACGGCGTCCAGGGTGTTGCGGCCCCAGTCTTTTTCCGGGTTCTGGCCGGAGTGGGCGTGCTTGTAGGCGACGCGGTTGGGGAAGGCGAGATTGAAGGCGTCGAGCTGGGATTTAGAGATGTCAGCCGCGAAGTGGGCCTTCTTGCCGGCGGCGCTGGCGGTGGAGACGAGGCCGTCGATCATGTTGACGGTGTCCTTGGCCAGATCGTGCATGCCATTGCCGCTGCCCTTGTCGGTATAGGCGACGGCGCAGCCGTGCTTCAGGCCCCATTCCCCCGCGGTGCCGATCGCACCGTAGATGCCGCGGGAGCCGGAGGAGGTGGCGGTGACGATGCAGGGCCGGGTGGTGTCGAAGCTGTCCGGCACCTGGACCATCAGCGTGACCTTGCGTTTGCCGCTGCTGTCGCCCGAGTAGGCGATTGCCTCGAGGCCGGGCACCTTTCCTTCACCGAGGGTGTCGTTGCCGTTGATGTCGATGTTGGGGCCGTACAGGGTGCCGAAGCCGCCAGCGGCCTTGTTGGCGTCGACCAGCGCCCGGTAGTTGGTGTGGATCGCGTAGCGGCGCAAGTCGGCCGCCGTGGCGAAGATGGGGGCGGCGGCCGCGGACAACCCGGTCTTGCCGTAACCGCCGGTCAGCAGGTCGTCGCTGATGCCGTCGTAGGTTCTGGTGGTGTAGGTGTCGGCCCAGACCTGTTCGGGGATCACGTTGTAGGTGCCGAAGCCGCCGCTGGCCGGGCGCGCGTCCACGAGGGTCAGCAGACGGTCGGTCTCGTCGCCATCGGCGTCGGGGGTACCGGGGGTGAAGCGGGCGCTGCGCAGGCTTTCCGGGCGCCGGCCGAGTTCGGTCTCGAGGGCGTCGAGCAGTTTCTTGTCCGCGTCGCCGACGGTGGCGGCACTGACGGTCTTGAAGCTGCCTGACGAAAATGCGCTCTGCAGGGCGTCGCCCGAGACGGCGCCAAGCGCCAGGAGGGCGACGCTGTTGGTCGCGTTGTTGATGTTGGCGGGTCGGCCACGGTCGTCTTCGGTGACCAGGGCGTGCCACACGCCCTTGCTGCCGGAAACCTGCAGCATCAGCGGAAAGCTCAGCCCCGAGGTGTCGAGGGTGTAGTTGCCATTGGCGTCGGTGGTGGCCGTGCGGGTGTTGCCCTGGGCATCCTTGACGGTGATGGTGGCGTTGGCGATGGCCAGACCCTCAGCGGCGACGCCGCTCAACTGGGAACCGCTGCCACCGCCACCGCCG
>Ga0213919_1000522_pt1 | contig 16693 bp, 27 predicted proteins | sample McNCre317MG_FD_161056 | JGI IMG/M metagenome (GOLD analysis project Ga0213919, IMG submission 161056) | Freshwater microbial communities from McNutts Creek, Athens, Georgia, United States - 3-17 MG | ecosystem: Environmental > Aquatic > Freshwater > Creek | place: USA: Georgia | collected... | reverse complement strand
GCCAGGCCGACCGCCGAGACGCACGAAGTCAGCGGCTACGTCCCGGACAGCGAAGTGCTCACGAGGGCAGCGCGTGTCAGCAAAATCATGATGCAGGTTGAGCGTCGCGGAGTGCTGTCTACGACCGTGAATGCCGCTGAAGTGATCGCGGTGTACTTCGGCGACCTGGGAGCTCGCTGGGCAGGGTCGCCAACTGGGCACGGTCGATTCGGCTCCCTCTTTCACCTGACGGTCAAAGGCCGCGCGATGATCGATGAAGCCAATCGCGAGGCCAACTCAGTGCAACTGACTCCGGTGGAGCGCATCGAAATCATCGCGGTCGTAAACAAAGCTCAGCCCAAGCAGCCAAGGTCCGAGGCGCTTGCGGTGTGTGGACGTCAGGCTGTGGAGTTAGAGCGAAAGGCACGAGCAGTATGGCACGAAGTACAAGCAGTCTTGAGGGCGCAATAATCCTGCCCACGCAGGTAGTCGCTGACGCATTCGGTTGGACCAAGAACCGCACGAAGCGTTGGCTAAAGGGTTGTGGGATTCTGCGCAAGCAGTCAGGCGGTGGAACGTACGGCCGAACGTACACGACCACTGCGCTTCTGATGCAGCACGATCCTGAGACAGTGCACATGATTCTGGCCCGCATTTCAGCGTCTGACCGCAAGCCAGAGTCCTGGTTGAGGGCTGTTTGAAGGGCCGTCATCGGCAGCTGCCGCCGCACCTGGTATCTGTCGAGCCGCTTGGCACTTCAGCCCTTATGCGGCTCCACTGGGCACATTCAGCGTATGCGGTGGTGCTGATGTACGAGCCGGAAGACAAGACGTGGCGGTCTGCTGTTGTATTGCGCGACGAACTCCCGGAGTTGCGGCGCCAGTACGTCGACCAGAACCGCGACCATGCCGTAGCGCACGCCGTCCGCGAGATCGTGAGGGAGGCCAATGGATAGCCTTCAACTCAAGGCGGCAATCGAACGCGACCAACTGAACCTGGATGACCTGGAGTATCCGTCAGCCCATCCGGCAACGGTACTGCGCGTTGTGGCGTCGGTCGTGTCCACATGGAAGCACGCGAAAGACTACGGGGACCCTGGTCTAATCGGCGTTACCGAGATGAACCTACGGTCAGCCGCGTTGCTGTACGAACGCTACTTCCCTGGCCAGAAATAGCCTTCCGTGTGCCGCCGCCATTCGCTTGATAGCGTGGTTGGCGAAAGTTGGTGCGTATGGAATGGTTCATTGTGCTTTCGGCACTCGGATTCTTCGCGGTCTGTTACCTGGCAGATGCCAACAACACGCTGCACATGCAGTTGCGCGTCGCTCGACAGCAGCACTGTGCACTGAGTCGCAGCATCGCGACCATGCAGAAGGAAAACGACTGCCTGCGTCACGAGAACACGGTCGCTGAAGAACACATCGCTACACTGACCGATTCGAGCGCTTGCCCGAGTTGTCAGCAGCAAGGTGAGATTCAGTGGCATGCGCAGAAGCCGGCCGAGAATCAGCGCGCGTATTACGAACAGTTGGTCAACGAGGCCAACGAGATACGCGCGACGATGACAGGCAAGCAATACATGAACTGACCTCAAGGTCAGCCTCCCCGGTGAAAGCGTCGGGGCGGCTGGCTAACACCACTCGCACCACCTTTCACCTTCACGTCGCGGCCCATCATCACGGTGGGCCGTTTTCGTTTGTGCACCGCACCCATACACACCCAAAGATGCCCGTAGATGTCCAGAGATGCTCACGGAGTCAGCTACCTATTAAGTAAGGGTCTTCGATGGCTCCGCCGAGAGAAGACCGCGGCTAACGCCCATCGCTGCTCCATCAGCCTACATGAAATCGTCCATCGACCTCGTAGCCGGCATCGCGCTGCTAGCGGTGTTCGCAGCCGGTACGGTGGTCATCTACACGACCGAGGCTGTGTGGTGGAACATCGGGGACTGGTTGAGTGGGAAGCGGAGGGTTGTGGAGCCGCCGTATAGCCCAATAACAAAGACGCACGCGCGCGAGTAACGCTTCCATGTCCGGTCCGCGAATCACAGACGACCAGCGCGCCAAGATTCTGGAAGCGGTCGGCGAAGGTGCTCACCCGCAAGTGGCGTGCACAGCGGTTGGTCTCAGTCAGTCGTACTACCGCGTTCTACGCTTTCGAGCTCGCAACGGTGAGCCAGACGCGCAGGCATTCGCAGCGGCAATCGAAACGGCGGCAGCACAGGCTGAGATCGCCGACATCAAAGCGACCGCTAGAGCCACGGCGCCGATAGAGACCAAGACGCTGATGTGCCCGCACTGCGATTGCGAGTACACAGCTGATCCGGAGCAACTCGCTGCGCTGGCGATGAGAGTCTTCGACCTCTCGAAGGCCAAGTCTCAGGCGGCTGACATCGCGCTGAAGAAGTTAGAGCGTCGTCACCCGCATCGCTGGAGCCAGAAGATCATTCCGGTTCAGGACCAGCACGAACGCTTGCTCGATGTCGCCGAAAGGGTTCTTGAGAGAGAAGTTTTCGAGTCACTCCTCGAAGCGTTCCTCGCAGACGCTGACGGAAGTGGCGAGAGCGAGACTCCAGGCAGTCCGAGCGGACAGGCCGATGGAGGCGTTCACTGAGTCGCTGATGGACTTCATTCCGCGGGTGACTCCGCGGTACGAGCGGCCGCTGCACATGGCGCCGTTCATCGATGCGCTGGAACGTGCTCCTGGTGGCAACCTCCGAATCTGTTTCTCTGCGCCTCCGCAGCACGTTAAGACCTCGGTTATCCAGAACTTTCTGGCGAAACTGAGCCGCGAGCGGCCCGAACTTCGCAACGCATACGCCACGTATTCAGCTGATCGTGCTCAACGCGTAGGGCGCGGTGCAGCAGCGATCGCTGACTCATCTGGCCTAGATCTCGCGGTCAAGAATCTCGACCTCTGGCGCACCAGAGAGGGCGGGCAGACGCTGTGGACTTCGGTCGGCGGCGGAATGACCGGTGAGGCGTGCGATGGCGTAGCGGTCATCGACGACCCGCTGAAGGACCGCAAAGAGGCTGAGAGCCCAACGGTCCGTGAGAATCACAAGGACTGGTTTCACAGCGTTCTCGAAACTCGCGTCCATCCAGGCGCATCGATCATCGTCATGATGACGCGGTGGCACCCGGATGACTTAGTCGGGTACCTCGTCAAGAACTGCGGCTTTGAGTACATCAACCTCAAAGCGATAGCGGATACCCACCGACCGCCTGGTGACAACCGTCAACCAGGTGAAGCGTTGTGGCCGAGTAAACGCCCGCTGGAGATGCTGCTCGAACGCAGAGCCTCCAACGAGTGGAACTTCGCCGCGATGTACCAAGGCGAACCGCGCCCCCGCGGCGGTTCCCTGTTCCGCGAACCAACCTACTGGCACGAACTCCCCGAGTCGGGCTTCAAGGTCAGCTTCGGCGTTGATCTTTCGTACACCGAGAAGACGCACGCCGACTTCAGCGTTTGCGTAGAAGTATGGGCTGTCCCACCACAACGCGGCATTGGCGCTGACGAAGGCCCAAACGGCTGGCTGTTCTACGTCACGGACGTGCAGCGCAAGCAGGTTGAAGCGCCATCGTTCGCGTTGACACTCCGCGCCAAGTCTTCGCAGCGTCCCGGCAAGTTCTACTGGTACGCCAGCGGAACTGAAAAGGGCAGCGCACAGTTCATCAAGGCCAAGGGCATCCCGCTGACGGTGATGGACCCGAAAGGCCGCGACAAGTACACGCGCGCCCAGCAGACGTCGGAGTTGTGGAACAACGGTCGCATCCTGGTTCCAAGCGACTCTGAAGCCTATCCCTGGGCCGATGTTTTCACGGACGAGGTTACGTCGTTCACTGGCGTAAAGGACCTCCACGACGACCAGGTTGACGCGCTAGTCGCAGCGATTGACGCAGCGCTAGCCGGCAAGACTTTCGAGTTACCTGGTCGAAGTGGTGGTGGTCGGTGGGGGTAGAGATCAGCGGACCAACCGAAGCGTTGGTTTGCCTGCGGGCTTGGCGTCGCGCCGTTCGTCCTGTCGCTGCTCTGGTGGCGATGAGAACAATTCGAGTTCTTGCGGACCAGCAACGATTTTGATCCCCGCCTCGTGGCACTTCAGCGCCCACAGGTACAGCCCAACAGCCTGGCACATCACCTGGGACGTTGTGTCGGCCCCGGTCGCCCGCTTCAAACGTTCGATGGCGCGCTTAGCCTCGTCGCTGAGAATCACTTGGTGAGCGTCGCTCATGGTCTCACCCGCATTGCGCCGAAGTGGTCAACCACCGGACGTTGCACGCGGTACGCTCCGCGGTTCTGATGCTTCTTGAGTTGCGCGAGTTCTTGCTCTAGCCGCGCAATCTGACCGCACTTGTCGGCAAGCAAGTCGCACAGCGATTGCTGGTCGTCGCGGAAGGCAGCGTTTTCGGCTTCCAACGCCTCCAGCCGCTGCTCCAGCGGAGCGACAAGCCGGAAGGGCTGAGTTGGCGCCTGGTCGAAGATGGGCTGCGTAGGCGCTCGCCAGTCGACGGGAAGGCGGTTCATGGCTTCCCCGGCAGGTAGGAGATTTTGCCGCACTGCAGACCCTGCGCGCGGCAGCTCCACAGCAGGTTGATGGCTGTCATCTCGTCCAGGTCATCGACCAGGAGACGGCGGCCGAGCGCATCCTCGATGCTGACTTTGAAGCGGATCATCGGGCCACCTTCGCGACGTTGATCGCCTTAAGACCCTTGGCGGTTTCCTCAACCTCGTAGACGACGCGCTGACCTTCGTCGAGCGAGCGAAAGCCGTCTCCGGCGATGCACTTGTAGTGCACGAAGACTTCCTCGCTCTTGTCTTCGGGCAAGATGAATCCGAAGCCCTTGGCGTCGTTGAACCACTTCACAACTCCGTACTGCATACAGCTTTCCTCCCAGCGGTTTACAAAATGGTCAGCGACGGCCTGACCGAGTGCGGTAATTGCGGCACCGTTGGGGAACCAACAACGTCGTTTTCACGCTGTCGGCGCAGTGCCGAGCGCAATCGAAACGCACGCTCCCAGTCGTGCACCGCATTCAATCAAGTTCGTCGCTGACCTGTTGAATACGATACTCGCCGCGTCCCAATGTTGCAACCCGGCCCGGTCGATTTCCTGAACTAAGCAATCACCGGTGGCTAAAGTCGCGAAAACACGCATTGCTCCGCGTCCTGCGAGCATTGGCGACGGCCAAGTCATCCCGATATCGCAGCCATCTCCAAGGCAGACGGTATTGTGGTCGCCCAACCTGCTCAAGCAGGTGATCCGCCAAGCCGACGCTGGCGACCTGACGCTGGTAGCCGACCTCTGCGACCAGATACTAGCCGACGACCGCTTTGGCGAGTTGTTGCGCCAGCTGGCCGACGACGTGCTCGGCTGTGACCTGACGTTTGAGAAGACGCTTCGGACGATCGTCGGTTCTGCCGAGAAGGCAGACGAACTCCTGGAGGATTGGGAGCACGGGTACGACGACGACGAACTGAAGAACCTGCTCATCTGGACGCTGGTCACTGGCATCGGATTTGGCAAGCACGAAGCTTGGGTCGAGACGCGCAACGGGCGCATCGTCCCGGCGCTGAAGTGGTGGCATCCGCAGCACTTCGGCTTCAAGGCCAAGTCGGGTCCAGGCGTTGGCGGATTCTCCGCGTACGGCGACCTGAGCAAGCACGCCTGGCACGTCCGGGAGCCATCTAGAGGCAACTGGACGCCAGTGGCTGCGGGCGACGGCAACTGGGTGATCATCACTCGCAGCAGCGAGTACAGCCCGTGGCGCAACGGATTGTGGCGTGGACTCGCTCCATGGTGGCTGCTCAAGCAGTACGCCATGATCGATTCTGGCGTCCACACCGAGAAGACTTCCAAGGTCGTCGTCACTTCCAGCCACGACTCCGGGATCACTGCAGAGCAGCGCCGGCAACTCGCGCAGTACGTCTACGAGTCCGGCAAAGACGCCGTGATCGCATTGCCGGAAGGCTGCGACATGAAGCTGCTGGAACTCCAGGCCAACGTCGACCAGCTTTACCACGCGCAGATTCGGCTCGCGAACGAGTCGGCAGCGCTGACGATTCTCGGGCAGAACCTCTCGACTACAGTCGGCGCTGGCTCTCTCGCCGCCACGAAAGAGCACGCCAAGAAGGAAGGGCGTCGTGTCCGCAACGCGGCGCAGATGCTCTCCAAGGGGCTCAAGTCGCAGTCGTTGTCTTGGTGGGCCGAGTTCAACTTCGGCACGTCAGACCTGGCACCCTACCCTCACTGGCATACCGAGCCAGACGAAGACTTCGAAGCGAAGGCGAACAGCCTGAGCGTTGTGTCCACCGCGCTGCTGACGCTCAAGACGGCCGGCTGGGAAATCGACGAGGAAACGCTCGAAGAAGAGTACGGCGTCCAACTCAAGAAGACCAAAGCGCTGGATGCTCGCGAGAATGCCGAGCCTGGCGACACGGACGGCGACGGCATACCGCACAACGAGCCTGGCAACGCTACCGGCGACAAGCCGCAGCCTGACGGTGCTCCGGTGCCGCAGCCTACCGGAGACAAGCCACCGAAGCGCACGCCGCCAAAGCCGCAGCCGCGGAAGCCCAGCAAGCCGACGCCAGCGACAGCGATGCTCGCGAGCGGTGACAACCCGGCAGACGCTGCAGGATTTATCCGCGGCCAGATTTACACCGATGCGCTGACAGACAAGCAAGTGAAGCTGGTGGCCGGCGAGTTGTCGCCGTTCGTCGACCGGTTGCTCGCAGCCATCAACGGCGCTTCTGACTACGAAGACGTTCGGTATCGAGTCATCAAGACGTTTCAGAACGAAGCGGACCCCGACCGGCTGTCGCATCTAATCGAGCGCGGCATCTTGCTGGCTGACTTGGCTGGACGGTACGCGGTGACAGAAGACGTGCCGGAAGATGGGTGACGCAGCACCAGCAGATCCAGAGCGCTTCAAAGAAGCCTCCGACTGGTTCCGCACAAAGTTAGCAGTCACCCGCGACGAGTGGGACGCGATGCGCACTGAAGCGCGTCGGCAAGCGTTCACCATCGCGGGTACCCAGCAACTCGACGTTGTCCAGAAGGTGATGGAGTCGCTGCAGTCGGCGATCGACAAGGGCACACCGATCGACGAGTGGCGCGCTGCCATCGCCAAGAGTCTCGGCGAGAAGTTCACCACCGACAACGCGACGAACCTGACCACTGCGTTCATCAACGCGCATCAGACAGCCTACAACACTGGGCGTTGGTACCAGATGCAAGATCCGGCTGTGACCGGAGCGCTTCCGTACCTAAGATGGGACACGGTGCTCGATGGGCACCAAACTGTAATTTGTGACGCGTGCGCGAACACAACGCTGCCGCACGACAGTCCCTGGTGGCTCACGCACTGGCCGCCGATGCACCCGCGCTGCCGTTCCACTGTCCGCGCGCTCAGCGAGCGCATGGCGAAGCGTGGCGACGGCATAACAGAAGAACCACCGCGCCCAACGATCAAAGGCGACTGGGGCCTTGCTCCACCGCTGCGTACTGGTTGGGAACCGAACCTCAACAAGTACGAGCCGCACGCTGCACGCGAGTACACGCGCAAACAGCAATCGATGCTGGGTCGCGAGCGTCGGCGCTTTCGTAAGGCCGCTCCGCCAGAGCCGCCTTCGACAAGGCTCGGCACTGTCGGAGACAAAGTGTTCGGTCGGAAGATCTCCGATCGCGAACTGGACGAGTTGCTGGGTCTAAAGGCGAAGTTGCCTGCGGGCTACACACTCTCCATTGCGTCAGTAGACGAAAGTGCCAAACGCGGCGCTGTGCGCGTGGTCGGTGCAATCAGAAACGCCAGCGGCGAACTGGTTGGCAACCTGGCCCGCGAGTTCACAGCAGCCGCGGACGGCGGCGCCGTGGTCAAACACCACATCTTCTTTGTGAACGAGGCGCAGCAAAACCTTGGCATCGGCAAAGCTGTGTTCAACGCCCAGATCGACGCGTACGTAAAAACGGGCTTGGTGAAAGATGTCGCGTTAGACGCGATCGACTCTGGTCGGTACGTTTGGACTAAAGCCGGCTTCGAGTGGGGAGCCGAAGATAAGCCAGCGCTGCTCGGCAACCTCCGCGACAAGTTGCTGACCAAGGTCAGTCCCGAAGCCGCCGACGCCATCCTGTCCAACATCAAGACGCCATTCGACGTGTCTCGCGTTGTGGTTGACGGCGACCGCATCGGCAAGGACCTGCTGATGAACTACCCGTCTGACGTCGTCTCGATGAGCCAGGCGCCAGGCAAAATAAAGCCGCTATGAAGCAGGTCGACGTAGCAGAGACATTGGTCGACGTAGCCGACGCGGTGATCGAAGACCTCGTGTTCGATCTCGAAGGCGACCTCGTCAGTGGCACCCCAGAGCCAACCGAAGACGAGTGAGAAACCGCCTCTACCGATTCGGCGCGCTGACACTTCTGCTCGGCCATGACGTTGGACTCGGACATGCGGTGCTTCGCGAACGCGTCGTCATGGTCGGCAGAGTGTGGGGATTCGCTGTCGGACCAATCGGACTTCTCTGGACTGAGAACGTAACCAAGACCGCGCTCCGACTTCGTGAGCGTCAGTACGACAGCGACGAGTTCGACTGAACCGTCCATCGCTGAGATTTCATAATGACAAAGACCTTTGAAGCGCTCGCCAGCGGCGACTGCTTGGACATCCGCGTCTACGGCGCGATCGGCGGCGGCTTTATGTTCGGCGGTTGCACCGCGGAGCAAGTCGCTGACGCCATAAAGTACAACCCAGGCGTCAAGAAGATCTGCCTGAAGATCAACTCGCCCGGCGGTGACGCGTACGAAGGCATGGCCATCCGCGCGATCCTCTCTCAACAGGAAGTTGAGACGGTAGCCGAGATCGAAGGCGTAGCAGCAAGCGCTGCCTCTATTGCCGCCATGGGCTGCAAGACGGTCTGCATGCACGTCGGGTCGTCCATGATGATCCACGAAGCGTCAGCAAGCGCGAACGTCCCGATGGACGGCAAGAAGCTGCAGACGCTGGCCAACGCCATCGAGACGCTGAACGACGGCATGGCGAGCGTTTACGCCAAGCGCACCGGCAAGACCAAGAAGGCCGTGCGGCAGATGATGGCCGACGAGACTTGGATGACTGCCGAGCAGGCGGTCAAAGACAAGTTCGCGGACAGCGTAGTTGGTGACAGCGACATGGAAGGTCTGAAGGTCGCCGCGGCATTCGACTTCTCGCTGTTCGGCTACCGCAAGGTCCCAGCGTTCTTCGCGGGCGGCTCGGATGAGCCAGAGCCGGAGCAGCACGAAGAAGTGCCGCCGCCACCGGCAGCAGCGCCGGAAGAGAAGCCAGCAGACGACCGGCAACTCGAAATCCCGCTGACCAAAGAGACCGTGCGCGAGGTGATGGAGCACGTGCTCGACCAGCGCACTCAAACAGTTCCGCAGCCCTCCGCTGCGTCAATCGCGGAGGCATCGGCCGGCCGCACGAAGGTACAGAAGATGACAGTCAAACTGATCGCCCAGGCAATGGGTTTGTCGGCCGAAACTGACGAGTCCGCGGTGATTGCAGCCGCGCAGAACCTCGCAGCGTTTGCCGGCGAACTGAAGTCACTCACGAAGGCAGCAACCGCAGAAGCCGTTCTCGGCGCAGTCCGCGGTCTGCAAGCAGCGGCAGAACAAGTGCCGGTGCTCACGGCAAAGCTCAACGAGCAAGCGCTGTCCATCGAGGCTCAAGAGCGCGCTGCTCTGATCGCCGCTGACAAGGTCGACCCGAAGGGCCGCAAGCTCACGCCGGCACTCGAAACGATGTGGGCCAAGCAGCCGCTCGAAGCGTTCAAGGCGTTTCTCGAAGCCGCTCCGCACCTCATCCAGATGCAGGGCGCTGACAAGATCCAGCAACAGCCGGCTGTGTCGCAGAGCGCCGCCAGCGGCGGCAACGCCAACACGATGCCAGCGCCGATGCTGTTCAACGGCAAGGCGTACGAACACATGAGCGGGCTGGAGAAGCAGGACCTGTTCCTGAATGACCGGCCGACCTTCGACGCCATGAAGGCCAACCACGTCGAGCGCGGGGAGCCCCGAGCTCAGAGCCAGCAGCAGCGCGCAAGCGCCTGAGCTCGGCGTTCATTCACCCCAATAAGGACCCAAGAACATCATGGGCTTTACGAAACGTTCTGATGTGTTGATCCCGCAATTGCTTCGCGAAGCAATCCAGGGAGAGTTCGCAGGCGCGACCGCGCTCTACGGCTCAAGTGCAGTAACAATCGACAAGTCGTTCCTCGGCGCCAAAGGCGGCGACACCGTAACTGTGCCCTACTTCGGCACGCTCGGTGAAGCCGAAGACGTTTCCGAAGGCAACGCGCTGACGCCGGAAGGTCTCACCTCGTCCAGCGAATCGGCGACTTGCATCCACACCGGCAAGTCGTTTGCGATCACGCAGTGGGCGCAGTGGGCATCATGGGGCGACCCGTATGCCGAAGGCGCGCGTCAGATCCGCGAAGTCATCACTCGTCGCTGGGACAAGGCGCTGATCGACGTTGCGTCGACCAACGTCCCGAACGCGTACATCCACGACTGCACCGGCCTGACCGACAAGACGCTCAGCTACAAGAACATGCTGGGCGCGCGCCAGAAGTGGGGTGATGAGCAAACGCGCATCGCGCTCATCGCCGTTCACTCTGACATGTACTTCAACATCCTGAAGCAGGTCGACGGCATTCAGCGCCCGATCGTGTCGATGGAGACCGAAGGTCCGGACGGCTACAAGCCGGTCCGTTGGGGCGGCGCACTCGTCGTCGTCAGCGACAAGTGCAAGAAGACGCTGACCACTGGTACCACGTACAACTACGAGTCCTATCTGCTCAAGGAGCGCTCGTTGGTCATCTGGGCGAAGGGCGATCCTTCCGTTCTGACCGGCCAAGACATCCTCGCAGACGCGGACATCGCGGCCATCCACCACTACTTCGTGCCGCATCGCTACCAGCGTTTGCCCGGCTCGTCCAAGTCCGGGGCCGTCAAGGTCCTCAACCAGCTCGACCTCTCGGTCGCGTGATTAGGGAGAACCAAACACCATGACCGCACCTTCGATCGGGCACTCGCCCTTTGGCTTTCCACAAGTCCGCAACGACGAGAACGGCACGTCTATCCGCTCAGGCGGCGAGCGCGCCTACCTCAAACTTGCCATCGACTACACGCTGGCAGACGCCGCCGTGCTCTACACCGTCCCGACTGGTCTCACCATCGCGATGTTCAGCAACGCGATGTGGCAGGTTACGACGGCGTGGACCGGTGGTACGTCGAGCGCCATTGGCATCTCATCCAGCAACTCCGGATACAGCACCAAGGGTGACGTCCACGGCGGCGCTTCAGGCGACTTGCTGGCGACGCTGACCGTTGGCTTCAAGCAAGGCACGGTCGGAGCCAAGGTTTCGGCCGCTCCGAAGTGCGTCGTGCTGACGGCTGGCGACACCATCCGCTTCGACCGCATTGCGTCAGTGTTCACGACCGGTGCCGGGTACATCCACCTGCCGTTCTTCGTGGTCGCCTGATGATCTACGCGCGATATCACGCTCAGCGGGCGGCCAAAATCTCCGCTGAGCGCGCGCAGATGCGTCAGGAACTCGCAGAAATGCGCGGCGAGGCACCTGTTGCTGAGGTTGCTCAAGCAGAGCAGCCCGCGCCAGCCCCGCAGCCAACCGCTGCTGCTCCTTCGCAACCGCAACAGCAGCACCGTCACGACAATCAAAAGCGCCGCTGATGACCGAGCCGCTCGTAGTCGAGCGCGGTATGTCCTACCGCCGCTATCTGCTGCTGAAGTTTCACGCAGATATGGACCTGCAGAACTACGAGTTGGCCGGCACGTGGCGCGCGCTACACGACGGCCTAACAGGCAGCACTCCGCTGCCTGTCGGGTTTCCGTTCCTAGCCCTGTGCCAGGAGCGAGCCTACAGCGCCTGGGAAGACTTGTTCGGCGCGACGGTGAATGAACTCACCCGCAATCTCGAACTGGCTCCCATCGACGCTCAGGCGGTTCTAGCAACCTGGTCAACGCTTCCAGTTCCCTGATGCCAAACCCGCTCGCCATCACGCTGCATGCAAGTGCAGCCGAGACCGTTGCTGGCACTGGCGCGGAAACGGATGTTGGTCTTAGGACCTACACCGAGATCCAACTCGACGTAACGGCAATCACCGGGACGTTGAGCGTCACGGTCGAGTCATCCCCAACGCTTTCGTCATGGACGCCGGTTGGGTACTTCAATTCTGTCACGGCGCAAGGTGCCCGGACGCTCACTGTCCCGGATGGCAACCGCTATCTGCGTGCGCGATGGCAGGCGACGTCTGCAACGTTCTCGGTCACCGGCAAAGCGCACCAGTTGTATGTCCTGCCAAAAGACATCGCTGCGCTAGCGCCTGGCCGGAATCTGCTCGACACGCTTGGACTCGCAGACCTCGCCAAAGCATGTCTGACCGCTAGTTCAGAGGCCGAGGGGTACTTAGCCAGCGCAGCCACACTTCCGATCGTGGCGCTCGACGACGCGACCAAGACGCATATCGCCCGCTTGGCGCTGTTCGAAGTCTTCCGCTTCCGAGGCATTGCTGTCGGCAGCCAAGAGTCGATTGAGATCGCTCGGTCGGACGCACTTACGTGGCTCAACCGAATCGCGACCGGCAAGTTGCGTCCGCCTGGCTTGGTCGACGCCACCCCTGACACTCCAGAAGTCGGCTCACCATTCGACCTATACGTAGTCAGCCAACCGAGCAGGGGCTGGTGACTATCAAAACGTCAGGCAACTTCGCTCAGAAGTTGGACCGTTGGTCACAGTTGCTCGAAACGAGCGACATGTTGGTCAGCAGCATGTCTCGGATTCAGTCCGAGGTTGCGCTCACTCTGATCGGTGAAGAGTTTGAGACCGAGACCGATCCTTACGGCGAGCACTGGGCGCCGAAGAAGTCGGACGATGGCCGCAAGATTCTTCACGGCGAAACCACTCGTCTACGCAACGGCTGGCACGTCGTAGGTTCAGACGCCAGCGGCTTCGAGGTTGCACCAAGCGTCGACTACGCCGGATTTCACCAGTCGGGCACCAGCAAGATGGTCGCACGCAAGATGGTCCCGACTGCTTCGCGAGGATTCCCGCGGGAGTGGGTGAACGAATTCAAGGCAGTAGCCACAGCGCAATTCGTCAAACACTTTGGTCTTGCCGCTAACGGCACCGCTCCAAACTACAAGCACCCGACTTCGAGCAGCGGAGCAACAGGCGGAAGCGCGCCGGCAAACGACAACGGCAGCCGTCGCGGATTAGCACGCCCGCGCAGTCTGCGACGGCTTCGTAGCCGCTAGCACCTCCAATGCACCTTTCTGATGTCACGGCAGACGCGACTCCGTTTGAGTCGTTGGTCAAGGACATTTACACGGCGCTTGGCGACCCATCGATCGACTTCTATGTCTTCTGGACCAGCAGCCAAGAAATAACGACCGGCCGTTACGTGGTTTGGCGTCCGAGCAAATTCAAATGCTCGCCAACGTCGGCAAACGCCGGAGCGCTTTTTACCGACCATCTGATTGTCGAGTCGCTTCACTACGCCCCAACGTTTTCGGAGGCGTACGAAATTAGAGTGCGCTGCGCTAACGCCGTTCGGCGCGTGATGAAGAAAAGCAGCACGCCGACAGAAGGCTACTACGGCGCCGCGTACAAGCCGTTTTTTCAGTCTGCTTGGATGGGCGATATTTCGGAGTGGGCGAACGACACTCCCGTCATTCAGCACTACGTCTGGGAAATCAACGTCCCGCTGCTGGACGGCACTTTCGACGCACACGTCAAGCAGATCGATATCGTCGACAGCACTCAGATCACCACCGTCGTCGACGGCGTTCTTACGCTATCCGAACTGACGGAAATCAAAGAGTAGGTCTCTGTAAAATGCCTAAGTCTCCGTCCACCTTTCCGGTGGAATCACCTCCCGGTGTTGCTGATTCGCAGTCGCAAACATCGGTCACAACCAACACGCCGGAGAAGTGGGCGGAGGTTTACTTCCCGTCGTCGGCACGCGGTCGACAGCACCCAGACCTGTGGAAGCACGCATCCGCGATGCAACTCCACGGTTGGGCAGCGTTCGTCGCGCGCACTGGGAAGCCGGTCGAGTTGACGGCTGAGCAATACGAGAAAGCCACCGCAGCCGTGAGCGGCAGCGACTTCAAGCCTCACACCGAGGCTGACTACCGGAGCCGGAGTTAATACGTGTCGATTCCTTCGATCACGCAGATCATTCGCGATCCCGGCTTGGCGACCACGCCAGCAGCGATCACCAACTATCTCTTCTTGGGCTGCTCGCAGAAGGGGCCGACTAACGCTGTCAGTGCCTTCTCAAGCCCAGGAGATGTCATCGACACATTCGGTGATGGGCCGCTGTCCGAAGACCTCTGCTACTTCCTCGCGATTGCAGGCGGGCCGGTATACGCGGTTCGTCTGGCAACCTCCGTTGCCGCGACGACCAGCAGCGTCACTGCGACTCGCTTCGCAAGCAGCACCGGCACTGTGGCCGTCTCCGGCACCGCGCTGGATGCCTACGAGGCACGGGTCGAGATCAAGGTCACCGGCGCACCAGGAACCTCGCAGTTCCGCTACTCGCTGGACAACGGCCTTACCTACTCCCAGCAGACAATCACACCGTCTGGCGGCACGTACGCTCTGCCAAACACCGGCCTCACGCTGACGTTCGCGAACAGCGTCGACAAGGGCGACGTGTTCACGTTCACGACCACGGAGCCTGGTTTCGGTACGACCGACCTGGCGACAGGTATGGACGTGGTCAAGGCGGACAACACGCCGATCGCCGCGATTGTGCTCAGCGGCCAGTTCGCGACAGCGTCAGCCGCAGCGACAGTGGCTGCGGCGATGGCAACGCATGCCAGCGCGCTGTTCCAGCTGTTCCGACCCATCCGCTTCATGATGGATGCTGGCGGCGACAACATCGCGACGACCAAGACGGGCTTTGCAGCGTTTGTCTCGGAGCGTTCGGCCATCTGCTACGGCAGAGCGGTTACTTCCAGCGGCAAGCCAATCGTCGGCCGTGGGTCTCCCAAGTGCTCGATTGTGCGTGCACTCGCCGGACGCGCTGGCTCGCGACTGCTGAGCACAGACCTGGCTTGGTACAGCGCTGGCGCGTTGCCTGGTGTCCAGGCCATCACGCACAACGAGTACCTGACGGAACTCATGGACGTGGAAGGTTTCACAACCCTCCGCACGCATCAGGGTGTCGCCGGCATCTTCCCGACAAACGTCAGACTTCGCTCGCAAGTCGGGTCTGACTATCAGTTTTGGCAGCACGGCCGAGTGATGGACGCGGCGACTAGCACCTCGTACATCGCGCTGCTGCCGTTCCTTTCGAGCTCCGTGCGAACCATCGCAGGCGGCAAGATCGACCCGCGCGATGCCGGCTCGTGGGAAGCGAAGAACAAGGATGCTTTGCGCACCGTTCTTCAGGACCCCGACAACGAGCAAGGCACCACGGGCCACGTCTCGGCGCTGGATGTATCCATCGACCGAAACAACAACGTGCTCGCGTCGGGCACCGTCAAGGTCAAGGTCGCGATTCAGCCGCTCGGCTACGCGAAGACCATCATCAACGAACTCTCATTCAGCGCGAACGTTGGAGGCTGATTAGATGCCTGTGTTTCAATCCGGCCGCATCATCAACGGCGTCGCATACGATTATTCGTCGCTCACTATCACGCGCGACGGCATCCCGTACCAGGGGATCAACGAGATCAGCTACAAAGACAGTCTCGACCCTGGTCAACTCGACGGCACCGGCGCCTACATCCGCGGTTACACGCGCGGAAAATATAAGGCGGAGTGCCAGTTCACCATCGGCAAGAAAGACTACGAAGTCTTCAAACAGCCGCTTCGCAAGAGCCCGTCAGGTGGCTTTGGCGAAACCACATTTGTGATCACCGTCGTCTACAAAGAAGCGGAAGACGCGGACGTGATCACCGATGTGATCGAGGGCTGCCGAATCATGAAGCAGGACAACAGTCATAAGTTCGGCTCGGACGCGCTGGTCACAAAGGTTGACCTCAACGTGTTCCGCATCTGCTGGAACGGGCTGTACCTGATCAACGACGGCGGGTCAGCTGGCGCGTTAGTCGCGCCGTGAAGTCACTAGAAACGGGGCACACAAATGGGTGAGTTGAGCGAATCCGCGATTGCCGAGTTGAAGGCAACGCATGCGGGCCACGAGTTGCGTCTCATCAACGCTCCTGACGGCTCGCAGTTGGTCGTGAAGTCTCCGGACAAGACGACCTACAACATGTTTATGGCGGACGTGACAAACGACCGTAAAGACAAGGCGATCGCGATGGAGGCGTACGCGAAGCGCTGCGTCGTCTACCCAGATCGCATGGCCGTTGAGCCGCTGTTCACGCGCTATCCGGCTTTCGGCGGAAACATCGCGGCGTTGCTCAACGAGATGGCCGGCAGTACCGTCGAGTTAGACGCAAAAAAACTCTAAGGCGTCTCCACAGTCACCCTGAACTCGCCGCAGCCGCGCTGGTGGCGTTCGTGACTCCAGACGCTGATGCCGACCTGAGACATGAAGGCGCCATGCTCGTGTTTGCGGCGATGGACGACCTGTTTCTCATCCGGACCCAGCTGATTCAGCGCCAGGACGAATAGATGGACGCAGCCACATTCGTCGTCTCGCTGGTCAACAACGTTACGGGGCCAGCGCACTCCGCTGCCA
>Ga0213919_1000521_pt1 | contig 16700 bp, 13 predicted proteins | sample McNCre317MG_FD_161056 | JGI IMG/M metagenome (GOLD analysis project Ga0213919, IMG submission 161056) | Freshwater microbial communities from McNutts Creek, Athens, Georgia, United States - 3-17 MG | ecosystem: Environmental > Aquatic > Freshwater > Creek | place: USA: Georgia | collected... | reverse complement strand
TGGGGGGTCGACGTAGTCCGGCGACTCGATCATGTTGTCCTGCTTGTCGCCGCGCAGACCGTGCTGGGGACCGAAGGCCGCCGTCAGCTGGATGTCCGGGAGCGCGCACAGCACGTCGAGGGAATGGCTCAGGTCGCGGGTGACCGAGGCCGGATGGGCAAGGAGGGCGACCCGCTTGCCGGCCAGCGGACGGCGCAGGGCGGGATCGGCGAGCAGGCGGTCGAGGCCGAACTGGATCATGGGGAAGAGGCTTTCAAGGCGAGGGCGAAGCCGTCGCGGTGGTGGAAGTCGGGCCGCCCGGCGGGATGGCGCAGCGCCCAGTAAGTGTGGCTGCCGTCGGCATGCTCGACCACCGCGGTGAGGGCGACGGTCAGTTCGCCGGACGGCAGCTGGTCGGAGGGCACGTGGACCCGCATCGCCAGCCCGCCCTCGCCGCAGCGCGTGTCGATGCGCGGCGCCGGGCCGGCGGGCGAGGCGATGCGCTGGCGATAGGCCGAGAAATCGAAGCGCATCCACTGGCCGTTCGGCGAGAAGTTGAATTCCCGGTAGGCCGGCCCGCCGGCCGTCGCCACGAAGAGTTCGACGCAGGTATGCGCCCACAGCCGTTCCGGCGGCAGGATCAGCGTGGCATCGGGGATGCGCAGCGCGGCGGGATCGCCGTCCAGCTGCCAGACCAGCGCGAGGGCACCGTCGGCCTCCCGCCGCGGCGTCACCGTGATCGCGCGCACCGCCGCATCCGCACATTCGGGGTGGCAACGAAGCGCCAGCGGGGCAGGCGACGGGATGGCGGGTGACATGACCATTCATGGCGGCGTGGGAGCCCGTCAGTTTAGCCGGTCTCGCCCGCCGCGTTAAACTCCGCATCCGTCATTCAGCATCCGCTCCGACCCCAACCCCTGCACATGTCCGCCTCAACGCCCCGCCTGCGCAGCTTTCGCGACCGCCTGCGCCAGATCGCCCTGTTCGAAGTAGGCGGCCTGGTACTGATCACCCCGCCCTTCGTCTGGCTCTCCGGGGTCGCGGTGGATCGCTCGCTGGCGCTGCTCGCCGCGCTGGCACTGCTCGCCGCGCTCTGGAACGGCCTCTACAACACCCTCTTCGACTGGCTCGAAGGCCGCCGCACCGGCCGCGCCGCCGACCTCCGCCCCTGGCCGCTGCGCGCCCTTCACGCGGCCGGCTTCGAAGGCGGACTGCTGGTGCTGAGCCTGCCCATCATCGTGTGGTGGACCCGGCTGGACTGGGGCGCCGCCCTCCTCGCCGACCTCGGCCTGGCCTCCGCCTACGTGGTCTATGCCTTCGCGTTCAACCTGGCCTACGATCGCGCCTTCCCCATCCCCGCGAGCGGCGACCAAACCTGACCCCCCCACAAACCCAGGAACCTCCATGCCCACCACAACCCTCACCATCGTCGGCATGCAGTCCGACGACTGCCTGCGCACCGTCATGAATGCCGTCCAGGACCTGCCCTGCATCGGCTACGTGGACATTTCGATGGAGACCGGCGAGGCCGTCATCGAACACACCCCGATGGTTTCCGAAGGTGACATCCGCGCCGCCATCGAGGGCGCCGGTTTTCCGACCAAGTAAAGGCGGCCCGCTATAATCGCCGTTCATCCACGCTAGGGTTCCGCCGTGTCCGACCGCCTGAAAGTCCTCCCCCAATACCTGATTCCCAAGCAGGCGCTCACGGTGCTGGCCGGCAAACTCGCCGGCGCGCGGGCCGGCGGGCTGACCACCGGCGTGATCCGCTGGTTCGTCGGGCGCTACGGCGTCAACATGTCCGAGGCCGCCAACCCCGACATCGCGGCCTACCCGAGCTTCAACGAGTTCTTCACCCGGCCGCTCAAGGCCGGCGCCCGCCCCTTCGCCAACGCCGACTACCTGTGCCCGGTGGACGGCGCGATCAGCCAGTTCGGCCGCATCGACCGGGACCAGATCTTCCAGGCCAAGGGCCACAGCTACTCGACGCAGGCGCTGGTCGGCGGAGACCGCGACCTGGCCGTGCAGTTCCACGACGGCGAGTTCGCCACGCTCTACCTCAGCCCGCGCGACTACCACCGCATCCACATGCCCTGCGACGGCCGCCTGACCCGGATGATCTACGTCCCCGGCGCGCTGTTCTCGGTCAACCCGACCACCGCCCGCGGCGTGCCTGGCCTGTTCGCGCGCAACGAGCGGGTCGTCTGCGTGTTCGAGAACGACGACGGCCCCTTCGTGCTGACCCTCGTCGGCGCCACCATCGTCGGCAGCATGGCCACCGTCTGGCACGGCCAGGTCAATCCGCCGCGCCCCGGCAAGCTTCGCGAATGGGACTACGCCCCCGGCAAGGTCACGCTCAAGAAGGGTGACGAGATGGGCCGCTTCCTGCTCGGCTCGACGGTCGTCATGCTGTTCCCGAAGAACCGCCTGCGCTTCACCCCCGCCTGGGCGCCGGCCCGCGCGATCCGCCTGGGCGAGGCGATGGGGGAGCGGGTTCTCCGCTAGCCCGTCGCCGGGAGTCGGCACCGCCCACGCACCCGAAAGCCCTCATGAGCACCTTCCCGATCCGCTACGTCGAACCCGTCTTCCGCCCACCCAGCGAGGACGACTCCCTGATCCTGCCCGTCACCGACGGCTGCTCATGGAACCAGTGCAGCTTCTGCGAGATGTACACCGCCCCGCAAAAAGCCTTCCGCCCCCGCAGCGAGGACGAGGTGGTGGACAGCATCCGGCGCACCGGCGAGCGCTACGGCGACCAGGTGCGCCGCGTATTCCTCGCCGACGGCGACGCGCTGGTGCTGTCGACCCGCCGCCTGCTCGCGATCCTCGAGGCGATCCGCGCGCACCTGCCGGGGGTCCATCGCGTGTCGAGCTACTGTCTGGCCGGCAACCTGAAGAAGAAGACCGTCGCGGAACTCGCCGAACTGCGCGCAGCCGGCCTCGCGCTGGCCTACCTGGGCGCTGAGTCCGGTGACGACACGGTGCTGGCCCGCGTCAACAAGGGCGAAACCTTCGAATCCACCCGCGAGGCCCTCGACAAGCTCGGTGCCGCCGGCATCACCCGCTCGGTGATGATCCTCAACGGCCTCGGCGGCCAGGCACTCAGTGACCAGCACGCCGACAACTCGGCCCGCCTCGCCAACGCCACCCAGCCCGAGTTCCTGTCCACGCTGGTGGTCAGCTTCCCCCAGGGCGAGGCCCGCTTCCGCGCCGGCTTCCCCGAATGGGCGCCGCTGGACCCACCCGGCCTGTTCCGCGAGATGGAGCGCTTCCTCGCGCAGCTCGAGCTGCGCCGGACCGTCTTCCGCTCCGATCACGCCAGCAACTGGCTGGTGTTGAAAGGCACGCTGGGCGCGGACAAGGCGAAACTGCTGGAACAGGTGCGCGCCGCCATCGCCAGCCCGCAGGCCGCCGGACTGCGGCCGGCCTGGGCGCGAGGGCTGTAAGCCGCACGGCCCCGCCCCGCGCGCCCCGCTGCCAGCCCCGTCACGGTGGCGCGGCGGCGCCGGTGCTATGCTCGACGGGTCCGCTGCCGGCCCTCTGCGCCAGCGCCCCCGATCCCGGAGCCCGCCCATGAAACCCGTGTCCTCCCTGCGCCACGTCGCCCTTGCCACCAGCCTCGCCCTCGCCGCGCCGGCGCTGTTCGCCCAGGCCCCGGCGGCCCGGCCCGCGCCGGCCTCACCCGCCGCCAACGCACCCGCGGCGAAGCCGGCCACCCCGACGCCCGCTGCCGCCGCGGTCGACCCCAACGCGCCGGTCACGCCACCCGCACCACCGCCGCCGCCGCTGTCCGACCTCATCCTCACCAACGCCGACGTGATCACCCTCGACGACAAGCGTCCCGCCGCGCAGGCGGTGGCGATCAAGGGCACCAGGATCATCGCGGTCGGCAAGAGCAAGGACATCCTCGCGCGCTGGAAGAGCGAGGGCACCGAGGTCGTCGACCTGGCTGGCCGGACCCTGGCGCCCGGCTTCGTGGACGCCTGGGGGCAGATGTCGCGGCTCGGCCTCTACAGCGTCGCCGCGCCGCTGCAATCGCCACCGGACGGGCCGGTGGGCGATGTCGGCGGACTCGTCCGCGCGCTGCGCGACTGGAGCAAGGGCGAGCTGGCCCAGCGCTTCGGCTGGATCATCGGCTTCGGCTACGACGACAGCCGGCTGCGCGAACAGCGCCCGCTCAACCGCGACGACCTCGACGCGGTGTCCCGGGACAAGCCGGTGCTGGTGATCCACGCCTCCGGCCGTCAGGTGGTGCTGAACGGCAAGGCGCTGGAACTGGCCGGCATCCACCGCGACAGCGTCGCCCCGGCAGCCGGCAGCATTGGCCGCTGGCCCCTGTCGAAGGAGCCCGACGGCGTGCTCGAGGGCGCCTCCGCGGCGGCCCTGCTCGGCGCACTGCCCCAGCTGCCCGACACCGAGCGCCTGGCGATGATCCAGCAGGGCCAGAGCCTGATGCTGCAGCACGGCTACACCACCGCCGTCGAGGCGAGGGCAACGCCGGAAGACCTGGCCCTCTACACCCAGGCCGCCGACAGCGGCGTGCTGAAACTCGACGTGGCCTTCTACGCCGACCTGGCCGCCGCCGGCGGCGCGCTGAAGGGCCACAAGACCATCGGCCCGAAGTATTACAAGGGCCGGCTGCGCCTGGCCGGGGTGTCCTTCGTCCTCGACGGCGTCGCCGAAGACCGCAGCGCCTGGCTCACCCAGCCCTATCAGTTGCCGCCGCCGGGCAAGCGCACGCGCTTCGCCGGCTACCCGGGCGCCAGCGACGAGACCGCCGCCGACCTCGTCCGCCGTGCCTACGCCGGCGGCTGGCCGCTCGCCGTGCAGGCCAACGGCGACGCGGCGATCGACCAGTTGATCGGCGCGCTCCGCGCCGCCGTGAAGGCCCCCGGCAAGGACCGCGGCCCGCTGCTGGCCGGCGCCCAGACGATCCGCGACGACCAGCTCGACACCCTCAAGGAACTCGGTGCCAGCCTCAGCTTCGCGCCCGAGCGCCTGGCGCGGTCGCAGGCGGCCCTCAGCGGTTGGCTGCTCGGCGCCGAGCGCAGCGCCCGCTTCGCGCCAGCCGGCACGGCGGCCCGGCTCGGCCTGCCGGTGCTGCTGCACGCCGACCCGGCGCAGCCCACCCCGGCACCGTTGGCGGTGCTGGCCGCGGCGGTCCGCCGCCCCCTCGGTGAGGCACAGCAGCTCGCCCCTCTGGATGCGCTGAAGGCGCTGACCCTGGTGCCGGCCCGCCAGCTCGGCGAGGAGCGGATCAAGGGCAGCATCGCCCCCGGCAAGCTCGCCGACCTCGTGGTGCTGTCCGCCAGCCCGCTGAAGACGCCTGTTGACAAGCTCGGCGAAATCCGCGTGACCGGCACCATCAAGGAAGGTGTGACGGTCTTCGGCAGCAGCGAAGGCGGCGTCCCGCTCACCCGCTGAGGTGACAACCCCCACGCTCAGTTCCTTCGCTGCCCCCCAAGGGGGCGCTCAGTCCCTTCGGGCGGCCGGGCGGGACTGAGGGCCGGCCGCCGTGGAGCGGCATCCGTGTGCTATTTTCATATGGCGGTCCGGCGCGGCCGGCCACCAGCCCATCACAGCGGATGCCGTCACATGAGGAAGCGGGTATATCTGTCCTCCACCAAACTCGATCTGGATCCTTACCGCGCCGCGGCGAAGGAGGCTCTGACCAAGATCGGCTACGAGGTCGTCGACAGCTACGAAGCCTCTCCCACCCCCGCCGCCGACAAATGCCAGGCCGACGTGTGCCGCTGCGACATCTACGTCGGCATCTTCGCCGGACATTACGGCTGGCAGCCGGACGGCTATGGCGGCAGCTCCATCACCGAGCTGGAATACCGCGCCGCAGTGCGCGCGCTCAAGCCCCGCTTCATCTTCATGCGGGATCTGAAGGACTGCTCCGGCGAAGAGCTCGATGCGATCGACCCCACGCTGCAGGACGCCTACGCGCGCCTGCTCACGCTGCGCGCCGAACTGCAGAACGGCAAGACCCACACCTACATGCCGATCAGCGACCCCAAGGATCTCGCCCTCAAGGTCACCCAGGCCCTGTTTCTCGCCGCCCAGCCAGGCGGGCTGTTCAGCGAGGCGCCGCCGCATCCCCGGCAACTCGACATCGGCCTGCTGATTGTCGGCGTGCGCGGCGATGACGACGCGGCAGTCGAGCGCATCCGCGCCCAGCTGCCCGCCCCGTGGCAGGCCGCCACGGCGCTGTTCGATCCGGGGCAGGGTCTGGCCGCCCAGTTCGCAGCCCTCGACGACAAGCTGGTCCGTGCCCGCTGCGTGGCGCTGCGCCTGTCCCCGGCCGGGCGCAGCCGCCTCGATGAGCAGCCGGCCGCCCGCGATGCGCTGGTCCGCATGCTGCACGCACGCCTGGGCAGCTACGACCTGCTGACCGACGACGCGGCCGCCCCGCTGCCGGCGTCCTGGCCGGCGCCGGCCGCCTGCTTCCCGATCGGCCACTGGCTGGCCGAGGGCGGCGACCTCCACGGCGGCCAGCTGGCCGAACTGATCAATGCCTTCCCGACCCGGGATGCCGCCCATGCCGACGTGAGCGACGGCGGACTGGTGGGGCTGGCCTATTCGGTGCTGGCGATGACCCGCCAGGAAGCCAGCGAACTGGCCGCCGACCCGGCGCGGGTACAGGCCAAGTTCGGCGAGGACAGCCACCGGATCTTCGCGGCCATCGCCGGCAAGCTGGGCGACGGCGGAAACTGGCCCGCGCGCTACGGCGACGAACGCCGCTCCTGGAAGCCCTTCGGCACCGACAGCGTGCGCGACATCCTGGAGTGGGTGGTGACGCGGATCAACGAACAGGACGTGGTGTCCCGGCGCGACCAGAACGCGCTGCGCAACAACCGCATCCGCCTGCGCCACTACCCCTTCGAGCCGGCCGCCTTCGACGCCGACTCGGAGCAGTGGCCGCTGCTCGAAAGGATGCGCACGCGGGGCTGCCTCGTGCTGGTCGATGAGCTGTCCACCTTCCACCCGGACCTGGGGATCTCCGACAACCTCTTCCTGTCCGACCCGGCGGTCACGATGGCCACGCTGTCGGCCCTCGATCCGCCCCTGTACAGCCTCGACGCGCAGATCAAGGGGCCGCGCAAGATCGTCGACCTGACCAGCCGCTTCACGCTGAAGCTCGACCCCCGCTGCGAACTGGCGATCAACAACACCTCGCGCATGCGACGCTGGCTGCGTCAGGTGCTGCCGGAGACGCTGGCCGGCCTCGAAGCCCAGGGCGCCGCGCCCGAACTGCGCAGCAGCTTCCGCGCCAATCCGTCGGGACGCTGAGGATGACCACCTTCTTCACCTTCTATTCCTTCAAGGGCGGCGTCGGGCGCTCGATGGCGCTGGCCAACGTGGCCGACCTCTTCGCGCGCAGCGGCCTGCGCGTGCTGGCCATCGACTTCGACCTGGAGGCACCGGGTCTGGAACGCTACTTCCAGGTCGAGCAGACCGCCGCCCTCGCCAACCCCGGGCTGATCGACCTGCTGCAGAGCTTCAAGAAGAGCCTGTCGGGGGCCGCCCCGCTGGACGAGCGCGCCGAGTTCCGCCAGCTGGACAACTTCATCTTCAAGATCTACCCGCGCCCGCTGCCCGACGGCGGCGACCTCCACCTGCTCACCGCCGGCCGGCGCACCGACCGCTCCGGCAGCGCCGGCGACGAGGACCGCGCCGCCCTGTACCGCCAGTACGCGCTCGACGTGCGCAGCTTCGACTGGCAGGATTTCTACGACAACTGGGAGGGCGAGACCTTCTTCGAGTGGCTGCGCAGCGAGCTGTCCGAGCCGGTCGGTGGACGCCAGCCCTACGACGTGGTGCTCATCGACGCCCGTACCGGCGTCACCGAAATGGGCGGGGTGTGCGCCTACCAGCTCGCCGACGTGATCGTGATGCTGTGCGCCGCCAACCACCAGAACATGGAAGGCACACGCACCGTCGCCCAGGACTTCCGCTCCGCCGCGGTGCGCCCCCGGCGGCGCACCACGCCCCTCGAACTGGTGGTGATCCCGGCGCGGATCGAGCCGCGCGACGACCGCCTGCGTGAGACCTTCTTCCGCCGCTTCGACGAGTTCTTCCGCGACGAGGAACCCGCCGCCTTCGCCGACGCCGGCCTGTCGCTCCACGACCTGACCATCCCCTACCAGCCCGAATTTGCCTTCGAGGAGATCGTCGTCAGCGACCCCGACCGGCGTGCAGAACGGCGCCCCATCGGTGGCGCCTTCGTGCTCCTCGCCGACGCGCTGACCCTGCTCGCCAGCGACCCGGACAGCCGCCTCGGCGCCCGCCGCCCCGCCGCGCTGGAGGCGATCCGCGATGCGCTGGCCGGTGACGAAGCGCCCGCAGCGACGGCGCCCGACAGCCCGCCAGATAGCGTCAGCGATGCCCCCGCCGACCTGGTGATGGCGCTGGAGAACCCCGTCCGTGTGTCCCGGCGTCTCCGCCTGCGGACGCCGGAGGCCACCGAGACGCACTTCGACCCGACCCGCAGCTTTGCCGGCTTCGACGTCTTTCTGTCCAGCGACAGCCCCGATGCGGAGAGCGCCGACGCCCTCGCCGCCGCGCTCGAGCAGGCCGACTTCAGCGTGTTCCGCGACCGTTCGGCGCTGACCCCCGGCGACGGCATCGCCGAGGCCACCACCCAGGCCCTGCATCACAGCCGCGCGCTGCTGCTCTGCGCCGGCCGGCGCGGCATCGCCCCCTGGCAGAAGCAGGAGGTCGAACTGGCCCGCGCCTCCAGCCAGAGCATCCGCATCGTGCCGGTACTGCTGGCCGGCGCCGAGGCGGACATCTTTTCCCTCGCGCTGCGCGGGGTCGCCGACACCGTGGCGGTGGACCTGCGCGAAGGCATCGCCAACCAGGCCGCCTTCGCGAACCTCACCGACATGCTGCGCGTCCGCAGCCCAGCCGCGGCCGGGGCGACGAGCGCCGCGCCGACGCCGGCCGACAATCCCTACGCCGGCCTCGCCGCCTACGGCGAAGGACAGGTGCGCCTGCTGGCGCTGCCGACGGAGGTTCTCGAGCAGCTCCGCGCCACGCTGATGACGCACGGTCTGGCGGTGCTCGCCGGCGCCAGCGGCAGCGGCAAGGGCTCGCTGGTCGCCGCGCTGGCGGCAAGCCTGCGCTCCCACGGCGGCACCGGCGCGAGCTTCAGCGTGCTGCGCGTGAAGCTCGACGTCGCCGAGGATCTGGCCCGGCTGTCGCAGCCGGCCTGGGCGCACCAGCTCCTTGTCGCCGACCACGCCGACCGGCTGCCGGCCGCCCTCGGCCCGCCGGGCCAGGCCAGCCTGTGGCCGGCCGCGCTGCACGAGCGCATCGCCCGGGCCAGCCCGGAGCGGCCGGTGCTGCTGGTCTCCAACGACTTGCCCGTGCTCGCCTGGCGCCGCCCGCCCTCCCCGGACGCCGCGCTGTGGGCACGCCTGCAGCCGCTGACCACGGTGCTCGCCGGGCCCGCTGCCGAGGCGATCCGCACCGCGATCGAAACACCGGCCGCGCGCAGCGGCTTTGCCTTCGAAGCCGGCCTGCTCGACCGCATCGCCCAGGACGCCGGCGACGGGCCCGGCGCGCTATCGCTCGCCCAGCTCGCCCTCCAGCGCCTGTGGCCCGAAGCCCAGCGCGGCTTCCTGACCAATGCCGCCTATAACGCCGCCAACGGCATCCCCGGCCTGTTCGGCGCCCATCTCGAACGAAAGCTGGCGGCGCTGCCCGCCGAGCTCCGGCTATCGGCCCTGGCCCTGCTGCTGCGCGTCGCGGTATGCGGCGAGGAGGGCCGCATCGACTGGCGCGGCGCGGTCTGGGAAGAGGTCTGCAGCCAGCCCAGCCTGCTTCGCAGCGGCGCCGCAGCCCTGCTGTGGCTGCTCGACGCCCGCGTGCTGAGCGTCTGGCGCGCCGGGCCCGAGCGCCTGCTGTTCGGGCTGCTGCGCCCGCTGGCGCCGGGCCACGCGCCCGCCGTCGACACCCTCGTCGCCGGTGCCCGCGACAGGCTGCTGCGTCGCCAGCGCCTGGCCGCCAGCCTGTGCTACTGGGAGGGCAAAGCTCGCGCCGAGCACGCGCTGCTGTCCGGCACCAAGCTGGAGGACGCCGCCGATCTGGTGGCGGTCTGGGGCGACGAACTCAGCAACGCGGAACGGGAATTCGTGCGTCTGGGCCAGGCACGGCAGGCCCTTGTGAAGGCCCAGGGCCAGCGGCGCCAGCGCATCGCCAGCGCAGTGATCGGCGTGCTGGTGGTGGCCGCCGCGACCAGCATGGGCATCAGCTGGTATGGCAAGCGGACCCTCGACGACAACGCCGCGGCGTGGACCAGCGTCGCCCGCAGCGCCGCGCCCAACACCATCGACCCGGCGCTGTTCCGCGACGTGCGCATCTATCCGCAGTTCAAGGCCGCCACCGACCGCGAAACGGCCGGCGCGCTGCGCTTCGCGCTGCAGGCGCTGGGCCTGCAGGTGGAGACGCCGGAATGGGTCAAGGACGCGACGACCTGTGGCGAGGTGCGCTTCTTCCACCCCTCGGACGCCCAGCGCGCCCGCCAGCTCGCGGAGGCGATCGAGCAGTTGCTGCGCAAGCTCGGCTACGAACTGGCGCCGGCCACCGTGGACCTGTCCGCGACCCGGCTGGGCAAGACCCAGGGCGGGCACCTGGAGTTCTGGCTGCCGCCGCTGCGCAGCCTTGCCACCGCGCTCCCGCGGCCGCCAACGAATCCCGTCGACGGTGCGGAGCTGCGTCCGGTGCCCGGCGGCTGCGCCGACCTGGGCTCCACCGACGCGGAACGGCGGGCCCTCGCCGGGCGCCTCGGCGTGGGCTACGCGGCCGACATCTACCAGGACGAACTGGGCCCGCGCCGCGTGTGGCTGGACGGCTTCCTGATGTACCGCTTCGAGGTAACCAACGAGGCCTTCGCACACTTCAAGGCCGCCTGCCAGCCCGCCCCCGGCGTGAGCTGTCCGGGCGCCTGGAGCATGCCGGCGGGCACTGCGCGGGAACCGGCGCGCTTCCTGCCCTGGTCCCAGGCCGACAGTTACTGCCGCTGGGCCGGCGGCCGCCTGCCCACTGAGGACGAATGGGAGAAGGCCGCCCGCGGCAGCGACGGCCGCATCTGGCCGTGGGGCAACGAACCGGGCGACGAACCCTACCAGGGCCGCACGCGCAGCGGCGGCAACGTGATCGTCGAGGTCGGCCGCCATCCGGCCGGCGACAGCCCCTACGGCATCGCCGACCTGGCCGGCAACCTGTGGGAGCTGACCGCCACGCCGGCCCCCAACGGCCTGCACGTGATGAAGGGCGGCTCCTACCTCAACCGCCTGATGGACGTGCGCGCCTCACGCCGCTGGTCCAGCCGGCTCGACGACAAGGGCGCCGACTACCTGGGCTTCCGCTGCATCCTCGACCTCGCGCCGCCGTCGGCGGGCGGCGGCAACTTCTAGTCGCCCGGCCACAGGGGCCGGCCCGCATGACCGGACTACAATCCAGTCTTTTCTCCCCGCAGCCGCCCGCCACCCGATGTCCTCCCCCTCATCTGCCTCCCGCTCTGCCACCTCTCCCTCCCGCGTCGCCATCGTCGGCGGCGGGCCGGCCGGCCTGATGGCGGCCGAAGTGCTGGCCGCCGCCGGCCTGCGGGTGGACGTCTTCGACGGGATGCCCTCGGTCGGCCGCAAGTTCCTGCTGGCCGGCCGCGGCGGGCTGAACATCACCCACGCCGAAACCTTCGAAACCTTCGTCACCCGCTACGGCAGCCGCCGCGCGCAGATCGAACCGCTGCTCGCCGCCTTTGGCCCCCAGGCGCTGCGCGACTGGGTCGAGGCGCTGGGCGTCGGCACCTTCGTGGGCAGCTCGGGCCGCGTCTTCCCGACGGAGATGAAGGCCGCGCCGCTGCTGCGTGCCTGGCTGCAGCGCCTGCGCGAGGCCGGCGTGCGCATCCACGTGCGCCACCGCTGGCAGGGCTGGAACGGGGACGGCAGCCTGCGCTTCGCCAGCCCGGACGGCCCGACCGCCGTGCACGCCGACGCGACCCTGCTCGCGCTGGGCGGCGGCAGCTGGGCCCGGCTGGGCTCGGACGGCGCCTGGCTGCCGCTGCTCGCCGCGCGGGGCGTGGACATCGCCCCGCTGCGCCCGGCCAACTGTGGCTTCGTCGTCGCCTCGCCGCGCAGCGACCGGGGCTGGAGCGAACACTTCCGCAGCCGCTTCGCCGGGGAGCCCCTCAAGTCGGTGGCGATGCGCGTCGCCGGCGACACCGCCGCGGCACGGCGGGGCGAGGCGATGATCGCCGCGGACGGCATCGAGGGCGGTCTGATCTATGCGCTGTCGGCGGCACTGCGCGAACGCATCGACAGCGCCGGCGAGGCCCGGCTGGAGATCGACCTCGCGCCCGACCGCCCGCTCGAACGGCTGCGCGCCGACCTTGCCCATCCGCGCGGCGCCCGCTCGCTGGCCAGTCACCTGCAGAGCCGGGTCGGCATCGCCGGCCTGCGGATGGCCCTGCTGCGGGAATGCCTGTCCGCCGACGAGTTCGCCGATCCGGCCCGCCTGGCCGCCGCGATCAAGGCGCTGCCGCTGCGTCTGGTCGCCCCTCGCCCACTCGACGAGGCGATCAGCAGCGCCGGCGGCGTGCGCTTCGAGGCGGTGGACGGCAAGCTGATGCTGCGCGAGCTGCCCGGCGTGTTCGTGGCCGGCGAGATGCTGGACTGGGAGGCCCCGACCGGCGGCTACCTGCTCACCGCCTGCTTCGCCAGCGGCCGCCGGGCCGGCGAGGGCATCCGCGACTGGCTGGCCGCTGCGGCCGGGCAGGCGGCTGCCCCGCGCTGATCGGCAGACAGTAGCTCAGCGCACTTTCACTTCCGTCCACAGCCGGGACAGCAGGCGCCGCATCTTCGGGTCGAAGTCGCGCAGCATTTCCAGCCTTTGCCGGTCGCCCTCCGGCGGGAAGATGGCCGGGTTGCCGGCGATCTCCGGGCGGATGAAGGGCCGCGCGGCGGCATTGGGGTTGCCGGCGCCGATCAGGTTGGAGGCGTCGGCGGCGTTCTGCCCGTCGAGCATGAAGTCGATGAACTTCAGCGCCAGATCCGGGCGACGCCCGGACTTGTGCAGCACGAAGCTGTCCAGCGCCAGCACCGCGCCCTCCTTCGGCGTCGTGAAGCCGATCCGGAAAGGCCGGCCTGCGGCCCGCGCATCCTCGCTGGCGCGGTACATGTCGTTGGAGTAGCCGTGGGCGACCCAGATGTTGCCGATGGCCAGATCCTTGATGTAGGTGCTGTTCGAGAAGGTCGCCCAGTAAGGCTTGGCCCGCAGGATCAACCGCCTGGCGGCATCCCATTTGGCGGGATCATGATCCTGCACCGAGTGGCCGAGGTATTTCATCGCAGCGGCAAGGAGCTCGCGCTGGGAATTGAGCACGGTGACCTTGCCGCGGATCTGCGCCAGGTAGCGGGGCTCGAAGATCAGCGCCCAGGTGTCGGTGGGCAGGCCGCGTTCGCGCAGCTTGTCGACGTTGTAGCCGATCAGCGTGACCGAGGTCGCGTAAGGGATGGAGTAGCGGTTGCCGGGGTCGAACCAGGGATTGCGGAAGGACGGGTCGAGGTTGCCCAGGTGCGACAGGCGGGCATGATCCACCTCGCGCAGCGCACCGCGGCGGATCAGCGATTCGACCGCGTTGCCGGTGGGCACCAGGATGTCGTAGCCGGTGGCGCCGGCCTCCAGCTTGGCCAGCATCTCCTCGTTGTCGGAGTAGTAGTCCTGGCGCACGCGGCACCGGCAGGCGGCTTCGAAGCGTGCCAGCGTCGCCTCGGAGATGTAGTTGTTCCAGTTGTAGAGATAGAGCACATCATCGGCGCGGGCGCCCCCCGCCAGGCACAGCAAGGCCAGCAGGCAGAGCACTCGGACGATGACCGGACACTTCTTCATGGGCTGAACTGGGCTTAGGGCGGTGAAGTGTAACGGCAGGGACGCACATCGGCTTGAGGCGCGGGCAGGCAGCCCAAGGTCTGTTTTACAGCGACGCCCGCCCCGGTGCATCATGGCCTTCTCGTGTTGCCGTCACGCATTGATGTCCGCCGTGCCGAAGGCGCCGTCAATGCTTCCGTGATGCTGTGCCAGCCGGAGTGTCCTTTCATGGCCAATTTTCGTGTTCCCGGGCCGATCGGCCTGAGCGGTCCGACTCAAGACCTCGACGACGGCACCCTGACGCGAGGCGTGTCGCCACGCCCGGGGCCGCTTGGCCTTGCCGCATCGGGAGCTCCGGGCGCAGCCGCCACCGCCGCCACCGACCTGGGCTGGGCCCAGATCAAGGCCGACATGGAGGCGCATGAAGCCTTGATCCTGCATCTTTACCTGGACAGCGAGGACAAGGTCACGGTGGGCGTGGGCAACATGCTGCCCACGCTGACCGCCGCCCAGGCGCTGGGCTTCGTGCTGCGCAGCGATCCCTCCAGGGCGGCGACCGCGGAGCAGATCAAGACCGACTGGGACCAGGTCAATGCCGAGGCCGGCAAGAACAAGCGGGCCGCCTCCTTCGCCCGGCTCACCCTGCTCGATCTGCCGGCGGACACCTGCTGGGCCTTGCTCAGAAAACGCATCGACGGCGAGTTTCTGCCCGGCCTCAGAAAGCTCTTCAGCGGCTGGGACGGCTTCCCGACCCCGGCCAAGCGTGCGCTGCTGGACATGGCCTACAACCTTGGCCTGAACGGCCTGAAGAAGTTCAGGATCCTGATCGGCCACGTGGAGAAGGGCGAATGGGACAAGGCAGCGGATGCCTGCTCCCGCAAGGGCATTCCGGACGAGCGCAACGCGTGGACCAAGGCCCGCTTCCGCGAGGCCATGCCGGCGGCGACGTCGCGATGAGGCACCCGGCCAGCGCGGCAGGCTTTCCGCAAGGGCGCCAGGTGGTCCGCCGCATCGCGGTGGCGGCCGTGCTGCTGGGCGCCGCGGGACAGGCGAGCGCGGCACCTCCGGCGCCGGCCCTGCTGCCGGGCGCCGGGGCGCTGCTGGGCATCACGCAGCCCGCCGAGGCGGATGCCGCGCTGGAGCGGCCCTTCGACGACCCCGTCGAGCTGAGCCTCGACGCAGGTGGGCAGACGAGAGAGACGCCGGCCCATTGCCGCGCCTTGCTGGGTCTGGCTCCGCGCATTTACGGCACCCGGCCGGCCGGCGACTGGAACGTGCTGCAGCAGCGGCTGGCCGATTGCCAGGCGCTGCAGTGGCTGGCCGCCGGCCAGGTGCCACAATATTCGGCGATGCCGCCGCGTCTGCAGGCGGTGCGCGAGACGCGACTGTGGCCGGCGGTGATCTGGCCGGCCATTTCGCGGGACGAGTCCAACGCGCTGACCCGCGCGGCGCAAACCCTGAGGACGGCCAGCGGCCGGCGCATCTGGCAGCTTGTCACGCCGGGCAGGTCGGGGCTGGCGGGCCTCGAGCTGGCGTCCCGGGGCTACACGCTGCGCGTCCAGTGGCTGGCGCACGGTGACTTCGACGGCGACGGCTGGGAGGACTGGCTGTTGCGCTGGCAGGCGCGCGTGGAGGGCGGCAGCTGGCGTGGCGCGCGCAGCGTGCTGCTCAGCCGCAAGGCGCCGGCAGCCGTCTTCACCGTGAATTCCGGGGCCCCCTCGCGCTAGCCCCGCCCCGGGCCTTCAGCAGGTCCGGAGCGAGTCGGGTGGCGACGAGGATCAGACTCAGTGTCAGCGCCATCAGCAGCGTGGACACCGCGTTGACCTCGGGCGTCACCGCCACCTTGATCATCGAGTAGATCTGCAGCGGCAGCGTCGACACGCCGACACCGGCGACGAAGAAGGTGATCACGAAATCGTCGATGGACAGCGTGAAACTCATCAGGAAACCGGCCGCCAGCGCCGGCAGGATCAGCGGCAGCGTGATGCGCCGGAAGCTCATGAAGGGCGTCGCGCCGAGATCGCGGGCGGCCTCGAAGAGGCGCTCGTCCATGCCGGCCAGCCGGGCGCGGACGATCACCGCGACGAAGCCGATCGAAAAGGTGATGTGGGCGACGAGGATGGACAGCAGGCCGAGGGTCAGGTCGAGCACCTGGCGGAAGAACAGCAGCAAGGACACGCCGAGCAGGATCTCCGGCATCGCCACCGGCGTGAGCACCAGCGGCGGCAGCCAGCGGAAGCGGTAGCGGTGCATCGCGATGCCGGCGCTGGCGCCCAGCACCGTTGCGCAGGCCGACGACAGCAGCGCGATCAGCAGCGAGTTGCCGGCGGCCCGCAGCATCTCGCCGTCGTGGATCAGCTTGTCGTACCAGCGCCAGGTGAAGCCGACCCACTGGGCGTTGAGCACCGAGTCGTTGAACGAGAAGATCACCACGATGGCCAGCGGCAGGTAGAGGAAGGCATACACCGCCAGCGCCGCCGCCCACAGCCATAAACCCGGTTTCTTCACGACACGGCTCCCGTTCCGTTCGCGCCGCGCCGGCCGAGCAGCGCGCTGAGGGCAGCAAGGCCCAGCACCGCGGCGGTGAGCAGGATGGACAGCGCCGAGCCGAGGGGCCAGTCGCGGTTGTCGAGGAACTGCTCCTTGATCAGGTTGCCGATCAGGATGTCGCCGGTGCCGCCGAGGAGTTCCGGCACCGCGAACATGCCCAGCACCGGGATGAAGACCAGCGCGGCGCCCGAGGCGATGCCCGGCAGCGACAGCGGAAAGGTGATCCGCCAGAAGCGCGTCCACCGGCCAGCGCCCAGATCCTGGGCGGCTTCGAGCAGGGCCGGGTCGTGCTT
>Ga0213919_1000520_pt1 | contig 16723 bp, 15 predicted proteins | sample McNCre317MG_FD_161056 | JGI IMG/M metagenome (GOLD analysis project Ga0213919, IMG submission 161056) | Freshwater microbial communities from McNutts Creek, Athens, Georgia, United States - 3-17 MG | ecosystem: Environmental > Aquatic > Freshwater > Creek | place: USA: Georgia | collected... | reverse complement strand
TCAGCTTTTGTAATTTTATGTTTTGATAATTTTTTTGATAATTTGTCAATTCCAACAAAACCCGTGTCAGCATCATAATACGTATCTTTAATAATTTGTTCCTTGTCTGTCATTCATAATATATGTGTGTGAAATATTTTATTTTACATGTTCAAAAAGTCGAATAATGATTTATGTCCTCTTCTAACATTGCATGAAGTACATGCTAAATTACAATTATCTTTATGGTGGGGTAATGCGTTATTAATTCTGTCAGCCGTAATGTTACAAATAACTTTACCATCTTCTATGTATTTATGAAATGGAGTTTTGCAATAAGTGCAATTTTTATTTTCTTGTAATTTTTGTTGTATCCAATCTAAATTAATAAAATTTTCATTTTCGAATTTTCTTTTTGCGTTATTATCTTGTCGTTTGTAATTATCGATTTTTGTATTAAAATATAAACAATTTCTCCCATAAGATAAATTTCTAATTTCACTTTCTGAGTTAAGAAAAATTGTGACATTTTTTAATTGTGTACATCTAGTAATTGCCGTCCATATCCATTTTCTTGACACATAAGGGCTATCAACATCAAACACTGTATATGGATCATTAATTGTGATACCTTGAACAGAGTGGCCGGTTCTGCAATACGGTAACAAAAAATGTTTTTTCAAATAAACAGTTGGAATAGTGTAATTAACTTTTTCAAATTCATTTTTTATTGTGATATTGGTTTTATTAACTTTGATTATATCATAAACAGCATTAACATTGAGTCTTAGTTTTTTTGTTTTTAGATGAGAGGAGCAACGGATAGATAGACCTTTGTAATAGTTAACATTGTCAATAACAATAATATCTCTTTTTGGTTGTTTTTGTTTTTTGTGAACTAATGTATTTATTTTATTTCGTTTGTCTCTTGAATAACTGATATTAACTAATGTTTTAATGTCATCTAATTTATCGATTGTTTTAAAATATTTCTTCAAAGTATCAACAACGGGAATGGATTTATTAAATAATTCCCTTTTCATTTGATCAAATTTAATTCTGTCTTCTTTATTCTGTAATCTTTTGTTAATTTTTAATGTTATTACATTTGGGAACATTTTGAAAATATTTTTTTTGTTGTCACTTGGAATATTTTCACCATTATTATTTTCATCATCACCAATTGGTTCGTTTTGTTTTTGATCCCCAGTAGCAACAAATATTTTATCAGGATTTTTCAACATAAATTTATGAATTCTTTTTTTCATGGAATTGTTTGATAAATAAATTTCATCGAAACAAATAAGGTCATAACTAGATATATCAAATTTGCGATTTTCAGAATTTGTTTTGAGTGTATTATTATCAACGATCAAGCCAAGTAACTCACAAATAGTGACAAAATGAAAACCATCACGTACAATAGAAGCACCGAGCTCACGGGTTGGAACAACAAATACAACTTTTTTGTTTTTGGCATAACTTTTAATAACATTTGATTTTCCACAACCTGCATCACCTCTTAATAATACAGTTTTATAATTCTCAATCACTTTATGAATTTCATTAGTATCAAATTCATCATTTAATACAATGTGATTTGTGCTGTTATTTTCTAAACTAATAAGTTTGTTATAAATTGGTCTAAGTGGTTTGTTAACACATTTTTTTAATAATTCCAATTTTAAGCCACCTAGTTTTTTCTCAAATACAATATTAGTTTTATTAATGTCAAGTTCTGTGTTTTTGACTAATACACAATCTGTTTTAATACCGACGACATTTAAATTGTTTTCAATACATTTCTTACATAGTTCATACATTCTAATATTCATTAAACAATAAACTAACTCTTTGATCTGTCTCAATCCTTCTGATAATTCACGTTCTTTAAAAATAGTCAACAAATAAAGATATTCTCTTTTAGTAGTTTTTCTTTTTTCTACAAATAATTTCTGTCCATCTTCGTCAATTTCTTCAGTTAAGTTATCAATCACAACAATCTCAGATTTAATATTTTCATCAATTAAACGGATTTGATAATATTGAGCTTCCTCAAATGTATGAAAAACTTTAGTTACAGCTTTTTTGTTTGCCTTTTTTTCAATCAATCCAGAAGTTTTATTAACAATATCTTTTTTATGATTGTCATTGATAATTTCATTTTTCCATAAATTTTGAATTGCACTATTAAAATCTACATTTTCTAAACGGGTATATTTTCTAACATATTCAATTTCAAATTTAACATTATTTTTTTGAGCGAATAAAAGAACAAATCCATAACGACGGCAAATGTATTTATCAAAAATAATTGTGTTTCCTACATTTTGTTTAATTCCAGTAGCTTTGATAACATACATAAAATAAGGATTTATTTCATCTGTGCCGTTGTATTTTTCATAAGAATCAAAATAACCAAATACAGGAACTTTATTAATTTCAGTAAATCTGGAAGTGTATGCTTTACACATATCAATGGCACAAAGATTATCATTTTGAGGACAATGATCACCAAAATACCCAGAAATTGGACCCATTGGATACATTGAATCAACTTCTAACACTTCTTGAGGATAATCACTCAAATATTCTTTTTTTGCAATTGTGTCATAAAATAAATTGTTTTGTTTTGTGTATTCTTTGTAAATTTCACTAGAAGATAAATGAGTTTCACAATCTTCAGGAGCACTGTTATCCATAGAACGGCAAATATAGATAGATTTATTTTCAATGTTAAAAGTCAAACCGTTAATCTTTCCATTGACACACGATTTAATTTCAGGAATGACTTTATGATTTTTAACCATATCAAATAATAATGAATTTAAATCAGAATCACATTGATAAACGAATTTAAAATATTTTTGTTTATCATTTTTTTTATCGATGATACAATTTTTTATTTCATCCAAAGTAGTAACATATGTAATCAATGGTTTGGAGTTGTCATTATCATTATCATTCATATTTCTAAACAAAAATCTATCACTTACACTTAATCCTAACAATGATGTTTTTTCAGGATCAGTGTTAATATGAGAAAATTTCTCTTTTAATTTATTAACTTCATAAACATGATTATTGATAACGATGATACGTAACACTGAGGGACTAATATGGGTATTTAATCCTTTTTCTGGACGATATCTATGAACAATTTCCCCGTAAATATTCATAACATCTAAACCGAGACGAAATCTATCAAAGAAAGCGTGTGATTTCATAATAGATAATGCAAGTGAGTCGTTATTTTGATTGATTCCCACAATGTCACATACATAACCATAAGTTAATGATTTAAAAATTCTTTTTTGTGTATCTTTTTTAACGACTTCCATGGCATTATGAAACGTGTTAACAATTGCAGTAACAAAACAAGAGTTAGCACGATAGTTATCATTCACATAACTACACAAATCAATATTAAATAATTGAGCAAAACTTTGAGCTTTCTTGTTTAATTTGTAATTAATAAAAATAGATGATAATACTGAATTTTCCATATCATTCCTTAATTCTTCATTTAACAAATCTATTGTTTTATTTTTTAATGATTTGTTATTTTTGTCAAATAATTTCACATTTAAATCTAATGCTTTCTTATTTACATTTACATTACGGATTGGTTTCATCAAATAGATCATATCAACATCTACTGATTGGTTAATATATTCCCATTCTTTTAAAAATTTACTATTTCTTGAAAGTACATTAATTAATTTATTAAAATTCGATTTGTTTACATCTTTACGTATGTACTCCTCAATGTATTTTTTTTCAACGCCTTTAAATGAATACTTTCTGATCACGTTAATTTGTCTGTATTTGACACCGTCAATTGTAATATATTTTTTTCCTACTTCTTCAGGATCGTCTAATTTTTGTGTTTTGAATAATAAAATAGTAAATTGATAAGATTCATCGATAAGCGTTTTAACTATTTCATGTGTTTTAAGTCCTTTGTCTGATTGTTTTAAATTTTTCTCTTTTTGTTTCAAGTTTTTAATTTTTTGGTTGTGTTTTGCTAATTGTTCACGTAATTCCCTTTTTTCTTTTGGGGTTTTTGTTTTTGAGGCTTTAACTTTGTGTTGTAATTCCATTTTTTTAATTTGCATTGGTGCTAAAACATCTGTGTTGTCTCTCATCATTTCTATACCTCTTTTCATCATTTCATTTAATTCAGCTTCCATAAGACCACGTTTGAGCTTATTGTATTCGACTTCACCAAGAAAACTTTTATTTTGTTCAATTTGTTTGCGAAATTTTTCAATTTTTTTTAATTTGTTACTTAACTTGTCCGTTTTGTACATTGACATTTGATATACCTTAATAATATTAATTATGATAATATTTCTTATTATAATAATTTAAGTATATTTAAGTATATTTAAGTGCGTTTAAGTTAAAAATAAATTTACTTAGATAATTTGGCTTTTAAATAGTATTTATGATTTTGTTTATTTCTAATTACTTTACGACATTTTGAGCATTTAGATGATTTTTGAATATAATCTTTGGTAGGGAAATAACAACCACAATTATTACATCGACGACATTCAATACCTGCAACACTTTTAATCATATATTCCATTTCTTGCTGTGTATACATATTTTTTTGAATGAAATCAATTAATGTATTTTTTTGGACTTGATACAGTTCGTCAACTTTTGCATCTATGTTAATTTGTTGTTGTTGTTCTTCAGTTATTGTTTTGGGTACTGTTTCTATTTCAATCTCATCATCATTGTCATTATCAAATTCATTTTTTTGCATTCTACTTTATATATATATTAATTATAGAGAATATATTTTTATAATAATATTTCAATAATTTTTAAATAATTTTCAATACATGTAATAAAATATTTTCTAAACTATAGATATAAATGGATAACATTGAAAAACAAACAGTAGAACAAATAAGCGAAATTGTTGAAAAAAAAGATGACAAAAGGAAAATCACATCGAAATCAAATATGGCAAAAGCAAGACAAGCAAAGTTAGAGAAATTACAACAATTAAAACAAATGAAACAGCAACAACTAGCAATGATATCAACACAATCAGACTCATCATCCGACAGTAGTTCAGAATCATCAGACTCAGATTCACCAAAAATTACAACAAAGAAAACAAAAAAACCAAACAAAGACAAATTAATACAAAACCATTTATTAGAATTGAAAATGAGTATTAATGAAATCAAGAAAATGAAAGAAAAAGAAAAGCGTCAACAAAAGAAACAATTAGAAAACTTCAAAAAACAACAAGAACAATCAACAAAACAACAAATAGAACAACAACCGCCAGCACCATCAAAACCAATTGAACAACCACCATCACAAAATAAAGTAGTCAAAGATATGTTAGTTAGAAAACTGATAAATTTTTAAATTCAACGCTAATAATATAAATGTCAGAAATCAAAGCAGATGATGAAAAGCGGATAAAAAAGTTAGAGAAACAAATTAAAAAATTGGATAAAAAATTAAAACGAAAATTTAAAACCGTATTGAAGAAAACTAAAAAAAATAAAAGAAAAATAAAACAAATCAAAAGAAAGAAATCAGCAAAACAAACAAAGAAAGGCAAAACAACCAAGAAAAGAACATATAAACGTAAAGTACAACCAAAAAAAGAACCTGTTCAACCTGGAGTATTTGGAGTGTCATCATCTGCGGGTACATATCAACAAGTGAAAGAAGCAAAACAAGAAGCAGAAAGAGGATTAAATAAATTAGAGAATCAATTACAAGAAATAGCTAAAAAACCAACAGTAACAAAAGCAGATTTAAAAAGGTTGGAACAAATTGAGAACAAAGTGAAAGGAATCGAATATTTAACAGATCAAGTAGAAGAATCAACAGACAATTTTGAGAAAGTTAGAAACGTAATGTATAGTGTAGGTTTACAAATGAATAATTTTCAAAATTCCTTAAAACTCATCCAACAACAACAACAACCACAACAGCAACAACAACAACCACAACAGCAACAACAACAGCAACAACAGCAACAACCGCAACAACAGCAACAACAACAGCAACCACAACCACAACCACAATATCTACAACATGCAACCCCAGCAACTATAACAGCCCAACTACAAACTCAACCAAATACTCAACAAAAAAAACCCAAACCAATGACTCATAATTTATTGACATTACCACCTCCACAAATTCAACCTCAATTTCAACCTCAATTTCAACCTCACCAATTTCAACAACAAACAATCCCATCAACTATAATAATCCAAACACCTACAACACCTACAACACCTACATCATCAAAACCACCAACCACACCAACCACAACAACTACAACAACCCAAACACCAACATTGTTAAATAGATTTTTTTCATCGAAAAGTACAAAACCAACACCGCCAAAAAAACCACTACCACCAACACCACCACCAACACCACCAAAACAAACAACACCACCGCCAACACCTCCAAAACAACCAACGCCACCACCAACACCTACACCTGTTAAAAAAGATTCAAGCACCACCACGACAACAACTACAACGACAACAAATTCATCAAAAGATAAGAAAGCTAAAACAAAAGACAAACCAAAAGATAAACCAAAAAAAGAAGCTAAAACTAAACCAAAAGAAAAACCAAAAAAAGAATTAGATAAAAACATTGAAAATTTAATGGATGATAATAAATTGGCACCGACCACAGTAAAAAAATTTAAAAAAGAACTTGAGGGAGTGGAATATAAAAGTAAATCTTTATCAAGTAAATTCTTAGAAGGATTAATTGAACCGAAAAAAATACCCAAAATAAAGAATCCAGATAAGAAAGGAGCTAGAACAGCCGATGAAATGAGATATGATTACATGGTTTATTTGTATGAAAATAAGATATTGACAAAAAGGCAAGTGTTTGACGCATACAAAGGCGATATCGATCATACTAAAGTAAAAGAAATCGTAAGAGAAAAATTGTTTAAAAGTGAGGAAAATGTAGAGGATATGTTAAATGCTCCAATACTTGATAATGATGAAGACGATGATTTAGTTAACCCCGACAATAATAACAATAATAATAATAACAATAACAATAATAACAATAATAATAATAACAATAATGAAAATGAAGAGTTTTCTGATATTACAAATGATGATGATGAGAAAGATAAAGATTATGTTGATGAAGCCGATGAGGATGATAGTGATCAAGATGGTGGAGGATTAGGATCATATGGAATGTCAGATGATGAAATACTTGAAGTTATGAAACCTTACCAAGATCGTGGATTTTTAGGAGTATTCCCATATGACAAAATTAAAGACATTCCAAAATTAATTAAGAAACATCAAAAAGAAATATCATTTATTTATAATACAGATCCATCAACAAAACCAGGACGACATTGGAGAGCAGTTTATATAAAAAATAATGATATGTTTTGTCATTATGATTCATTTGGAGATGAACCAACAACACAATTTGATGAATGGGCTAAAGCAATTGTTGACAAACTAAAACCAAGAGTTTTATTAAAATACAAAATCAATCGAATCAAAGAGCAATCAATTACAACGGGCGATTGTGGTTATTTTTCTATTTATTTCTTACAAGACATGTACAGAGGAATATCTTTTAAAGAGTGTACACCATACTCAAATGTTTTGAAATCACAAAAACTAATCAAAAAGTTTAAAAATAAAATAAACAAACAATTCAATTTAATTTAATTTCTAAATGTTTTAATATATGTACACAAATACTAAAACAATAATACTAAATTCAAAAAATAGAATTGGTGGAACAGATGGGAGCTTTACTTATAAATTAACTGAATTATTAACAAGTGATGTTGATAGAATTGTTTGTATGTCTTGTTTAATTCCAAAATCATATTATTTAATACAAACTGGAATTAATGACACATTTACATTAACTGAAAGCGGTTCAAGTGCTTCTGTTACATTGAGTGCTGGTAACTACACATTAAACAGTTTGAAAACTAATCTTGCATCAAAGTTAAATATTGCATCACCTCATTCATATACTTACGCAATTACTTACCCATCTTCAACACAAGTTGATACAGGCAAATTAACTTTTACAGTTTCAGGAAATGGATCAGTACAACCGTCATTTACTTTTTCATCATCATCACCTTATGAAATTCTTGGATTTGCAATTAATTCAACAAATACATTTGTATCAAGTTCATTAACATCAACAAATGTCATTAAATTACAAAAAGAAGATGCAATTAAAATTTTATCTGATGTTTGTGATGATGGTTTACTTTGTGTTATTTTTGCAGGTGCTGACCCTGTGTATAGTAATATAGTCTATCGTTGTGTTGATGTAAGTGGTCAATCTAAAAAAATATCTTCAAATGGCAAGGATGTATATAGTTTTAGTATTTGCAATGAAGATAATATTAAAATGAATTTGAACGGTCAAAATATAGTATTAGAATTACTCATTTACAAAGATCAATCAACACATTTAATTAGTCATGCAAGAATGGCACAAGGTTTTATGAAATATAGTTTAATCAATGACCAACAAAATAATAATCTTCTCGAGCAATAATATACTTAAAACATGTCCGTTATTCCTGATGCATTAGACTACCAAATTAAAGACCGAGTTAGTGGCAGATACTATAAAAATCGAGTAGCTCCAATTGATGGCACAAGTCTCACTCTTTCAGCAACAGGCACATCAACCAGATCATTTAAATTACCTGCAAATGTTCACAATCAATCTTTAGGTGTGTTGGCTTTTGATATGCTCGTGCCAGCAAATACAAGCACATACAATTATTTGAATTTACATTTAAATCAAATCCCAATACAAACAATTCGATTAAGAGATGATTCTAATCAAATGCTTGCAAGTATTGAAAATGCTCACAAATATTTTAACACAATTATGAACGAATTTAAACAAGATTACATTGACTCTCTTGATTCATTCTCATCAACTGCTGGCACTGGATCAGGTATTTGTTTAGGCATTCGACCAAACAGAGCCGTTGTCGCAGTAGCAAATTATCGAATTAATAATGACGGCACTGCAATGGAGGCTTCTGTTGTTCCTTACGATGAACGATTGTATTTTAGACAACAAGGAAATACAACGGCAAACAGTTTTTATACATATTGGCGTATTCCAATGAATATTTTAACTCACACAATTTTTTCGGTGAATCAAGATATGTATTATGACAAAAATTTAACATTAGAAATTGAATTTTGCAAATATGATAATTACATTTTACAAAACCATACAGCTAATGACGTGGTTACCGGTGTAATAACTAAAGACGGTAATCCTGTCAGTTTAGCAAATTTATATTATTATCAAGCTGTTCAACAAAATCAAGCAATAGTACAAGAAATAACTGGCTTATTTAATTCTGGAAGAATGAAATTATTAGTTCCATTTGTTACAACTTACAGACGAACTTTAGAAAATGCAGGAACACATGATTTAAATATTATAATTTCAAATGTATTAGGTCAAAAATTAAAAGATATTTATATTACACCGTATAACACAACTGAAACTTTGACAACATCTTTTCTTCATAGCAATGTTGCAGGTTATCGAATTACTGATTTTCTTCCATTCTTAGATTCACAGCCATTGTATTCTTCTCGAATTGTTTCAGCTTCAAATGACGATTACATGATTATGAAAGAAAAATTTTTAAATGGATCATGTACAATGGTATCTAATGTCTATCAAGCTAATTGGTATTGGCATGAAAGTTTTTGTGATAGAACAATTGGAGAACACAATATAAGTGATGGTTTAGATATTTCCAAAAGAGAAATAATTTTTAGAATGGACATAAATGCACCACGAACAAACGCTTATTATGTGTTTGTTGTCACTGAAAAAGTTGCATCACTTTCACCAGCCGGCATAATCATTTCACCAGCTGGAATGTTCATCCAATAATTTATTTTACATTCATTAATTATATAATCAATATAGTTAATGGCTCAACCAATTCATTTTAAAAATAAAAAAACAATTTTGGTTTATGGTAATCTTGTAGGTGGAAAAATAGATTTTAATATTAATCTTCCCTTTTTAGATGCGAAACATATGAAAATAAAACAAGTAACTCTAAATTCAACTTCAGAAGATCCTGGAGTTTTAGGTGTTATAATTGATAGACCGATAATAATGACTTGTTCATTTCACAGTGATCCTTTATTTATCATTCAGTTAAATGAAAATCCAGCGGACACAGTTGATTTTAATGCATTTTTGAAAGATGCTATTTTTGAATTATCATCAACACCAAACGGTACACAAACTTTTTGGTTTAAAGATTTTAATACGGCCGGCGCAGTTCAATCATTTGGAACAGGTACAGCAACAATGACAGATTTAACTAGAGTATGTATGATACTTGACTTTTGGAATTAAAATATGATTCATTTGTATAGATGACTCAAGTTGTTCTGAAAAATATAAATGATGTTATTGTGAAACCTTTTAAAGTAAATCCTGATCTTCCACTTAACAAAATACAAGGTGGTAAGCTATTTCCATTACGTCGAAATATTGCTATTATTGCTCGTAAAAATTCTGGTAAAACTTGTTTAATTGGTAACATTCTGCTTAATTGTGCGAACAAAATGAGTACAGTGTTTATTATTTGTTCAACTGTTGAATTAGATAAAACTTATCAAGTGATCATTAAAAAATTACAAAAAAAAAATATCACTGTCATTACTCATCAATCGCTTTATGATTATGATGAAAAAAATGGAACTCATGTTAATAATCTTGATGCAATTATGGAATTGATGAAAGAGACAAAAATAGAAGAAAATCATGACAGTGATGATGATGAAAAAAATGAACAACCAAAACAAATTATATCAACTCAAGATGATGATGTAAAAAAAGAAAGAAAACCACGACCACCTAAATTAATCGCTAACAAATTCTTTGTCGTTCTTGATGATTTGTCAAATGAGCTTCATGATCAAACAATTGAGAAGTTTGTTAAAAAGAATCGACATTATGATTGTTCAACTATTATATCAAATCAAGCATTTACTGATATGTCACCTGCCACTAGAAAACAATTTGATGATGTTCTGTTACTTGGTGGCCATAAAAAAGATAAACTTTCAATTATTTACAAGGATATTGATCCGCCTTTTTCTCTTGATGCTTTTCTTGATCTTTATGATTATGCTACTTCCAAAAAATATGACTTTTTTAATATTAATCGTGAAGGTGTTGCTAAAAAGAATTTTAATACTGTATTTCAAGTTTAATTATCCATTCCAATATTATAAATGGCTAGTTATAAATCATTATTAAATATTATTTCGGTTGATGCTGATGAAATTACTTCCACATCTCTAAATGTTGACACTTTGACAGTTAATAATTCTTTGACAATCACAGGGGCTACTTTGGAAATGGATCAAGTTGATAATTCTTCAATTCAATTTAGTAGTAATGTTTTGTCTGTCAAAGATTCTGGCATAACAACCGCTAAAATTAATACATCTGCTGTTACAACTGATAAAATTAATCCTCTTGCTGTAACTGATGCTAAAATTAATGATGTTGGTGCTAATAAAATTACTGGTTACATCAATTCAAATCAAATATCAACAGGAATAATCTCAAATACTGAATTTGATCATTTGGATGGATTAGATCAAGATTTAACAACGACGTCAGGTGTACAGTTTGCATCACTTACAAATACATTGATAGTAGTAAATGACACTGATTTTTATGTTACATCACAACTCAATTACCCTTCAGGATTTTACTTTAATGGTGATAATTTATCAAGTTTTCAAACTTATTACGCTCCTGATGCAAGTGGTGAATTAACAATAAACGAGGCTACTCAAACATTAACAAATAAAGTAATTGACGTAACGCAAAACACATTAATAAATATTTCAAATGTTCACATTTCACCAACTGCAAATATTGACGTTTCTAAGTTGGGAACTGGTGCAATTGATAACACTGAATTTAATTACTTGAATGGATTGAATCAAAATTTAACAACAACTAGCAATGTTCAATTTGGAGCAATTACATGCACAACTCTAAACACTGGATTAGGTGCATACGAATTATATGCAATGAATCAAAATATTAGATCAACAGACTCACCTACATTCAGTTATGTTACTTTTGTTGATGGTATTAAAAACTTTAATGGCTATATCATGTTATTACCTGCTTCGGCTGATACGCTTGTAGGAAGAAGCTCAACAGATACTTTAACTAACAAAACTTTAACATCACCAATCATATCAACTATTGTAAATACTGGAACATTGACATTACCAACATCAACAGATACATTAATAGGAAGAAATACAACAGATACTTTAACAAACAAAACTTTAACATCACCAATTATATCAACTATTTCTAATACTGGAACAATCACATTACCAACCGCAACAGATACATTAATAGGAAGAAATACAACAGATACTTTAACAAACAAAACTTTAACATCACCAATTATATCAACTATTGTAAATACTGGAACTTTGACATTACCAATATCAACAGATACTTTAGTAGGTCGAGCTACCACAGATACATTAACTAATAAAACATTAACATCTCCAATTATATCAACTATTTCAAATACTGGAACATTAACATTACCAACTTCAACAGATACATTAGTGGGAAAAGCAACAACTGACACATTAACAAATAAAACATTAACATCTCCAATTATATCAACTATTTCAAATACTGGAACAATCACATTACCAATATCAACAGATACATTAGTAGGCCGAGCTACAACAGACACATTAACTAATAAATCAATTTCAGGAAGTACAAACACAATCACAAATATAGCCAATTCATCTTTATCATCTGGTATTGATTCTACAAAAATATCGAGTGGTGTTGTCACTAACACAATGTTTGATTATTTGTATAATGTCAGTTCATCATTAAAAGGTACTTCAGATACTGCTGTTTTTTCATATAAATCATTAGCAGATGCAAATTGTTATTTTGTAAATAATTCTGATAATACCAAAAAATTGGCGTTTGCTTTATCTGGTATTACAACGGCAACAACTAGAACTATTACTATGCCTGATTTTGATTTGACTATTGTAGGTACAACCACAACACAAACTTTAACAAATAAAACTTTAACATCTCCAATCATATCAACTATTTCAAATACTGGAACAATCACATTACCAACATCAACAGATACATTAGTAGGAAAAGCAACAACCGATACGTTAACAAATAAAACAATTACTGCATCAACTAATACTTTAAAAAATGATTATTCGTGTTCAATGAGTACTCAATCAAGTTTCCAATCAATTAGTGCATCAACAACAACTCAAATAACTTTTTCAACAAGTGATTATGATCCTAACAGTATGGTTGATTTAGCAAATGAAAAAATCACAGTTCCAGTTAATGGATATTATTCGGTGACATTATTTGTTTATTGGGCAAGTGGTACAACTGGTTATCGTGATGTGTATATTTATGTTAATGGAACATTGAACAGAGTAAATAGAGATTTTGGGGCTACTTCTGCTACTTACACAACTATCACTGCAAACTTAAAACTTACAAGTACAGATTATTTAACATTTTACTGTTATCATACTAATGCATCATCTATTACAATCGGTGCATCTTCTGGCCAACATACTTATGTTCGGGCTACTACTCATTTTATGGGGGGATATTAAATTATCAAGTATAAATATAGAATGAATGATAACATTTATCCGAGATTATTGTATTACTTACATCAAAACAATTATGAGCCAGATGAATACGTACATGAAAAAATTAATATACTTCAAACGGGCAATAGTTTTTTTATTGAAAAATTTAATTTCCCCAATATTGCCAAACCGACAATATCATTATTGTTAGCTTTTAATAATGATGATGTTGAAAAATATATGAAATCTTATCAAAAAGCAATGTTAAAAAAAAGATTTGAAAAGTCAGAGTTTTATGATTGTATTGTTGAATTAATCAGCGAATCAAAAAATAAATAATCCCAAGCTATAATATACCATCATGGCAAAGAAACGCAAAACATCATCAAAACGAAAACAAAGAGGGGGAGATTTTTTAAGTGACATTAGCAACGGTTTAAAATCTGCTGACAAATTTCTTAAAAAAACTCAAGTCATTAGTAAAGGATTAAATACGGTGGCTGATCCTGCTGGTAAAGCACTTGCATTAATTCCTCATCCTGCTGGCCAAATTGCTAGTATGTTCGCTCCAGGTGCTTTAAAAACTGCTGGTCACATTGCATCAACTTACGGTTATGGAAGAATGCCAGTTAGAAGAAGATTAATCAATTATTAAAATTTAATTATCTCATTTTATTAATATACATATATTAGTAAAATGGAAGCTACAACAATCGCCCTTTTAATTGGTCTCGCCAGTTTAATGGTTGAGCGTGTTTTTTCATATTCAGTTAAAATTAAAAAATCTGAATGCATTTCACCATTATTGACAATTAAAACTGAACAGGGTGAATCTCCAAAAGATGACAAAAAATAATTTATTCAATCACTTTCCCTGATTTGTCTCTTTTCACTGTCATATAATCATCTCCTAAATATCTTGTTAAATATGGATGTGGGTCATTAGGTATGTTAATCTCTATTGAACCGAATTTAATTCTTTTCAATTCATCAATTTCATTTTTATAAAAATAACAATTAGGGTAGTTTACTTCACGAATAAGCCTATTTGTTGGATATAAAATTAATGGTTGGTTTGCATATGGATTTACTGCATATGTAAATATATCACATGATGGAATTTTATAAACTGTTCCAAATAATTCATCACTACTTAAACCGTCACTTTCTCCCAGTATTCTCGAATCACAAAAAAATATTTTCCATCCTCCCCAAAATCTTACCAGTTCCATCCCATATTTAACAAATTCAATTTTTTTTAATTTATCTAAATCTTCGTATTGTATTGCTAAATCTGCGTCATCATCATGTTCAATAATATGACCTTCTCTCAAACTACCTAATAACGTCCCTCCATCTGCCCAATATTTAATATTATTCTCTCTAAACAATTGATCTATCATTTTTAAAAGTTCATACAGCTTTATTTTTTCTTCGTTTGTTAATTGCATTTATACTATGTCATCAAATTAATTTCTATTATAATTTGTATATATAAATGTCAAATCCTTGGATAACTCATTTAAATGATTTTCGAAATTCACACCCTAAACTAACTTACAAAGAATGTATGATTGAAGCTAAAAAAACTTACAAACCTGTAACTAAAAAAATTGTTGGTAAAGGTGCAATGGGTATTAAATTACAAGATCCAAATGAATTACAATTTAAAAAAATAATGTTAAAAAATGGAAATGATAATATGAAACAAACTATGTTAAGATTGCAAAACGGTGACGGTATTATTGATGATACAAAAGACTTTTTCAAAAAATCAAAAAAAGTTCTCGATGAAGGTATTACAAGAATTAAAACGGCTTTTGAAGGTCGTGATAAAATCCCCCCTCAATGTCGTGCAGTTGTTGATAAATATGGATCCGAAGTAATTACTGGCATCGGTCTTGGACGCACCCCAATTGATGCATTAATTACAGGCAACGCTATCACACTCGGTTATCTTGATAAAAAAATTAAAGAAGTTGGTCATGACAAATTGTATCATTTGTATTGTATTGTAACTTTAGAATCAGGTAAAAAAATTATTGTTGAAAAAAATGATTCTATTAATATATCAACTTCAATACCATCCAAAAAGAAAATAGATATTGATGTATCAGTTTCTAATAAAATTACTTTAGCTCAATCACTTGAAAATACAGAGAATAGAATGGGCAAAGATCATTTTATTAAATATACTGCAAGTGATTGGAATTGTCAAGATTTTTTAAAAAATTATTTGGAGGCCAATGGATGGATGAAATCTGAATATAAAGATTTTATTTTACAAAATACAAAACAATTAATGAACTCATTACCAAAAGCTTTATCTGGTATCATTAATACGGCCACTAATTTAGGCTCTGCTGTCGATGTTCTTAAAAATGGCGCTGGTAAAAGAAAAGTAAGAAGAATAAGAAAGGTTGTAAAATGTAAATGTTAACAAATGTAGACAATGTAAACAATGTAAACAAAAAAAAAATTTCAAAAAAAAATATTTGAACAAACTTTAACAAAAATCGAAATTTCGTTGTTTCTATTTTTGGACTTTTTTAATTTAATTTAAAATCAATTGTTATAATAAATATATGGGATTATTTTCATCAAAACCTATTGTAATTGATACATCAGTTAGTACGGAGTGGGATAAATATTGTGAGTCATTACAAAACAAAAAATGTAATACAAATGATTTGACAAACAAAAGGAGAAAAAGAAAACAAAAAAGAAAAAAAAACAATAACAAAGAGAAAGAACGAGAAAAAGGGAAATATAAAGAAATTAACAGAATGAAATAATTAAATATTAAAATAATGTAAACTTCTGTCAATATTATAAACTTTGTCAAATTTTTCACAAAATCCAAATCACAAAATCCAAATCACAAAATCAAAATCACAAAATTTGTTTTCTAAAAATTGTTAAAATCATCTCTCATTTTGAACCCCTTCCGAGGCACTTTGAAAAAAACCGGCCGAAATAACTTCCATATGACTTTTTCAGGGTGCGTAGTATATATTCTATCTATC
>Ga0213919_1000517_pt1 | contig 16797 bp, 20 predicted proteins | sample McNCre317MG_FD_161056 | JGI IMG/M metagenome (GOLD analysis project Ga0213919, IMG submission 161056) | Freshwater microbial communities from McNutts Creek, Athens, Georgia, United States - 3-17 MG | ecosystem: Environmental > Aquatic > Freshwater > Creek | place: USA: Georgia | collected... | reverse complement strand
GCATCGCTGGTGCCCCTGAACTTCTGCACGCGCCAGTGTTTGATCTGACCTTGAGTGCGCCATGCAATGCGCTTGTTGCGCTGCCCTTGCCGGCCTGCGCGTGCGGTGCGCTCCATGCTCCAGGTCACGCCGTCCAGGCTGTAGCTGGTCCAAATCACCGGATCCGCATCAAGCGACACGCGCCCACTGAGACACACAAGCTCCAGCTCGTGCACGATGCCAGAGTTGCCGCCGTTGTAGACGATTGGCGTGCCGAACTCCCAGCCCGTGACATCGCCATAGTGAGACGATACGGCGCTCGTCATGCGTCCCAGTGCGGTGCTGGTAGGGTCACCGACGTTCCACTGGTCGTAGCACCACACCAGGCCGCGCGCCCGGTAGGTTTCTGGCGCCATCACGCCGGAGTCCAGCGTGTGCCAAAGCGGCTCGCCGGCCGCCTGGCTGCCGATGGTGTCGTAGACCAAGGTGCGATCAGGCAGGTGCAGGTAGACGTGCTGGTGGTTCTTGTCCACGCGCGTTTCCATCACGGCCGTTGATAGCTCGTCTTCCGTGTAGCTCAGCAAGATGGTGTCCACCTCGCGCGTGCTGACCTTCTGCACGTTGCCCGGCACCATCTGATACACGGCCGGCGCCTCTCCGCGCCCAGACCCGCAAAACATGAAGGTGTCGCCCAGGCCGCAATAGGCGTGCGTGCCGATGATGCCTTTTCCGACCTGCGCACCCTCGATGCGCTGAAACGGGAAGCCCGTTCCGCCGATGTTCTGAAACACTTCGACGGTGTAGCGGCCAAATGCATAGGCCTCGTTGCGCAGCTCATCCACCGCCTGCACTGGGTCCGGGTCCGCTTCGGCTGATCCGTAATGGGTGGTCTGCACGGATGCAGGATCGTTCAGGTCCGTGGTGATCAGGTCCACGCCGTCAGTGGTCAGGAAGTAGCCGGCAATCCAGCGCATGTCTTTGACATACCCGATGTCTGGGTCAGTGACCTGCGTCAGCGTAGAGCCATTCCAGTAGAACAGCTTCCCGCCTGAGGCGATGCCAAGACGGTCAAAGCTGTAATCCATCGTGACCCACCCACCATCCCCAACCGATCCAAGAATGGTCACCGCGCCGTCAGCCGCCACCCTTGTCAGGCTGCTGCCCATCACGCGATAGGTGACGCCGTTCCAGTTGATGCCGCCGCGGGTAACGCCTGGACCATCGCTCAGCTTTTCAACGCCATCGGCCGGACGCAAATAACCTGAACTGATGCCGGTTTCTTTTGGCACCGGCACCAGGTTGCGCGGCAGAGACGTGCGGAAGTCCGCCGCGATGGAATCGGCGTATGAGCCGTGCGCGATGGGGATCTGCATAAATCAGGCCCCGCCCTCGCCTGGCTGGAAGTGCATGACGGTTGTGGAACTGTCGGATAGGTAGGCCACGCTGTCGTGGTGCTGCGGCTTCTCGATGGTGAGCGTGGAGCTCGCAGCGCCTGCTGGTCCGACTGGGGTGTCCGCCGATGTGCAGGCTTTTGCCGCCTCTACTGTGTCCGTGCTGTCGAAGGTGCGGAAGTATCCGACCACGGCGCCACTGTTGAGGATGCGCAATGATTTCTCTCCGGCGCCGAACGCCACCGTTGCTGATGTTGTCGAAGCGGTGACCTTCTTATTGCCGCCGCGCTTGGGTTGGAATGGGCTTTGAACTGACATGCTTGGCTCGCTTTCGGTTGATTGGCTTGTTGGTGGTCACCTGCATATCGCCGCGATCTGCTGCACAGTGAGGCCAGCACGACACGCAGCCCAGGCGTCCCACAGCGCGGTGCATGGGTCGTCCTTGGCGTACTTGTCGCGCATCGTATTGAGCGGGCTACCGCTGCCACTGATCAGCAGCGCGGCCCAGTCGGCACGCATCTGGTCAACGATGGCAGAGGTCTGCACCACCGCGATCTGGATCTTCGAGCCGCACGACCACACAGCACAGGACGACTGTTGCCCGACGCTGATGATGGCCGCGCTGTCCTTGTACCCGCCGAACATCTGCGCAGGGCGGCAGTCGTACCGACCCAGGGCATGCGCCTGAGCGCACACCATGGTGAGGGCGAGGGCTGCGGCGCGCATCACACTGCCACGTCTTTGATGATCTTGCGCATGCGGTCCGCCCAGTACAAGCCGCATCTGTCAGCCAATGCGCGCACCGCGTGCAGGTTGTCGCTTTGCAGGTTTGGTGTGTTGGCGGGGTATTGCCCACCCTCCAACCTGTAGAGCGACACTCCGTGGTACCAGAGCTTCGGACGAGCGCCGGTCGAAGCCGTTCCAGGAATACCCGGTAGGCCATAGCTTGGAATGTCAAACGGTGGATTCGTGCCGCTTGTTGCCGTTGCCTGGTTGAAGAAGTTGGTGATGCAGTACGTAAGCCCGCCAACGTTGTCGGGGTCTTGAGCATCCGCGATTAGGCCAGTACCACCAAAGACAACCGACTCATTGTTTTGGTAGCTCGATGTCACCATCGGGACTGACAGACCAAATACCGGGATGACTCCCCTAGCCAGGAAATAGCGTCCGATTTCACGCAGAGCCACGGAATACCACGAGGTCAGAATGTTTGGATCGCTCTGACCGTTTTGCACAATCACATAGCGGTTGCCGTACGACCCATTGACCGCGAAAAGTGCTTTGCTCAGTCGGTCCAACGCAAAGTATGGGTCGAATCCAGGCTCCCAATACCGAATGACGTGCAGACCGTTATCCATCGTTGTCGAGTGCGTCGTGCTGACGCACTGCCATGTGACCTGATTGTCCGTGACCGTGTCGCCCACGTTGGCTGTAGCAAAACCGGCAGGCACCGTGCCGCCAGAAACCTTACCTGCTGACACGCCTAACGTTTCCTGCGAGAACGCGCTCATGTTGTACTGAGTTCCGCCGTTCCACGACACGCCAGCGCCCTCGTTCAAGAACGCCATATTCCGAGCGCCAGCCGTGGCTTTGAACCACTTGCCGCTTGAGATGATGTGGTCGCCACGATAGCCCGGGTCACCATTGCCAAGAGACGTGCGCTCTGCCGCGTATCGAGTGCTAGCAGCCCATGCGCGGGCCACTCCACACATCTGGGACAACATCGACGCGCCACCCATACTGCCATTGACCAAGCGCACTGACACACCCGCTTTTGCCAACTCCTCAGCCATCACGGTAAACATCGAGCCATTGCCAGCGAAATTGAGCTTGTCCTGCGACTCAAAGTACCCTTGGCTGGGCGCGTTGTACCAAACCTTGGTCGTATCGGTTCGAGACTCAGCCGTAAGGCCTCCTTCGTTCGATTGACCCAAGATACCGATGATTGCCCGACTTGCAACATTGACGGGTGGCCGCTTGAGTTCCCAGGTTGTGCCGTTCGACTCAAACGGTAAGCCGCCAGCCATCGCAGTCTTCCCCGCATTGCTCGCGGCTGGGTAGTTGGCGATCAGGGTGGGGAGGTCGGGTTGGGGAGGGACCTGAATGAGCGGAGACCCGTCAGGTGATTGCAAGCCACCATCGGATGCACCAGAGCTATTTACAGTAGCCTGCGCTGGCACGGATGCCGCGTTAAAGACGTTGTACGTCAGGCCAGATGCATCGGCAGACAAGGTGATCGACTGAGAACGATCAGGGAATGGGCCGAACGTCGCAACATTCAAGATGGTGGAAGGCTGCGCGTTGAGTGGGCCAGGGCCGTAGACGGCCATGCCGCGCCCCTTGACGGTCATTTGCTGGCCCGGCGTGAGCGTGACGGTTGCTTGCGCGTTGGCGGCGATGCTTGTCATGATGGTGGTTCCTTTGGCTGTCAGCCGATGCGGTACCAGGCTTGCAAGACGCCATCAAAGCGCAGCCTGAAAAAGCCATTTGCGGCCAGGGTGGTGGGGGCGCCGTTGACGGTTGACCCGTTGCCGGAGACGGTCAGCGTGGTGACTGATTGCGTGCACGACACAAGCACCTCCTGGCCATCCACGCAGTACGCCTGCAACGGCAGGGTGATGGTCCCGGCCGCATACCCAGCAGTGGGCGTCAGCAGCAGATACACACTGCCGCCCTGCTCTGTCGGGTTGATGGCCACACTGAAGCCGGTGGCGTTGGGTGCCGAGTACTGGGTCTGGAATGCGCCAGCCGGTGTAAGTTGCGTTTGCAACCAGGTCACAAACGCGCTTAGCGCGATGGCCGCGTCATTGCCAATGCCTGATGCGTAGATGGCGAGCAAATCGCCACCGTTCACATCGGCTGATGACACGCGAGAAAGCTTGTCGATTGAACTCATGTCAGTTGCCCTCTCCGGTGAACGTCAGCCCACCATCTGCTGCGCTTTGAAGCGGGCTGGTGTCGGGCGTTGGCACGAAATGTTGATTGATGGTCCGCCACGGCTTGCGGCCTGCGCCACGCGGCGTACCGGATTGGAGTTGCTGCTGCTGGACCTGATCAGCCGCAACCTTTGACACCATCGCGTCGTAGGATGTTTTCGCGGTGGTCAGCGTGCTGCGCGGCAGCGTCTTGCCCTTGCTGGCGGCCATGCGAACGGCAAGGTTTTGCACAACAGCTTCGACAGCAAACAGCGGCAAGCCGGATGGCTCATCTAGATCCTCAGTTTCAGCCGAGGCATTCATGTGGAAGCCGAGGTGCAGGCTCAGCGCGCCCCACGTCGCCATCATGGTGTTCAGCTTGCGCAGCGCGAAAGCCTCTTCATCAGGCGAAATGTCGAAGTCATAGCCGGCCAAGGCCAACTCGCCGAAGGCATCCGCGATGAGTTGGCGCTTGGTCCAGCTCATGGCTTACACCTGTTCGCCTGTTGCAGCAGAGTCAGGCTCAGCAGCTTGCGCAGCCGCTGGCGTGTCGGTTGTTTCCGTCGCCGCCTTAATCATGTCCGCCAGCTTCTTGTCGCTGGTGCTAGGCTTGAATGGCAGCTTCAGCGATGCGGCCATCTGCTCAAGCTCGGCCCGGGTGGGCGGCTTGTTGTCATCCGCCAAGGCTTTGGAAGCGGCCTCTTCCGCCAAGCGCTCGCGCTCAGCAGCTTGCGCAGCCAGGGCATCGTCGTGCGCCTGCTTGGCCTCCGGTGTCGTGAGCTTCCAGCCGTCCGCCAGCGAGGCGTCAATCTGGTCATCTTCGACAATCGTGTAATCGAACTGGCCGCCGTGGATGGCGTGGGGGCCAGGGCACTTGTAGAGCATCGTCGGCATGTGTGTTTCTCCGATTTGAAAAAGCGCCCGCCAACACGATCAGGTGAAGGCGGGCGTGAAGCCCTGGCCATAGGCCAGAGCAGGAGACACCCGATCAGGTCTGGCTGAACAGCACAACACCGCACATTTCGGGGTTGGTCATGCCAACACCGAAGCGGGTATCCGCGCGGTACTTGAACTTCTTGGTGTTGATGTCGAAGAACTTGTACAGAACCACATCAACGCCCAGCTCAGTAGTCGAGCGCATGTAGTCGCCACCATTGGCCAGCAGCGTTTCGTCCACGCCGTTGCGGCCTGGCAGCAGCTCGATGGCGCGTTCATCAAAGAACGGCAGAACGTTGCCCGACACCGTGTTCAACCAGGTGATGGCCGCGCCGTTCGCAGGCGTTGCGGTCACGTTCTGGTATTCCTTCTCGGCCTGGGTTGCACCGGTCGCGGAGATGATCGGAGGGCTGATCTGGATGTTGCCGGTGCCGCCGCTGCCGCTGATGATGGCGGTCACGGTGAAGGTCTTCAGCTGACCGGTGTCCTGCTTGCTGATATGGTGCACAGCGTTGACGCCAGCAATAGTGAAGCGGTCGCCCACCTTGATGGTGCCGGACGAAACCGTAACAGCCAGGGTCTGATAGCGGTTGTCCACGTTCTGGATTTCGCCAGAGGACGCGGTGCTGGTGGCCTTGGGTGTGTAGTACTGGTTCGCGCCGTTGACCGTCACCGTGACGCCGGCCGCAGCGGTCAGACGATAGGTGTAGTCGGACTTGAAGGTATCGAAGCCGCTGACCTGGCCGACATACGCTTGCTCGTAGGCCGTGTTCACCTTGGGGTTGGCGGAGGTCTGAGGCTTGGCCAGGTTGCCGGCCATCGAGTTGTAGTCGCGAGCGTGAACCAACGCCACGCGGCGGCCAACGTCCCCGACCAGGCCTTGCTCGACCATCAGCGCATCAGCCAGCGACAGATCGTCGTAACCCGACGCGGCGGACGTGCGCTTGACCACCAGCGTGCCTTGCAGCGCGGCGACGTTGGTCACGGCCATGTTGATCTGAGTGGCCAGCGTTTGCAGAGCGCTTTTCAGCTTGCGGTCGCGCTGCTGTGGGTCGTTCAGGTCGTCCGAGGTCATCGCCCATGGAACGGTCTTGTTGAAGCCCAGCCCGATGGGGACAGACAACTGGGTGACATCGGCGAAGTTGCTGCTGATGTCGGTGCCTGCAGCGCCGTCAATGGCTACAGAGACGTAGGGCGTGGGGCGCCAAAAGGCGGTGCCCTGCGAACGCTCCAGCACGACTGGGTCAGCATTGAAGATGGAGACATTGCGACCGGCGACGAGCATGTCGTCATAGCCGGCCATCATTTGGTCAAAGAAGACCGTTTCCTGTTTGGAAAAAGCTGAGGCCATCATGGGCTCCTAAAAGATGAGTGGTCTGACGGCTTGCGCCGTGCTGCTTGACTCATCCGCTTAGGGCCGGACGGTGGCCTCAATCACTGCCCGTTACTGGTGGGCGATACCTTTGACGCGTGAGTGCGCCACCCTGAAGGCTTAGGCAGCCTTCTTGCCTTTTTCCCGCAAGTACTTGGCGACCTTGGAGCGGTCGCCAGTCTTGTCGGCTTCGGCCTGGAGTGCTTCCAGGGTTCGATCTGTGGTGCCAGCCAAAGAGCCAGATCCGCGCACAGTGCGCTCGGGTGGCGGGGCTGCTTTGCGTGGCTCTACTTTCAATTTCGTCTCCAGTTGGCTCAGTGCCCATGTGTAATGCGCCGGGTTCTCGATGGCGGCCAACTCCTTGAGCTTGGCCGGATTCTTGCCCAGCGCGTATTTCAGGGCGGCCGGATCCTTGGCGCAGTCAACCAAGATGCCGCGCTGAACGATGCTCAAGGCGTCATCAACGACAGACTCGGCTTCGTCAAAGTCTGGCACGCGCAGCTTCGATTTCGCATCCTCGAATGCGGCAAGCTTCTTCTCCCACGCAGCTTGCTGGGAGCGCTGGGCTTCTTCCTTGGCGCGGTTCTGCTCTTCCACCTTGCGCTTCGTTGTGTGCCAGGCGTCAAGCTCCTGCTCAAACTTTTCTTCGTCAAAGTCGCATGCGGCCAAAGTTGGCTTGGCGCCCAACACCACCGCGTCAGGCTGCGTGCCGCCACCCTTCAGGGCCGCAATCTGGGCATCTTTTTCGCGCAAGGCCCGGACCATTTCCCGGTTCTTTTTGCGCAGATCCTTGAGCCACTGGGGGGCGCTCGCTTGGTCTTCTTCCTCGGCAGGTGGCGGCTCATCACCAAGCGTCACGACCACTTCCACATCACCGACTTCAACAACCTCAGCTCGGCCTTCTGCGGCGCCAACCTCGACAGCCTCGCCAACGACTTCGCCAGGCTGGGCGCCCTCGTCAGGCGTATCCATTGCGGCGGTTTCACTGCCTTCAATTTGGTCTGTCTGGTCGATGTTTTGGCTGGCCATGTCTCGTCCTTTGTCTGATGCAAGGGTGGTGTTTCGCGCGATGATATTCAAATTCATTGAACGTATCAAGCGTTTGCATTCACATTCCTTGAACGAAAGACGACGGTGGCGGCATCACTTGTCCCTGCCTGGACGCCATCAGCATGTCGTGCAATGCCTGCGCGCTGGCGATCTGCTGGTCATTGTGGGCACCCATGGTTTCGGCGTAGGTCTTGGCGGTCTGGGCGCGTTTGAGCTGGGCGTCTGTGATCTGGTTGACGGTCTTTGCTCGACCCAAGGCGGCGTCGGCTTGGGCTTGCTCGGCGGCAGCCAGCAGGTATTGCGACTGAGGATCGGGAGGCGTGTTCTGCTGCTCGGCGGCCATTTCCTGCTTCTCTTCCTCGGTCGGCTTGATGACGCCCATGCGCACCAGCTTGCCACGGTAGTAGTCGCGCAGCTCTTGCAGGCCTTCACCTTCCATGTTCATCATGGCGGCGGCCGTCAGCACGGTGCGGTCCTGATCATCGGTGGTGATGGACGCCATACCGGTGAGCGCGCGCACGGTGGCGCTGCGGCGGCTTGAGGACGACGGACCAACGTCAGACCAGCAATCGAAATTGACATCGTCCATGTCGTTTTTCGTGATGGCCTCGCTCGTCTCCGGATCGATGGATGGCTGATTGAGCACCACGGTATCCACCTCGCCATCGGTCGAAACGGTCTTCATGCGGCGCTCTTGCTCTGGCGTCACGTCCTTTTTCATGGACAGCCAGATTTCGCCGGAGCGCTTCACCGCAATGGCCAGGTTGTCCATGTAGATGAACGATTGCATGTCCAGTCGGTTCTGGATCAGCTCCACAGCCTTGCCAGACAGGTTAGGCTGGATCTGCTCGCCGGCCTGCTGGGCACCCAGCAAGTCGTCCAGTGCCTGGCTGGCAATCTGGATCAGGGCGGCCATGGCGGGCGGGATGCTGGGCGCCTTGGTGTAGGAAACAGGCGCCGCTGACCCTGGTATCGGGTTACCCTCAGCATCTCGCAACTGGTTGAGCAGCAGATAGGGATAGCGGTCCACGTTATCGCGCGCCCACATCGTGGCGTGCCCCAATATCTGCTCTGGCGTAACGATCGGTTTTTCAGTGTCAAACCGGGCGGCGATCTCGGTCAGCCAAGACAGGAGCGAGTTTTGCAGGCGCTGGGCGTCCTTGGCCAGGCGCACATGGCCCATGCAGCGCTCCACGTTGTCGATAAACCAGCGCTTGCCATACACGGGCACGATGGGGATGTGCTTGCCGGCGATATACCCTTCGTCTTCCTCGACCCGGTTGCCAGACAGGATGTACTTGTGCACGCGCTTGCGCTTCACACGCTTTTGGCGGACCTCTCGGTAACCGGTGGCTTGCAGCGTGGCCAGCTTGGTTTCGTCTTCCTTCAGTTCGGCATCCGGGACGCGCAATTCGCTATCGTCAAGGCCCTTGAAGATGTGCACCAGTTCTGATGTCTCTTCGACCCTGTAGTACTCAGCAACATAGACCACATCAGGCGTCAGCCAGTCGAACATACGCTGCTGCACTGCCTTGTTCCATGTCGCTGGATCATGGCCGAACTGTTCACGGAATGCCGCATGTGTCATCGACGTGATCACAAAGCAGCGTGTGGCGTCCGCTTTGTCCTGTCGCTTGGCGTCCAGATCCCAGAACACAGACGAATCAGCATCAAAGATGGGCTCGATGCGGACCGTCTGGTGCTCGTTCTCGTCGTCGTCCTCGTCCTCATAGCAGGCCCGCAGGCGCCAGGCGCCAAAGCCGCCGCCCACAGCCTCCTCAAAGGCGTTGTCGTAGGCCTCCTGTGCTCCTGAGTCGCGCTCATCTGCCCGGTACAGGCCTGCGCACACATCGGCCATGTCCGCGTTGCTCGTGCCGTCTTTGGGGATGAATGTGGCCGTCACCCGGTTGTTCCGGTACTCGCTGATGATGCGAATGACAGCCAGGTGCACCTTGTTGAACTCAAAGCGGACCCGGTTTTCGAACTGCTCACCGAGTGGGCCTTCCCACTGCGCGCCGGCAATCGAGTAGAAGCGGCGATCCTGCAAGCACTGCAAACGCTCGTTGCGTATCGCCTGCTGGATGCGTTCGAACTCTTCGAGCGCCTCCTCATGGATCTGCTTGTGTTTTTCTGCCTTGCTGAGTTGCGCCATGGTCATCTATCCCGTGTGGGCGATGAGCTGCTGGCGACTCGGAGTACTCAGCGGGCCGTGCGGCCGAATGTGATGAGGGTGGCCGGTGCGTGTCCTTGCTCGACGGCCGGCTCGCCATCCGCGCATTTCGGCGCGTTCACCCTCGGTGCGCAGTTTAGCGGCGCTCTGCGGTTGGCGCCACTACCGGCGAGCAAACGGGCTGACCATGGGGATTGGATCAACGTGGACAGGCTTTGCTGGCTCGGCCCTGACAATCGACGGGAATAGCTCGGCCAGGGCCCAGATGTGCGCGTCGGCGCGGTTAGGTGACTTGGGCCCGGTGTAGCCGCCAGTGCTGAAGGCGCATAGCTCGTCTTCCAGCTTCGGGAAGATGCCGACGTGCACAACCTTGCCTTCTTCATAGAGGGCGCTGAATGGCTCGGCGCGCTGGGTCTTGCCACGGCTGGCTGTCACTTTCTTGAAAGGGACGCGCACCTCCAGGCCCTTGGCAGCCACGGCAATCGTTGACTGAACCATACCGCCGCCGAAGTTGGTCTCACCCACCACGCAGTCAGCGCGGTGGCGCATGAAGGCCTGAACGGCGACCTTGCCCCAGGTGCTCGGCCCGCCTTTGAGCGTCACGTCTTCGAGCAGGTAGGCTTTGCCATCTGTGCCAAGAGCATCCACGGTGATGCCAATCTCGTCGTTGTCTGCGTTCTGCTCATCGTCGCTGGCGCCTGACGGGTCAACGGAAACCACGACCCGGACAAACTGAGGCAAGTCATCGCCGTCAGCCCTGCGCCATCTGTCAATCACCTCTTCGTCAAACAGCGCGTTGGGGGTGGCATCACCGAACTCCCCACGCAGGAAGCGGCGCTTCATGCGCTCGCTCAAGCCGTCCAGCGTGGCCAAGTATTCCGGAGACAAGTTCGCGGCGTTGTCGGTCGGGTTCATCTGGAAGCTGTCGTAGTTCTCCGGGTTCCGCAGCGGCTCCTTGGTGTCAGGATCCACCTTCTGCTTGAACACCTTGAACGTCCAGTGCGCTTTGCTCGGCGGGTTGCAGTCGAACAAGAAGCGCAACTTCATGGCCACCGGATCACGTCCTGACAGCGTCTGCATGACGCGCTGAGCCAGGCGTGTCAGCAGCATCTGCACGCCAGCCCACGGCACCTGACTGGCCTCGTTGACGTAGATCGTGACGTACTCGGCGCCCAGGATCTTCTCCATGCGCTCCTTGTCGTCAAGGCCGGCAAACCAGATTTCAGCGCCGCCCGGCAGGCGGGCGTACCAGTCCGTCTTGCTCAGGTCGTAGTGCACGCCAGGGAAGCACACACGCATCACCTTGGGGAACGTGTCAAGGATGATCGATGTCTTGATGTGCTTGAAGCGGTACCGCACGATCAGGTGGCGCGAACCGGGGGCCTTGAGCGCCCGCATGACGATGTTGCGCAGCAGCAAGAAAGTCTTGCCAGAGCGGCCACCGCCGAACAGCATCAGCCAAGTTGCATCACCGGCCAGGACGCTTTGTGCCAGCGCTTGGCGCTCAGTCAGACTGAAGCCGCTCACAGCTTCTCATCCGTCGGTGTCACCTGCATCACCAGCGGGCCGCCGCCAATGCCGCCGTGCTCGTGCTTCTCGGTGAACAGCTTGTAGTGCTTGCCGATCAGCTCCTTGCCCTTCAGTGCGGCCTGAAACTCACCCGCTGCCTCAGCCTTGCCAGATATGCGCTCGATGTCCTTGAGCACCTGGTCGGCCTCGATCAGGGTGCGCTTCTTTTGCTCGTCCAAGGCGCTGGCAATTGCGCCCTGAATGCGCTCCTTGCGCAACAGACTGTGCCCTATCGCACGGGCTGTCTTCTCGGAATAGCCAGCTGCGCGGGCTGCGCGCGCGGCGTTCTTATCAATCAGGTATTCGGCAATGAAATGCGATTCACGCCCGGTCAATGGTGCTTTTTTCTTTTCCATGGCTGTCCTAATTTGTCAAACTATGTCAAGTTCACGGCCTTACCTCACAAATGCGAAACACGATTCCAGCCAACGTGACTCGGTCGCCGACCTTCACCAGCAGCGGCTGGGCGCGGCCTCCCTCTACCTCCATGTGGATGGTGTTCCAGCGACCACGGCCAACAGGCTTAAGCACCAGCATCACGTCGTCAACCTCACGAATTCGGCCATCAGTTCCTGGCTGATGGACTGGATGGCGTAGGCCTCCTGCTCGGCCCCAGGGTTCCGTTCGCCAATGCGTGCCGCGTATTCCTGCCAAACGTGCACAGCTTCGTGCACAAGCAGGCCTGCAACTTCAATTGGGTCTTTTCCTGTCCATCCGCGCACGCAGACGATTACTGCAAGACCTCTTTCGGTGTCGAAAAAGTGGGCGGATGCGTTAGACCAGTCGTTGATCACGAACGGCGGCGGCGTGCAGTTGATGTGCGCACAAGCGCGGTGGAATTGTTCATCGTTCAGGCACAAGGCCAGATACGGCCCCGGTGCCGCGATGCGGCGATCAAGCCAGTGCACGCGTGCATTCATGCGGCAACCCCATCTAGCAAGGAGGCTTGCGGCACCGGCAAATTGGGCATGGCGGAGATGGTGACCACGACCCGGGCGCCGTGCTCATCGGGTTCCATGCGTTCGGCGCTGTCCGCACGGATCCATTTGTCATCACCGAAAGCAACGTCCTTCAGGGCGTCATAAAGCACCTTGCGCGCGTTGTCCAGGTCAATGCACTGCACGGTGTCGTCCCAGTTCAGCGGGTCCTTGCGGGCGCGCTTGGCCCAATCCTGAGGCCGCTGTGGGTAGAGCTGGATGTGCACGCGCACACGGCCATCGATCGGAGCGCGCACGCCCTGCTGCCACGCCATGAGGTTGACTCGCTCCTTGTAGGCCTTGGCCTCATCGCTAAGCGTGACGATGGCACGCTGGTGGCCACGTGGAACGAAGGAGCGCCAGTACCGATTCGCACTGATGGGGTACGGCAAGTTCAAGGTGATGGTGTTGTTCATCGGGTTGCTCTTTTGATGCGTCGTTGGCGCTCTTGTTCGGCGTGCCAGGCCTGGTAGTCGTCGGCAAGCCAGCGGGCGTAGAAGCGGCCCTCTTTGTGCTCGACGCCTGCAAGGTATTCGCGCCTACCGGCGGTTGTGGTGATGCGCTTGAGCTGCTCGAGGTGGCGCTCGTGCGCTTCGGTGGCAGGGCCCTTGGTGTTCATGTGGATGCCCTCGATGGGATGAACACGCAGCCGGCGCAATCCTCATGTGGGCAAGTTGGCCGACATGGATGTCCTGTCACGCTGGGATGGTTGTCATGACCGTGACGGTCACGACCACCAGGTGAGTGACTGTCACTGTCACGCTCCAATGTCACGTCACGCTGTTTCACTGTCACGGCGTGACAACGTGACACCACCCGTAAGGGTTCCTGCGCGCGCGAGAGTGTCACGCTGACGTTTGTCACGTCACGCCTTTTTTCTGTCACGCAGACGCATATTTTTGTCACGTCAAAGATCCTTCGCTTTGGCGGCCTTTTGGCCGAATTCGGTCATGAAGCGCAACGCTTGGCGATACGCGCTCACGTCCTGCGTGCGCAACCGGAAAAGCTCCCTGTTGGCCACAAAGCTGTCGTTGCTCGGGCCCCATGTCACCCAGCCATGAAACTTCGGAGATTCAATGCGCACAGGCCAGAATGGGCCGCGACCGGTGTCGGTGTAAAACGGCCATGGATGAACGGAAATGGTGGTCTGCATGTTCATACCTTCAGGGTCAGGATGTAGCCCTCTGACACCTCCATGAAGCCGTTTTTCTCCGCCCATTTGCGGGCGCGGCCATAGGCTTGGCGACGGGCTTCGGGGGTGTCCTTGCCGCATTGCTCGTTGAAGGCCTTGCGCACGTCGGACTCCTTGGCGCCGTTTTGCAGCAGGCTGAGCAGCAGCTGGTTGCTGCCGCCACGCCCAGCGGTTGATTCGCGCACCATGGCGTCTTGGAGCTCTTCTGCGCTTGTCAGGTGACGGGCCACAAGGGAGGTGATCTTGTCGCCATCCTCATCGGTGCCCAGCTCGTGCACAGACAGCGCAAAGGTGGTGTCATCGAAAGCGTCGCCGTCCTTCTGCTTGGCACACGTCAGCGTGGCCAGCATCTCCTTCTCGTCCCGGAAGACGCCCAGCATGTAATCGAGGTTGGCACGGATGGCGCTTGATCCGCGGGGGCGCTCGGTAGCCTGGTGGCCACTATGGTGCAGCAGCAGGACAGAGCACTGCCACAGGGCCCGGAAGCGGTTGCCGAGCTCACGGAAATAGGCCGCCATCTCGTTGGCGCTGTTTTCTTCGCCGGCATAGGTCTGACTGAGGGTGTCGATCACCACCAGGGTGGGCGCCAAGCCTTTGGCCTGGGCGGCCTCCACAACGCGCCAAGCGTCCGCCGTGAGGTTCACTGCAGCCGGGATGACATGGAAGGGCACATCACCCCATTGCAGGCGTCTGGCGCGGTGCCAGGCCGCGATACGTGCCCACAGTCCTGCACCGCCTTCAGCAGCGATGTACAGCACGCTGCCCTGCTTCGTACGGCGCCCCATCCAGGGCAGGCCGTGGGCGATGTGCAGCGCAGCATCCAGGGCGATGAAGGACTTGAACGTGCCGCTGCCACCGTAGAGCATGCCGATCGACTCTGCGGGGATGACGTGCTTGACCAGCCAGGAAACGGCGTGCGATTGCTCGCGCAGCTCCCCCAGGCCCAGCAAAGGAACCCGCTGAGATCCCAGCTTGCGCTGATCAGAGAGCCTGCCGAAGGCCACCTTGGCATCGTCCAGCACCTTGGCTGCATCCTGCTGCAGGTAGGCCGCGCCGATGGCAGCCTGGGCCGACGAAATGATGGCGCGCAACGTAGCCCGCTCGGTGATGATCTCCGCGTAGCGCTGGATGTTGGCTGCGCTGGGCACGCTCATGGCCAGGTTGTGGAGGTACTTCATCCCGCCGCACTGGTCGGCCTCATCGCCCAGCTGCTCGAACACGGTCACGACGTCGACGGCCTTGGCAGCACCAATGAGCGACGAGATGGCGGTGAAGATCTGCTTGTGCGCGTAGGTGTAGAAGTCAGCCGCGGTGACGTGCTCTGATACGGATCCGAATGTCGTCGGATCCAGCAACAGGCCGCCCAGCAGGCTTTGCTCCGCCTCGATGGAGTGCGGAGGTGCACGCATGTCGCCAGCTGAATCTTCCAGAGGATCGGCCGGCAGCGAGTTGTCCAAATGGGTCATCTGGTGCTGTCGGGTGATTACGCGGTGGCGATCTCGATGTTGCGAGCTTTGTCGAGGTAGGAAATCAGGGCGTCAGCTTCTTCCTTGGTAAGAGACAGCTGGCCGCCCTCTGCTTGGATCAGCAATCGGCCCGAGCTGGTGAGGCAGTACTCGGCGCCGGTTTGCGATTCGGTGCAAGTTACGGGCTGCGCGCGAGGCCTGTTGTCGGGTTCTGGGTCATCGATGGCCGTGTGGTCCTGAAGTTGCTCATGGACCTTGTCGATTTCCACCGCATGCAAAGGCTCGTCCTTTTTCTTCGGGATGGGTATGCCATTGCCAAGAAACCAAAGCTTGACGTTCTTGCCGTCGATCACGCGACTCTCGAATGCCAGAACACCCATCTTGACCCCGTAATCCAGGATGTTGGTCACCTGAGAAGGCGGCGTGACGCCCAAGTGATCGGCAAGCGGGCCGTTGTACTGAGCGCCGTTTTCGGTGATGAACTCAAGCGCGCGCTTGACGTGTCCAGTAGGTTCATAGGTCCTCATGGCTGCACCTCCCATCCCCAGACGATGGTCGGGCCACCGCTGCGGGTATCGTGATAGCGGGCCAGCGGCTTCCATCCGCACGACTCAAGCACGCGGTGCTGGCGCACGTTGTCGCCGGCCGTGGTGCAGGTAGCGAAGTTAAAGCCCAGATCGCGCAGCACCTGACACTGCACCTGCTTGAGCAGCTTAGCCTTGCCCTGGCCACGGTGCGAGTCGTGGATGAAGAAGCTGTGGCAGTGCGCCACCTGCGGCTGATTCGGGATGGCGTCGATGCAGAAGACGCCGAAGGGGTAGGCATAGCGGCTCATGATCGTCAGCCTTTCAGATTGCCGATGAGCGCCATCAGCTCGGGCAGCATGGACTCCACCTTGTTGAGCACGCGCGCTTTGCGGGCTTCGTCGGTGTCCTTGTACTTGGCAGCCAAGTACTCGATGACCGCATCCACGTCGCTGGTGGAGTCCAGGTACTGCTCCAGGTCATCGAGGTTGAAGCGCTGGGTGTCGCCCTCATTGGGATTGAGCTTGCGCGACAAGGTGCTGGGGCTGATGTCCATGTCTGCCGCAATGGTCTTGAGCGGCTTTTCCTGGATGGCTGCCCGATGTGCAACGTAGGCGCGCAAGGTGGGCCACCGGTCTGGCAGAGAGGGCTCAAAGTTGAATGTCATTTGGCTGCTCGAAGGGGTTCGTACAACTGATGGCATGGCGTGTTTCCGTCTGTTGCCGTCTCAACGGCAGGCAAAAAAAGGAGCATTCGGGCCATGCACAACGAAATGCTCATGAAGAAAAGCCCCGCAGGCCTCACACAGCCAGGACGCGACATGCGCGCCACTGCTCAGGGAGGAAAAACAGCCGACCTCTACTCCTGGTCGGGCGTGCTGTGCGGTCGAAGCCTGCGGGCACATAACAGGTCACTCCGGCTTGCGCGGAGTCAGATCAACCTTGCGCATGTCCCACCACACCAGGGCAACCAAGACAACGGGCAGCAGCACGGTCAGTACGCGGATGGTGGTGTTCATGGCTCAGTCCAAGTCTTTGGGGTTGACGTCGCGCAGGACTTCCCACGCGCGGCAAGCGCCGCGGTAGATCAGCCAGGCGATGTAGTGCACGAGGAGCATTCAGGCCTCCGGCTGGGTGGCGGGCTGCGTGCCGATCAGCTCGGGCGGCAGGTGCCGGCGAGCGATGGCCGCCTGAACTCGGTCACGGATGGAGGGTGGAAGCTCGTCCGGCCATTGACTGACAGCGGATGTGCTGATC
>Ga0213919_1000516_pt1 | contig 16839 bp, 29 predicted proteins | sample McNCre317MG_FD_161056 | JGI IMG/M metagenome (GOLD analysis project Ga0213919, IMG submission 161056) | Freshwater microbial communities from McNutts Creek, Athens, Georgia, United States - 3-17 MG | ecosystem: Environmental > Aquatic > Freshwater > Creek | place: USA: Georgia | collected... | reverse complement strand
TTTCACGGGCGTATCAGGTTTCGTCATGGTCGTCTCACGTTGGTATGGTGTATGGACTACTGGCGTTCATTATACCAGAGCCCCAAGTGCGTGTCAATACCCGCCGTTGCCGGCTGTTGCTGCGTCAACGGCCCTTGTTGGTCTTCGTTGGCACCAGCATCTTCATGCGTGGCCCTCGGAGCTTCAGCGATGCGAGCGCCTGGCGTTGGTGATCGAGCAGCCCATCGCCGGGTGGCGGAGCAGGCGGCAGCACCGTCGTCAAGTCGTCTTCGATCTTCGCCGCCTCCGAGCGCTTCACCAAGTTCTGCTCCACGACGTGGGCGAGCAACCAGCGCATCACCGGGATGTACTGCTCGTGGCGGCGGTTGCGCACTCCGAGGTTCCGCAGCAGCCACAGGCAGTTGCTCGGTCGGAGTTCGCGTTTGTGGTCGGGTACGTCCATGGCATTGAGGCCGAGAACTATGGCCGGGTCCGGAGCCGGCAGCTTTGTCGTCACAGTTTGATCCCTAGCAGTTGCTTGCGATAAGCCGAGTCCTCACGCATGAGCAACTCGAACTCGGTCTGCGCCTTCTTGTTCGTCGGCGGCAGCACTCGGTACAGCCGGCGTGTGGACAGCGACATGGCTGCCTCGTACAGGTCGGTGTCGTTGATTTCACCCCAGCCCTTGATGTGCTGTGCCACCACCTTGTCGGAACCCGTAGCTCGGTACAGCGCCTCTTTGGTGACCCCGAAGAACGTGCGCCCCTTGTGCCGCGCGAGGTACTCGGGTGCGACCACGACGTACAGCCGCCCCTGCTTCAGCAAGTCCGGCGTGTACATCCAGAAGATCGACGAGAGCAGGCAGTTGATGTGCGAGCCATCCACGTCCGGGTCGGCCATGAGCAGCACGCGGCCGAACTTGAGCGACGCGATGGGATCGTCCTTGCCGAGGTCGAGTCCGAGCGCTGCAAAGATGCCAGCGATTTCGGCGTTCGCTACGACCTTGGCCTTGGACTCGCGCATGACGTTCAGCACCTTGCCTCGGATCGGCCACACACCCTGTCGGTCTTTGATCCGCGCCTTGGTGGCAGTGCCGCCGGCGGAGTCACCTTCGACGATGTACAGCTCCCGCTCAGCCAACGGCACCCGTGTGCCCCGCTCTACATCCGCGAGCTTGGCAGGCACGGTCTTCGCTGCCTTCTTCACGCCCTTGATGAGCGCCTTGTCCTTCAGGAAGTCGGCGGTGCGCGTTCGGATTTCCGCAGCGCGAGTGGACACTGCTTTCGCCAGCGTCTTGTTCTGCTCCCAGTAGGTCTTGAGCACCGCGAGGCACTCCTTGTAGCACGGCTCTTTCACTCGGCCGTCCACCAACTTCTCCTTGGTCTGCGAGTCGAACTGCGGAGCGTTCACCTTGTAGTTGAGCACGCCGACCAGGCCTTCGCGTAGGTCCGTCGGCATGTACGTGAGTCGCCCCTTGTACGGCTTCAGCGAGTCCACGAGTGCTCGGAAGAACGCATCCGCGTGTACGCCCCACTCGACGTTGCGGATCGTGTTCGTGAAGAACTCGACCTCGCAGCCCTCCACGTCGGCGAAGTGCAGCGCGAGTTCCAGAGTCGTGCTCACGTGGAACACCGGCTTCTTCGACAGCGAGGTGGCCTTGAGGTCGGTGCAGCGCTTCGCCAAGTACGACGCGATGCCGTCCTTGGAGTAGAACTCTTTGCGCTGACCCTTGGCGTTGGTGACGCCGATGCGCAGCCCCGCGTTCATGTACGAGGTCATCGAGCACCAGTCCAGGAGCTGCTTCACCGGCAGCTTGGCCTTGCCGAAGATTTTCGGGTCCGGCTTGAACTGAACGACGGTGCCCTTCGTCGCGGCTTTGCCGGTCGGCAACTTCGGAGGCTTGGACTTGGCGACCTTCTCGCGTTCGATGCCGCCGGCGAACGCCGTGCTGTGCCAGCCACCGGCGTCGGCCCGGTAGGTCCAGACCTTGAGGTTCGATGACAGTGCGTTCGTCGCCTTGATGCCGACGCCGTGCGTGCCGATGGCCGAGTCGTAGGCGCCCTTCTTCATCTTGCCGCTGGACTGAAGGTTCGTGAACACGTGGGTCAGCGTTGAGATCCCCATTTCGGCGTTGCGCTTCACGGGTATGCCGACGCCGGCGTCGGCAACGACGAACGAGCCGTCGCCCTCCAGGTAGATTTCGACGCTGGAGTTCCGACCGGCTCGGGCTTCGTCCACCGCGTTGTCAGCGCACTCGCGGACGAGCGTGAACACGCCTGAGTCGTCCGTGGGTCCGATATACAACTGCGGCTTGGCCCTGATCTTGTCGGTGTCGCGCTTGAACGCGGTGATGTCCTTCTCGGTATACGAGGCTTTGGTCATGGTTCGTAGGTATGGTTGTGGTCAACTGTGGTTTCCGGGTGTGCCGGCATCCGGTTCATTATACCACATTCGGCGGGGCACCCGCGCGCACGTGGATTCCAGCGGCGCTCGCGGACCCCTGGCAATGCCTGTTGTTGGCGCGCCAATGAGGTCCCGTAGAGCACATTGGAGAGCGCCGTTTGACGCTGCCGCACTAAGACTGGCTGTCGCCAGAAACCCCGGTTTTCACCGCGTCCCACCGGGCACCCAGCACCGAGATTTCGTCTTCGAGGATCCTCGGGTACAGCGTGCCGACCATCTGGTCCTTGAGGTGGCGGCGCACCGCGATCTGGATTTCCAGGTCGGTGTCCGATACGTCAGGCACCGGCAACAGCGGCGGCATGTCGAAGCCCGGGTGCTTGCGATCTGCGCACCGGTAGCACACCTTGGGATGCTCGATGCCGGCCATGACCATGGCACCGCAGTCGGGGCAGTGGTATTGGCCGATGGGTTGCCCGGCAAGGTCTTCTGGTCGTTCACGACACTTCGACGAGAACAGCGTGGGAGCCACATCGTAGCACCGACCGCAGCGGAGCCTGGTGTCCGGTACGGGGTCGGGTTCGGACTGCGGTTCGACGACGGGTGCCAGCGCGTTGCCAACCGGACAGCCCTGCGTATGGCGAATGCCGTTCACCGCACCGGGCTCCGTATCGAGCCAGCCGCGTGCGCCACAGACGAAGCAGTAACCGCCCTTGTAGCCGCCATGGTCGGAGTCCGCGATCAGGAACTCCGACGCGCGCTTGTGCACGGTGACGTACGGGTCAGACTTCGGGGTCATAGTACCTCCTGGTACGGGTGCGCATCAGCAGCGCCCAGTTGCGAAAGCCGTATCTCGCGGCCACGATGTTCAATGCCTGCGCGTGTGTGATGCCCTGGTCGCGGCTCATGCGCTTGGCTTCGCGCTTCACGGAGTTCAAAGCAGCCTCCGTCGCCAACGGCGCAAGCGGATGTACGTCATCGGCGTACACAAGGGGCACGCGTGCGTCATTGGACACGCGGCTGCTCCTTGTCGTACTCTTGCACGAGGTTCACGGCCGTGCCACGGTGGTCGAACTCCTCGAACCACGACCAGCAGTCTTCCAGCCCGGAAACGAAGCCGAACTCCGTGGCGATCATCCACACGGCGGTTGGGCCTGGCACCCGCGTGCCGTCGCCGATGCTGATGCTCAGGTGCCGACAGCGCCCGCACGGATGTCCGTCTTCCACGGAGTACGTCACCACGTAGTCCACGGGCACTGTCACTGACTGCTTCCGCATCTGTTCCATGTGCAGTGCTCGACCCTCCGGGGACTGCATAAGCTGAAGCACACGGTGCATGTCCACGGGGTTCGCCACTGCGGTCACCACCAGGTCCTGAAAGAGCTTGCGCTCGACTTCGGTAATCAACAACGCGGTCATGGTTGCTCCTTGTAGGTCTGCGAGATACGGTTGTAGCCGATGACACGATAGGCTTCGTACACGCCGCCGTGCACGATTTCAGGCTCCACGAAGTCCGGCTCGTGCTTGCGAGCGAAGTCCAGCGTAAGGCTGTACATCCTGGGGTCAAAGTCCACTGACGTGTACACCATGGTTTCCGCCACGCCCGGCTTGCTGAACGCACGCTTGAGTTCACGGCGTGCAAACGACGAAAGGGAGACGGCCTGTTGATAGAAGCCAGTCTCCCCAAACGGTGTAGTCACCACGAGGTACCGAACCAGAGGTTTGCCAGGTCGATGTACGGTGAACAGCACCGTACCCCGTGCTTCAGGCATCGCCATCGGGTTCTCCGAGCCGGCTGCGCCCTGCGTTGGCCTTGCCGAACACGAGTGCGAAGTCTCCGGTACGGAAACCACCGGACGCGAGTACGGAGTCCAGCGCAGGAAATCCTGTGGACTCCGGTCCCGGCTGCGGCTGCGGCTGCGGTTCCACGAGTTCCCCCGGTCGAGCGTCCACGTGTTGACCCCGGTACGAACCCTTGACCTTGATCCACGGTCCCGGCGGATGGTCACCACCAAGCGTGATCCAGTCACGGAGGGCCTCGGCAGCTTCGACGTACGAGTCGTAGCAGTACCGCCGCTCGTACCCGCCGGCGTGGATGTTCACGACGATGCCCACGGTGTGCGCGTAGATCATGAGCGCACAGAGCCCCGGTGGCAGCACCACGGGGCTCATGTACGAGTTCTCGGCGACGATTTCTTGCTCGTCCCTCGTGAGTTCACGGATGCCGACGGGTACGGCGCGTACTTGTTCGTTCATGGTTCAGCCCTCCAGGTAGCGGCGATCTTCGTGGGCCAGATAGGTCGTTGCCATCGGCACGAGAAAGCACAGGTTGTAGACGTAGACATCGGGATTGCGCAGGAAGTCCACCGAGAATATCGGCAAGGGGACCACCACGACACGTTCGTCAGTGAGCGTGCGTACACGCTCCCGCAGGCTGTCCACTGCCGCGACGTAGAACCAGAGTTGTGGCCCGTTTGCGTGTCGCTCGTAGTGGAACTGGAGCCACTGCACGTCGGTGAGCCCTGCTTCCTCGGCGGCTTCTCTGCGCATGGCACCGACCGGTGACTCACCGAGTTCGATGCGACCTCCCATGCCGTTGAGCTTGCCGCGCTGCCACTCAGGCCGGAGCTTGTGGATCAGCGCGACTTCTCGACGCACGGGGTCCACAGGGAACCCCACGACGAAGCGACCCGGTACGAGTCCGGAACTCACGATGGAAACTCCGAAGTGAGCACGTGCAGCACGAGGTTGCCGTGGTGGAACCGGAGCACCGTGACGATGACCGGCGGCCCGTTCTCGACCGCGACACTGGTTGTCGCCTCGTAGCCGAACTTGGTGTCGCGTCCGGGCGGCATGTGCCGTGCCACGTGCTTGAGCATGAGCGGCCGCTTGTCCGACATGGGCCAGTCCGGGTGGCCGAGCATGATCTCCCGGTAGGCGGCTTCGGCCGCCGATGCGATACCCGCGATGTCCGAGTACACGTGAGCGGGCACCGACACCGGCCAGTGGCCTTCCACGTGTGCGACTTGCGAACTGAGCACGCGAGGCTTCTCCACGATGGCGGTCTTCATCCGCTCGACCACGGTTTCCACGGGGGTACCGTAGGGCACACGCACGATCTTCACGCCTGCGAGGTCACGGCCAAGACGCGACTTGCCTTGTTCTTCATCCACAGGAGCCTCCGGTTCTGCCAACGCCAGCTTCACCCATGTGGGCTCTCCGACGACGAGCGTGATCTTCTGATGCGTGTGCTCCGAACGCCGGTAGCTGACTTCGACGATGACGCCGGGACCAGCCCCGGCGATCACGGTCGTGCGGTACGACAAGAGCATGCCTTGCCGCTGGAACGGTTCGACGACGGCGTTCACGTCAGCCTGGAGAACCCGTGCCTCAGATTCCGACAGCGCGTGACCTTCACGGTACACCGTAGTCACGTACGAGTTCTTGATCTCCCGGAGCAGCGCCATCAGGTCCGAACCGTACGCGCCTGCCGCTGTCAACTCCGGCACTGAACCCATGAGAACTTGACCTCCCGCTGGCAGCACGGCGGCGAGGTACGTGGGTTCCTTCTTCGCCGATGCCGACACCTTCTTCGTGCGCGTAGGCACTTCATCCTCGTTCTCCACGTCGTCCACGTTTTCATCGTGGTCACGGGCTTCCCGCTTGATCCAGTTGACGTCCCCGATGTACAGAGAGTGCCGCCGTTCCGTGCCGGTGTCATCGAGCCACAGGTGAACCACGAGGCACGGTGCTTGGTAGATCGCGGTGGTCCTCCGGGTGAACTTCTGGCATTCGAGACGGAACCTCGTCACCGTGGACGTGCCCGTGACGAACCCTTGGATCATCGAGGTCGTTGCCGCTTTCCACTGGTCGGCGTTCACAGCAGGGATCGGCAACGCTTTCTCGCGGTACAGTCGGTACAGACGATGGTACGCCTCCATGACCTCGGAAATCAGGCGGTGCAGCGTCGGGTACGCGGCTTGCACCCATGACAACCCGACAACGGCTTTCGCGTCGTAGGGGAGCCACGCTGCGTCATACGACGGGCCACCTTTGTTTTCAACTTGGGTCATACGGTTCTCCTAACGGTGTTTGAACAACGAGGTCACTGGTTTGCAGTAGTCAGCGACCAGGGTCTTGAGCCGGGCTGCCACACGGGTCGTGATCGAAGCCGGTATCGAAGGCGGCACGTAGCCCGGCGGCTCGTTCCACACTTGGCCGAAGTCCATCGGCGGGTAGCCGCCCTCGGGGTCCAGCACGTTCATCCACATTCCGCATGTGGGGCACTGGACGTTGCGGCTGCACCCGCCAGCGGGTCCTCGGATGTACTCGTTGCCGTGGCCGCAGGGCCACTGACCACGTTGGTACCACGAGTGCAGTTCACCAGCAGTCATGTCTCTCATGAACCCTCCTTAGAATGCAGCACGTGGTCGGAACCACAGCCGGTGCATGAACGCTTCGAGTGCGAACGCCTCTTCGTGAACCCGTGCTGTAGCCAACTCTCGGGAGCCAAAGCCACCGAGCGCGAAAGCGAGCACGGACTCCGAAGGAGTAGCGTACACGTGCCAACTACGTTCGTCACGTGCGATGTCCCACAGGTGAACGCCGCACCAGAACACCTGGGCCACCGTGGTCATGTTGTCTGACGCCGACGCGACGTTCTTCGTCGGCGTACAGTCCACGATCACGAGGTTGCGGTTTTCGCGCACGTGGCCTCCACTTGGCTATCGTTTGCCGGCGGCCGGTGCTTCAGCGCGGTGAGTAGCAGCGCCTCGACCTCGGCGAACTTCACGTACTCGCCGCGCGGGTGCTCCGTCATCCACTCCCACTGGAGTGCGAACCTCGGCAACGCCTTGAGCTTCGTCAGCAACTGGTGCAGAGTCGGCTTGGCCGACATCGGGTTCTGGTTCATGGGGTTTCCTTCTTGCCTCAACGAGGCACATGTTGATCTCTTGCACCAGGACAGGGTCACCTCCTAGCGCAGTCAATGCCGCCGCAGCGGCTTCAAGTAACGCATGGGGTCGCCACGCATACTTTACCGGTGGCAGTGTGAAGTCTGCCGGGTACACGGAGGACAGCAGGTAAGGCTTCCCTCCGATTCGGACACAGAGCCGACGTGCAACGTGCAGCTTTGGGCCCCGCTCTCGGTTCTCGGCCACGAGGGCGCTGGCGTCGTCTTCGCTCATCGCGTAGCCGACAACGGTTCTGCCACGGTAGCCACCGCCTGTCAGCTTGAACAGCTCCCATACGTCGAACGCACCGGCAGGTACTTTAGCCCTCGCCATCGTCGTCCTCCTCGGGGAACACGTCAGGGAGTTCTGAATCACCGGCGCGTCGCCGTTCCATGTTCACGAGCTTCGTCACGTCGAGCAACAGCGGCAGCAACCAGCCTTTGGGCACCGTGAGCGTTGAGCGTAGCTCCGCCGGAGTGCCCTCGCCGAGAACGAACGTGATGTCCGCAGCGCCTTCATCGTGGAGCACGACGGAACGCACGCACGGGCCGAATGCGGGGTCAACGAACTTCGTATCTGAAGCGTACATGGTCAGGCCCTCGATGAGAACAGTGAGTAGAACGGCTTGAACCCGAGGGGGAGTCTCGCCAGCAGTTGCATTGCGCGATCATGCGTCAACGGGTACGTCGCGGCCACACACGTCTTCGCCCCCGGGGTTTGCAACCGCCAGCCTTGCGCCATCTGCTCTGTCATGAGCAGTACCACGAGGGTGCCCGCCGTGAAGTCCCGGAGTGCTTGCACACGTTCGCTCTCAGGCACCGAGCCGGTGAGAACGGACACGGGGATCGACATCGAGGTCAGCAGGTCCTTGAGAACGGCGGTGACTGCGACGGATCGACACTGGATCAACCATTGAAGCCCTTGCGACCTCCGTTCGGACACGGCATGCAGCACGGCTAGTGCATGTGTATCGTCAACACGCTTGGGCTGCTCGTTTCCAAAGTAACCTAGGCTCATCATCGTGTCTCCATGATCGTGAACGAGGAGAAGATCGCGGTGTACAGCTTGGACTTCGGAAATGGAGGGTCCATCGCTGTACGCCCCACCGGGGTCTTGCTGATCTGCTGCCCGTAATACGTTGACAGGTAGATGCCGTCGTCGCCGTGCACGAATGCCCACGAACGATCAGCGCGAGGTCTGCTGCTGAAATTAGGTTCCGCGCTGGTGACGCGGCCAGTGCGAGTGCCCTCCACGTTGATGCCCATTGCAGCCATAGCGCGGCGCTCGACCTCTGAGTAGTCCATTTCCAGCGACAACGACCCTTCCATGTCCAGGTACATGTTGCCACGACCAGGACGGCTCTTGAGCACGCGCGTCTTCAGCAACTCGCTACTGCGAGTCCCTGGGAACGACCAGATGAAGTCGCGCACTGGCTGGTCCAGGGACAGCCGGCCGGTAGGTGAGCCCGTAGGCGGTACCACACGTATGACGTCCTTGGGTAGCGATGGGTCAGCGACGAGCTTGAAGTCCAAGAGCTTGCCGTCGGGCGTCACCGCGTCTACTTGACCGGGCAGTCGCTTCAGCAACGGCGCTGCCGGCGCATACAGGTAGAAGAAGCGTAGGCTCTTGATGTACTGACGCTGCTGCGCAGTCACGTGTTCCACGGGGATGCCGTAAGCACGGGCAGCAAGCTGTTCGTGACTCAGGTTCGGGTCGCCGAGTACATCGGGATGGTTCCATGGAACGTCGTTCATGATCGCCTCAGCAAGGTGGCGTCAAGGCGGCGAGCGACAGCAGCACGCACAGTGCTCGGCACAGGGCGCAGCACGAGCTTGCCGTTTTTCCGATACCAGGCGCGAACGGAACCGAGTTTGGTACACCCGTCATCGAGTACGAGCGTGACCGTGAAGGAACGGTGGTTGAGCATCGTGGCTCCTTGTTGATATTGGTGAGCAGGGGTCGAGGACCCCTGCTGTGCGACGCCGCGTGCGTTCAGCCGCCGGTGCCCACGTCGTCGAGTTCCGGGTCCGTGCCATCGCCTTCGCCGTCGCCGTCGGCGTCCGGGTCCTGCGCGGTCGCAGCGGCCATCACACGGTCGGCGATGCGGTGCTCGTAGCGGATGTCCAGAGGCACCAGACCGTAGACGGTGGCCGTGCCTTCGGCACCGGCTGCGCCCTTGCTGTCGGCCACGAACTTGGCACCGATTGCCGCGCTCGGCGTCTCGTGCTTCGTCAGCGTGTCGCCGGCGACGGTCAGATAGCCCTCGAACAGGTCCTCGGAGAACACGACGCCTTCGTCGTCGCCGGCGTCTTCGACTTCGGTGATTTCGGTGTCTTCGGCGCCCTCGCCGTAGATGAAGAACTCGGTGCCGGCCGGCACCAGCAGGAAGAACGTGGTCTCCTTGCCGGGTACGGTGTAGCCGATGAAGTCCATGAACTCGGACAGGCCTTCAGCCAGCCGGGGTTCCGAGCCTTCTTCGACGATCACGATGTCGGACTTGACGAGCGTGACTTCGAGTTCTTCCGCCTTCTTGATGAGGTCGCGCAGCTTGAGGCTGCCGTCGGCCTTCATCAGCTTCTTGATGATTTCGATCTTCGTGGTCATGGTTTGCCTTTCGGTCGTGGTGTTGGTGTCGTCAGTTCCGGCGCGCGGAACCGGAGGCAGGTGAGATGGTTGAAATCGCGTGGAAGAAGATGACGGATGCGCCCCGATCACCCATCGCCTTCAAACACACGTCGTCGAAGCCAAGCAGGGTCTTGAAGTCCAACTTGATGCCGTTGACGATGTACACGGTGAACGGCTGGCCTGCACTGAGCGCCAGCAGTTCGGCCTGTAGCACGGCGGTGCCGTCGTGCTGTAGACCGCTCTTAGGAACCGCCGTCGCTTCCGCCATCGGCCACTCCTTCCTTGCGGACGCGCTGGAGTTCAGCCGCGTACTGCGCCTGCAGTCCCTCGTCCAGTTCAGACACGCGACGTACGAGGTCCGATACCGTGGCCCAGTCGTTCTCAGACTCGGCGATCACGACTCGACGTGCGAGAGACTGCACGTTGGCCCCGACCACGAGACGAACTTCGATTGCCGGGCAATCGGGGTTGCGCTCCGGAGCGCAACTCTTCGGCGTGATGGCCCTGATCTTCACGGAACCCAGGGTGAAGGCACGGTCGATCGGCGTCTTGTCCTTGTTCGTGCGCTTGACGCGCTGACCACCGAGGACAAATCCGTCGATGCTCGGGTTGAACCTCGTGCAGAACACGCACTGAGACTGTTGCCCTTGCGGCACCTTCGGGTGTTGCTGAACCAGTGCGCGCGCTGCCCCTTCCGGCACGTTCGTCGGAGTCGCAGCCACGGGCGCCGAGGTGTCGCCGTCGCCGTCGCCATCGGATTCGCCATCGCTTTCGGCTTTGTTGCTCATGTAAAGCGTCCTTGTTGATGTTGGTGTGGCCGGCGGGTGGGTTGGAGAGCCGCCCACCCGCCGGTAGCTGCCGCCGTTACCGGCGGCTGCGCCGATCAGTCGTCTTCACCTTCCGGCCACTCGTCTTCTTCCTCTTCTTCGCCCTCCTCTTCTTCCTCTTCGCCGTCACCCTCCTCCTCTTCCTCTTCGCCCTCTTCTTCCTCTTCTTCGCCGTCACCTTCCTCTTCTTCCTCTTCGCCGTCGCCCTCCTCTTCTTCGCCCTCTTCTTCCTCTTCCGCCTCTTCCTCTTCGGCAGCGGCGGCGCCGGCGATGGGTGCGAGTGCGGCACCGGCGGCGTAGAACTTGTCGCCGAAGTTCAGGAGGCCGGTTTCCTTCTCGACCGTGTGGTCACCGCCGACGATGACGAACGTCAGCGGGGTGCGGAGCACGACGGTGCCACGGCCCTTCTCGGCGTCCACGTCGGTGAACAGCACGTTCGCGTACGGCACGCGCACCGGGAACTTGCTGCCGCCGAGCACGGTGGTGCCGAACACCGCCTTCTCGTCGTAGTCGGCGCCGCCCTGGAGGAACACGGAGTTGACGGTGATGGCCAGTGCCTTGGGTTGCTTCGCCGCCGCCGGCTTCTTCGCGGGTTTCGCCGCCGGCTTCTTCACGGGCTTCTTCGCGGGTTTCGCTGCCGGCTTCTTCGACACCGGCTTCTTCACCGGCTTCTTGGCTGCCGGCTTCTTCGCCGCCGGCTTCTTGGCCGCGGGCTTCGTGGTCTTCTTCGCAGGCTTCTTGGTTGCCATGGTACTTGCTTCTCCAGTTGCGTATAGCCGGGTTTGGAATTGGTGGGCCCCGGCCGTTCACCCACGTGCTGTTACTCCGCGGCCTCGGTTTCTCGAACGTCGATTTCCGCGAAGTGGCTTTTGTTTACCCGATTCTCTGAACCGTCCACGAGCTTGAACGTCCAGATGTCCCCTCGGATCGAGTACGACACCGCGAGGAACGTGTCGATGAGCTTGCGTCCGAGTTCGTACACCCAATAGCCCGAGTCTTCCGAGCCGCCGAACTGCAATAGCCGGTCAGCACTGACCACGCGGGAGGGTTCCATCTTCGGACTCCGTGGGCGCTTGTACGTGAAGCGCACCGCGCCGTTCTCGATGCTGAGGATGCGGCACCCACGCTTGGCATCCCACTTCAGCACTTCGCCATCGCGGTACAGCCGGACTTTGAACACGGCTTCTTCGCGGGCCTTGACCTTCTTGGTCTTGGGAGCTGCCGGTGCCGGCGTACCTGGACTTCGGGGGCGTAGCTTCTTCATCAGGACCTCATTGGGTTGTCATCGTATGTGGTTGTCGTCGGGTGTGGTTCACACGGTGGCCGGCGACACAGTAGTTTACCACGTCTGTCAAGGCACTGATACCCGTGTGAACCACACGCTACCACAACCGGGGTAGATCCTGTCGCGCACCGGCTCTCGGTCTTGGCTGCTCCTCGAACTCGATACCCGTGGCCTCCGCGATTTCCACGCCGGTCACGGTCTTCACCGGGAGTCTCCGGCCGGCGTAGCCGCCAGCGCCGGGGTGCCGGAACAACGTGGATGACTCCCAGTAGTGGCGTCGTTCGCCGCGCAGCACTTCCTGGAGTTCATGGACCCGATTGGTTAACGCGGTCACCGCTTCCCGGCGACGCTTCGGCAGATCCCGGGTGATCGCAGCACCGTCACGGCCGACGCCGATCACCGCCAGCCAGGAGCATAGCGGCAGCACCGTGTGGAAGCCCTTGCCGTGCAGCAGGTGCAACTGCATGATCCGGGTCAACGGTGCCTGGTTCTCGGGCTCACCGTCGTCCACGCGGAGTTCTCGCGCGAGAAACCACTGCTCGTCGCGGAACTCAACGAGGTCGCCGAGGATCCACAGATGGGGTTCACGTTCTAGGCCTCCGAACGTCCGGGCGGTTCGCAACAGGTTGCGCACGACACCGGAGCGACGCAGCACTTGCTTGTCGCAAGGCAGTTGCTCGGTGTCGAGCACGCACTCGTGGTAGTACAGGAAGCACCGGGTGCTTCGGAACTCCGGCACGAGGAACAGATCGGTTGCATCAGCCTTGATGGCCGCAACGTAGCGCTTGCCGTTCTCGCCGTCAAGAACGCCAGTCTCTGTCATGGTACATTCCTTGTATGGTGCATGATGCTAGTCGTTTGCCCGTGCGTGCTTGCAGCCGCCACCGCGCACGTAGGTACGCGCGGTACGCTTGGTGCACAGGCAGGTGCGTGAAGTCCAAGCCGAGTTCGTCGTTGCGCGCGGCGTTGACGAACGGAGTGCCTCCGTACTGTAGGTGCTTGCGCACGGTGACGAGGCCAGCTACGTGCGCAGCATCGACCATGCGATGCACGTTCACGCGGTTCCAGCGACGCCGCCGTTCGAGGTCAAGCTCCCACATGTGATCGTACAACCAGTCCCAGTTGTCGCGGCCAGCAGCAGTCCACAACACACAGGGATGCAACGGATGGGTCGGCTGCGCGAACCCTGGACGCCACAGCCCGTGCGCTGCCGCCACCGTGGACAGCATCTGGCAGCTTTCCATCGCCATCTTTACCACGCGCTGATCGTCGAGGTACGCGGCGGACTTCACGGGACACGATGAGGTTGCGAACACATTCACAAGCGAACGCCTCGCTGCCGGAGCTTGGCGACCAGCAAGTCCATCTGTGTGTCCGTTAGGTTCTGGATCATTTCGTCGGTCAGGTGCACAGAGGATCTGATGTTCGCGTCCGCCCATGCAAGACCAGCACCTCCGTTACCACCGGCTACCAGCATCTGCCCTGCGTGACCGCCGTCCAGACCGACGCCGAGAACTACGCGCCCGTCTCCGCCACCGCCACCGGCACCGTGAGCGAAAAACCCTCCGCCGCCACCGGCACCGATGTTCATGATTTGGCCCCGGGGTCCGATCACGATGCCTTGCTGCAACACGTGCACGACACTCGGGTCATTCTCAGGCAGCGGCTCGAAGCACGTGCGCATGAACTCGTGCACCACGGCGTCTACTTCAGGGGCCACCGACGTGTTCGCAGCCCCGCGTACCTGTCGGAGGAGTCCGCAAGGGCCTACAACCATGACCTCCAGCGTCGCAAGTATCTGATCGTCCTTGCGCACGGAGTAGATGCGACGGTCGTCGTCCAGATCGTAGCCGCCGACGCAATGACGCATGAGGTAGCCCTCGCGGACGTACGCTTGCTTGTCCTTCAGGTGGTACACGTTGTACCCCTCGTGTTCGTACGCGAGTTCGATCAACCCTTCCGTGGTCTTCGCTTCGCGTTCGAGCCGTGCTTGCCAACGTCGTGCGTGGTCGAAGGCAGCTTCAAGCGTCACCGCAAGGTACGTGTCGCGCCCTGGTAGCTCAGCCGCCAGCGCTTCTGTCAGGTGGTGGATCACGCCGATGTTCATGCCGGGCACGTCGTAGACCACGAGTTCGTTGCCCTCGGTCAGCGCTCGTTCAAGCCATGACGCTTGTGCGTAGTCCACCGGCGTCAGCACGTAGAAGGCACCGCTCTGGCTATGCGGGTTCATGACACGGAATTCGCCATCTGACCCGAGCCCGACGGCAGACCCCAGGGCGTTCTTCTGCAAGTGGTTCATCAGCCGGAACTCTCGTGCGGTGATGCAGTTGCGCCAGGGGATCTGAAGCTGCCGAGCACAGGCGTCAAACCCCGTTGTGGTCAACGCACGGCGTACCACAGTCGAGGCCCAAACGACTAAAGGCTGTGGTGTGCTCGCCAGACCCGAAGTCACGGCGGACACCACAGCCTCTATGTTCAACACGTTGATGTGCATGGGTTCTCCAACGAGTCGAGGGTGGCCGGAGCCACCCTCGTTCCTCACTGCTTGTCGCTCAGGCGCCTTCGCCGTCGCCGTTGCCGTCGTTCACGGGTTCGCCGTCGGTCTTCGCGGCATCGCCGGTGCTTTCGCCGTCGCCGTCGGCCTGGTCGGTTTCCACGCCGCTGCCGTCGCCGTCGTCTTCGCCGTCACCGTCTTCGTCTTCGAGTTCGGTGTCGTCGTCCGGGTCACCGGCGCCCGCGTTCACGGTGTCCGCCAGCGGATCGTTCGCCGCCGCTTCGTCGAAGCCCGCGTGCCACGCGCTGTGCTCGGGGCTGCCTTCGGTGTACGGGTTGTCGGTCTTCTCCTTGTCGTCGCTGTAAGCGACACGCCCTTCGGCTTTCGCCGCGTCTACGGTACTCATGGTGAATCTCCTCTTCAGAGCATCGTTCGCCGAACGCCGGCGGTTACGAATCGGTTGCAGGGACGTCGATCTTCGGCGCGTGGGGTGCCACGATGAAGTCTTCAACGTCTTTGCGGATGTACAGCGCAGGTACGTCCTTGATCTTCTCTTGGGACTCTGAGGTCGAAAGGATGGCTTCTTTGTCCACCTCTTCTTTTACCCGGACGAAGATTTCGAGCCCGGCGGCTTTCAGCGCGGCCACCACGTCTTCGACCTTCAGCCCCTTCTTGAACTCGACACTCGGGGGCCGGGTCTTCCACGAGACTTCGCCGTTGGCGAACACGCTGGTCTTCGATCCCGGTTGCAGCAACTCTGTGCGGTGCGCTTCGCAGAACGCCTGGATGCCGAGCAGCAGGTTGTCCGCTTCACGCTTGTACTCGGCGATACGCGATGCGTAGCCCACCATGACATCGGCGACCTTCGACTGCGCTTCGAGTTCGAGTGCGGCAGCAGCACGCATCGCGTTGCCCAACTGGTACACCATGTGGTCGGCACCCGCAACGTCTTCGGGCACCACGTAGCTCACCTTCTTTTTCTTCGCCATGGTCAGATCCTCCGTACGCTGCTCACGTGGTTGCGGTACTGCTGCCTTGCTGCTTCAGTGGCTCTGGTGACGTAGGTCTCCTCGTCGAGGATTTCCGTGAACCACGACTCCACCGGACCGGGCTTGCCGTTGAACCACTCCAGGGGACCACCCTTGCGGAAGCACTTGCCCCAGCGGTACGTTGGAACCCGTTCGTGTACGGGGCCGCCGGCGTTTGCCGCCACGAAGTCCGTGTCGTGGACAATCGTGTGCTCACCGGCATCAACGTAGGACGGAACTTGCTCGCCGGTGACGAACGTCAGGAGCTTCAACTTGTCGTCGGACACGGCCACGAGCACCATGTCTTCCGAATGGGCGGCGCGCATGTCGTTGAGGTACAACGCGAACATCAGACCTCCCCGATACGGCGAGCCGCAGTCAGCCTCTGCGTCACGTAGTCCACGAACTGCTGCATGGTCTTCAGGTCTTCGGCGTGCTCGTCCGGGATCTCCAGATCGAAATGCTCCTCGACGTTCATCACGACTTCGACGGCATCGAGCGAGTCGCCCCCGAGTTCCAGCAGCGTCGCTTCGAGTCGCCAGGGACCCACGAAGTTGCTGCCGAGTTGAGCTTCCACGAGCTTGCGCACGGAGTCGGCAACGGTATTCACGTTCATGCAATTCTCCTACGGTGGCCGAAGACGCGGTTCCGGGGAACACGAAACATCGTCTTCGAGGTCTTGAAGTCACGAGCGGCTTGAGCTTGACTGCGAAGCAGGGACTCCCGCTCGTGCACGGTGATGGCCCACTGCTGCAACTTCGCTACCGCCGCTGAAGACAGCGAGAGGTAGCCGCTGCCATCAGCCAGGCTCAGAAACGAACGGCTGACGACGGGCACGCCGGCGTCGCACAGTGGGCACTCGCTCATTTCTTGGCACCCTTCTTCGCAGGCGCCACCGGTTCCACCGGAGCCGGTGCCGGTGCAGCCGCGACCTTGGGCAACTCGTACATCGGCCACTTGCCCTGGTCTTCCAGTTCGATGGTCTGCCACGCCGGGTGCGCGCCGGTCTTGTCCTTGAGCTTCGGCAGGTTCTCACGGTAGCACGCGACAAGCCGCGCCAGCGAGTCTTGCATCTCCTTGGACGCCCACTTGCGAGTGACGAGCAGCGCAGGTGCAGCCACGGTGTCCACCGCCCGGTTCTGGTTCAGATTGCTGTACTGCACCTTCACCGGCGACCAGATGGCCTGGGTTTCGCCGTTGCCACGGATCGGGATGAGCTTGAACGCACCGGACGAGCCGGCGACAGCCG
>Ga0213919_1000515_pt1 | contig 16839 bp, 34 predicted proteins | sample McNCre317MG_FD_161056 | JGI IMG/M metagenome (GOLD analysis project Ga0213919, IMG submission 161056) | Freshwater microbial communities from McNutts Creek, Athens, Georgia, United States - 3-17 MG | ecosystem: Environmental > Aquatic > Freshwater > Creek | place: USA: Georgia | collected... | reverse complement strand
CGAGTTTCCCCTTGCCCGAGCAGGCGCCGCAGGGGGCGTCCAGCCCCGCCGCATTGAGTGTGCGACCGCTGCCCCTGCAGTCCGGGCAGTCAATCAGCGTCTCGTCGGCCAGGGTTTCGACGCCCACGAAGCCGCGCCCATTGCATGGCGGGCAGGCCGGCAGCATGTAGGTCTTGAATGCCGCCATCGCGATAGCGCGCAGCTTTTGCGGCGTCATCAGCCAGTGTCGTTTCGCAGCCAATATCCGGACAATCTTCTCCGTCGCCCGGTAAGCCCCGATGATCGTGTCGGGGTGCTGGGTCAGCCCGGCATCGAGCAAAGCCGATCCGGTCGGGTGATGAATCCCCGCCGCGCCGAGCGCTGCCACGTAATCCACGTCGCAGCGTGTCGGACGATGCGACAGGTCGGACGATGTTTTCGCCTCGGCCAGCCGTTCAAGCACGGAACGCTCATCCATTTCTGCCCCTTTCGGCCCATGTGCTGATTGCCTCGGCGGCTTTCACACTCAGCTTTTTTGACGACCGCAGCCGCCTCTCAAGGGCCGGGCTGTATGGGGTCGCGTCCAGCACCCGACGGTATCCGTATGACGTGCCGCGCAGCCCGACGTACTCGCCCTGGACGCGCGCAAACAGCACCTCGGGATGGTCGCAGCGGCCTTCCTCGATCATCAGCGCCTGGAAGCGGTGCGTGCAGTCTGTGCAGGGTGACTCGGCACCGGCCCGCAGCTGCGACCACTCGGACCACTCCCCGCGCTCAAAACAGGCCGGCTTTGTCATTTTTGACGACCACGGCGCACTAGACATAGGGGAACACCTTTTTCAGCCACGCCATTCGCTTGGCCTCTTCTGGCGACAGGGAAAACTGCGCACAATTGCGCGGCCACAACACCGACACCCACGCGCCCGGCATGGGACGGATCGCACACGCGGAATAGCCGGCACGCAGCATCTGCATATCGCTCGGGGATGGAGATTGCGGACGCGTCGAATGCCGGCAGGCGATACACTGGACTTTCACCGCACGCATCGCGCCTCCTCCGGGTCTGAGTGCGCGCGCCTCATACAACCATCAATCTTCCCGTTTCAAAAAGCCACGCCATCGTCTTGACGTGCGCCCGGCGCCATGTGTCCATGCGCTCTTCCTTGTCCATCTTCGATCCTTGATCCAGCTCCGAGTGACAGTGGCCACACATCGCAGCAATAGCCCAGTCGTGAGCCTTGATGCTCATTCCCTTGCCGTACTCACTCCAATTCGCGTGAGCCATTACCACGTCGCCGCTATTCGAGCGACCGCAGCACATGCACGCGGGAGCGTCATTGGCGTAGCGGAGAAGCTTGGGGGAGCGGTAATTAGCCATTACTCGTACCTCAAAAGCTCTTCCACAACCCGATCCACTTCCTCGATTGATCCATATCCCGCCTGACGCATTACGCGCTTCCAGACCACATTCAGCACGGACTTATAGACCAGCTCGAAGCGATCTTCTGACATGCTCGCGAATGAAAGGGATTCCGCTTCCAATCTCACTTCGCCGCGCACGTTGTAGGTCGCTTTGTAAAAACCTGACAGGATGGTGATGTCCTTGCGGAAGCCGTCGAAGGACTTTTGCACCTGCGCGCCTTTGTATTCCAGGGTGTCGCCTGGATCCCATACGTCAAAGGCCAGCTTGAAGAGGCTAAAAGCCTTCTTTAAGAACTTGTAATTTCTTGCGAATTTCACTTCCGCAGAAACGTACGAGCCTGACTTGATCTTTCGTAGCATTTCCGCAGCATCTTCTGATGCCGGAATCAAAGATCCGCTTGGCGACTTGATCATCTCAATCTTCACGGCGAAAACTCCATATAAGCCCGGGATGCATCTTCTGCCGTTCTAAACAAACCCAAGTAGTAGCTCTGCCCATTAACTCGCTTGTTTGCCGCAAACTTTCCAGACGGCCTTAGGTCAACTCCTCTAGGCAGGGTTCTTGGCTTTCTCGGAACGACCGAGGCAGGGATCGCTTCACAGTCATCCCCTGGGAAGTTAAGGCGCGCAAATTCCCCGAAATGAGCCTTGGCGGCTTGATCGTATCTGCGAGCTGCAGCCTCTTCTATTTGAAAGCTCCCCATCGCGAGCTTTTTCCCATTAACCACAACATGAGCCTTCCAGCATCCGTGGGACTTGTCCCACTGCACGCCCTTGAAGATTGATGTTTTACGGGTTATGCGTCGATTTTGTTGGTTTTGAGCGACGGAGCACGGACGTAGGTTTTTCTTCTGGTTGTTCAGCCCGTTACCATCCGCATGATCTATATCAAAAGATCCATTGATGCCGAGAACTTGCTGATGCATCCGAATAGTCGTCTTTTTCCCATCCGGCTTCCGGAAGCACCGACTGGCGTAAAACGTGGCGCTCCGTTTCTCCGCAGACCATTTCCACTGGTTAAGGAATTCAAAATCCTCGTCGTCTACTTCTGCATAGACTCCTTGATAGGTACGAGTACTAACATCAATCAGCTTCATCGTCAGCGTCCGTTTTTTGTCTCAATTTCGCCCGTACCGGCTGGCCGACTTTGAGCGAGGCAATCAGATTGCGGCTGTCGTCATCGGCGGGGGCCAGCGCCCCGGATGGGGTGCGGACAAGCAAAGCCTCAGCCATTTTGCTGCGGAACCATTGCGGACAAACTCCGGGTTTTGTGCTACCCGGAATTTGTCCTATTTGCCATTATTGAACAAGCGGAGTCACGCAAAATAATTCCAATCGCCACTCCCTAATCGTAGGCCCCCAATCTTTTGCGCTGCGACCGTCCCTCTGACGCCTGCGCCCATGCCCCGCTAAATGACTCGAAGCGGGCATATTCCCCGACGAAAGTCATCGGCACAAATCCGCCCGACTTTCCCTGCCGCACCTTCAGCATCCCGATTTCCGCGCAGCCGGCATACTGACTGTCCGGGTTATAGACCTCATCCCGATAGATCGACATGATGATGTCTGCGTCCTGCTCAATGGCGCCAGAGTCCCGCAGGTCCGACATCATCGGGCGCTTATTCGGCCTCTGCTCAAGGCCTCGGTTGAGTTGCGACAGCGCCACCACCGGAACCTTCATCTCCTTCGCCATCTGCTTCAGGCCCCGGCTGATCTGCTCAATCTCCGAGTTGCGGTTAGCCCCCTCCCCGGTCATGAGTTGCAGGTAATCGACGAACACCGCGCCCAATCTGCCCGCCCTGCGCTTGACCTGACGCGCCTTGTTGCGCACGTCCATCAGCGTCAATGCCGGCTGTTCGTCGAGATACAGCGGCGCGTTTTGGAGAACACTCATCGCGTGAGACGCGCGGCTCCAGTCCTCATCGCTCAATTGCCCGCCGACGATCTTGCCCAGCGAAACCCGGCTTTGCAGGGAAAGAATGCGGTCGGCCAGGTCCGATTCTTCCATCTCCTGCGAGCAAAACAGCGTGGGCACCCCGCTCGTTGCGCAGTGCGCCGCAATCTCAAGCGCCAGCGACGTTTTCCCCATCGCCGGCCTCGCCGCCAGCAAGATCAACTGCCCCGCGCGCATCCCGCCAGACAGCCGATCATCCAGATCCGGGAAGCCCGTCGAGATGCCACGTTCCGTACCCTCCGCTCGCCGTTCCAGGCGATCTATGTGCCGCACCAGCACATCCGCCATCGCCTGCGGCTCGACTTTCGCCGATCCTTTGTCCGCAATGCTCGCGAACGACGCCTGAGCGTGGTCCAGCTTCTCGATTGCGCTCAGGTCCGGCCGGATGGCGCAATCCTGCACCTCCCCGGCCGTCGCGATGATGCGACGCAGCAGCGCACGCTCCTGGATGATTTCGGCGTGGCGGCCGGCTACTGCGGTCGATGGCACCGCGTTAGCCATGTCGCCAAGGTAGGACAAGCCCCCGCATTGCTCGGCCAGCCCCGCATGCTCCAACGCATCGAACAGGGACACCACATCAACGGGCTTCCCCGCCGCCGACAGCCGGCGCACGGCGCGAAAAATCTCCCGGTGATCGTCGCGGTAAAAGTCTTCGGCAGAGAGGGCGCCGATGGCGTCCAGGGTGTCGCTACTGAGCATCAGCGACCCCAGAACGGACTGTTCCGCATCGATGCTGTAGAGGGCTACGCTCATGCCACCTCCCTCATCTCACGGTCGGCCTGGGTGCCGACGGTCGTCAGCCGATACGACTGGTCGCGGTCAGACCATACCCAAAGTCCCATCCAATTTTCCTTGACGGCCCGCAGAAACACCCGGCGCCAGTCCGTGTAGCGCTTTCGCTTGGCCTTCTCGTCGGTCTGGTAGCGGCGACGGAAGCACAGCCACGCCAGTTCTACCCACTCGGTCGGCAGGCAAACGGTTTCCGCGTATTCCCACACCGAGGCGTACTCGGAGATCGCCTTTTCGCCAGACGCCCGGATTTCAGCGATCCATGCGGAAAAGGTCTTGCCTTTGGCTTTCGCCTTGGCGGGGGTGGCTTCCTGAGCGTCAGCGAAGGAAGGGGGGTACTCTTTTGTAGACGGAGACGGAGACGGAGACGGTGCACAGCTATTTCCGGTCGCAAGCATGCTTGTAGCAGAACGCAGCATGCTATTTTCTGCTTGCAGCATGCTTGTAGCAGGATCAAGCAGGCTGTTAGCATCCTGCTTCCTGCTATCTGCAAATTTGGCAGCAAGCTCCGGGTAGGCATCAGCAGCCCCATCTCGTCCGTGATGCTTGCAAGCAGCCATCCATCGCGCTTTCTCTGCGCGTGACTCATGCCCGGCCGCCCACGGGTTATGCTCCGCCCAATCATGCACACAGAACGACCCCGGCTCGCCGTCGAGAAATCCAACGTCGCACAGCGCACGCACGAACACCCCTTCTTCGCCAGGCCAATCCACCGCAATCTCAATGTCGTCCGCATCAAGCCCGGACAGGTCGCCATTCGGCCGGTTGGAGGCTACCCACAAAAAAAGGCACACCAGACGCCACCCCGCGCCATCGCCCATCTTGCGGATCAGCTTTTTTGTCTTGGGATGAGAAGGCAGCGCCGTACAAATTCGCGCATCAATCATTTGGCGCCCCCATCGTTGCTTGACCGTTGCAAGGCATGTTGATAGATTCTTGAATCATTGATGGCTCCCTATAAGCCGTTGGTCACGCCCCGGATCGTTCGCGCGATGCCGGGGCTTCTTTTTTCTAGCGTGTCGCGCACAAAATCACGACAGACACGCCAGTTCCTGCAAACTCGTTGTCAAACACCCTCGACCACTCCAAGGCAAGGCCGGGCAGCAGATCCTTCCTCTTTGCGCTCGCCGGCAAGACCGCCACCAGCCGCCCGCCATCAGCCAGCATCCCGGCTGCGTGCTCAAGGTGCGCCTGCCAACGGCCATCACTGAACGGCGGGTTCATTACGATTCGGTCAAACGGGCCAATCTCGCCAGACACGCACAGGAAGTCGCGACACACCACGCGATACCCCTTCCCTTCAAGCACCTTGCAATGCAGTGCGCTCACCTCAACGCACAGAGTGCGATCCTTCGGCATGTAGTCAGCCAGCCCGCCGGTTCCTGCGCTCGGCTCAATGCAGGCGTGCTCCGGCCCAATCTGCGCCATTTCCACGGCCGCCTCAGCAACGACAGCCGGTGTCGGGTAATACTGGTGCGTCTTCTGGTCGGGCAAGCAGCCGGAAGCAACCACTTCCTTGATCGCCTCGGACGGGTGGTAGTCGAATGAGTAGTAATGACCGCCTCGGTCGTTTGAAATCTTCACGCCCCCTAGGTAGGCAAGCACACGGTCAACTTCGCTTACAACGAAGGAGTCGTTGGGGGCGTTGTGCCGAAACTGCACCGCATTCATCAGTGGTTTGCGTAGATACTGATTGCGCCACGCGTCCGGCCCCTTGTTCTTGACCATCAGATAGGCAGACTCCATCCCGGCCAGATGCTCGACCACGGCAAACGGAAGCGGGCGCTTCATCAATGGGATGTCCTTCGGCTTGCGCTTGGGCTTCTGCCGAAACTCCGGCGGGATTGCCGCCGGGTAGAGCTGGTGCAGCACACAGTTCAGGCGCCATGCCATATCAGGATGCACCTCAAGGTGAGCGGTCCCGCACTTATAGGCGCGCAGGCGGATTGCCCCGCCGTCCAGCGTCACCCACTCGCCGCGCCGCTCGCGCCTTGCGAAATCCACGACAGAGTCCGAGGCGTGCCGGCTCGGCTCGTCCCGGCCCATGAATTTAGCGATCACGCAGCGCAGGTCGTTAATGAACCCCACCCGGTCGCTGTTAGAGGTGCCATAGCCCGTAACGAGATTCGCGACGATCATGCGCTTCCCAAACGCGGCCGGGCTGTTCGTAACGTGCTCGCCAGACAGCGCGCGAAAGATGCCGTCAACTCGCTCCGCCAAGAACCGGGAACGACTGTTCAGCAGTTCGAGCAGAGTAGAACGAACCGTCTCCTCCTCGAAGTCTGGGAGCGGCGGCAGCTCAGTCTCCCCGCTGTGCTTGCTTGCCTTTCTCCCCTCCGGGCACCGGATCTGCTCATTCCACTGACTGCGCCGGGCTTGCGGCATGGCGTCATAGACATCGGTCAGGCTCAAGGCTTTCGACCAGTACGATGCGTTCAATGACGCGACCGCGCCCGCCTCTCTAAACGCCTGATCCACGGCCGAAGAAAGCGAAGCCCTGCCCCGGTCTTCATTCGCATTGCCGGTGACAAAATGGCTCCACACAGCCCGAAAATCCGCACCGTTCGCAAGTGCCGCAATACTGGTAATGCGCTGGCGATCGCGGCGATACTCGGCCACCATGCCATGCACCATGTCAGTAGATGCCGGCGGGAAGAATTCTTCCGCAAAATCCGGCACCGCAAAGTCGATTACATCAACTGCCCCCATTTCAGCTCCTGGATTTTCTACTTCACGCCGTAACACAACATCGCCGCATCCCTGGCGTGTTCGTTCGTGCGCTTCGTCCATCCCGTGATCCGGGCAAACTTCGCCGCGTCCCACTTCGTATTGCCCACAGCAGGCTTTACAGCCTTGTAGGGGATGCCACGGTCACGCAGGAAGGTCTCCCATACCCCGCAGTCCCGTTTGATGCTGCCGGCGCCTTGGAGTGATTCGCGGCCCTTCTGTGCAAACCACGTGCGCAGCCTCGCGTCTTCAAATCGGACTTCCATGTCCGCGCCGTCGTCCTTCATCGCGTCCAGCCGGTCGAACGCCTCAACGATGTTCAGGCACGAGACATCGAGCAGCCATTGAGCCTTCTTGTCCCACACTGCAAACCCGGTATTCACTCCGGGGTCGATGCCGATCACGAGACTCAATGCAGCACCTCTTGATCGCCGTCATCGCCCTCGATGATGTCCATCATCTGATCCATGCTCTCCTCGGTCAGCTCCTCTTCGCAGACGCGGAACATGGCGATGGTCACGTTGGCAATGACGGTTCCCCGGTCAGCACCATCAAGCCCCTGCAGCCCGGCATTGATGGCGTCGGAAATGGCGGAAATGGCGGATTCAACCTTGTCGCGATCAATCATTGGCCTTCCTCGTCCTTCACGTTTTTGTTAAGAAGATCCCTGAGCCTCGACACCTCCGCGCGCAATCGCACACGGTCGGCTTCCAGTCGTTCGATCAAATCAACGGCCCAATCCAGGCCCATGCGGCGCAGGGTTTCGATTCTGGTCATCCGAGAAACACCCTTACAAAAGCACGGCGCCATGCGTAGCCGCGCAAGATGGATACGACGGTAAAGAGCAGTGTGATTTGCAGGTTCTCAGCCACGCTGGTCTGAATGCCCCAAACCGGCTGAACCACGAAATGCCACAGCAGCGACGAGATCACAAAGCCGCTGCCAATGTTGGCGAACTGCTCAACGAGCGACATCATGCGCGACTGCGCGACACGCATTACTTCCGCCTCCACGCCAGAATCAGGCTCTCAACTCCGAGAAAGATCAGACAGATCAAACCGAACGCCACAAAAGGCGAATCGTTAATAAAGTCCCACATCGTCATTGCGCGCCCCCAAGCATTTCCTCAGCCAGCAGCGCGCAGTACGCCGTCAGGTCTTCCAGGCTGTCGCGGTGGGGCTTGTCCGGGTTCTGGAATGCGCGAACCTGCTTCAGTACGGCCATGAACAGCCAGCCTTCGGCGGTCGTCATGTCCCTGCCTGTGATGGCGCAGAATGCCTGCACGGCGCGGGCCATGCTGCGCTCACCTTCCGGATTGTCGTAAGTGGTTGCGCGGGCTTGCATGTGGCCGGCGGCGGCCTCGAGGACGGATCGCGCAGTAACGGGAGCCACGCCGGGGATAGCAGACGTTCCGATGACAGGCATGTATTGAACGATGTCACCGTCGCTTCCGTCGTGGAGCCAGCACCGCGCGTGACTTGCGCCATCCTCGTCATAGCACCCGGCCATGGCGCCATAAAATATCTCGCCATCCCGATGCTTCACATGCACAAGCGCGCCAATCTCCACCGGGCATTCGCCGCCATGCCAGTCAATCCATTTCACCTCATCCACTTCGCCACCTCTTTCCACATCTGCATCCAGAACGTCGGCCACCACAGCGGCGACACATGCACCTGCATCCGCACCGCAGAACCGGGGCGGCTTTCCCGATAGGTCACGACATCAAAAATCTTCACTGTTTGCTCCAATACGCTCTGAAACACGAATAGGCTTTTTGGGGTGTCGAGGCGGGAAGGCCGACACGGGTAAAGCCATTGAAATCCTGCTTGCAATACCAAGCCCCATTCACGCGATAGAGGTGAGGCTTCATGCGGGCGCTCCCATGTCATCGTGCGGAAAATTAGCGGTCGCCATCACCGGGCCGGTTCGGCGGACGAAATAGACTTCGCAGCCGTCGCGGCGACGGACTTGTTCGCAGTGGTATCGCACGTCGCTCCCCATCATGCAGCCGCTGTCATCGCGCAGGGCACAACGTCCGCACGATGTCCGGCCACTCCTGACCGCCACAAATCCCGGCGGCGCGTCGTTCTCGTTCAGGACTTTCATTCCACGTGCCCCCATCGTTTGCGCTGACGAATCAGCCGGATCGTGGTTTCGCAGACGCCCATATCCACGGATAGGGCCAGTGCCTTTTCGGCGTAAGCGCCGTTCGCGTTGCGCTGGCGAATGCGCCTCACTTGATCTTCGGCAAGCTTGGAGCGCCCGTTTTGCTCACCCTTTCCCTGGTAAGGGGTCAGCCATGCAATCGCACTCACCGGATACCCCACCACGCCAGCCAAACCCGGAAAGGCCACCCCCATGCGCTGATGGCCACTGCGCACAGCCCTGCACGGGCATGATGAGCGATGCGCCACGCGCGCAGATCAATGATTTCGGCGGTCATTCCACGTGCCTCCACGTCCGGCGGTGGCGAATGTCATACACCGTGCCCTCACCGATCCCGAACATCTGCTGACACAGCTTCGGAGCGAGCAGGTAGTCGCCGTCCTGAGTGGCGCGAATCTGCCTCACGATGTCCTCGGTTACCTGCGCCGGGGCTTTTTTGGTGTTGATGCGCTTCTCGCGCTTCTCCACATCGAATGTCGATGCAGTCGAAATCGGCTGGGTTCCGTAGCAGAACCTCGCTTTGTTCTGCTTGCCGGCCGGCGCGTCATCTGCCGGGCCAACGATCCGCCGATAAGCAGAAGTCAGGCAGCGGCCGGTATCTTCCCGGTAGAGGGTGCCCGTCACCTTGTCGGCGAGATAGACACTGGACCACCCCTTGATGCGCACCCGCACACAGCGCACCACCGTTTCCACGCCATCAAAATCCGAATGCACGCGGAACGGATCTGCCTCGCTTGAGGTAATCATGCGCATCGACGCTTCGGACAGGCATCGCGCCTCGCCGTACAGGCGGAGATTTTCGACAATCATTTCGGCCCCCGCATCGGCTGCTGCGCCCGCGAGAGCGTCATCTGCTCCTGTGCCGCAATAGCGGCCGATTGCTCCGGCGTGCGGTGCCAGATACAACCCTGGTGCATCGGGATTTGCAGCGTGCAGCGGTCGTGATGATCGCTGCCGACGGAGCGTTCTTCGAGCCGGGCGCATCGCGGCGCGCGGCAACCCTCGGGGGAACGGTTGGGATGGGTGTAGCTCATGCTTCGCGCTCCACCCAAAAGCCGCCCGGCACGCTGACGAAATGAAACTTCTTGCCATAGCGCCGCGCATGGGCACAAGCGGACACTTTGATGCGCGGCAGGTGTTCGCTCTGCCAATCGGCGGGCTTCATTTCGAGACGCTCGCCGACGCGCAGATCGGCAAACGGGTATTTGCTCTGGCCATTCATGACCACACCCCCACCAGAAAGCCCACGGCACCCAGCACGGTGATCGCGCCGACCCCGAAAATCCCGCAGATCGCGACAAACTCCCACAGCGGGCAGGTGTCGGTATCCGGTTGCGGATGCGCCCGACGCGGCGCAGGCTGGCTGTCGTAATCGACGCTCAGGTCTTTCCACTGAATCCCGGTCCGCGCGCGATGCCGTGAGAGTCTCGCGATGTAGTCGTCGGGATCGACGGCATGCAGCTGATCGATGTCGCCGTACTCGGCGCTGGCTTGTTCGTTGTTCATGCGTCCTCCTATTTCCCGCAACACGCGCGGCAGCGGGATTTGCCGCTATCAAACTGGGTATGGGTACGACGGCGCTTGCAGCACGGGCAGGTCTGCATCCTCGGGATGACAAACACCGTCATGCTCGCCGTCGCGTTGCGGTACGCCTGCACGGCGGTCGCCGCGTTGGGCCGGACTTCAGACGTGCGGGGGCGCATCAGGCCGCGTCCCTGGCGAGCATCACGCGCAGCATTGCAATCGCAGCGCGGGCTTCGTCCTGGGAGATTTCCCGGCCCGCATCCCGCACAGACAGTTCGCCGCGCAGGGCTTGCAGCAAGTCAGACGCCGCTTCATCGACGCCCGATTCGTTGGGGTGGCCGAGCACGCCGGAAACCGCATCCAGCCAGTGCAGCACCTCGGCAAGACTCACCAGCCCCTGACCGGACAGGAAGCGGCTCACCCAGCTCTTGTCGTGGCCGGTAGCGCGGCCGATGGCGGCATAACCTACGTCCGCCGAGGCGCGCAGCAGAAAAGCATGGTTGGCGCGGGCGCTGTGCGTCGTCGGCATCGTTGCATCGCCGTTGCGGAACAGCGCCGGGCATTCGGATAGATTGGATGATGGGTGCATGGCTGAATGGATGGGAAATGGATTACTCGGGGGTCACGTCGGATAAGGCGAATACGTCTTCAAGCGTCAAGGAGTGCCCGTATCGCCGGGCAAGGGCTACCACCTGCCGACCCACATCCAGACTTGGGTCGTTGCGGCCGTTCTCGTAGTGCGAAACGTTGCTCTGCGAGACTCCAATCGCTTCAGCAAAATCAACTTGCTGAAGACCGATCCGCTTTCTGATTGAAAGGATATTGTTCATGGTTGATATATTAGCGCCGCTACATTTTAAAGGCAAGCCATTCCTACATGGAACAGTAGCGCCAGGGTTACGCGCTAGTTGCAGGGATTTTTACCTTGGCGACAATCTCAATATGAGGGAAGCGGACAAAAAGAAGGCCAAGCTGACGCCGGAGCACGTGGAAGAGTCCAGACGGCTCAGGCGCATCTATGATGATTGCAAAGCGCGGCTCGGCCGTGACATGCTGTCTCAAGCGGAGATTGGGTCGGAGTTCAAGATCGGCAATCAGAGCATGGTGGGGCACCTTCTGGCCGGAAGGTCGGCCCTCACGCTCGAATCTGCGGTAGCTTTTGCTAAGGCCCTGTCTTGCAAGGTAGAAGACTTCAGCCCGCGACTGGCAGAGAAACAGAAAGAACTTGCATCGTCCCCACGCAACGACGCAGGCTATTCCGGCAGTGCGCGCGAAGTGGCGCAAGCCATCGCGCTATCGATTCAGGGCATCGCCGACAAGTGGGGCATCCAAGACGCTCGCGACCTGCTAGACCCCTCACCAGAGGCCCGGTCGCGCGTCGAACATGCGATTGCTACCGCAGGATTTAAAGCTGTCGCAGCCAAGCCCGTATTGAAGCATATGGACGACGACAGGCCGGGTTCGACTAGGGCTCGCTCAGGATCGAATTGAACATCTTGGCGCACGCCTTGAGCGCCATCCCGCTGTTATCCATGCACAGGCCACCAAGATACGATGATACCGACCGATCCCGCCTCACCACGGCCACCGCAACGCCAATCAGATCACCCCTGTCGGCTTTGTCGGCAAGTTGCCTCAGCGCGGCGGCGGTCAATTCAGAGCCATCGTTTCTGACGATTTTAACGTGTTTCATTTTTGTTGAAAAATATTGTTGTTGAACGCCAATTAAACAACATCTGAAACAAATTTTCATATATCGAAAGCAATAGACGCAGCCTTGTGCAACGCGGTCGTGTTAGAAAAATCACGAACAACGACCGCTCAAAAACCTTTTTTGTCACCGAGATGCTTCCGGAAATGAAAGCTCGCGCATGGCGAAACGGCCCGGTTTTGAAAGTTCTGCGGCGCTTGATGTTTTTTTCTTGCGCCGTGATGTTTTCGGCCTACTCCGTTGCTGCAAACGCCCAATGGAACACGAAAAAAGACACGGGCGGCGCGAACATCACCACATCGTCCGAGTCGGGCGGAATGCTTGGTGCTATATGCCTGCTGCGCTCAGGGCGCTGTCAGTGGGCAGTCGTCGTGCCGGAGGCGGATTGCAAGGTCGGCTCGCGCGTGCCGGTATCCATCAGCGGCCAATATGGCGCCCTCGTCGTGAGCGCCGAGTGCAACAGCCTGCCGTTGATCGAGAGGATGCCCGGAGCGGGTCGGATGCTGTTTATTGATGCGCCAAGCCGCTTGATCGAGTCGGCAGTTTCGACGCAAGACACCACCTTCAACGTGCGCACCTCAAACGGGAAATTCGTTCAGCACGAGTTCAAAAGCCAGGGATCGGAAGCGGCACTCAACGAGGTCGGCAACTGGATGCGAACCCTCTATAACCAGGAGAAAACCCAATGAAGCACATCGCCACCTTGATCGCCATCATCGCCGCATCGCCGGCCTTCGCACAGACCGTCGTCAATGGCTACTACCGTGGCGACGGCACATACGTTGCGCCGCACATCCGATCGGCGCCAAACGGCTTTCAGGCCGACAACTACAACGCACAGGGCAACATCAACCCCAACACCGGAGCGCGCGGCTACCAGCGGCACGAATACAGCAACCCTCCGGCCGTCCAGGCACCGCAGCCTATCCGTTACCCCGATCCGTATCAGCGGCGGTGATCCGCTTGAACGGCTTGTGCGCACACAGGACCGCCGACAAATCACGCTGCGCGCGCCGAGCGCCCTTGCGGTTACGGAAAGCACGGCCGCGACTCACGGCTTGACCCCGCTCACCTGCCGGTCGTTGTTGTAGCGCCCACGCGCCGCATAGCTGCGATCCAGCGGCACCGGGCGGGCGTGACGGTGGAACAGGACTTGCCCGATGCGCATGCCGCGCGTCAGTCGAATGTGATGGTGGCGCAGCACATTATGCAGTTCCAGCGTCAGCACGCTACCGTGCCATCCTGGGTCTGCGTGGCTCGCCATCAGGTGATTGAGCCCCGACCGTGCGCCGCTCGACTTCATGCGGAACTCGCCAGTCAGATCCAGCGGTAGATGGAACACCTCCACCGTAGCGGCCAGCACAAAACCACCCGGAGGCAGCAGATACGGGCCGTCTTTGCTCAGGTCGTGAGGCACCCCCTTGAACGTCGTCCGCAGATGCGGATCGACAATCCCCGGCTCATGGCGGAACGGCTCGGTGAGCAGCACGTCTCCCAGCCTCACATCGATGGATGACGCGTTGATCTGGTCGGAGGCTTCCAGGCCAGTGATGACGCCAGACTCGACCAGTTCGACTAGATCTAGGTAGGACAGCATGCTCATGTGTTTTCCTTAGCTTCGCTGCCGGATACGGCCATCGAAATTTCGATTTCAAGGCGGGATTCGAGGTCGGATACGCGGGACGCTAGCGCCTCGATGGCGTTCGCAGCCTCAAGCGGCGTCTTGCGGTTCATCAGTTCGTTGAGCTGGATGTCGCCCCATTTTGTTGCTCCTAGAGGGTTACTGTTTGCCTATTTTTGCCTAACCAAGCGGCCAAGCAAAGCCGGCCTTGGGATATTCAGTCGCGCCGGTTGCCGATGGCTTGGTATGCAGCGCCAAGCGCATCAACGGCGGCTTGCACATGCTGGCGAACTTCCGGCGTCGAATTGACGTAGGCGTGCAGCAGCAAGAAGTCTTCAGTCATGCTCGCAAGCAGGCTGCAACGGTCCAGCGACTCGTGAATCGCGAACGGATCAACCGTGCCGCGATAGGTGTAGCCGGATTCCATCATCGCCTTGGCCTTGGCTTTCAGCGCCGGGATGCCGGGGCTTTTCTTCGCCAGCGTCGCCAGTTCGTCAGGCACTTCAACATGTGCGTGGTCGGCAACCCATCCGCTCTTGCCGGTGTTGATGCCCAGCAGCTTTGCCTCTGGCACTGTCAGGGCGTTTGCATTGACGCCTCGCAGCTTCAGGTATTCGTTCAGGTACATGGATGCTCCTATCTGTATTAACTGCCTAGTGTCAGGCAAAGGCCTCCCCCTTCCCACGAGAAGGGAAAAGGAAGGGTGTCAGGCCCGTTAAACGGGAAGTCGATGCTGTGAATCCTCTCCACAGTCCCCAGGCTTCGACTCTCAGCCAGCCCGCGGTCTTTACGGGGTAGTTGCCCCGGTCTTCGTAGAAGCTACCGCTAGCGGTTAAGGACACCGCCTATTCCCTGCCATGTCACGTAGCTGGCAGCAACGTCCTGTTTCGCCGGTTTGCTCGATGAACTGAGCCGTCTTGCGGGAGAAAACAAAAAAGCCGCTTTGGCCTACCCCCTGGTGGAGCTGCCTCTAGCCGGAGCTGGAGACACAGGGGGTAGATCAAAGCGGCTTCATCACATCGGGCTCCACCCCGACATGCTTCGCATTCTACCCGAGCATCGACAAAATTAGTAGCGCCGCTAAAAATAATTGTTGACCTTTGGTGATTAGTGTCGCTACTATTCACTCCATCGACACCGCACGTGTCCCGCTCCTTAGAAACGCCGTCCTTCGGGATCGCTACAACCTGTCAAACAAAGCACCTCGCGCCAGCAGACCGCATCGGGCTATCCGATCCGCACACCTGGCGAAACCCGGCGAAGCAGCACAGACCCCGGCATGCGACGAGGAACCGCGTGAGTAGCGGCAACACACAAAAACTCCAAACGGATCGCAGACGAATAGGCGTGGGCATGGAGCCCCGCTGATGACGCGCCTGCAAACGATCTTGCACCGTAAAGGGTGCGCGCTTGGATCGTCGGATGACGACCCTGAGAAAGCCAGATGAGCGGATCAAATCTGGATAACCCGGCCCTTCTCACGAGGGGCCACACGTAGGCGGATGGGTGGATGGATAGCGCCCAGGCAAACGGATCGCGTAGCGCTGCGCACCGCAAGCATAACAGCCGGTTGGATTCCGGCCCGCCTACGTGTGTCACCGCACCAGCCCCATAGCACATGGGCAAGTCCATGACGGGTGCGAAATCCGCCAGCGCAGAAGGATTCTTTCCGCCGCTTCGGAATGTGCTTGTGCGGATGGCTTGCCGGGTGGAACAGGAACCCGGAGCAGACGATGTGCTTGTGTCACCCGGATTGCACATCCGGCCGGGTATTCCCGGGATTTCTCCGCCTGGATTCTCAGCGCTCCCTCGCTGCGAAATCAGGTTAGCCCGAGCCGCAGGGAAATGTGCAGACGCGGATGACTTGCCGGTGGAACAGCAACCTGCGCCAAACACACGGCGGATTGGAAACAGTCCGCCGTGCCTTTTGGCAAACAACTTACAGCAGGAGGACAGCACCATGAGCCGACCAATCCGTTTCTATGGCGACTATCAGCACCGCAATGCGCGGTTCGCCCGCCAGATGCCGCGCGACAGCATCCCGTTCGCAAGCGCCGACGACGCCGACCGGATCATCGGCCGCATCTGCTGCGTCGGGCTGGCCGTCCTCCTTATCGGCAGCGTCATGGGGGTGGTGTGATGGCCGACAAACACACGCCTGAAGCGGATACCAAGGCCGCAAATCTGACCTTGAGCCTTAAGGCAGATAGCGGATACACGGCGGGCGCCGAGTATCGAATCAGCGCCAACCGACATTAAGGGATTGATGGAAGAAAGCGCCGGCGTTTATGGGCTTCATCTGAACGGCGACATGGCGCCGTGGGGCGACCTGGAAGAAGGCGGACGATTTGAGCGTCTTTTGTCCATGTCGAAAGCCCGCGCCGCAATAGCCAAAGTTACCGGAGAACCGCAATGAACGCCCGCGAGATCGACGCCCTTTTCGCCTAAACCCACCGCAGCACAACCAAAAGAAGGAGCACCACATGCAAGAGCAACACCAAGACCCGCTGATCGGCCGCATCTGCATGGTCCGCACGTACAGCGCCGGGGTATTCCTCGGCACGGTCGCAAGTCGCGACGGCAAGGAAGTACGGCTCACCGATGCGCGCCGCATCTGGTACTGGTCCGGAGCGGCGACCCTCTCGCAGCTCGCCACCGATGGGACCAATGACCCCAGCAACTGCAAGTTCCCGGCCCCGGTCGCCGAGGTTTTTTTGACCGAAGCCATCGAGTTCATACCCGCTACGGAGGCCGCGATCAAGTCGATTTCCAAGGTGCCGGCATGGAAGAAGTAGTAACGATCGGCTCCGGCTCCGGCTCCGGCTCCGGCGACGGCTCCGGCGACGGCCCCGGCTACGGCTACGGCGACGGCTCCGGCGACGGCTACGGCTACGGCGACGGCTCCGGCTACGGCTACGGCGACGGCTGCGGCTACGGCTGCGG
>Ga0213919_1000514_pt1 | contig 16843 bp, 16 predicted proteins | sample McNCre317MG_FD_161056 | JGI IMG/M metagenome (GOLD analysis project Ga0213919, IMG submission 161056) | Freshwater microbial communities from McNutts Creek, Athens, Georgia, United States - 3-17 MG | ecosystem: Environmental > Aquatic > Freshwater > Creek | place: USA: Georgia | collected... | reverse complement strand
CACCGCGAACATGCCCAGCACCGGGATGAAGACCAGCGCGGCGCCCGAGGCGATGCCCGGCAGCGACAGCGGAAAGGTGATCCGCCAGAAGCGCGTCCACCGGCCAGCGCCCAGATCCTGGGCGGCCTCGAGCAGGGCCGGGTCGTGCTTTTCGAGGTTGGTGTAGAGGGGCAGCACCATGAAGGGCAGGTGCACATAGACCAGACCGGCGATCACCGCGAAAGGCGTGTACAGCAGGTTGAGCGGGCCGAGCAGCATGATCCAGGCGTAGATGCGGACCAGGAAGTTGCTGGCGAAGGGCAGCACCACCAGCAGCACGAGGAAGTCGCGGCGCTTCTTCGGGCTGCGGGCGATCAGCCAGGCCAGCGGGTAGGCCAGCACCACGCAGATCAGCGTGGTGAGCGCCGCGACGAGGAAGGAGCGGGCGAAGACCTCGGCATAGATCGGGTCGCCGAGCAGGAAACGGTAGGACTCGGTGGTGAGCGGGTGCAGGCTGTCCAGCGGCATCAGGCCGCCGAACTCGCCCGGCTCGCGCAGGCTGGCGGCGACGACGATCAAGGCCGGGGCGACGAAGAACACCAGCAGGAACAGCGCCGGCGGCGCGACGACCAGCCAGCGGGTCAGATCAGCGTGTCGGCGGCTCATGCAGGAAGACCCCTGCGTCGTGGCGCCAGCTGACCGTCACCGGATCGCCGATCTCGTGGAATTTGGCGCGGCCCGGCGCGGCGTTGGGCATCAGCGCCTCCAGCATCAGGCCGTTCGCCAGCGCGATCTTGTAATGGGTCACATCCCCCAGGTAGAGCAGCTCCTGCACGCTGCCGTTGAAATGGTTCTTCAGGTCGGAGCCCTCCCCCTGGGCATGTACGCGGATCAGTTCAGGCCGCAGCGCAAAGGCGCCCCGGTCACCGGGTTTGAGGGGGCGCGGGTCGGCGGCGGCGATCTCGCCGAGGCCGGCAGCCTGCAGCCTGAGCTGGATGCGGCTGGCCGCGGCGACCTCCACCTCGATCAGGTTGATCTTGCCGATGAAGTCGGCCACGAAGCGGTTGGCCGGCTGGGTGTAGAGGCGGTCCGGCACGTCGCACTGCTCGACGCGGCCGTCCCTCATCACCGCGATGCGGTGGGACAGGGCCAGCGCCTCCTGCTGCGAGTGGGTGACGAACACGAAGGTCACCCCGACGTCGCGCTGCAGGCGGATCAGCTCGCCCTGCATCGCCTGGCGCAGCTTGGCATCCAGCGCGCCGAGGGGTTCGTCGAGCAGCAGCAGGCGCGGCCGACTGACCAGCCCGCGGGCCAGCGCGACGCGTTGCTTCTGGCCACCGGACAACTCGTGGGGAAACTGGCCGCCCTTGTCCTCGAGGTGCACCAGCGCGAGGGTTTCGCCAACCCGGCGGCGGATCTCGTCGCGGCTCCTGCCGGCCATCTCCAGCGGAAAGGCCACGTTGCCAGCCACGCTCATGTGGGGAAACAGCGCGTAGCTCTGGAACACCGTATGCAGTGGTCGCGCCTCGGGCGGGATGCCGGCCAGCGGCCGGCCGTCGAGGAGCAGCTCGCCGGCGTCCGGCGCGTCGAAGCCGGCGATCATGCGCAGCAGCGTGGTCTTGCCGCAGCCGGACGGGCCCAGCAGCGTGAAGAACTCGCCGGCCTCGATGTCCAGCGACACGGCATCGACGGCCTTGAAATCGCCGAAGCGGCGGGTGACGTTGCGGATCTGCAGAAGTGGCATGGCGGACTCGGGGCGGCAGTTGCGATGATGCCACTGAAGCGCTGAGCCCGGCGGCGCGGCCCGCCGGTTTTCTGGGATCATGCCGGACTCAGCCACCTCGGAGCCTCTCATGTCTCAACCCGCCCTCTTCACCCCCTACGCCCTCGGCGAGCTCGCGCTGCCCAACCGCATCGTGATCGCCCCGATGTGCATGTACTCGGCCGACGGTGACGGCAATGCGACCGACTGGCACATGATCCACCTGGGCCACATGGCCCTGTCCGGCGCCGGCATGCTTATCATCGAGGCCACCGCGGTGGAGGCCATCGGCCGCATCTCGGCGGACGATCTGGGCCTGTGGTCCGACGCCAATGCCGCAGCCCTCGGCCGCGTCATCGCAGGCATCCGCCGCTACGCGGCGACGCCCATCGCCATCCAGCTGGCCCACGCCGGCCGCAAGGCCTCGAGCGCCGCGCCGTGGAACGGCGGCCAGTTGCTGCGGGCGGACCAGGGCGGCTGGCCCTGCGTCGCCCCCTCGGCGCTGCCCCACGCCGCCACCGAGCCGGCCCCCGCCACGCTCGACGCCGCCGGCCTGGTGCGCATCCGCGAGGCCTTCGCCGCCGCCGCCCGCCGCGCCGCGGCGATCGGGCTGGACTGCATCGAAGTGCACGCCGCCCACGGCTACCTGCTGCACCAGTTCCTGTCGCCGCTCAGCAACATCCGCGACGACGGCTACGGCGGCAGCCTCGAAGGGCGCATGCGCTTCCCGCTGGAAGTCTTTGACGCCGTGCGCGCCGCCTTCCCGGCCGGCAAGCCGGTGGGCGTGCGCATCTCCGCCACCGACTGGGTGGATGGCGGCTGGGATCTGGCGCAGAGCATCACCTTCGCCAGGGCGCTGAAGGCCCGCGGCTGCGACTTCATCCACGTCTCGACGGGCGGCCTGTCGCCCTTGCAGAAGTTCGCGCTGGCGCCGGGCTACCAGCTTCCCTTCGCCGAAAGCGTGCGCGCCGAAACAGGTTTGCCGACGATCGCCGTCGGCCTCATCAACGAAGCCGAGCACGCCAACGACATCGTCGCCAAGGGCCAGGCCGACCTGGTCGGCATCGCCCGGGCGATGCTCTACGACCCCCGCTGGCCGTGGCACGCCGCCGCCAGGCTGGGTGCCCACGTGGAGGCTCCGCGCCAGTACTGGCGCTGCCAGCCGCGCGGGCAGGCGGATTTGTTCACCGGGGCGAAGGTGGGAATGCGCTGATCAGGCCGAAGCGGCCGGTTTCCTGCGCCGCAGGCGCAGGACCGCCTCGATCAGCAGATCCGGATCGATGGGTTTGGCCAGGTGGCCGACCATCCCGGCGGCCGTGCAGGCAGCCCGCTCCTCGTCGAGGGCGTGGGCCGTCTGGCCGACGACGGGCAGGCCGGGGGCCATCTCGCGCAGCCGGCGGGTGGCCATCAGGCCGTCCATCACCGGCATCTGCACATCCATCAACACCAGGTCGAAGGCGTCCGCGCCGCGCTGGCGCACGCAGTCCAGCGCCTCGGCGCCATTGCCGACCAGGGTGACCTCGGCGCCGTCGCTGCTCAGCAGATCTTCCAGCACGATCTGGTTCACCTCGTTGTCCTCGGCAACCAGCACGCGCAGGCCGGCCAGGCGTGCCCCCGGCGTCGTTGCGCCGGCTTCCAGCGCTGACGCCTCGGGTTCAGCGGCGACTGGCACGTAAGGCAGCCGCACCTCGAAGCTGCTGCCCTGCCCCGGGACGCTGTCGACACTCAGGCGCCCGCCCATCAGGTCGACGATGCGGCGGGTGATGGTCAACCCCAGGCCGGTCCCGCCGAAACGTCGCGTCGTTGAATTGTCGGCCTGCTCGAAGGGCGCGAAGATCTTTTCCAGTTCGTCCGGGTACATGCCGATGCCGGTGTCGATCACACGCAGCACCAGTTCGCCGCCCTCCGCGCCGGCGTGGAGGGTGACCCCGCCGCGCTCAGTGAACTTGATCGCATTCGACAGCAGGTTCACCAGCACCTGCCCGAGGCGCAGCGGATCGCTGATGCACGACTCGGGCAAGGACGAAGCGCGCTGCAGGCGCAAGGCCAGACCCTTCTCGGCGGCCCCCTCGTCCATCAGCGCCATCGCGTCACCGATGACCGTTCCGATATCCACTGGAATGGACTCGATGCCGAGCTTGCCGGCCTCGAGCTTCGAAAAGTCGAGGACGTCGTTGATGATGCCCAGCAACAGCTTGCCCGACGACAGGATGCGCCCGAAGGTCGCCTGCGCGGCATCCCGTCCGAGGCTCTCGCGGTGGCCCATGCGGGCCAGGCCCAGCACGCCGTTGAGGGGGGTGCGTATCTCGTGGCTCATATTGGCGAGGAACTCGCTCTTGACCCGGGCCAGACGCTCGGCCTCGGCGCGGGCTGCCTCCAGGTCGGCGGTGCGCTCGGCGACGAGTTCCTCCAGTCGGTCGCGGTAGCGGGCCAGCTCCCGGTCCTTGCGGGCCCGCTCGGTCACATCCTGCAGGATCACGATGCCGCCGACGATGGCGCCGGCCGCATCGCGCAAGGGAGCGCAGGACGCCGACACCAGCAGTTCCTCGCCGGCATAGGTGGTCGTATAGGCCCCTTCATAAGTGCTCGGCACGCCGGCCAGCGCCGAACGCATCGCTGGCAGCAGGCTCTGGTCCGTCAGCGTCGTGCAGTCGAGATTCCGCAGGAACGCCTGGGTGGTGTTCATGATGCGGGCGAACTGCTCGTTGCAATAAACCACCTTCAGTTCGGCATCGAGATGCATGATGCCGACCGGCGAATATTGCAGCAGCAGGCCGTAGCGCTCTTCGCTGTCACCCCTGGCGATTTCCGCCAGCTTGCGGTCGGTGACGTCCGACTGCACGCCCTCCCACAGCACCGCGCCCTCATCGAGGTAGGTCGGGCGGGTCAGCACGGACAGCCAGCGCACTTCGCCGCCCACCTCGACGCGCCCCTCCCAGATGAAATCGCCGGTGTCCCCGACCGGGTCCAGCCGGACGCCTTCGAGATCGCGCCGATCATCCGCATGGACCCGCCGGAACACTTCAGTGACCTCGCCCATGACCCGCTCGACATCCATCCCCAGTTGCTCGCAGAAGCGCGGACTGGCATAGGTGAAGCGCGCCCCCCCGCCGGGCTTCCAGAGATAGCTGAAGACGCCGACCGGTATCCGCGCGACCAGCCTCTCGTAGGCGTCGAGCGCATTCTTCAGGGAGGCCTCGACACGCTTGTATTCGGTGATGTCCTGCACCGCGCCGTGGATGCTCAGCGCCCGCCCGGCCGGATCCCGGAGCATCTGGCCGAGGCCGTGCACCCAGCGCACCTCCCCGTCCGGCCGCACGATACGGTAGCTCCGGTCGAAGTCGCGCCCCATCAGCAGCAGTTCGCGGGTCAGTTGCTGGATGGTCTCCGCGTCGTCCGGATGGACGAGACGGGCCATGTCGTCCGGCCCGCAGGGTCGGTCCTGCGGGATGCCCAGCACATCCCTCAAGGGCTGCGAACAACTCGCCCGACGGCCAAGCAGATCGATGGAATACACCCCCAGGCGACCGATCTGCTCGGCGGCCGCCAGCGCCCTGTCCCGATCGCTGAGCTCGTCGAGAGCCGCAGCGAGGCGCACGTTGCTCGCCTCCGCGCGACTGGCGTGCTCCTGCTGGCGGCGGTAGAAAAGCCCGATGGCCAGCACCGAGCTCGACGACACCAGCAAGGCCACCCCCAGCAGCACCGCCGACAAGGTCGCATCGCTGCGCCACTGCGCAAGATAGTCGTCGGCGCCCATGCCAACCACCACGATGAAGGGCAGGCCGGCGACCCGTCGTCCGGAATTCATGCGCTCCACCTTGTCCGACGTGTCGGACACCCGGTGCACATAGCCCTCCGGCCCGGAATCGATACCGGCCCGCATCTTCGGCGATGACCAGACGTTGCCGATCTCCCCCGCCGTTCCCTCCACCGCCGGCTGGCGGGCGATCAGGCCGTAATCCTCATAGCGCAACACCGCACTGCCCTTCGCTCCGAGCTTGGGCTTCGAAAGCAGTTCATTGAAGTGCCGCAGGGGCACGGCGGCCAGCACGATGCCGGCGAAACGGCCGTCCGGCCGGTTGATGCGGCGTGCAAAGGCAATCATCCACTGGTTGGTGACCCTTCCGACAATCGGCCGGGACACCACCAGCCCGGCCTTGGGGTTGTCGCGCAGCGCGATGAAGTAATCCCGGTCGGCAATATTGACTGTCGACGGAATGCCAGCATGGGCCGACCACCACAGGTTGCCGTCGGCCGAATACACCCGGAAGCCCTCTGTCTCGGGCAGCCAGCTCTGATAGCGGCGCAGCAGCGCAACGATCTCGGAGCCCTTCAGGTAGTCCCCGCCGCTGGCCACCTCCCGCTCCAGTTCGTCGGCCAGCGCATGCAGCGCGACGTCTATCTTGCTGGCATTGCTCGACAGGCTCTGGTCGAGCACGGCGACCAGGTTGCGCACGGTCTGGCTGGCCATCGCCTCCGCCTTCTCGCGGCTGTCGACGATGTTCAGCACCCCGACTGCGATCGCCGCGGCATTGCAGGCCACCACCGCAGCGACCAGCAGCGCGACAAAACGCCTCCGCCCGGGCCGGGGGGAAGCTGCTTGAGCATGGGCAGAGTGCGATGAGTCCATAAGCCTCGGCTGGCAAGATCGGGGGTCGATACCGACATCCCCACAGGTACGCCGCAGAATATCGGCATGCGCCGGCAGGTCTGAAGCCCTGCCGTCACCATCCTGACACTTCACCGGCACGAATGCGTCATACGTAGCGGGCACAGTGGGAGCATGGACCACCGGCCCCTATTGCGCCCATCCTCGCGCCGATCCTGCCCGCTGCCGCCCCGGGCGGTGCTGCTGTGCCTGCCCGCGCTGCTGCTGACCAGTGCCGACGCCAACGCCTGGGGCCTGTACACCCATGTCTATTTCGCCCAACTGCTGCTGTGGGCGATTCCCCTCGCCGACCCGGCGCTGCGCCGCCTCGCCAACCGTCACCCGCGCCTGGTGATGGCCGGCTCATGCCTGCCCGACGTGGCGCTCACCGCGCGCAGTGCGGGCGCCGATGCGCTCGCCACCAGCCACCGCTGGCCCCAGCTCCATGCCCTGATGGAGGCCGCCCGCAGCGATGCCGAGCATGCCGCCGTGGTGGGTTACGCCAGCCATCTGATGGCCGACATCATCGCCCACAATCATTTCGTGCCGGCCCATGAGCGGCTGTGGTTCGAATCGGAAATCACCACCCACATTGCCGTCGAGTGGGCGATGGACCGCCACGTGGACCGCCATCTGTTCAGCCGTCCCGCCGCGCTGCTGCACAGCGAGCGGGACGCCCTCGCAGCGCTGATGGCCCGCGCCTTCGAAGCCCATCCGGACAAGGTCGGCCAGGCGCTGGCGACCCTTGCCCACGGCGAACACTGGCTGCGCACCAGCCGCCTGCATGCGGGGCTCTACCATGCGGCGCGCTTCATCGACCGCCGCGTGCAGCGGCGCTTCAACCACTACCTGGGCCACACGGCGCGTCGCCTCGGTCAGCTCGACCGCCTCCTCGAAGGAGAGATGCCCGGCTGGACCGCCGAAGTGGAGCCGGTCGCCGCCCGCGCCCGCCTGGTGGCGGCACCGCGCCGCCTGCTGCGGGCCTGCCTGCCGCTACCCGAAGACCTCTTCGCCGCAGCCCATCACGGAAAGTGATGACAAAAACCGCGCATGACCGCTGTTGATAATGAAAGACAGCAACAATAACCTTTGTATTGTTGCTGTCTTTGCAGTGCAATCTTTGCGTTCGAACCACCTGCGTCGGGACTTTCGTCCCCGCGCGGCGAATCAGCCCACCAGCGCCATCGCGGCGAAGGCCATCGCGGCACCGATCGTGCCCCCGGCGAGCACGTCGCTGGGGTAATGCAGGCCGAGCACCGGGCGCGACACGGCAACCAGCAGCGCGAATCCGAAGACGGCGGGAGCCAGCGCCGGGAAGTGCTGGGCGAGGATCAGCGAGAAGCTCGCCGCATGCAGCGTATGGCCGGACGGGAAGCTGAACTTGTCCAGCGGCGCGCCGGCGCAGACCACGTCGCTGACGACTTCGAAGGGGCGCGGACGCAGGGTCCGCAGCTTCAGGAACTTGTACACCGCCACCCCGGCAAGGCCGGCCAGCAGCATCTGCTTGAGCGCCGGCAGCGCCTCCGCGCCAAACAGCACGAACAGCGCCGCGGCGAGGGTGTACCAGGCCACCCCGTCGCCCAGGCGGCTGACGACGCGCAGGAAATCGCGCAGGCCCCGGTGGCGCGACAGGCGATTGGAGCGAACCGCGAGGCGGTCGTCGAGCATTTGCAGGCGGGCGGGGAGTGCGAACATGGCTTACCTCCGGGCGGAGAAGCGGGAACCGAGGGGGGAACTCAGGATGACCTGGCGCTGCAGCTCCACCAAGCGGTCGACGATGGCCCGCCAGGCCAGACGCTCCACCCGCTCGCGGGCGGCCAGGCGCTGGCGGGAACGCAGTTCGGGGGCATCGGCCAGCGCCACCGCGCCGGCGACGAAGGCGTCCTCGTCGCCCGGCTCGGCCAGCCAGCCGTGAACACCGTGCTCGATCAGTTCCCTGGCCGCCGCGTCCCGGTAGGCGACCACCGGCAGGCCGCTGGCCAGCGCCTCGGCGACCACGTTGCCGTAGGTTTCGGTGAGGCTGGGGAACAGGAAGAGATCGCCGCTGGCGAAGTGTTCGGCGAGGAACTCGCCGCTCTGCGGACCGGCGAAGATCGCCCGTGGCTGGCGCGCCCGCATCGCGTGCAGGGCGGGGCCGCTGCCGACCATCACCAGACGGGCGCGGGGATGGCGCGCAAGGATCGCCTCGAAAGCTTTCTCCAGCAGCGCCAGGTTCTTCTCGGGGGCAATGCGCCCGACGTAGGTCACCGCCAGATCGTCGGGGGCCAGGCCCCACTGACGGCGCAGGGTCTCGCTGCGCCGGATCGGGTCGAAGAGCGTGGTATCCACCCCCCGCGACACCACGTCCACCCGCGGAATGCCGTGCCCGGCGAGCTCGTCGCAGAGAGCCCGGGTCGGCACCAGGGTCAGGTCCGCGCGGTTGTGGAACTTGCGCAGGTAGGCGGCGATCGGCCGCTTCAGCCAGCCGACCCCGTAATGGCCGGAGTAGCGATGGAAATTGGTGTGGAACTCGCTGATCACCGGCAGTTGCAGCTTGCGCGCAGCGGTCAGCGCCGACCAGCCCAGCGGGCCCTCGGTGACCACCTGCACGACGTCCGGCCGCTGCAGCGACCAGCGCCGCAGCAAGACCTTCTGGGCCGGCAGGCCGAGTTGCAGGTTGGCGTACTTGGGAATCGGGATGCCGCGGGACAGCATCTGCTCGACGCCCTCGGCAAGCACGCCGCCGCCCTCGTGGGGCTGGCGCGGGCGAATCAGATCGACCCGGTGTCCCGCCGCCACCAGGCCATCGACCATGCGGCCGGTGGTCATCGCGACGCCGTTGATTTCGGGCGGATAGGTTTCCGTCACCACGGCGACCCGTAGCGGGCCCTGGTGGCTGACGATCTCCTGGCAAACAAGTCCGGCTCTGTCCATGTCGGCAGTGTTGCCGGCCGATGCTGCAGCGGTGTTACGGCCAGGTGATGGCTCGGTGACGCCGGTCTGCGACACCGTGTCGCACGCATCGGCACCGCGCGGCGTCTAAGCTTCCGGCCTTTCCGCCACAGCCATCACCCATCGCGACTTCCTCTACCGCATGAAACTCGCTCAATCCCTCCCTCTCGCCCTGCTCGCCTGGACTTTCGCCGCCACCGCCCACGCCTCCTGCGGCACCGCCTTCTGCGGCGTCAATACCAGCTGGGACACCCAGGGTCTGTCCGCCGACGAAGGCCTGCGCGTGGACCTGCGCTACAGCTACGCCAAGGCCGACCAGCTGCGCGCCGGCCGCTCGCGGATCCGCCCGGAGGCACCGAGCGGCAGCGACGCCGAGCTCGAGAACCTGCGTACATTCAACCGCCAGATCAATCTGGATCTCGACTACGCGGTCGACGCCCGCTGGAACGTCGGCATCGCACTGCCGTGGGTGACGCGCGACCACGCCCACACCTTCGATTCGGCCAGCGGCGCCTTCACCCAGCAGGCCGGCTTCAGCGCCCTGGGCGACATCCGCGTGCTCGGCAAGTACAAATTCGACCTGGGCAGCCTGCGCTCCGGCGCCGGCCTGCGCTTCGGCCTGAAACTCCCCACCGGCGCCACCAACAGGACGATGAGTCCGCCGGACCCGGCCGACCCGGCCAGCCCCTACCCGCTGGAACGCGCGGCCCAGCCCGGCACCGGCAGCACCGATGCGATCCTCGGCGCCCACTACTTCAGCAACCGGCCGGGCGGCGGATGGGGCTGGTTTGCCAGCGGACAGCTGCAGACGGCCCTGACGACCCGCGACGACTTCCGGCCCGGCAGCGAGCTCCGCGTCGATCTCGGCGTCCACTACGCGCTGACCGACACCCTCAACGCCCTGCTGCAGTTCAACGCTCAGCAACGCCAGCGCGACGGGGGCGCCGAGGCCAACCGCGCCTCCGGTGGCCACTCCCTGAACCTCAGCCCCGGCCTGGCCTACGCGCTGACGCCCGCGAGCCAGCTATACGGGCTCATGCAGTTTGCGCTGAAGCAATACGTCCACGCCGACCCGGCCGAAGCGGGCTCGGGCCAGCTCACCGCCCCGTGGCTGCTGACTGTCGGCCTCAGCCACCGCTTCTAGCGTCGAGCAGCGGCCGGACGGCCTTCTCCAGCCCTTCGAGATCGACGATGCCGGCCTCCCGCCAGCCATCGCGGCGCAGCACGCCGGCCCGGTCGATCACGAAGGTGGCGGGCACCTGGCGCACGCGTCCAAAGCTGCGCAGATCCGAATCCACCGCCAGCGCGGCGGTGAAGGAATAGGCCTCCATGACCCGGCGCACCGCCGGCAAGTCGGCCCGGTCGTCGACACTGACCGCCACGACTTCGACGCCCTGGCCGGCGTACTTGCGGTGAAAGGCCTCGAGCGCCGGCATCTCCTGGCGGCAGGGCGCGCACCAGGTGGCCCAGAAGTTCAGCACCAGCACACGCCCGCGCAGGGATTCCGGGCTCAGCCCGCGCTGCGCCAGCGTCACCACACGCCAGGGTTCGAGGCTGCGGCCCACCTCCGGATCGGCAGCAGCACTGCCGGCAACGCTGAGCAGGAGCAGCAGCCCGCAGCGGGTCCTCAGATCAGGCCGCGACATTGAGCATCCACTGCAGCCCGAAGCGGTCGGTGACCATCCCGAAACAGGGCGACCAGAAGGTCCGGCCGAGCGGCATCCGCACCGAGCCGCCCGCGGCCAGCGCGGCGAACAGACGGGTCGCCGCCGCCTCGTCCTCCGGCGCGAGCGATAACGCAAAGCCCTGGAAGCGGCTGCCGCCCTCACAACTGCCATCGGACAGCATCAGCGTCGCGTCGCCGATGCGCAGCGTGCAGTGCATGATCTTGTCCTCGGAGCCCGGCGGCCGCGTGCCCGGCGGTGGCGGCTCCGGGCTGTCCCGGTGGCGCAGCAGTAAATCGACCTGCGCGCCGAGCGCCGACTCGTAAAAACGGATGGCTTCCTCGCAGTTGCCGTTGAAGAACAGGTAGGCCTGGATCTGCATATCTCTCTCCTTGCCGGACGGCCGGGGTCGATCTGCCCCTGCCGGCCGGCAGGGGACGGGGGCGATCATGCTAGCATTCGCCCCCTCATGCGCATCGAACACCTCCGCCAGCGCCTCGCCGACCTGGGCGCCAAACCCGTGCACGTGCAGCGCGTGCTGCGCGCGTGGACTCACGCCCTGCCGCTGGCTGCGGGGCCGGCGCGGCGTGGGCCGATGCTGCCGCAGGCGGTGCAGGACGCGCTGCCGGCACTCACCGCCGAACTCGACGGGCTCGCCCGGCTGCGCTCCGCACACCCGGCCGACGACGGCTCGGCGCGCCTGCTGGTCGACCTGGCCGACGGCCAGAGCGTCGAAAGCGTGCTGCTGCCCCGCGACGGACTGTGCGTGTCGAGCCAGGTGGGCTGCGCGGTCGGCTGCGTGTTCTGCATGACCGGCCGGGACGGGCTGCTGCGCCAGCTGGGCAGCGCCGAGATCGTCGCCCAGGTGGTGCTGGCGCGGCGCCAGCGGGCGGTCAAGAAGGTGGTCTTCATGGGCATGGGCGAGCCGGCCCACAACCTCGACAACGTCATCGAAGCGATCCAGCTCCTGGGCACGGAAGGCGGCATCGGCCACAAGAACCTGGTCTTCTCGACGGTCGGCGACCACCGCGTCTTCGAACGCCTGCCCGAACTGGCCGTGAAGCCGGCGCTGGCCCTGTCGCTGCACACCAGCCGCGCCGACCTGCGCGCCGAGCTGCTGCCGAAGGCGCCGCGCATTGCTCCGGACGAACTGGTGGCGCTCGGCGAAGCCTACGCCCGCCGCACCGGCTACCCGATTCAGTATCAATGGACGCTGATCGAGGGCGTCAATGACGGCCCGGAGGAGCTCGACGGCATCGTCCGCCTGCTCGCCGGCAAGTACGCGATCATGAACATGATCCCGTACAACCGCATCCCCGATCTGCCCTTCCGCCGCCCGGCCTGGGACAGGGCCGCCGACATCGCCCGCCAGCTCCACCGCCGCGGCATCCTCACCAAGCTGCGCAACTCCGCCGGCCAGGACGTCGATGGCGGATGCGGGCAGTTGCGGGCGCGGGTGCTGGCCGACCAGCCGCTGCGCTTCGTGCGCTGACCCGCAGCCCCGGCCTCAGTCCCGCCCGGCCGCCCGAAGGGACTGAGCGCCCCCTCGGGGGGCAGCGAAGGGACTGAGCGTGGGGGGCGTCACCTCATCCCGCCCGGCCGCCCGAAGGGACTGGGCGCCCCCTCGGGGGCAGCGAAGGGACTGAGCGTGGGGGCTGTCGTCTCAGCCTTCCAGCAACACCTTCCTCAAGCCCTCCGGCACGTTGGTCAGCACCAGCGTGTTGTTGGCCGGATCGTACTGGACGGTGCCGGAACGCAGGCCGCTGCGTTCGAATTCGAGCTTCCAGTCCTGCGCCGCGGCCTTGAAGCGGATCAGCGGACGCAAGGCGCGCCGGTCGGGCACGAAGCCGGAGGCGAGGTCCAGCGCCTCGTCCTCCAGCGTTTCGACCAGCTTCTGCGGCGCGTCGGGGAAGACCTGCCCGGCCACCGCGGCGAGGTCGACGGGCGCACCGCTGTCGTGCATCTGCTCAAGCACCAGATGAGCGCGCTCGAGCAGTTCATCGCGGGCCGGCGCATCGAGCTGCTGGGTGTCGGCAAAGTGGGAAAGGGTCTCGACGAGCTTCTTCGTTTCCTTCAGCGCGATCACCACGTCGGTGCAGCCGAGGAAGCGCTTGAACCAGCCGGCCACGTCGCCGCGCCCCTTCAGGAAGGCGATGTAGCGCTCGGCGCCGGCCTGCCAGGCATTGAGATCAATGCGCCCGGCCACCTGCAGCCCCGAAAAATCCAGATGCGGACTGTCATGGATGGCCAGCCCGTCGCTGATCACGGTGCCGAGGGTTTCCTGCAGCAGCGCGAAGTACAGGCAGTCGGCGCCGAACACCGTCACCCGGGCGACTAGCACGTAGCCGTTTTCGTCCACTGCGTCCTCGTCCACCCGCTGCTGCAGGTGGGCCAGGGTCTCGGCCGAGAAGGCGGCGAAGTCCAGGCTTCGTTCGCGCACGAGGCGGCGTACCAGCCCGGGCATCGGGAAATTGCGCTCATCCGCTTCGAAATGCCCGTAACCCTTGCCCGGCCGCTCGGCGAAATGCCGGCACAGTCGCTCCATCAGACGCGCCGCCGCGTCGTCCAGCGGATTCGGCGCAGTGCGCAACTCGACCCGCGACGCCCCCTCGGCCTCGCGGACCAGGCGGTGGATGACGAGGGCGGCGATGCTGTGGGTTTGATCCATGGAATGCAGGGTGCCTGGCGCTAGAACCGCATCTTCTTGCGGTTGCCCGGCAGCTGGGCAAGCTGCGCACGGCGCAGTTGGTTGGCCGACCGGGGGTCGGCGGGCGCGGCGGGGCGGCTGGCGGCGAGCTCCGGCGGGATGTTGGCGCCCACACCGCGCGGGCAGAAGCCCGTCGTGGCGCAGGTGCAGTTGACGCAGGGTTTCTTCTTCAAGGTCATCGACGGGGATCAGGCGAACAGGACCAGCCCCCAGACTACCACCGCATTCACCAGCGCGACGAAGACCGCCGCGCTGCCGATGTCCTTCGCGCGCTTGGCGAGGTGATGGCGTTCGAGCGAAACCCGGTCGACGGTGGCCTCGACCGCCGAATTGATCAGTTCGACGATCACCACCAGCATCACGCTGGCGATCATCAGCGCCTTGCCGACGCCGCTGGCCGGCAGCCACAGCGCCAGCGGGATCAGGATGGCGGCCAGCAGCACCTCCTGACGGAAGGCGTCCTCGTTGCGGTAGGCGGCGGCGAGGCCGGCCATCGAGTAATGGAAGGCGTTCCACACCCGGGCCAGGCCGGTCTTACCTTTGAAGGGGCTTTCGTTCATCGCGACTCGAAAATCCGGGAAGCCTGCACGGATCAGGTGACAGGAATGCGGTCGGCGAGAAATTCACGCACCACCGCGGCGAAGGCGTCCGGCGCCTCGTAGGGGGCCAGGTGACCGGCATCGATCTGCCGGTAACGGGCATCGGGCAGGCGCCCGGCCATGCTGCGCACGACCGCCGGTGCGGACACCCGGTCGTGACGGCCGGCGACGACGAGAGCCGGCATCGACAGGCCGGGCAGTGCCGCGCGCTGGTCGAAGCGCACCAGCGCATGCATCGCGGCCCGGTAGCTGTCCGGCGGGATCGCCGCCATCCGCTCGACGGCGGCGCCGACGACCTCGGGATCGGCGCCGGGGCCGACCATGCCGGGGATCAGGTCCACCGCCAGCCCGCGCATGTCGGCACCTTCGTCCAGCGGACCGAGGCGGCGGGCCAGGAAATCCCGCTGCAGCGCACCACTGCTGGCACCGAAGGCCGGCGTGCAGCAGGCCAGCACGAGGCCGGCAACCCGCCCGGGAAAGCGGGCCGCGGTGTGCAGCGCGATCATGCCGCCCAGGCTGTGGCCGACGAGCACCGCCCGCGCCAGATCGGCCGCATCGAGCAGCGCGACGAGGGCGCCGGCCCAGCCGTCGAAATCCACCGGCTCGATGGCCCGGCTTGCACCGTAGCCCGGCATGTCCCAGGCCAGGCCGCGCCAGCCGGCAGGCGTGAGGCCGGGCAGGAGCGCCGCCGCACCGGCCGCATCGCCGCTGATGCCATGCAGGAAGACCAGCCCGCGCTCGCCGGTGCCGGTCGCGATGCAGTGGGGATGACTCACCGGACGGGGCCGCCGGCGTTCAGGCCAGCCTGCGGTAGCCGCCGCTCTGGAACAGCAGCGGCCGCAGGCCGGCATCGCGCCCGAAACGGGTCACTTCGCCGATGAAGACGATGTGATCGCCACCGGGGTGTCGCGCAAAGGGACGGCACTCGAACCACGCGCAGCAGCCCCGAAGAATGGGCACGCCATCCGTCCCCTCGTCGAAGTCCAGCCCGGCGAACCTGTCGTCGGCGCTGCCGGCGAAGCGCTGGGAGATGTCCTGCTGGTCCTCGGCGAGCACGTTGATCGCGTACACTGCCGCATTTTCGAAGGCCGGCACGCAGGCCAGATGGTCGGACAGGCTCCACACCACGAGCGGCGGCGCCAGCGACACCGAATTGAAGGAGCTGACCGTCAGGCCAAGGGGCCGGCCGTCCGCATCGCGGGCGGTGACCACGGTCACGCCGGTCGGAAACATGCCCAGCGTGTCGCGAAAGGCGCGCACCGCCGGATCGTTCTTGGAAGCACTCATGATGAAATCGGATTGCCCGGCCGCCACACTGGGCCGGATGACTGTTCGGGGAGGCGCGATTATCGCGCTGCAGCACGTAAGCGTCGAGGGGAAGCCTCGATGAGTGCCTTTGCCGACAAACTGATCGCCTGGCAGCGCGAGCATGGCCGCCACGACCTGCCCTGGCAGACCCGCGATGCCTACCGGGTGTGGCTGTCGGAAATCATGCTGCAGCAGACCCAGGTGGACACGGTGATTCCCTACTACACGCGCTTCGTCGCGCGCTTCCCCGATCTGCCCAGCCTCGCCGCCGCCCCCGTCGAAGACGTGCTCGCGCTGTGGAGCGGCCTCGGCTATTACGCCCGCGCCCGCAATCTGCACAAGTGCGCGCAGGCGGTGATGAAGCACCACCAGGGCAGCTTCCCGGCCGACCCGGCACTGCTCGCCGAACTGCCCGGCATAGGCCGCTCCACGGCGGCGGCGATCAGCGCCTTCAGCTACGGCACACGGGCGGCGATCCTCGACGGCAATGTCAAGCGGGTGCTCGCGCGGGTCTTCGGCATCGACGGCTTTCCGGGCACTAGGACGGTCGAGCAGGCCATGTGGGCGCTGGCCGAAGGCTTGCTGCCGGCGCAGCACGTGGACATCTACACCCAGGCCCAGATGGACCTTGGTGCAACCGTATGCACCCGCGGCAGGCCCGCCTGCCCGCGCTGCCCGGTGGCGGCGGACTGCGTCGCGCTACGGACCGGCCGCATCGGCGAGCTGCCGACCCCGCGCCCGAAACGGGAAACGCGTGAGCGCCACGGCCGCTTCGCGGTGATCCTTGCCGGCGCTGCGGTACTGCTGGAGCGCCGCCCCCCCGCCGGGATCTGGGGCGGCCTGCAGAGCCTGCCCGAACTGCCGGAAGACGCGGATGCCGCCGAGTGGGTCGCGCGGACCTTCGGGCTGGAGGTGGAGCGGATCACACCAATGGCCGGGCTGCGCCATGTGTTCACCCATTTCACGCTGCATCTGGCGCCGGAACGCATCGAGGTGCGGCGCGGTGGCGCATGCCGCGCCGGGGAGCCGGACCCGGCCCAGGGCAGCGTTTGGCAGCCGCTGGATCGGCTCGGAGACGCGGCGCTGCCGGCGCCGATCCGGAAAATGCTGGAAAGCCTTTGAACCTAGAAACGGCAGTTGACCGCTTTGAGAATCCTTGAGGGCCGCATGAGCACAGGCTTTCGTTCCTCCGTCACGCCCCACCCGAAAGGTGAGTGCGCTACGCACCCGCTGGCCCATCCGGAC
>Ga0213919_1000513_pt1 | contig 16844 bp, 25 predicted proteins | sample McNCre317MG_FD_161056 | JGI IMG/M metagenome (GOLD analysis project Ga0213919, IMG submission 161056) | Freshwater microbial communities from McNutts Creek, Athens, Georgia, United States - 3-17 MG | ecosystem: Environmental > Aquatic > Freshwater > Creek | place: USA: Georgia | collected... | reverse complement strand
GGGGTACGCAGCGGAAGGGAAGAGGGAGGAAAAAACTCCCAAGAAGGGTGCGGTGCGTCTTTCATACGAGAAGGGTCTTGTAGGGCCTATATTAAAGCCACAGGGCCTATTTTCGTGGGGTATATGAATTGGCTCCAGAACAGATAATTGGAAAAGTGGGAATATGAAGCAGGCCCGGCTAGTTACAAAGCCAGGGCCTGCGCTAGTTGGCAAACTTCAGCATGTTGTTGATGACGCAGCCTTTGATTTGTGAGTCCTCAAAGACTAGATGAGCATCACGGTACTGTTGAATTAGGTTCTTGATGAGGTCGTTCGTCTTAGACCTTAGAAGCGTCGTCTCAGTGTGGTCGTCCTTAGTGAATGCAAAGTTGGCCTTGGAGTCCGGGTCATAGTCGTGTGATACATACCAGAATGCATCATCGTCCATCCATATTCCAAAGATATTGCCAGCCAAGTGGAGGTTAAAGAAGAACTCAGCATCTGGTGGTCTCTTATGGATGAATGATGTAGAATCCTGAAGAAACTTGTTTGAAATTGCGTAGTCGGCCCATCTGGTGCCCTCGGTAAGCTTGCCAAAATCTGTCTCCTTTTTCGCCTCTTCAAAGGCTTCGTTGACTGCATAGTTGACAACAATCAAACCATCCTTGAAAGTCCTGAACTCTCCAGCGTATGGCATCGAAAGTTTGAAATAGTTGAAGTAAGGATTGTATTCTGAAGTGGCGTTGCCAAGAAACCAGACACGAACCCCGGACCTCATTCTAGCGACGGTCTCATATAAGTCGAGTAAGTCTTCGCACTCCGAGTTGAGGTAGTGGTAGACGCCAGTGGTGATGGTGAACTCATCGAACACTATTGTGCGAACCTTAGGGTAGCTAGTAGACTTGAGAATCTTAGACGTAGATAAGGCGATGGCATAGCCGGCTAGTTTTCCGTCAATATAAAAATCTCGTCCCTTGACGCTTAGAGTATGGTCAGGGAACTCGTTTTGTTGTATCAGGGCATCAAAGAACTTCGGGACACATTTTTTGAGCTCTTTGTCGTATCGGCGGACATAGATGAACTGATTGCCATTTTTCAAAAAATCCTTGACGCAAGCCTTGATTGCGCCATAAGTTTTTCCGACTCCACGGCTGCACACCACGAAGCAAAAAAGTGCCCTAGAAAAACTCTGGAGCTTATCGTAGTCATAGAAAATCTTCTTATCGTTCATATTGGTCCTTGTGGTTTTGAGGGCCAGGCTCCAGTTGTTATAGCCCAGGCTAGTAAGTGCCCAATTCCATGCCGTCCGACTCTTCGCCGTACTCTCGACGGTTCATGCGAAGCTATTGGTACAAAAGGGCCCAACCCTCAATTTGATTATAAAACAAAGAACCGCTTGGCGCAAGCGGTTCGAAGATATATGGAGGTAGCCAATGGCTTAGCTACAATTCCACTATAACACACTTTTTGCACATGTGGAAAACTTTGACGATTTTGTATCTTGAAAAATGCAAAAAAGTGCCATACAATAAAAGCATAAAAGGAGATAATACAATGGCCATCAGATATGATGAAAAACTAAACAAACAAATACTACAAACAGTGCGGAACTTCAACGCAAAGGTGACGCGTCTTGAGCAGCAAGGAGTGGCGCTCCCTGTTGAAAAGGTCAGCGTTCGGGAACTCAAAAAGGACTTCACAGACCGCCGCGAGCTTCAAAGCTATCTTCGAGAGCTTCGCAAGTTCTCTCAGCGTGGCGTGGAGCGCGTGGCCTATGTCGACCGCTGGGGAAAAGAGTTCACCGTCTATGAGTTCAAGGTCGGCGGCATCCGCCAGCGTCGTGCAATTCGTGAGGCCGAAAGACTCCTGGATGCGGCGAGAAAAGAGAAGAGAACCGAGGGAGGTGTTCCTGAAGACCAGTCACTCATGGGGACTGATTATGCTGCAACTATTGAGGCCAACCTCGAAAAGCTCAAGGCCACAAGATTCCATCAGAAACGCTTGACTGCTGAAAAGAAAGCTCAAATCGTGCGAGCATCGAAAGCAACCCTTGGCTCAAGAAAGTTCCAAGTTGCAATCAAGGACAATTTTTTCAGGCATCTGTCAATTCTTGGCGAAGCTGCCGGACTCCCATCGTCTTATACTGACGAAATCATCGACGCACTGAAGCAGGTCAGCGGTAAGGACTTTGAGAAACTCCGCCAGGCGGAGGAACTCATCGACGCCATCGAAACATACTATCCTCAATGGAAAAACGCAAAAACCAACCAGCAAAGGCAGCAAGTCGGTGAAACGGTCCGCCCTCTCATCGTCTCGCTACACGACAACCTCAACCAGATTCTCTCGACCTATGGCTATGAAGAAGTAGAACTCACCGAAACCACTGACGGAGAATAAAATGAAAGCCGCTTCGGGTAGGAAGTGGGCCGTTGACTTCGAGACAACTACAAAGGAGAATGACTGCCGCGTCTGGGAATGGGGAGCATGCCCGGTAGACAATCCAAATGAGTTCGTCTGGGGAACGTCAATCGAATCATTCTTCGAGTGGGCCCAATCACAACACAATCCAAAGTGCTGGTTCCACAACCTCCGCTTCGATTCGCAATTCACAACATCATGGATGCTGAGAAACGGATTCAAGTGGGTGCCATACAGAGCGAAGGCCACTAAGACCTTCTCAACGCTTATCACTCCAACCAATGACTACTTTTCGGCCAGAATAGTGTTCGAGAATGCAAACAAGATGCCAAAGACGATGGAGCTCTACGATTCCATGAAGCTCCTCGACATGTCGCTCAAGAAGGTCGCGCAATCATTCCGCCTTCCGTTCAACAAGCAAGAGCTGGACTATACAAAAGAAAGGCCTGTGGGCTATAAGCCAAACGTGCAGGAGCTCTCCTATCTCAACACAGACTGCAAGATTCTGGCAGTCGCTCTTCAAAAGCTGCAGCAGAACGGAGTTGAAGGCATCACAATCGGCCAGGCAGCAGTCAAGGACTTCAAGGAGCGCGTGCCATTCTGCTCGTCGCTCTTCAAGAAGCTGCCGCAGGAAGTCGAGGAGGATGTGCGCCAGGCATACAAAGGAGGCTTCGCCTGCCTCAATCCTGCTTATGAAGACGTAGAGACCGGGCCTGGATTCTTTTTGGACCGGAACAGCATGTACCCAACCATCCTCAAAGAGAAACCGATGCCAATGGGCCGGCCAGTGTTTTTCAAGGGTCAATACAAACCAAGCGCAGTCTACCCTCTCTATGTTCAGAAGGTCAGCATCAGCTTCACTCTAAAGCCTGGCAAAGTCGCGTTCCTGCGCACAAAGAACCATCCAAAGTATGACAGGGCAACCTACATGGAAACCTCAGAAGGCGAGCTCATAAGCTTCACGTTGACATCTCCAGAAATGGAGCTCTTATTTGAGAACTATGACGTCGACGACATTGTCTACCACTCCGGCTGGAAGTTCATGGCTTGCAACCATGTCTTCGACGAGTACGTCGACCACTGGGCGAAGGTCAAAGAAGAGGCCAAAGAAAAGAAGCAGGCCGCAACCTATCAGGTGGCGAAGCTCTACTTGAACTCGCTCGTGGGAAAGTTCGGAGGGAGGACTTCCGGACGCCAGTGCAGGCCAGTCCTAGACGAGAACGGAATCGTGCGCTACAAGGCAGAAGGACGCGAGACTCGCTCCAGCATCTATTCGCCAATCGCTCTCTTCACGACTGCCTTCGCTCGCTGCGAAATGGTGAGGATGATTCAAAAAGTGCGCGACTTCGGCTTCAAAAAATATGGCCGAGACATCTGGGTATATAGCGACACCGATTCGTGTGGCGTGGTGATGCCAGTCGAGGATGTGAAGTTCCTAGACAAAATCATCGACCTGGATGACACCAGAATGGGCGCCTACAAGGTCGAAAAGGTCTTCACCAAGGCTAGGTTCATTCACTCCAAGTGCTACATGCTGGTCGACTACTCGGGAATCCCTCATGCGACAATCGCAGGGATGCCTAGAGAAATCGCCGAGCGTCTAAACTTCGAACAGTTCAAGATTGGATTCACACTGGAGTCTCTAAAAGATGACCCGGACTATGACAAGCTCCGGGCGCTAAGGCAGAAAATAGTTCCAGGCGGCGTCGTCTTGGTGCCTGGTCAATTCGGGATTCTGTAACACCAAAAAACGGCCAGGTGGGCACGGCCGCTTCTTGGATATTCTTTAGGAGACAACGTGGGCGGAAGCAGAATGCCCTTGCGGATGTTGTCACTTCCGGGAGAGTAATGAAAGAACCTCTCCAATTCTTATTATAACACACTCGTCAAGGCCCGGCCAGGATGCGAGGAATAGACCTGACCGGGTGAACGAATAGAAAAGGCGCATCACTGCGCCAACTTGATTATACCATAATAAGTATGTTATAATGTAGTCAATGCAGATTGCAGGGCGCTCACCAGAAGGATGGGCCAAAGGACAGCCAGAAGAGGCTGTCTTTTTTGGGCCTGTGGAAAACTTTTTTGATGCTAACAGGGGTGGACTGTGGAAAACTTTGCAAAAAAAGTAGGCACAAACCTATTGACAATAGTAAGCAAGTGCGCTATAATAGAGGTAAGCTAATAAATGAAAGGAAGCTACAATGAAAGAATCAAATAAAATCAAAGTCCTAGAAGAAAAGGTCACTGAACTTTGGGAAGACTTGAAATCTTGCGAAAGGTGTCTTGACCGTTCTAAGGAATATGGCCTAGAAAAAGAAATCAAAATGCTTGAGGAATGCGTAGACGCCGCTCGCACTCGTTGGGCAACGGCGAATAGAATCCTCGAGTTCCTAAAGGATGAACGCGAAGCGGAGGACTTGTTAAATGACTAAAAGCTACTGGGTAAACGGCTTGAGACTAGAGAATCTCAAGGAAGCAATAAAAGAATCAAACGAATCGGGTATGCCTGTCTACGAAGTGACAGTGACCTTTGGAGGAAAATAATATGAACACAGACTATATCATCGCTCAACAACTAAAACGCATCGCAGATGCACTGGAGGAAGCAAATGAACTCAACAAAGAAATTGCGCGCAACCATTAAAGAACGCAAGCGCATCGCTCGCGAGAGGTGGGAAAACAGGTTCTTGAGCCTAGCTCTTATCCTCTTCGCAATATCATTCCTTACTTTGGATGCAATACCAGGCTTGGTCGGAGCCGGCATCATAATAATACTACTAATAGCTGACGAAAAAGTCAGAAGGAGGTTCTAATGGCTAACACAAAAGCGGGCGGCCAAAAAGCTCGCAAAACCAACATCAAGAAGTACGGCAAAGACTTCTATGCGCTTATCGGCGCAAAGGGCGGCCGTAATGGCCACACAGGTGGCTTCGCTTCAAATCATGACCGCGCCGTAGCGGCAGGTCGCAAGGGGGGACTAACATCAAGCAGAAAAGGAGTCAAAAATGGTCAACGCAAAGAACGCGTCTACTGCCCAGTCTGGGGAGAATGAAATCAAAATCAAGCCGGAGAAGGTCGAGAACCTAGAGGCTGACGAATACTTACTTGAAAAAGCCATCAAGGCCCAGGAGAACGCTATCGAGCGTATGCGCAGAGAACACTTGATGCGCCTGGCGCAAGAGCGAGCCACTCGCCACAACGAGCTGCGCAAAACGCGCAAAAAAGAACGCAAAAACCGAAAGGGAGGAAGAAAATGAAAAGGCAAATACTAGACAGGCTTATGAGAGAGTATGACTACGAGAAAAACTCAGTCAGCGACACTTGCGAGTTCCTACTATATATGCTGGAGCAATACCATGACCTAGAGGAAGGGAGAAAGATTCCAGTCGACTACAAAGAGTCTGTCTACGCTTACAAAATGGAAACACTAGACACTGGTGTGCTAATGAATCTCGGCGGCCGGAGCCTGCCGTTCTAAAGGAGGCAAAATGGAGGTAATAATAGCAATTATCATCGGAATCGTGGCCCTCTTCTTATGGGCCGCGTGCAAGGTGTCGGGGGAGCAATCTCGCATTGAGGAATACTACCGGATGCAGAGGAAGCTCGGCAAAAAGAAGGAGGAGAAGAATGAGAAAACTAAGAGCTGATGAAATAGAGTGTCGCATCGGCATGGCAAAGGCAGACAAGGGAATCTCCCTGCTACTCTATAAGGATGCGCGCTGCGACATGGCAATCCTGGACGAAACGTTCGGACCAATGAACTGGCAGCGCCACCACTCCAGAGACAATGCCAACTGCGTGGTCGCAGTCTGGGACAAAGAAAAAGGAGCCTGGGTGGAGAAGGAAGACACTGGCACCGGCTCAATGACCGAAGCCGAAAAAGGGATGGCCTCGGATTCATTCAAGCGTGCCTGCGTCAACTGGGGAATCGGCCGCGAACTCTACACTGCACCATTCATCTGGATTCCAATTGAGAAAGTCGAGATGGTGCTAGGAATCAACGGCAAGGCATCGACGCGTGACAAGTTCAGCGTCAAATCTATCAACTACAATGAAAAGACTGGCGACATTTCGGAGCTCATTATTGTGAACCAAAAAGGAACTATCGTCTTCTCGTGGAGAGCGTGATGGGAAGGGTATATTCGCACGAATCCCCAATGTATCAGAACAACATTCACCAGAATGGGGCCTATTGGTACTCAAAGGAACTCGTGCGAAATATCATCCCCAATGTGAAAACAAACAGGCCTTGGGTGACAATCAAGCTTGGAGACTTCTGCGTGGACCATGCAATCTACTTCATCCACAACAACATTCATCCGGAACTGTACAATCACATCCGCAAATATAAGGATGTAGTGCTAGTCGTCGGAGTTCCGGAGACAGCAGAAAAAGTCAAGCATCTTGCGGACCATGTCGTCTACTTGCCGCTTAGCGTGGACGTGGACGACGTAATCCGCTGGGAGAGGCCAAAAGACAAGCTCTGCTGCTATGCTGGCAGAAAAGACAAGCCAGGCGTAGAAAAGCTTGACCCAAGCGTGGTGGACATCCTGGCGGACATACCAAGAGACATGATGCTGTCAGAGATGGCTCGCTATCGCTATTGCTTCGCGGTCGGGAGGAGCGCCATTGAGGCCAGATGCCTCGGGTGCATGATTCTTCCCTTCGACGACAGATTCCCAGACCCAAGAGTCTGGCAAATAGTAACTAATCAAGAGGCGGCCACGAAGCTGCAAAGGCTCCTGGACGCAATAGATGGAGGAAAAAATGAAGATAAGAAAACTGTTCAAGGATGAGTATGAAGAGAGAGAATGGTTCGTGTATGCGAAAGCTGTGCTTTTTGTATTAGTGGTCAGCGCAGTTGCATTTTTGCTTGTAGCCGCAGTCGCTCGAATGTTCCCCGAACCATACGAAGGAACATGGTGCTATTACGAATGCCAGGAGGAAGAAAAATGAAAAAAATCATTCACATTCTCGAGCCTCGCTACCGAGACCGCCGCGTGCTAGTTGCGCGCTGGCGCATCCCGGCTGGCGGAGACATCATCCTGGCGATTCAAAAGGGAGCTTATAGAGGCCTCTACAAAGCCTCGAATAAAGTCATCTGCAATTCGCCAATCGAACCATTCACGACTAAGGCCGGAGCGACATTCCAGGTTCGGGCCATATCGGTAGACGACCTAGAAAGGATGGACGATGAAGGAGTTTGACCTCGGCCCAGGCCGCAACAATATCCTGCTCGTCATAGACCGGTGCAAAACTATGGACGAGCTGAAGGCCCTGTGGAAAACTTTATCGCCGGAAGAGCAGAAGATGGCCAAACCGTTCTTTACAGCACAAAAAAAGCGTGTTATAATGTAGGTACATTGGCCATTATTGTGTATACAATGAAAAATAACTGCCTTATAGACCCTGGCAGTTATTTTGTTGAAGCATAAAAAGTATGTTATAATGTAGTCAGAAAGGAACTCGCAGACAAAATGAACCCTTCTGATTCAAACTGGCTGGGAAGTCTCCTAGGCTTCCTGGGTGGCGGTGCTCTTGCAAGCATCATATCTGCGCTTATTCAAAGAAAAAAGGCAAAAAACGACATCGTCACTCAAAACATCGAAACTGCTCGTCAGCTTCGTGATGATGCTATGGAAGAATACAAGCTCATCACTGACAAGCTCAACAAGTGCCGTTCCCTGCTCGAAGAAGCGCAAGGTGACTTGGACATCGCCAAGACGTACATCGAGACGCTCTGCGGCATCCTGGACACCAATTCAATCGCTTATCCACCGAAACCCGAGGAACTCTTCGGGGACTCTGAAAAGTAACAGCATGCAAATGTAAAGGAGGAACATGCTCGAAAATCTTATCAACCAACTAATCACTGTCGCTGTGGGATTGGCAATCCTAGGCGGCAGCTACTTCGTCTGGCTTCTGTCAGGCGTGGCAAATGTGCTATTCAATCCGGAGAGAAAATGGTCCTGGAAACGAATGTTCGAGGACCTAACCAAAGCGCTACTCATGAGCATCGCTCTGCTCGCTTGGGTAGCTGTTTTTGATGCTCTGGACTGGTTCAGCGTACAGATGGGTGCGGACATCACCGAAATCCTCGAAGGCGCGAGCGTCGCTGGCGTCATCGGCGGAATCATCGGTGGCACTGTCTACTACATCGGAAAGGCATATAGAAACTTCTATGAGTTTATCAACAAAAATCATGTCGAGCCTAAAATCGAAGCTGGCTCCCAAAACTATCAAACCGTTGCCGAAAAAGTATTCCAACTTTTTGAAACACGGCCGGAAGTGGTAGAGGAACAGAAGAAAGTCGAGGAATCCGGAGCCCAAGGCAAATACTACAAACTAGACATCAGCTCCTACGACGCCTTCAGAAAAGAAGTCATCGGCAAAGGATTCGACGTCGACGGCAAGTACGGATTCCAATGCTGGGACGGCGCCTGCCTTCTCTGGGAGAACCTAGACCGCTGGCTATATACAGGGGACGGCTCCGCCAGAGGATGCTGGACGCTTGAACGCGACCGCAACGCTGGCCAGGACTTCGACCTCATCTACAAGAAAGAAGACATCAAGCGCGGTGATGTCGTCGTCTTCTCGTGTGGCGAATATGGCCACATCGGCTATGCAGACGAAGACTTCTCCGGAAATACCTACATCCGCCTGCTTGGACAGAACCAGTCCGCAGACATGCGCTTCTGTGTCATAAATATGGGCCTAGGAACGTTCCTGGGTGCCTTCCGCTATCACGGATGGATTCAGAAGCCAGAACCGGCTCCTGAGCCGTCTGGTGACGTTGTAGAGTATACCTACAAAGCCGGAGACACGTTCGGGCAAGTAATCAACGACTTAGGACTTAGAACCTGGCACGGACTTTGGGGGCCAGACGGAGACGTGGCCTACTACACCGCACAGCTCGGAATCACCGGCAACATCCCAATCGGAACTCATCTAGTATTCCACAGGAGGACTGACTAATGGCCCACTATTCTGGCTATGTAACACTGCCAACCATCTCGTACGAGGCCTTCAGGGATGCCGTAAATGGGAACTCATATGATGCCGATGGTATAGCAGGCTGCCAATGTGTAGACCTCGCAAAAGAGCTGAACTACAACCTCGGCTACTCTTCGCCATATTGGGACACCGGTGGAACCGGTAGCGCCTACGGTGGTTGGTCTATTGAATCGGCAAGGTCGTTCAACGCTGGCGTCCAATATACTCTCGTCTACGACAAGACACAAATCAAAAAGGGAGACATGATTGTCATCAACCACTTCATGGGCAACCCATATGGTCACGTTGGATTCGCAGACGAAGACTACAATGGGACAAATAACATCAGGATGTGCAGTCAAAACAACGGCGGCACACCAGCACCGGGTGGTGGAACTACGGTGAACATTGCAAACTATGCTCTGACCAACTTCCTCGGTGCATTCAGACTTACTGCATGGAATGAAACTGTCAAAAAGAGGAAGTTCCCCTGGGTGCTATATGCTCGCAAATTGCGAGAAAAACGTTCCCAACCATAAGAAATATGATACAATAAAATCAGAGGAGAAATAGCAAAATGAACGAAGATGAATTGACAAAAGTCTTTGACTCGATTCAAGAAAAAATCGGCAAAGAAAACTCTGCTGCCATCGCTGATGACCTTGGCACTCTTATCACCAAAAACTCGGAAACAATCCAGGCTCTCAAAAGCAAGGACACCGAGATTGCAACCCTCAAGAGCACCAATGCAAAGCTAGTAGCAGCAAATGGAAACTTACTTCAGCAAATCCCAATGAGCGATGAAGACCCAGCCGGCAGTCGCCCAGAACCTGAAAAAGAGCCGGCACCATTCTCAATGAAAGCTTGCTTCGATTCTCGAGGCAACTTTATCAACTAATAACAACTAATAAAAAGGAAAGGAGTACACTATGCCATCAACTGGACTAGTAAACTCACTCAACCGCATCCGCGAGTTGTCGTCCGACATCTACCATCAGTACATCCCGATGCTAGATGAAAACACTGACATCAGCGCCTTCGGTCAACCAATCCTCAACTACCAAGTTGTTGCAAACGAGTTCATGAGCCAACTCATCAACCGCATCGCAGCCACTCAGTTCGAGGTCAAATACTTCAACAACCCTCTCCGCGTGCTCGAGGGTGACCGCGTGCCATTCGGCCATGCCGTTCAAGACATCGCAGTCAACAAAATCGCCGGTCGCAAGTTCGATGTCGAAGACTTCGCTGGCTTGCTCGCCAAATATGAAGCCGACGTCAAGGTCCAATATCTTGAAGTCAACTCTGACATTCAATACCCAGTGACCATCACTCGCGCCAAACTTCAAAAGGCCTTCTTGAGCTGGGACAACCTCAACTCATTCATCGACGAAATCACCAACGAAATGTACAACTCGGCCTTCATCGACGAGTACAACCAAGTTCGTGCTCTCGTCACCGAAGCCTACTTGAACAACCGCGTACAAATCGAGACTGTCTCTGCTGTCTCTGATGAAGCAACTGCCAAAGCCTTCACCGAAAAAGCTCGCGAGCTCTTCTTGAACTTCCAAGCACCAAGCTCAAGCTACAACGCTTGGGCCAAAGTTGGTGGCGCTGGCCGTCCAATTATCACCTGGACCAACCCAGAAGACATCGTCATCATCATCAAGAACTCTGTTCGTGCCAAACTCGATGTACAATCCTTGGCTGCTGCCTTCAACGTAGAATATGCAACGCTTCTCGGCAACATCATCTCTGTGCCTGACTTCGACATCTACAATGACGATGGCACCAAGCACTCCGATGGCTCTGCTATCGTGGGCATCCTCTGCGACAAGGCCTTCTTCAAGATTCGTGAACAAGACCGCGACTTCAGCGATTTCTGGAACCCGAACAACAGAACCTGGCAATTGTACCTCAACATCGTCAAGATGTATGCAACGAGCCTCTTTGCTAACGCGGTGGTCTTCGCTACTAGCACCCCAACCGTAGCTGCAACCGCTGTCACCCCAGCCAAAACTGAAGTGACCGTAGTTGAAGGCGCTGACGTAGTCGTCCCAGTGACCTTGACTCCATTCCAAGCCACGACCACTGTGACCGCCTCTTCGTCTGCGGCAGGCAAAGCCTCTGTATCCGTGACCGGCCACAATGTGACCATCCACGGTGAAGATGCTGGCTCTGCAACCATCACCGTCTCTGCTGGTGCTGGCGTCACCGCCTCCATCGCAGTCACTGTGACTGACGCATCCGCCTAATAACAAGGCAAAACTAGGGGAGGTCGCAAGGCCTCCCCACCTAAAAGGAAGGAAAGAAAATGACAATCTCACCATCAACTGACCTATACCTGCTCAAGCTCCCTATTGAATTGAATGATGAAAATCAACTCACTTTTGCAAGTGCGTCCGCGCAGGCAACCTACTTCCTGTCTCTACCAAAAATTGGTGACCCAAACTTCAGCTATCAGAGAAGAGATAGCGTCATTCGCTACCCAGCGCATATTGATTCCATCATTCAGTACAATTATGTGATGTACAAAAACGAGAACTACTCAAACAAGTGGTTCTATGCTCGTATTATGAACATGGAGTACGTCAATGATGGCATGACGCTCATCAGCATCGACGAAGATGCCTTCCAGACTTGGCAGTTCGACTTGGGATACTCGCAGTGCTTTGTAGAACGCGAACACGTCAATGATGATACCGTCGGCGCACACACTGTGCCAGAGAATCTTGAATGTGGCCCTCCGAGCTGCATTGGTGTAGCGCACTACTACCCAGACAATAGCTTCAAGCTCGCGGACCAAACCACTGCAACGTTCTTGACTATATCAAACATGATAATCTTCCAGGTCTCAGCCTGGGTACCGGACCTCACGCCTTCGCACTGGTATCCACAGTATGCCAACTCATTCTCTGGTCTTGGCTTCTTTGGGGTCAAAGATGTAACGGACGCAGTGAAAGTATGCCTAGCCTACCAGGCCTATCATGGCGATGACGAAATCGTCTCCATCTTTATGGCGCCACCAATCATGTTCAAAGGCGGTTACAAAGAAACAAAGACAATCACTATCGGCGGACAATCAACTACTGTCGAAATCTGGAGCCCGGCTGAGGTGTCAACAATGATTGACATGAATACAACTCTATATTCAGAGACTCTGCCAGCAACCCTCGCAGGTTCATATACACCAAAAAACAACAAACTCTTCTGCTGGCCATATAACTACATGGTGATGACCAATATGGTCGGAGACATGCAGGAATATCACTGGGAAGACTTCACCAACAACAACCCAAGATTCAACCTATATGGTGTGCTATCGCAGGGATGTTCAATCAAATGTATTCCAAAAGCATTCAAATACAATGACGCTGCAAACACTTACTGCACAGAATACGCTGTCAACGCTCGCAAATACCCAATCTGTGCCTGGTCATCTGACGCATACACCAACTGGCTGACTCAAAACTCTGTCAACGCAGCAGTTGGCGTCGGTACATCACTTGTCGGAGGCTTAGCATCTGGCGGACTTGCCGGCGGTGTTCTTAGCGGTGCTATTGCCGTAGCTAATACAATAGGCCAAGCAGTACAAGCCACAAAGCTTCCAGACCGTGCAAAAGGCGATGTGGCCACTGGCGATTTTGCGCAGGCCACCTACGAACTATTCCAGCTCTACAAGTACACAATCAGGCCGGAATATGCCAAAATCATTGACGACTACTTCAGTTGCTATGGGTACAAAGTCAACGAAGTGAAGCTCCCAAACATCACTGGGCGCACTAACTGGAACTATGTGAAAACCATTGGCTCTGCTATTCATGCAGACATCCCTCAAGATTCCTGCGACCGTATCAACCGCATGTTTGACAATGGCATCACCTTCTGGCATAACCCATCAACATTCCGAGACTATACGCAATCAAATACAATCGTCACCCCATAACATTCGAGCGAATAATAAAAGAAAGGAGAAAAACCAATGAGGAGACCAGTCACATCCAGAGCACTATTCAAAGATGCTGCCCTGGTGAACGACGCCACCTACTTCGACTACTTGGAACGACTCAAAAAAGTCGCCCTCAGTATGTTTGAGTGGGTCAATTTGCCTGATGGCATGGACCCAAGATGGCTCGAGCGCTGTCTCTACTACAAAGGATGCGCCGCAATGCTCTACGATGAGAAAATGGGCGGATTCATCAACACATCAGCAACGGCTGCCGGCCAGATTAACATCTACGGCATCCCAACCAGCATCAACTGCTATTCATACGGCTACCAATCAACCAGAAAGGCCTACACTCATGGCAGTATGCTGAATCAAAAGCCGGAACAAGGCTGTGTGCTAGTGATGAACAACTGGGAACGTCTCCCAACCGCCAGCTCCATCGAACTCTTTGCAATGCGCCTCTATGAAGCAGAACGCGCAACAGACGTGAATATCAAGAACTCAAAGTTCCCTCTAGTCATCCTTACGGACGACAAGCAACGCTTGACGATGGTCAACATGTACCATCAAATCAGCGGCAATGAGCCGGCCATCTTTGGTGATAAGAACTCAGGCATCCAGGATTCAATCCAGGTCCTCAAGACTGATTCACCATACCTGGCAGACAAGCTCATGAGCTATAAAAAAGAAATCTGGAATGAGGCGCTCCTGTTCCTAGGCATAAACACAATAGACTTCGAGAAGAAAGAGCGCCTTGTAGCTGCTGAATCCAGCTCCAACAACGAGGTCACGAACTTGAACCTTCAAAGCTACCTTGCACCGCGCAAAGAGGCGTGCAAGTTATTCAACGAAAAGTTTGGCCTAACCGGCACGGACCAGGAAATAGACGTGCGAGTACGCTCTGACTTATTCAACGTCATCAAGGAACAGGAATCCGTAGTCACTGACTATGCGACGACTGACTTGGGAGAGGGGGTCGACTATGACGCCTAGTGTATATACTTTGCAACTCAGACAACTTGTCACTGGTGGCTACTACACCAGAGAAGAAGTCGAAGGCTGGTTCAAAGACTATGAACTCACCGACTTTCTCACTGACGAAGAAATCGCAGTCATCAACCAACGCGGCACCTGGACCAAAGACAAGCTCGCCAAAAAGATTGTGGACCACTATTGGATGCGCGAAATCGGCTCGGAAACCCCGGCCCTATTCGAGCACAATGCCAAGGTCTTTATGCAAGAGCTAATGGAAGAGAAACTTCCGCTCATCTACTCGGCCGCTATCAAGTACGACCCATTGGTAAACGTTGACTACACCGAGACCTTCGATGCAGAACGCGCCAACCAAGGCCAAGCCTCAAGCACCGGAACTTCGACCGGCAACACTTCTGGCCTCACGGTCAATAGTGATACCCCACAAACAAATATCAACAAGGCTGCAATCCTAGCTGGCAGCTATGCTTCCTCAACTGGAGCATCCGAAGCTACGGATTCTTCAACCACCACTGGCAACTCAAGCAGCAACGAAAATGGCACCGAGTCCTACACTAAGAAAATCAAGGGCAACTCGGGCGTCTCGGCCACAGCGCAACGCATGGTGGTTCAATACCGTGAAAATATCATCGCCATCGACAGAGACATTGTAGAAGAATGCAACGTCCTGTTCATGGGCCTATATAACAATAAGTTCTAAGAAAGGAGAACAGATGAACAACAAACATTTCATTCAGTCCTGCCTAGCTGCTTGTGAAGCCTGGGGCATTATCCCGACATCATTTGCACAAAGCATGGCCTGGGAAGAGCAAGTCTTGTGGCTCTCAAAGTTCTTGCAGACGCAAGTCATCCCAGTTGTCAACGGACACACTGAAGCAATCAAAGCCATCGAACACTGGCTAGACAATCTCGACCTCCAAGAAGAAGTCGACACCAAGCTTGAAGAAATGGCTGAATCCGGCGAACTCACAGACATCATCGCTCAATACCTCGACTTGGCTGGTGTCTTAGCCTACAAAACAATCGCAGACATGGAAGCAGCAGAAAACCTTGCAGATGGCTCGATTGCTCGTGTATTAGGCAATACAAACGCAGAAGATGGTGACGGTGCCTACTATTTGGTGCGCCAGCTTCTGAACACAGACGTAATTGACGGAGTCCAACTCGTAGCACTCACCAACGCTCCAACCCTTGTTGCCGAAAGGATTGCAGATGGCAACTTGAACTCTGCTGTTGCAACTCTAAACACTAGAATTGATGCAGAAGTTGCAGAAATCAAAAACCGCATAAATGGTTTAATTGGTGTTACTAAACTTGAAAACACCACCAACACTCACTCTGTCGTATATTCGCCAGATGGTGTCAATTTCTACCTATGTGGTGACTATCTACCAGAAGCTGTTGGCGAAGACTCAAACTCACTTACCGAAATCAACGGAGTGTTCTATCTCACCTCTAACAACAGATACTGGTTCTCAACTGACTTGAAAAACTGGAGTGCGCTGTACAACATCAAAACAGGTTATTCCGGAAGAATCTGGGCAACCACCTTCTACTATGACGAAGATTCTGAGAAAGTGTATGCCTACTCAGCATATCAAATTGGCGATGACACCAACTCATTCACCAACGATGTTGGACAGACTTGCTATTACTTCAAGATTGGTGTACAAATCGGTGAAATCAACGCAGACCATTCAATTACATTCAACCAAACTGTAACTGACTTGGTCTCTGCGGCTGACGATTCATTCATCGACCCATTTGTCATCAAAGACAGCGTTCATGGCCTCGTGATGGCTTATAAATCAGAAAAAACCACTAAAATCACCGTGCGCACTATGAGCGACTTGGTCACACCAACAAACACTCATACCCTTACGACTGACCTATACGGTATTGAAGCACCACAACTTGTAACTGATGGCAAGGGTCACATCGACTGCTATGTTGACGCAAACCTATTAGGCTCAACATTGCTTCAAGGATTCACCAGTCTAAATGTCGATGGTTACTTCACCGTGGCTACTAAAGATGGTTGGTACACGGCAGGCCAAACAGGTCTTGTACCAATCAAAGAAGGCTACTCTCGTGGATTCCGTCACATGGGCATCACAAATGCGTCCAAACACGGCCTTGAGTGTGTTGAAAAGCTCGGAGTACAGAACCTGCCAACATTCAATACTCACGGCGCAAATTACGGTATCAACGCAGGTGCAGCATACTACGATTGCCCAAACAATGCAGTAATTTCAAACACCCCTGGTGTAATCAATATGTTAAATAATGGCAGTACCTATACCATCAGATGCTTCTACAAAGATGAACCGCTGAAATGCATCATCCGCGGAACTGTAACTTGGAGTTCTGACTCATGGATTGCATCCTGGCTAAAGAACCAAAGTTGCACCAACACATGGCAAGAACAATACGTTGAAATCATGCCACATGCAACGAACTTGACTGCCGGTGTACGTCCTCCAGTCAACAAATAGGCGCTTTGCCAACTAGCGCA
>Ga0213919_1000511_pt1 | contig 16872 bp, 16 predicted proteins | sample McNCre317MG_FD_161056 | JGI IMG/M metagenome (GOLD analysis project Ga0213919, IMG submission 161056) | Freshwater microbial communities from McNutts Creek, Athens, Georgia, United States - 3-17 MG | ecosystem: Environmental > Aquatic > Freshwater > Creek | place: USA: Georgia | collected... | reverse complement strand
AACGGTCCCATCTTCAGCGCGTCCCGGATGGCTTTCGACTTGTTCTGCCCGGTGCTCTCGGCGATTCCGAAAAACGCATAGATGAGCTTTGGCTTGCAATGGGGAGTCTGCGCGGGGTCGTCGAGGTAATTGACCCGGCCGACGGCATGCACGGCCGCCGCCGCCCAGACGCTTTCCTTGCCGCTCGACAACGGTCAAGGACGTTTGCGGGCGAGCGCGCCGACAACGCGGTGGATCATCCGGCGATATTCTTCGTTGAGATGCTGCGCGCAGAACGCGTCGGTGAGGGTGGTGATGGCGGTGAATTTGTCGGCCATCAGCTTGGGGACTCGTTCGGATGGGGTCATGGACGCGATAGGAAGGGAGGCTGCGTATTGTCACAGATCGGTCGGCCGACACCAACGGGGGGCGGAACGGCGAGTTCGCTGGGCGGACGACGATCAGGCGCCACGGGCAAGGATTTTCTGCGCCTGTCGATCCGGGGCCGAGCTTTCGGCTAAGGTAGGCAGTGCGGCGACAAGGGCCGCGAGTTCAATGCCCAACCGAAGGAGAGATCATGCCGACCGGAACCGTTCGTCTGCATCGCGTGCTGCGCGCGAAACCCGAGAAGATCTACCGTGCCTTCCTCGATGCCGAGGCGCTGGCACGGTGGCTGCCGCCCAACGGTTTCACCTGCCAGGTTGCCCACCTGGACGCCAGGATCGGCGGCAGCTTCAGGATGACGTTCAGAAATTTCGGCACCGGCAACGGCCATTCCTTTGGCGGCCGTTACCTGGAGCTCGTGCCGGACGAGCGTATCCGGTACACCGACAAGTTCGACGCAGCCGAATTGCCCGGCGAGATGGTGACGACGGTCACCCTGCGCGCGGTGGCCTGCGGGGCGGAACTGAACGTCGTGCAGGAGGGGATTCCGGAGGCGATTCCGCCGGAGTTCTGCTACCTCGGCTGGCAGGAGTCGCTCGACCATCTGGCGCGGCTCGTCGAGCCTGAAATTCCGGATTGAACCCCGCCAGATCCGCCCGTCGCTGTCGCACTTGACCTTCAGCTGGCCAGTTCGGTCCGATTGCGGCCATTGGCCTTGGCCCGGTACATCGCGTCGTCCGCGGCCTTGAGCAGCGCGCCGCCGCTGCCGCCATGCCCGGGGAAGATCGCGGCGCCGATCGACACGGTAATGCCGGGGAGCGGTTTGCCATGCAGCATCACCGACAGGTGGCCGACCGATTCACGAAACTTGTCCAGCCGCGCGAAAGCATGCTCGGCGCCGAGTTCCGGGAGGATCAGCAGGAATTCCTCGCCGCCGTAGCGGCAGGCGAGGTCGCTGCCCTGGCGGAAGCCCGACAGCAGGAGTGCGAATTCCTTCAGCACGGTGTCCCCGGCCTCGTGGCCGTAGGCATCGTTGAAGTGCTTGAAATGGTCGACATCGAGCATGGCGACCGTCAGCGGCTTTTGGCTGCGTGTCATGCGGCTGATCTCGCGCGCCAGTGCCTCTTCCATGAAGCGCCGGTTGTAGAGGCCGGTCAATGGGTCGCGGATCGACAGCGAGTGCAGCGATTCGCGCAGGCGCAGGTTGGCGAGGGCCAGGCTGACGTTGTCGGCCGCCGCGCTGGCGAGTTGGCGGTAGTGCTGGTAGCGGGCGCTGTCGGTACGGCCGGCATCGATCGACAGATGGATGATCCCGAGGGCCGTTCCCTGGGCTTGCAGCGGGATGCACATGTAGGGCTTGGAGTCCGCGTCGATAAAGCGGCACGGCGGGTTGATCGACTCTTCGAAGCCGATCTCGTGGATGTGACCCCGCCGCAGCGCCCAGCAGTCTGCCGGCGGCACCGTCAGTTCTTCGGTGCAATGCCCGCCCCAGCACACTGCCTCTTCTAGCAGGTTGCCCGAGGGGCGAAGGAGGAACAGCCGGCCGCTGGCGGTGGGGAAGAGCTGTTCCATCGTCGCGCCGATGATCGGATAGGACTCTTCCACCGTGCGGCAGCTCTGCAGCAGGCTGTTCATCTGGCCGAGCAGCACGACCTCGCGGTTGGTGGTTTCGAGTTCCTCCTGCGAGTGCTTCAGCGCGGTGATGTCGCGTGCCGCGGCAAACACGCCGGCGACCTGGCCGGCTTCGTCGTGGTAGATGCTGGCGTTGTAGAGCACGTCCGTCACCGTGCCGGAGATGTGGCACAGCGCCAGCGGATAGCCGGTCACGTGGCCCTGGGAAAAGACCAGCTGGTAGCCGCTGCGCGCCTTCGCCGGTTCGGTGAAGTAATCGCTGAAATCACTGCCGATCAAGGTTTCGCGGGGCCGGCCGGTAGCCTGCTCGGTGGCGCGATTGACGTCCATGATCTTGCCGTCGGTGCTGATCGTCACCAGCGGATCGATGCTCGCTTCCAGCAGGCTGCGGGCGTAGTGGGAGGCCGCGGTGAGCTGGCGCTGCACCGCCTTGACGCCAGTGACGTCGTGCGCCTCGACGAACAGGACGGCCACCTTGTCGGCGTTCCGGTGACAGGACGCTATGTGCAGTTCGAGTTCGACGACCACGCCGTCGCCGCGGACCATGCGCAGGCTCTCGCAGTCGACCGAGCCTTCCGTTTGCGCCCGTTCCAGCAGGCGCCTTGCGGACCAGTGGTCGAGGAAATGGGTGGTGAAGTCGCTGCCGACCCAGTGCTCCCGCGGCAGGCCGGAATAGCTCAGCAGCGCATCGCTGACGTCCGTGATCCGCCCGGCGCTGTCCACCGCCCATATCGGTATCTGGGTGGTCTGCATGAAGTGGGCCCACAGCTTTGCGGTCGCGTCGTTGATGGTCATCGAGAACTCGTCGGGCAGGTAGGGGGCCACAGGCAGGGACGGCGTCAAGGCTAACACGGGGGCTTTCCGGGTGGCACGGCATGCCGGCTGGTGGTGGTTCAGTCCTGCTTCGGCCGGCCCCGCTTCTTCGGCGCTTCGCCGTCGCCCTTCGCGTCGGGCAGCGGGGCGAGCAGCGCGCGGATGTCGTCCTCGCCGAACTTCACGGTGCCCTCGTGATCTTCGGCGAGGATGCCGGCGGCCAGTTCGGCCTTCTTCTCCTGCAGCGCGAGGATCTTCTCCTCGATGGAGCCGGCGACGACCAGCTTATAGACGAACACCGCCTTCTTCTGGCCGAGGCGGTGGGCGCGATCGGTGGCCTGGTTCTCGACGGCCGGGTTCCACCACGGGTCGAAGTGGATCACCGTATCGGCGGCGGTGAGGTTGAGGCCGACGCCGCCGGCCTTCAGGCTGATCAGGAAGACCGGCACCGGGCCGTCCTGGAACTGGCGTACCGGCGTTTCGCGGTCGACGGTGTCGCCGGTCAGGGTCACGTAGGGAATCTTCCGCGCATCCAGTTCAGCGGCGATCAGGCCGAGCATGGTCGTGAATTGGGAGAACAGCAGCAGCTTGCGGCCTTCCTCGACCAGTTCGGGCAGCATGGCCATCAGCAGGTCGAGCTTGGCGCGCTCCTTCACCTTGTCCGCGGCCTCGGTCTTCAGCAGACGCGGGTCGCAGCACACCTGGCGCAGCTTGAGCAGCGCATCGAGGATGACGATCTGGCTGCGCGCAAAGCCGCGGGCGGCGATCTCGTCGCGGATGCGCGCATCCATCGTCGTCCGCACCGTTTCGTAGAGGTCGCGCTGGCGGCCTTCGAGCTCGACGCTGCGCACGACGATGGTCTTGGGTGGCAGCTCCTTGGCAACTTCCTCCTTGCGCCGGCGCAGGATGAAGGGGGCGATGCGGCGGGCCAGGATGTCGCGGCGCACTGCGTCGCCGCGCTTCTCGATCGGGCTGCGCCAGCGCGCGGCAAAGTCCTTGGCGTCGCCGAGGAAGCCCGGCAGCAGGAAATCGAACTGGCTCCACAGTTCGCCGAGGTGGTTCTCCAGCGGCGTGCCGGTGAGGCACAGGCGATGCTCGGCCGACAGCGTGCGTACCACCTGGGCGGCCTGGCTGGCAGCGTTCTTGACGGTCTGCGCCTCGTCGAGGATCAGCGAGTGGTAGGCATGGGCGGCAAGCTGTTCGCGGTCGCGCCACAGCAGCGGGTAGGTGGTCAGGCACAGGTCGTGCTCGGGAATCCTCGCGAAAGCATCGGCGCGGGAGCTGCCGCGCAGACTGAGGACTTTCAGCGCCGGCGCAAAGCGTTCGGCCTCCCGCTGCCAGTTGAAGACCAGCGAGGTCGGCAGCACCACCAGCACCGGCTTGGTGAGGCGGCCGGCGTGCTTCTCGGTGAGCAGGTGGGCCAGGGTCTGGGCGGTCTTGCCGAGGCCCATGTCGTCGGCGAGGATGCCGCCGAGGCCGTGTTCGCGCAGATGCTGCAGCCAGGCCAGGCCTTCGAGCTGATAGGGGCGCAGCACAAGCGCGAAGCCCTCCGGTGTCTTCACCTGTTTCACCTTCTCGGCGCCGCGGATGCGCTCCAGCCAGCCCTCCAGTCGTGCGCGGCCGTCGCCCTGCCAGTCTTCGCCGAGGGCTTCGGCCAGGGTCTGGGCGAGGCGGGGGGCGTCGAAGCGGGAGACACTGAGCGTCGCGGCGGGCGAATCGAAAAGGTCCACCAGGGTGCGCGCGATCGGTTTGATGCGGCTGGCGGGCAGCGCGATGCGGTCACCGTCCTGCATCTGCACGACGACCCGCGCGTCGTCGCGGATCGCCTCCAGCTGCTTGCGGTCCAGCCAGCGCGGATCCTGCCGGAACACCGCGTGAAGCATCGGTGCAAGGTCGACCCGGCGTCCTTCCACCTCGATGCCCAGCGTCAGCTCGAACCAGCCCGCGGCGCCTTCGTCCCCGTCCGCATCGAGGATGTCCACGTGCCAGTCGGTGGGCACCAGCACCCGGTGGCGGAAATCCTTCGGGCACTCGATACGCCAGCCGGCGTCGCGCAGGCCGGGGGCGGTGAGCGCGAAGAAGTGGGTCCAGTGGGCTTCGCTCTCGAGGCCGTAGCTGTGCTCCGGACGCGGACCGCTGGCGACCAGCCAGCCCGCTTTGACGGGCAGGAAGCCGGCCTGCAGGAAGGCCCGCCAGGCGAGCGCTTCCCGCGCCGTGTCGCGCTTCACGCGCACCGCGCGGCCGTCGGCGAGGGTGGCCAGGTCGTGGGCCGTGCCGGGCTCGAAGCGCGCCTCGCCGTAGCCGAAGACGGGCACCGCGACGTCGTAATCGCGGCCGGCGTAGTCCACCGGGTAGCCGCGATGCTTGCGCCAGCTCCAGCAGTGCAGCGTGTGCAACTGCAGCAGCGGCTCGCAGGGGGCTTCGAGCACCGGCAGCTCGGCCGCGCCGGGGGGCAGCGGCTGCGGCAGTTCCGGCGCCACCTGGGCCAGCGCGTTGGCGACCACGGGCAGTTCGATCGGCGCCAGCGGGGGCAGCGCGAGGATTTCGGTGATCGCCGCGCCGCCGGCGATGGCGACCGGCCCCGCTTCGCCCCGCGTCGCGTCCAGGTACATCGGCGGTTCGGTGCGGATCACCAGTTCGGCCACCGGCTCGACCGCCAGCCGGGCCTTCAGGCCGCCGTCGCCGGGTATCCACTCGAGCCGGCCGGGGCGTAGGGGGCCGGCCGCTAGCCGCGAAATGCGACCGCTGTCGTCGAGGGCCAGACAGGTCCGCCCGGTGGCCAGCGCCGCCTCGAGCAGTGCGCGGCCCGCGGCGCCACGCAGCACCGGGCGGCCGTAACCGCCTTCGCGGCGGCTCGCCTCGCGCAGCAGGCGGAAGACCTGCATGTCCTCGTCACGGACGAAGGAGGGCGGCTTGAGCAGGGCCTGTTCGTAGTTGTACCACTCGCCGATGGCGCCGGCCGGCTCGCCGGCCGGGCTGACGCGGGCCTTGAGCAGGCTGAACTCGGCGTCTTCGCCGCTCATCCAGGCGCTGCACAGGTAGAAGATGGCTTCCTTGGCCTGCGCCGCCTTTTTTGGGGTGCCGGCCTTGGCAATGCGCTCGCCCAGCGTCCTGGCCCAGGCCAGTACCTCGTCCCGCGGCTTGTCCACCAGCACGCCGGGGCGGCGCGCGGCGAGGATCAGCGCTGCCGCGTGCTTGCAGCGGTTGCCCACCGGGCAGGTGCAGCGGGTGGCCAGTTCGATGCTGCCCTCGCCGAAGAACTCGCGGCGTTCGATGCGCACCGACACCCGGTAGGGCGCCGGATCGCTGCCCTGGACCAGGCCCTGGAGCTGATTGCCGGCCGCCTCGACGTTGCGCACCCGCCCGACGTAGCCGCGCGCGCGCGTGAGCGCATTGGCCGAAAACAGCTCGGCGAGCAGCGTGTCATCGATCTGGGCGAGAAGGCGGGCAAGTTCCACGGCGGGCAGGCGGATGAAAAACCGTGAATTGTAGGGTGGACGGGACGGCGGTGGACGACCGGAAGCGGAAAGTTCCCGGCCTCCGGCGGCCGCTCAGCCCCGCCCGGTGTCCAGCGAGTAACCCGCGGCGTCGAGGAGGGCCGGGAGGGCTTCGGCGGCGCGCAGGCGGAAGCGGAAGCGGACCGAACTGCTGAGCGGTGTGCGGCCGGGATTGATCTCGATGGTCGGGATGCGCCGTTCGATCGCCCACAGCACCGGACCGGCGATGTAGGCAAAGGCGCTGCCGGTGCCGATGGAGACGATCAACTCCGGCCCGGCGGCGAGGACTTGTTCGAGACGGTGCACGGCCTGGTCGGGCAGGGCCTCGCCAAACAGCACGACGTCCGGGCGGATGATTCCGCCGCAGTGGGGGCAGGCGGGCGGAATCTCGAGGCCGGCGTAGCTGTCCACCTGGCGCACGCGCCCGCAATCCACACAGCGCAGGCGACGCAGCGTGCCGTGCATCTCGATCACGTCGCGGGAGCCGGCCTGCAGGTGAAAGCCGTCCACGTTCTGGGTCAGCACCGTCACCGGGCCGGGGTGCAAGGCTTCGAGGCGGGCGATCGCATAGTGGCCGGCGTTGGGACGGGCGCCGCGGCAGCCGGCTTCGATCTCCGCGAGGTAGCGCCAGGTGATGTCTGGCCGTTGCGCGAACATCGCGCCGGACAGCGCCTCCTCGATAGGGATGCCGATATCGGTCAGTCCGCCGGCGTACAATCCGCCTACGCCCCGGTAGGTCGGCAGCCCGGAATCGGCGGACAGCCCGGCGCCGGTGATCAACAGGATGCGCCGGGCGGTGGCCATCGCGCGGCCCGCGGCCTCGATCTCAGCGGCATAATCGGCCAGGGTTTCGGATGTCATGCGGTGTCGTCAGCGGAGAGTGGGGGGATGACGGCTGCCGTGCGGGGGATCTCCGGCCTAGCCGATGCTTCACCCTTCAGGTTCCACCGCCAATTCTGACCGAGCGCAGGCGCGAGGAACAGACGCACTACGAAGACAAGGCGAGGAAAAAAGGTCGCGACCATGTGCCAGCTACTCGGAATGAACTGCAATACCCCGACGGACATCTGTTTCTCCTTCGCCGGCTTCCAGGCCCGCGGTGGCCTCACCGATGTGCACGGCGACGGTTGGGGCATCGCCTTTTTCGAAGGGCGCGGTGTGCGCCTCTTCCTCGACCCGGTGGCCAGCAGCGGATCGCGGGTTGCCGAACTGGTGCGCAACTACCCTATCCATTCCCTCAATGTGATCGCCCACATCCGCAAGGCGACCCAGGGTGTCGTGACTCTCGAGAACACCCATCCCTTCCAGCGCGAGTTGTGGGGGCATTACTGGGTCTTCGCCCACAACGGCAACCTTCAGGGCTTCCAGCCGGCGCTGCAGGGCGACTTCCGCCCGGTGGGCCAGACCGACTCGGAGTTTGCGTTCTGCTACCTGATGGAAAGCCTGCGCCGCCGCTTCCCGGATGGCGAGCCGTCCCGCGCGGCGCTGTTTGCGGTGGTCCGCGAGGTGGCCACGGAAATCGGTGCCCACGGCGAGTTCAACTTCCTGCTTTCCAATGGTGCCTGCCTGTTCGCCCACTGCTCGACGCGGCTCACCTACATCGTGCGACAGGCGCCTTTCGCCAGTGCCCACCTGAAAGACCAGGACATCACCGTGGATTTCAGCGAGGTGACGACGCCGGGCGACCGGGTCGCCGTCGTCGCGACAACGCCGCTGACCGACAACGAGGCGTGGACGCCGATCGCGCCCGGCACGCTGATGCTGTTCGTCGACGGTGCCCCGGAGAACGCAGGCCCGGCCGATACCTGTGCCGCGCCGCCCAATCATCGTTGATAATGGGCGATCCATCCGGGCTAGAATCCCTGCCCGGGACCCAACAATTCCGTTCAAACCTCCATGTCGACCAGCGCACCCAAAGATTGCCCCCTGTGCTTCCCCGAAGGTGAGAATGTTCTCTGGCATGACGCGAGCTGCCGCGTGATCCGGGTCGACGATCCGGACTACCCCGGCTACTGCCGCCTGGTCTGGAACGAGCATGTCGCCGAGATGAGTGACCTGTCGCCCTTCGAGCAGCGGCACTGCTTCAACATCCTGATGGCAGTGGAGGTTGCGCTGCGGGAATGCTTCAGTCCGGACAAGATCAACCTGGCCAGCTTCGGCAACGTGGTGCCCCATCTGCACTGGCACATCATCCCGCGCTATCTCGACGACCGCCATTTCCCGCAGCCCGTGTGGGGCCAGGCCCAGCGCAAGGGTGGCCGTTCGCCGGCGCCCGCGGTCGATGACGCGCGTCTGGCCCTGGCGGTGCGCAACGCCATTGCCGAGCACCTTGCCGGTTGAACCTGGAGCACCCTGCCATGGTGGATAGCCCCCAGACCTACGCCGACCTGCGCAGCGTCGAGCAGTACCGGAAGCTGCTGCGCAACCTGCACACCCTCAACGCCTCCGAGAGCCATGTCACGCTGGTGCGCATGCTGGAAGGTCTGCTGGCCAGTCCGCTGGGACCGGAGGAGCAGCTCGAGGTGCTCGAGTCGGCGCGCCAGACGATCACCTTCGTGCAGCACGAGATGTCGTCCCGCTACGCGGCCCACCCGCTCCCGCCCGACAGCCAGGAGGACACCACGCTGCGTCAGGTCGTGCGCCTGTGGACAGCCCTCAGCACCGCCTACGCGCGGCTTGCCGAGCCCGGCACCGGCGGCGACGCCTTCCGCGCCCAGTGGCCGCTGCTGGCCCAGCGCCGCATCCAGTATCTCGGCCAGGTCATCATCGAGCACTTCCGCGCCCACCGCGCCGAACCGCCGGGCGCCTGGCGGGCCGTGCACGAAGCCTTCCTCGAGGCGGAGCAGGCGGGCATCACCCACAGCCGGGTCATCGATCCGCTCAACAACACCTGGAAGGCGCAGAGCCCCGACGAGGCCTATATCGCGTTGCTGCTGGTGGACCTCACCAACCCCTATGGCCGCAATCAGCGTGAGCTCAACTGGATCTGCCGCTGGGCCCAGCGCTTCGCCCCCTACTGCATCATGCAGACCAGCTGGGATACCGACGACGCCCGCGCCTATGGCCTCGATCCCAGCGAGGACCGCGGGCTGCGCCCGATCGCGCTGATCGGCGCGCGGCCCGGCATGCGCCGCTTCGATGGCCATCGCCTGGCTGCCCAGATCAAGGCCATGCTCGCCGAGTTCAAGCAGGGCACCACGCCGGCCTCGCTGGGCCTGGGCGACGACTGCGCCCAGCCCGCCTGCGCCCGCCTGCTGGTGTCGCTCTACCGCCCGTGGGGCATGTCGGCCGCCGGCCGGCGCTTTCCGCGGCGCAACAAGAAGGGCAACAACCGGATCTGCACCGACTGGGAGGCCATCGGCCTGCTGGTCTCGGGCAAGCGCTTCGTGCCGCCCAACCGGCGCCAGAGCATGGGCTCGCGCTACGACATCAATGTGATCACCTTCGGCACGCGGGTGGAGGACGAGGTGCCCGAGGTCTTCGATCCGGAAACCGAGGCCTCGCGCCGCGGTTTTGCGATCGAGGACTGGCAGACCGTCGATCATTCGGTGTCCGGCTTCCGCCTGCAGCGCAAGCACTCAGGCCAGCGCATCGAGCATCATCAGCTGGTCGGCATCAAGCCCAGCGACGGTACGCAGTACCTGCTCGGCCAGGTCAGCTGGCTGATGTACGAGCCGGACGGCACGCTGATGGCGGGCATCCACCTGCTGGCGGGTCTGCCCACCGCCGTCGCGCTGCGCGCCACCGGCATCAACGTCAATCCCCACGAGCCCTACGCCCAGGGCTTCCTGCTGCCGGAGATCGCGGCGATGCGTGCGCCGGCGACCATCGTGCTGCCCGGCGGCTGGTTCCAGGCCGATCGGGTGCTCGAAATGCACCATGGCGAGCCGCGACAAGTGAGGCTGTGCAACCTGGTGGCCCGCGGGACCAACTTCGATCAGGCGACCTACGAGTTCATCGCGGCCTGAAGCCGGGGGCCGGCACAGGGAGGCGGAGCCCCGACACCCCGCCGGGCCCCTCGCCATGCTCGAACGTTTCTTCATCGCCCTAGGTTTCTTCACCCGGCTGCCGGTGCCGGCCTGGGTCGACTTCGCCCCGGACAAGCTGGCGCAGGCGGCGTGCTTCCTGCCGCTGGTCGGCTGGCTCGTCGGGCTGGCCGGCGCGCTGGCCTACGGGCTGGCGGCGCAGGTTCTGCCATCGGGCCTGGCGGCGGTGCTGAGCATCGCGGCGACCATCCTGCTCACCGGCGCCTTCCATGAGGACGGCTGGGCCGATACCTGCGACGGCCTCGGCGGCGGGTGGACCCGCGAGCAGGTGCTGGCGATCATGAAGGACTCGCGCATCGGCAGCTACGGCGCTACCGGCCTGGTGCTGCTGCTGCTTGCCCGGCACCAGGCGCTGGTGGGCCTCGCGGCCGGCGGGACGTCCGCGGTGCTCGCCGCGCTGCTGACAGCCCACCCGCTGTCGCGCCTGGTGCCGGTGGCGCTGATGGCGACGCTCGACTATGCCCGCGCCGACGCCAGTGCGCGGTCGGCCCCGCTGGCCGGCCGCCTCGGTGTCGCCGAGCTCGGCGGTGCGGCGCTTGCCGGGATACTGCCGCTGTTGCTGCTCACCCCTGGCGCAGCGCTGGCGGCGCTGGCGGCGGGCACTCTGGTCACCCTCGCCGCGCGGCGGATCTTCCTGCGCCGTCTCGGCGGCTATACCGGCGACTGCCTTGGCGCTGCCCAGCAGGCCGCCGAACTGATCATCTACCTGGGAATCCTCGCCGCGTGGAGCTTTACCTGATCCGCCATCCCCGGCCCGACGTGGCGCCGGGAATCTGCTACGGGCAGACCGATCTGGGCCTCGCCGAATCCGCCGGGACGGTCGCCGCGCGGCTGCGCCCGCTGCTGCCCGCCGACTTCGCGCTGTTCGCCAGCCCGCTGGCCCGCGCCCGCCTGCTCGCCGAAGCCCTCGGCCAGCCGCGTCTCGACCCGCGCCTGCGGGAGATTCATTTCGGCGACTGGGAAGGGCGCAGCTTTGCCGACATCGGCCAGTCCGCGCTCGACGCCTGGGCGGCCGCACCGCTGGATTTCGCGCCACCCGGAGGCGAGTCGCCGCGCCAGATGGCCGCCCGCGCCCATGCCTTCCTCGCCGAACTGCGCGCCACGCCGCCCGCCGCGGCGGTCATCGTCGCGCACGGTGGCCCGCTGCGTGCGCTGGCCGGCGAACTGCTGGGCCTGCCGCCGGAGCGCTGGCTGGGTCTCGATTTCGCCTGCGGCGAGGTTACCCGCCTGGATCTCCATGCCTGGGGCACGGTGCTGCGCTGGTTCAACCGCTGAAGCCGACGCGTACCCCCGGAGGCTTTTCCAATGGATCATTTCGATGCCGACGACGGCGAACCCATACACCTGAAGATGTCCGGCGACGGCTCGCCGCTGGTGCTGCTGCACGGCTGGACCTCCACCCACCGGGACTGGAACCCCTTCGTCGCGGCCCTGGCCGCACGGCACCAGGTCTTCCGCTGGGACGCCCGCGGCCAGGCGGCCACCGGCTGCAGACCGTGGCGCTGCCCACCCTCGCGCGCATGGCCCGGGATCTGCAGAACCTCCTCGACCACTACCGGCTGGAGCGTGCCGTCCTGGTCGGCCACTCGATGGGGGCGCTGACTCTCTGGCAATACCTGCGCGACTTTGGCGATGCCCGGGTGGAGCGCCTGGTCTTCATCGACCAGTCGCCCCGCCTGCTCACCGACGCGGTCTGGCCATACGGCATTTGCGGCGATTTCGATGCGCGACGCAACGCCGCCTTCCTCCGCGAGCTGGAGGCCGACTTTGCCGAGGGCGTGTTGCGCCTGGTCGCCTTCGGCCACAACACCCGGGCCCGGGCCGCCTACCTCGAAAATGGCCCGGCGATGCAGGCCGCCCGTGGCCACCTGCGGGCGCTGGCCCCGCAGCCGCTGATCGCCTGCTGGGCCAGCCTGGCCGCCGCCGACTACCGGGATCTGCTGCCGGCCATTGCCCGGCCGGTCCTGCTGGTGCACGGCGGCGAGAGCAACTTCTATTCCGCCAACACCGCCCGCTTCCTGCGTGACCAGATTCCAGGTGCCCAGCTCAGCTGCTATGCGGGTGTCGACCACTCACCGCACCTGGGCGCGCGGGAGCGCTTCATCGCCGATGTGCAGGATTTCATCGGCCCGTGCTGAGGCCGGTAGCGCTGTGCCGCCCTTGCGCGGGCAGCGCCCGCCCCGCACAATTCATCGTCATTTCCCGCCCTCTGCATCCCGCCCGATGTCCGCGCCCTCTGCGCATCCTCCGCTGTCTGCGCCGCTGATCGCCTGTCCCGAGTGCGACTTGCTGCAGGCCGAGCCCGTCCTGGCGCCCGGCGAGACGGCGCGCTGCCTGCGTTGCGGCGCTTTTCTGGCGCGCAATCCGCCGGACAGTCTGGACCGCACGCTGGCCTTCAGCTGCGCGGCGGCGGTGCTCTACCTGATCGCCAACCTCAATCCGCTGGTCGGCCTGGAGATGCAGGGCCGGCGGGTCGAGGTGACCCTGGTCGGCGCGCTGTCCGGCCTGTGGCAGGACGGCATGGGCGCGCTGGCGGCGCTGGTCGGCGTCACCGCGCTGATCTTCCCGCTGCTCGAACTGGCGATGATCCTCGTCGTGCTGCTGCCGCTGCGCCTCGGGCGGGTGTCGCCGCGGCTGGCTCCCCCACTGGTTCCCTTTTTCCGGCTGGTCCTGTCGGTGCGCCCGTGGGCCATGGTCGAGGTTTTCCTGCTCGGCGTGCTGGTGTCGCTGGTCAAGCTGTCGCATCAGGCCACGGTGATTCTCGGTCCGGCCTTCTGGGCGCTGGCCGCCTTGATCCCCGTGCTGACCGTCGCCGCCCGCGCTTTCGACAGGCGCCTGCTGTGGCAGGCGCGGCACAGCGCGGAAGTGCGATGAGGGAGAGTGCCCAGGCGGGGCTCACCGCCCGTGCGGCTGGCCTGCTCAGCTGCCATGTCTGCGGCCAGTTGTCCGGCCGCCCGGCCGGCGGGTGGCGGGCGCGCTGTCCGCGCTGCCGGGCGCCGTTGCATCCGCGCAAGCCCGCCAGCCTGGCGACCACCTGGGCGCTGGTCCTCGCTGCCGCCATCCTCTACGTGCCGGCCAACCTGCTGCCGATGATGACCACCGTCTCGCTGTTCGACAGCCAGCAGGACACGATCATCAGCGGCGTGATCTTCCTGTGGCAATCCGGCTCCTGGCCGCTGGCGGCGCTGGTCTTCTTCGCCAGCGTGGTGGTGCCGCTGCTCAAGATCATCGCGCTGGTCTATCTGGCCATCTCGGTGCAGCGCCGTTCCCGTCACCGCCTGCTGCAGCGGGCACGGCTTTACCGTCTGGTCGAGTTCGTCGGCCGCTGGTCGATGCTGGATCTCTACGTGATCACCCTGCTGGTCGCACTGGTCCGCTTCCAGGGCCTGGCCACCGTCCAGGCCGGGCCGGCGGCGATCGCCTTCGGCGCGGTGGTGGTGCTCACGATGTTCGCCGCGCTGAGCTTCGACCCGCGCCTGATCTGGGATCCTGTCACCGACTCCTCCTCGCCCCCGCGCTTCGCCGATCATGCCTGAGCTTATCCCCGCCACCCTGCCCGCTGCCGCCGTCGACCGGCCGTCACGCTTCCGCATCCCGCTGGTGTGGATCATTCCGCTGCTGGCGGCGCTGATCGGGCTGTTCCTGGCGGTGAAGAGCCATTACGAGCAGGGGCCGACGATCACGCTCCAGTTCAAGACCGGTGAAGGCCTCGAGTCCGGCAAGACGCGCATCAAGTACAAAGACGTAGACGTTGGCCAGATCACCGCGATCGCGCTATCCGAGGACGGCACCCACGTGATCGCCACCGCCCGCCTGGCCCGCCAGGCGACCCGGCTGTTGGTCGCCGACACGCGCTTCTGGGTCGTCAGCGCGCGGGTTTCGGGGAACGGCGTGTCCGGTCTCGGCACCCTGCTGTCCGGCGCCTACGTGGGGCTGGATGTCGGCAAGTCGGAGGAAGCGCGGCGTGACTTCGTCGCGCTCGACGAGGCGCCGGCGGTGACCATGGACGTGCCTGGTCAGTCCTTCGTACTGCAGGCCGAGACCCTCGGTTCGATCGCCGTCGGCACGCCAATCTTCTTTCGCCGTATCGAGGCTGGCCAGGTCACCGGTTTCCGGCTCGACGAGGCTGGTCGGCGCCTCGATGTGAAGATCTTCGTGAAGGCGCCCTACGACCGCTTCGTGACCGCCAACACCCGCTTCTGGAACGCCGGTGGCGTGGACGTGAAGCTCGGCGCCGACGGCGTGCAGGTCAACACCGAATCCCTGGCGGCCATCGTCGGCGGCGGTGTCGCCTTCCAGACGCCCGAGGGTAGTCCCGACGAAGCGGCTCCCCGTGACCATGCTTTCCGCCTGTTCCCCAACCGCGCCGAAGCCCTCAAGCAGCCCAACACCGAGGTGTTCACCGTCGCGCTGCGTTTCACCGAGTCAGTGCGGGGCCTGTCGGTTGGCGCACCGGTGGATTTCCGCGGCATCCCGGTCGGTGAGGTCAGCGCCATCACGCCGGATTTCCACCCCCATGCCGCCGACCTCGGGCTGGTTGTCGAGGTGACGATCTTCCCCGGCCGCATGCGCGCCCACGCCACCCCCGACAAGACGACCTACTTCGGCAAGGACGTCCGCGACCGGGACTTCCGTCCTTTTGTCGACCAACTGATTGCCAATGGCCTGCGCGCCCAGCTGCGCAGCGGCAACCTGGTCACCGGCCAGATCTACGTGGCCCTCGATTTCTTTCCCGGCGCGAAGCCGGTGAAGGCCGACTGGAGCCGCAAACCCCCGCTGCTGCCAACCCAGCGCGGCAGCCTCGACGAACTGCAGACCATGCTGCTGCGCATCGTCGAGCGGCTCGACCGGCTGCCGCTCGAAGACATCGGTCGCGATGCCGGCAAGGCCGTCGCCAGCCTCGGCCGCACCCTCGACGAAACCGAGCGTCTCGTCAAACGCCTCGACAGCCTTGCTGGCGGGGAAGTGCGCGACACCGTGGCCGAGGCCCGCGCGACCATCGCCGAGGCCCGCAAGCTGCTCGCCGGCGACGCGCCGCTGCAGCAGGATCTGCGCGCCAGCCTGCAGGAGCTTGGCCACGCCGCTCAGGCCCTGCGCGCCCTTGCCGACACCCTCGATCGCCACCCCGAGGCGCTGCTGCGCGGCAGGCCCGGGGACCAACCCTGAACGAAAGGAAGCATGATGAAAATTGCCCGAAGACTCGCCCTCGGTCTGCTGCTGGGCAGCGCTGCGAGTGCCGGTGCCGCCGACATCCGTCCCGGCCTGTGGGAATTCCGCTCGACGCGGATGAGTGTTGCCGGCATGCCCGACATGTCGACCCAGATCGCCCAGATGCAGCAACAACTGAAGAACCTCCCGCCCGAGACGCAGCGCATGCTGCAGCAGCAGATGGCCTCACGGGGTGTGCAGATGGGCAGCGACGGCTCGGTGCGGACCTGCATCACCCCCGAGCAGGCGCGCCAGGACAACATCTACGCGGGCCGCACCGAACGCGGCTGCACCCTCGCCAGCATCGCGAAGAGCGGCAACACCGTCCGCGGCCGCCTGACCTGCAGCCAGCCCCAGGGCAGCGCCGATTTCGAGACGACCCTCGAGAGCGCCGAGCACTTCACGACGCAGATGGTGATGCACTCGGCCCAGGGCGACATGCAGATGAGCTCGGACGCACGCTGGGTCGGCCCCTGCGCAGCGAGCCAAGCCGGTCCGTCCCGATAAGGGCGCCGGCGATGCGTGCCTCCCTGCTCCTCGCGCTGGCCCTCGCCGGTCTGCTGGCGGCCTGTGCCGGCACACCGCCCGTGCGCTACTACACCCTCGGGCCGGTGGCGGACGCGCCAGCGGCGATCCGGCCAGCCACCGTCGCCACCAGCCTGGTGGTCGGGCCGGTTGGCGTGCCCGCCGCCATCGATCGCCTGAATCTGGTACGTCTGCTCGACGGTGCGCGGGCCGAGGTGGCCGACGGCCATCGCTGGGCCGCACCGCTGAAAACCGAAATTGCCCGCCGTGTTGCCGGCGAACTGGCCCGCCGCAGCGGCCATCTGCGCGCCGTAGCCTGGCCGCAGGCGAGCATCGCCGAGCCGGCCCTGACCCTGCCCATCGATGTGCAGCGCCTCGACGTGCAGGGTTTTGAGCGGGTCACGCTGGAGGCAGCATGGACGCTGTGCGAGGCCGGCCGGGAACTGGCGAGCGGCCGTTTCGCGGCCACCGAGTCGGTCGCAGAACCCAGCTGGGAAGCCGTCGCCGCCGCCCACGGCCGTCTAGTGGATGCGCTGGCGCGGGATGTCGCGATGGCATTGAAGACGCGCTGAGGGGCTACGGCCGGTCGCCGGAAAACGGGGATACGGGGAGGGCGTGGCTGCGTATAAGGAAATGCCCCAAAGGACCAACAATGTTTCAATCCACGCCCGCACTGGCGCGGGCAGTAGGCCCAGTGCTGAAGGGCGGAGAGGGGGATGGGATCCTCATTCATGGCGCTTGAACTTCCCTTTCGGGTGGATATCATTGATATCGTAGATATCAAAGGA
>Ga0213919_1000509_pt1 | contig 16905 bp, 22 predicted proteins | sample McNCre317MG_FD_161056 | JGI IMG/M metagenome (GOLD analysis project Ga0213919, IMG submission 161056) | Freshwater microbial communities from McNutts Creek, Athens, Georgia, United States - 3-17 MG | ecosystem: Environmental > Aquatic > Freshwater > Creek | place: USA: Georgia | collected... | reverse complement strand
TGATACGCAGAGGCGCGATTTCGCCCTAGGGTTTGGCGCGGGCGGATAGGCAACACATGACGGTCTGCAAAAATTACGACGAGGTCCTGTCCCTGTTGATGAATGCGGGGCTGGCGATCGAAGGCCCGCTCCAGATCGGCACGCCTCGGATGGTCCGGTGCTACATGGACGGGGAGCGCGGCAAGAAGAGCGCAGCGTATCGGCTGTTTGAGACGCCGCTGTCCAACGGCGATACGATCATCCTCGGCACTTACGGATTCGCCCGCGGTGCCGAGTACCACTTCGAGAAGATTCCTTTCCCCAAGGGCGAGCGCAACGCGGTCGACGCGCAGCAGATGGCCGCGATTCGCGAGCGCATGCTGCTCGAGACGAAGCGTGCCGAGGCCGAGCGCATCAAGCGCGGCGAGGAAGCCGCGGCGCAGGCCTCGGTGTGGTGGGGCAAGCTCTCAGACGTCGGCGCGTGCGCCTACCTCGAACGCAAGGGGCTACCGCCCGGAAGGCTTTACGGTGCTCGCGTGTCGAGCTCCGGCAACCTTGTCGTCCCCATGCAGGATGGCGACGGCAAGGTGTGGGGCCTCCAGGTGATCTACGGCGACCCGGCCGTGAAGGCGAAGAAGGGGCGCGACAAGGATTTCACCCCACCCGGACTCATCAAGAAGGGCCACTGGTTCCAGGTCGGTAGCCCGATCGCGGGCGGCATCGTGCTGCTGTGCGAAGGGTTTGCCACGGGGGCCACGCTGCACGAGGCCACCGGCCTGCCGGTGGTGGTGGCCTTCGACGCCGGCTCACTGCTCCCGGTGGCCACCGCGATACGCAAGCGCTACCGCGGCGTGCGCGTTCTGGTGTGCGCCGACGACGACTACCTCACCGAGCCGAACACCGGCGTTCAAGCGGCGATTGCGGCGAGCACAGCCATAGACGGAGCTTATGTGGTGCCGTCGTTCCCGATCGAGCGGGGCACCGACAAGGCCAAGAAGGGGCCGACGGACTTCAACGACCTGCACACGCTGCCCGAAGGCGGTCTGCACGCGGTTCGCGCACAGATCGACGCCGCCATTGCCTCGGCTGGCTGGGGGTCTTCTGCCGCAACCGCGCGCGGGGCGGCCCCACAAAGGGGGGAGGGGAGCAAGCCGGGCGAACGGCCGGCGGCCCTGTCCACAATGGCACTGCCCGAGATCGTCGAGCGCTTCATCCACGTGGACGACAGCACCGGCGAGTTTGCCTTCGATCTCTGGACGCAAGAGATGGTCAAGCGCTCGAAGATCGTCGCGATGTTGCCGGCGCGTGTGCGCTGGGACGACGTCAAGGACCATCCGACGTGGCAGTCGCGCGCGACCTACATTGACGAGATCGGGTTCGATCCGACGGGGAAAGACCAGTCGATCAAGCTCAACAAATGGAAGGGCTGGCCGACTCAACCACGCGCGGGGAAGTGCGAGGTGCTGCTCGGCCTCCTCCGCTATCTGTTCGGCAATGAGAGAAACGGCGAGGAAATCTACCGCTGGATGCTCTGCTGGCTCGCGTACCCACTGCAGCACCCGGGCGCGAAAATGCAAAGCGCGGTGGTGGTTCATGGACCGCAGGGAACGGGCAAAAGCCGATTCTTCGAAGCGTACGCAAAGATCTATGCGCACCACGCGGTGGTGCTCACGCAATCGGCGCTGGAAGACAAGTTCAACAGCGACTGGGGGCAGAAGCTCTTCGGCGTCGCCGATGAGGTCGTGGCGCGTGGCGACATGCACCACATCAAGAATTTCCTGAAGAACCTGATCACCTCCGAAACGATCCGAATCAACCCGAAGAACCTTCCCGCGTACAGCGAGCGGAATCACATCAACCTGATTTTCCTCTCGAACGAAAAGCAGCCGATCGTCATCGAGAACGATGACCGGCGGCACCTGGTTGCATGGACGCCCGGGAAGCTGTCCGACGCCTTTTACGACGAAGTCACGGCCGAAATCGAATCCGGTGGCGTTGAGGCCCTGCACCATTACCTGCTGAATCTCGACCTGGGCACCTTCAAGCCCTGGACCCGGCCGCCGATGACGCGCGCGAAGTCGCAGCTCATCGACACGAACCGCGAATCGGTCGACCGATTCCTGCTCGACTGGCAGGCCGGCGATATCGAGGGTCTGCCGTTCTGCCCATGCGGAAGTTCTGATCTCTACACCGCTTATCTGCAGTGGGCGCGACGCGAAGGCGTGCGCTTTCCGCGTGAATCGAACCAGTTCTCCGGCCACATTGAAAAGCTGCCGGGCTGGGTCAAGGGCCACAAAGACCGTTACAACGACACCTACTACAGCGGTAAGCCCGTTCGGCAGCGCTTCGTGATCCCCGCGGCGGAGGATCTCGCCGCCTCCGCGATGCGCGATCCCGCTGTCGACTACACGCAGCGGAAGGATGAAACGCAAACGCAGTGGCTCACGCGATGCTATTTCGCCTTCCGCGCGGCCTCGCAAGGGGGTAATTCATGACCGCACACCGCGCCGCACACGCTACCGCACGCCCGGCCGCACGCCTGAATGCCGCGCCGTTGCTGGCACCGCACGGGGCGCACGGGCTTATCGCCCGCATGCACACGTGCGCGTGCGCTATCGACTCGCGTACACACAAATCGTTCACGTACACACGTACCCCCCCGTGCGCCCGTGCGCCCCGTGCGCTATGCGGGTTGCAGGCGTGCGGTTACACGTGCGGTGGCGTGCGCTCGCCCCGTGCGGTCGCGCACGCGCGTTTTCACCCCTACGCCTGACGCCTGAAAAAGTAGAGATGAGGAGGAACCCGAGATGACCGTCGAAACCAAGGCCGAATTTGCCCGGCGGCTGAGCTGGAACCGCAGCACCGTCACCCGTGCCGCACAGGCCGGCCGCCTGGTTCTCGTCGGCGATCGCATCGACGTCGAAGCCAGCCTCGCCCGGCTGCAGGCCACCGAGGGCGGCCGAACCGACGTAGCGGCCCGCCACGCCGTCGCACGCGGGAATGCGAACCCTGCACCTGCCCAGCGGGAAGAAAACGCCGCCACGGCCGCGCAGGCGCCCGCCACGCCCGCCAATGCCAACGCGACCATGCCCGACACCGATGCAGCCACCGATGGCGGCTCACGCACCCGCTACAAGGCGCTGGTGCTGCACTACGAAAATCAGCAGATCAAGCTTGGCATGGCCATGGCACGTGGTCTGCGCTTCGCTCGCCGCGACGTGGTGCGCGAAGCGACAGGTCTGGGCGCCATGCTTCGCAGCGCGATCGAGCGCGTCATCGACCAGACCGCGCCGCGCCTGGCGGTGATGACCGATCGCGCCGAGCGACGCGCACTCCTCGCCGCCGAGCTCCTCGCCATGCGCCGCGCACTGCGCGTCGAATTCCCCCGCGCCATGCGCCGCTTGCGCAGCATTCAGCAGCGGGGCGAAGCATGAGCGAGCTGTTCTGCCACGAAGACAACGTCGTCGAGTTCAATGCCGCGTTGCGCGCTCATCCCGAGCTGCGCGCCTTCGCCGCAGCGCTTCACCAGGCGGGCATGATCGACGGCTTGCGCGGCGCCCGCCTGCGCCCGGCAGATGCACCGAGGCCGGAGCAGGGCGTTACACCGGTGCTATCCGAAGCTGCGGAGACCCGGCTTGCGGATTTGGCGTGGAAGCGCACGCAGGGAGGGATTGCATGACCATGCCGCACAAACATGGCGAGACCTGCGGCGTGCGGAACATAAAATTTTGGTTCGCCGCGTGACTCACGAAATCGCACAAGCCTCCCTCGCCGACCTTCAAGCCGAACGCGAGCGCCTGCGCGCGGCGCAGGCCAAGACCGAATTCGACAAGCTCCTTGCCGACACGGTCGGACTCGACGACCTGCGCCCCGCTGCGCTCGGTGTGCGCAGCGTGATGCTGCGCACGCTGCACGACATCAGCGCGCGGTGGCTTGATGCGATCGAGGGGGAGCACGACGAGACGCGGGTGCACTACCTGATGAGCGACGTCGCGCACGATGTGCTGCGCGAGTTCGGCGAGGCGGCGCCGCGTGCGACCGAGCGCATGCCGATGCTCGGCGAACGTGTGGCGCGCGGGGCCAAGCCGCGCGATCTTCTCACGGCCAGCCAATGGGCCGACCGGCACCGCATCATTGTTTCCGGCACTAATGCGCCGGGGCAGTGGCGGACCGCGCTCACGCCCTACCTGCGCGACATCATGGACGACCTGTCCGAGCATTCGTCCGTGCGCAAGGTCGTGTTCATCAAATCGTCCGGCGTCGGCGGGACAGAGGCGATGTACAACTGGCTCGGCTACGTGATGCAGCACCTGCAGAACAAGGACATGCTCGTCGTGGTGCCCACGCTCGAGCTGCGAGACCGATCGTTCAACCCGCGGCTGTCGAAGATGCTCGACGAAACGCCCGTGCTTGCCGAGCTCGTGACCACGGCAAGCCGCAACAAGGCCAACCGCGGCGACCTGCTCGAATACGGCGCGCGCGCCCGCATCATCAAGGCCGGCGCCAACAGCGCGGACAGCCTGCGCTCGGATCACCTGCCCTACGTGATCTGCGACGAAGTCGATGCATTTCCGTGGGACGTAGGCGGCGAGGGCGACCCGATGACGCTGATCGAAAACCGGCAGCGCACATTCAGCCGCGCCAAGACCTACCTCGTCAGCACGCCGACACTCGAAGGGCAAAGCCGGATCGATATCGAGTACCGCCGTACCGACATGCGCCGCTATCACGTGCCGTGCCCGCACTGCGGCGAATTCCAGCACCTGGAGTTTGGCGGAAAGTTGGGGCATCACGGACTGAAGTGGCGCACCGCGCCCCCGCCCGAGGACGATCCGCACCACCTGCCGCAAGTGCTCTCCGCGTGGTACGTGTGCCGTCACTGTGGTGCGGAAATCGACGAGGGCCACAAGGCCGACATGCTCGCCCGCGGCCACTGGGTGGCGCAGCGCCCCGGCGTCAAGCTCGAACACGGCTATCACCTCAACGCTTTGTATGCGCCGACCGGCCTCGGGCTCGACTGGCGCGCGATCGCGCAGAAGTGGATCAAGAGCCAGGGCGACACCGCTGAACTCAAGGGCTTCGTCAACACCTACCTCGGAGAGGTGTGGCGCGAGCAGGGCGACAGCATCGAAGAGATCAGCCTCATCAGCCGGTTGGAGGACTATACCCGGGACACGCTCACGGCCGACGGGCGCCCGATGTACTCCCTCATCACCGCTGGCTGCGACGTGCAAAAGGACCGGATCGAGGTGTCCATCGTGGCGTGGGGCGAGGGCGAAGAGGCGTGGCTGTTCGACCATCACATCCTACCCGGCGACACGGCCCAGCCCGGCGTATGGGACGACCTAGCGGATGTGCTCGCCGCCGAAGGTGTGCAGTTCGCCTGCGTCGACTCCGGCTACAACACCAGCATGGTCTACGAGTTCGTGAAGGCACGCGCCTGGTGCCGCGCCATCAAGGGCATGCCGGGCACCGGGCGGCCGCTGGTGGAAGACGAGAAGATCCGCCGGCAGCGACTGCGCCGACAGCGCAGGCGCGGGGTGCAGCTCGAGCCGCTGGGGGTCGATCAGGGGAAAGCGCTGCTGTACGCCCGGCTGAAGATGACGAATGCAGGCCCCGGCTACATCCACTTCCCCCGCCAGCCCGCGTTCGACGACGAGTATTTCGCACAGCTCTCCGCCGAAAGGCTCGTCACCCGCTTCCGTGGTACCCGCCCGATGCAGGAATGGGTTCAGACCCGCCCGCGCAATGAAACACTCGACTGCCTCAACTATGCACTGGCCGCGCGCAGGTTGGCCGGGCCTCGGGCGAACCGCCCGCCGCCGGCCGTGGCTGCCGAAGAGCATGGCGCCGACCTTGCCAAGATCGCGCCACCACTCGCCGCCCTGCAGCCCGCAAAACCCGCCCGCCGCAGCAACTTCGTAAAATCCTGGTGATCCATGACGACCCTGCAAAAGCCCGCCCGCAGCACCAAGAACTCTCCGCCGTTTGTGCAGGCGCACGCCGATGATTTCCTCGCATCGCTCGTGGCGGCGGGGGTGACACCCGAGCAGATCGAAGTGATTCAGGCGGAGTGGGGCGGCGATCGGCCCTACATCCGCAAGGCAGGCGAGGCCGCGCGGAACGAGCGTAGCCTGCGCGACAGGGCGATCGTACGCGACCATCAGCGCGGCGAATCGCATGCGTTCATCGCGCGCCGGTACGGCATCAGCCGCAGCCGGGTTACGCAGATTCTGCTCGGTTGCGGTTAGCGGCTCGCCTTATGAACTAACCGTTTGGGCGCCATGCTCGTGCTATGGTGCCCACCTTCACCACCCAAATCCCCGAGACGGTAACCGCCGGCGATTCTATTGCATGGCGGTTTTCCGATCCTCTACACAGTCCGGTCGACGGGTGGGCGCCATCCCTGACGTTGCTTAATGCGGCCGCCCGCATCACCGCCGCAGGGGCAACCGAAGGGGAGCAGCATACGCTGTCAGTGGCTGCGGCGACGACGGCGACCTGGGCTGCGGGTCGATACCGGCTGTCGATTGCGCTGACCCGCGGTGCCGAGCGCGTAACGGTGTGGTCGCAAGACCTGCAAGTGCTGCCCGATCCAGCGACCGCGGCGCCCTACGACACCCGCAGCCATGTTCGCCGCACGCTCGAAGCGCTCGAAGCGTGGATCGAGGGGCACGACATGGGCGTGGCTTCGTACCGCATCGGCGAACGCCAAATGCAGAACGTTCCGATCGGCGAGCTGCTGCAGCTGCGTGACCGCTACCGCGCCGAATTGCGCCGCGAAGCCATGGCCGCCAAAGGCCGCGGCTTCACAAAAATCCAGGTGCGCTTCTGATGGGTTTGCTCTCCCGCCTGTTCTCTCGCCGTCCGCAGCAGCCCGTAAAACAGGCGCGTGCCTTCGATGCCGCCGTCTTCAACCGCCTGACCGCCGGCTGGATCACGTCGTCATCGTCGCTGGATGCCGATTTGCGCGCCGGGCTCGACACCATGCGCTCGCGCTCGCGCGAGATGTGCCAGAACAACGAGTATGCGGTGCGCTTTCTGTCGATGGTGCGCGCCAACATCGTCGGGCCGAAGGGGTTCCGGCTGATCGCCCGCGTGGAAAACAAGCCCGGCGAGGCCGACAACCTGGCCAATGACGCTATCGAACGCTCCTGGGCAGACTGGGGCCGCATGGGCGTCTGCGAGGTGGGCAGCCGGCATACCCTGGTATCGGCGCTGCATGCAGCATCGAATTCGCTTGCACAGGACGGCGAAATCCTGATCCGCAAGTGGCGCGGCGCGCAAGCCGGCAACCCGTACCGCTTCGCATTCCAGCTTCTCGATCCGACGCGGCTCGCAACCCAGCTGAACCGTGACGAGATGGCAGGCCAAAACGCCATCGTGATGGGCGTCGAGATCGACAGCATGACGCGGCCCGTAGCCTATCACCTGCGCACAGCCGGGCAACAGATCGAGCGCGTGCCAGCGGCAGACATCATCCACGCATTTGTCCCCTTCGGCGTTGAGCAAACGCGCGGCGTGCCCTGGATGCATGCCGCGATCCGTCGCCTGCATGACCTGGGGGGTTACCGCGAAGCGGCGATCATTGCCGCGCGCATCGGCGCGAGCAAGATGGGATTTTTCGCCCCATCGGCCGAGGCCAATCCGGAAGAAATCCCCGACGGGTGGTCAGCCAGCGGAACGCCGTACATGAGCGCTGAACCGGGTGAGTTTGGCGTGCTGCCGGCCGGCGTGAATTTCGAGCAGTTCGACCCGGCATATCCGCACGAGCAGTTCGACGCATTCATCAAGGCGGCACTGCGTGGCATCGCCGCTGGCCTGGGGGTGAGCTACCACGGGCTGTCCAACGACCTGACCGAAGTTTCGTTCAGCTCCATCCGATCGGGCACGCTCGAAGAGCGCGACCAGTGGCGCGTGCTGCAGGACTGGTTTTCCGCTGCAGTGGTCGAGCCGCTGTTTTCCGAGTGGCTCCGCATGGGGCTTCTATCCGGTGCAATCAGGATGCCGAACGGATCCACACTGCCGCCGGCGAAGGCCGATAAGTTTTCGGCGCACACGTGGCAGGCTCGCACGTGGGAGTGGGTCGACCCCGCACGCGATGCGGATGCAATCGTCACCAAGCTGCAGAACAACCTCACCACACTGACGCACGAGGTTAGCCAGCAGGGCTATGACCTCGAAGAGATCCTGCAGAGCAAACAGCGCGAGCGCGAGCTGTTCGCACAATATGGGGTGCCGTATCCGGGCGACGAGACGACAACCGGGGGGGCGATAACCGGGGCAGGCAACAATGCCGTCGATTGACCCCGAAAGCTTCGCCAGATCGCCATGGATCGCCGGCGCCATGGGCGCGATCGTCGCGCTGCACGGCGTGCCGGGCGCCTCGTGGGTCGAACGGCTTTTCAACGTCGTGGCCGGCGTACTGATTGCCGGCTATGTCTCGCCGGCCGTCGCAGAGTATTTCGGGCTCAATTCCGTCTCCATGCAGAGCGCCGCTGCGTTCGTGTGCGGACTGTTCGGCCTGAACATCATCGCCGCCATGGTGCAGTGGGTGCGGACGGCCGATCTTGCGGTGTTCCTTCCATGGAGACGGTGATGTCGGGCTGGATCGTCTTTGCCAACGGGATCATGTCTGTCGTGGCGGCCGCGTTCATCGCCGGCGTCGTCCTCAATCCGTTGGTCCACGAGGGGATCGTCATCAAGATGGGACTCGTATTGATGATCTTCGGCTTGCTCGGCACTGCCGCAATCAGCCTCAGCGAGTCCGGCAATTGGGCTGCGGCATGGAACGCTGGTCTCGTGCTGCGCTGCGGGATCGTGATTGTTTGCGCTGGCGTGTGGTGGCGCCATTTCAACCGGAGCGGGACGTGATCCGGTCCGCGCTCCTGATGGCTCTCGGAGCCACTTCAACAAACGCGATGCGCTACAGCGCCGCATTGTCTGTTGTCGCCGAACGCTACGACATCAGCACTCCGCGCCGCGTGGCCGCGTTTGTGTCGCAGCTCGCCCACGAGTCCGCCCGATTCACGCGCACGGAAGAAAACCTGAGCTACTCCGCCGACGGCCTGGCGCGCACGTGGCCGAAGCGTTACCGCGGCGCAGATGGGCAGCCGAATGACGATGCGATCCGGCTCGCGCATAAGCCCGAGGCGATCGCGACCTATGGCAGCCGCAACGGCAACCGCGGCCTGATGTCTGGGGATGGCTGGAAATTTCGCGGCCGCGGGCTGCTGCAGATCACCGGTCGCGCGAATTACAGCCAGTGCTCCGACGCGCTGCGCGTGGATCTGATGCACAACCCCGACGTGCTGCTGTCGCCGCTGTACGCCTCGCTGTCGGCGGGATGGTACTGGCACACGCGCGAGCTCAACGCCCCTGCGGACGCTGGCGACGTGCGCGGCGTCACGCGAGCCATCAACGGCGGACTGCATGGGCTCGAAGACCGGCAAGCCCTTTACGATTTCGCGCGCGCAGCGCTTGGAGGGATGTGATGTGGTCGCAACCCCGTACATTTTTGTGGCCGGCTGCCTGGCTGTCGCTCTGGCTGGATTCGGTGGCTATCGCCACGGCCGCGACACTGAGCGCGATGCATGCACATCGCGGGCCGCTGCGGCTGCGGACGCCGCTGCTTCGGTTGCACGTCTCGACGCTGAAACCGCGGCTGTTCGCCGGGCTGCAGAGGCGCAAAGAATGGCGGACCTCACCGCTGCATCCCGTGATGCGAGATTGCGAGGACAACTGAATGCACTGCGCGCCCGGCCTCGCCCTGACTGCCGCATACCTGATGAGCGCCTGCGCGACATCAACGCCGCCGTCTCCGCCGCAAACGGTAGCGCGCACGCTGCCGACGGAATGCCTGCAGTCCTGCCCGGCGCTGGCGCTGTTGCAGGACGGCGATGAGATCGCCGCGACGCTCTGGATGTTCGAGTTGATCAACGAGGCCGGCGAATGCCGGCGAATGCACGACGTATGCCGCGCCGCGGCTCAGGAGAAATGAAATGACAGTGACGTACACCGCAGCAGTAAAAACCGCCCGCATGACCGCGGTCCGCGACCAGATCGACGGCGGCGTCAGTGCAGGCAAGCTCGAGATCGGAACGGCCGGAATGGCAACGGTTCTCGCGACGATTGCCCTCAACGACCCTTCTGGCACGATTTCCGGCTCCGTGCTCACGCTGTCCGGGTTCCCGAAGTCCGACGCCGCAGACGCCACCGGCACCGCCGCTGCCGCTCGGATTCGCGACAGCGCGAACACTGACGTGATTACCGGCCTCACCGTCGGCACGTCTGGTACCGATATCGTGCTCGATTCGACCAATATCACGACCGGTCAAACGGTAACCATCAACAGCGCGACCATCACGCATACAGCGTAATCGGACGCCAGGTAATTACTGCAAATCGAAAGGACTGAAACCATGAAGAAGATGATTTTTGCCGCGCTGTTCGCGGTTCTCTCGTTGTTCTCGGCATCTTCGCTGGCTGCGATGACGGACGCTCAACTACAGACGCTGGCCGCCGCGATTCGGGCCGATGCCACTCCGGCTGTTGTTACTGCCCTGGCGCAGCGCAACGACACAGATCTTGTCGCGCTCTATAGCGTGCCGACTGCGGTGGTGGTCTGGAAAAACGTGGTGACGCCGAGCGAGTGGGATACAGCCATGATGCAAGGCGTAACTCAGATGGACGCGCTGACGGTCGGCAAGCGCGACACGCTTTTTGTGGTCATGTCGCGCAATCGGGATTGTCGAGATCCGAATGTGATCATCTCAATCAACGACCTGACGGGCACGCAAAACACGATCAAAGCCGCACTCACTGCCGCGTGCAAGCGCCTGGCGAGCAAAGCGGAAGCCCTGTTCACGACTGGCGCCGGCACGACGGCCAGCCCCGCCTCGATGACGTGGGAAGGCCCGCTGCAACTGAACTACGTATCCAACGCGCTGAACCAGTTCTGACCATGACTCCACAACAACAGGCCGCACTTGAGTCCGTCGTCGGGCGCGCACTGACCGAGGGCGAGATCACCGCCATCGATCCTCTGCTCGACTGGAACAATCGCAACGACGTGGAGATTGCCGCAATCCTGTCGGCGGGCCGTACGCGCCTGAAGTCGCGCGAGATCGGCATCGGCACCATTCTTGGTGTTCTGGCCCCGAACGGCGGGGAGTTCCTCGATGCGCTCGAAACTCTCGGGGCCAGTGACGCTAACGTTAGATGGCTGCTCAAGCTGATCGAGCGGGGTGCATTTGACGCGGGATTGCCTTCGTCGCGCGCTCAAATGACGGCCTATGCGCAGGCGGTCCCCGCACTTGCGGACGGGATCAACGCGCTGCTTGCGCTCGGTATTGAGCAAGACCCGATCCAGTTCAACGCCATCAGTGACGCCCTCAACATCGCTGAAAACAGGATGACGCTCTAATGGCCGGCGAAAGCATTGTCGTGTTCGGCACGACCAAAACCTTGGAAGCAAACGGCGGCAGCATCGCCAACAACTCGATCGCGCAAGCCGATGATGCGACTTACGACCAAGTGAGTGACGGCGCAAGCTTCATGTATGCCGACTTCGTGGCGAGCTTCACCTTCGGTACCGCGCCCACTGAGGGCACGGTGCTGGCGCTGTACGCCCGTCCGCTAGACGTGGATGGAACGGGCGATACGGAAGTCCCTGAAGCCGCCCGCCCTACGCGATTCATCGGCTCATTCGTCGTCAATAACGTGACGACCCTGCAATACGCGCAGATTCAGGAAGCCATCCCGCCAAAGCTCGCCAGCTACTACATCCACAACAACGCGACCGGCCAGACCGTCAGTGCCGGCTGGACGCTGAAAGTCACTCCGCGAAGCTACAAGGCGGCGTAAGTCGTGGCCGTCATCCACATCCCGCGCAGGCGTCTGGTCCAGCCGCAGGGCATCCTGCTGCCAGCGCAAACCCAACTCACAGACGGGCTCATCGTCCTGCAGTCGGGAAGAGAGTTTGCCGTGGGCAATGGGCAGGCCGTAGGAGCGCCCCCGCTTTCTGCAACCCGGCTTGGCCTCGGATTTTCGGGTGGCACGGGCAGGTATTACGAGTCGCCCGCGCAATACAAGCCGACAACCGGCCTCGGATTCTCTGTTGCATTTGAGATCATATGTGTCTCTGCGGTAGACGGCACGTCGATGTTTTCGTTAGGCAATACGGCCGCCTCGGGCGAACCACGGTTATTGCTGCGGCATTCGTTCCCGAACAAAATCATGGGGTATTTCGGCGGTGGATATCAGATCAACGCAGCGGGCACGATATCTCCGCTTGACCGGCTGCTGGTAATTTTTACGCACGATGAAACAACCGCGTCGCTGTACATCAATGGGATATTGATCGGTACGTCGGATGTTGCTGTGAACGCGGGGGAGGCAAACAACTGGTACCTAGGGTCCGGTTATGGAGCGCAATTCGACGCCATCTACGTGTGGCATGCGCAATGGTCGCGAGGGCTTCATGCTGCAGAGGCGCGCAGCCTGTCCGAAAACCCGTGGCAGCTTTTCCGTGCCGACCCGCTGCGCATTTACAGCTTCCCGTCCGGTGGAATCACGCTCAACTCACTGACGATGAGCAATTTCACGGCGACGGGCGCACGCGCAATCCTGTCGGTGACGAGGTAAGCGATGGCGACTTTCTACCTTGCCATCTACCCACAAGGCGCAGCAACGCCCACATGGGACTTCGGCAATGTCGGCACGAACAACGGGTGGAGCGGTTCGCCGGTCTATACCGACGCGGACACCGATCCGGGTAGCGGTGCAACGTACCAATTCGTCCCTGATGCAAGCGGACTGACTGCGGATACCCCTTATGACGCCTACGTCGTATGGGATGACGGAGTAACGACACGGGGTCCGGTGTCGGATCTCAACTGGCGCACGACGGCTGCTGCTGTAACGGGCACGCTTGCCGCAACAGAAACCGGCGCCGACGCATCCTTGATTTCGGGCGCTGTCCTCGTCTTCGGCGCGCTCGCCGTTACAGAGGCCGGCAACGACACGGCGTCTCTTTCTGGATCCGTTGTCATCGCCGGATCGATGTCGGCGACCGAATCCGGAACGGACGCAGTTTCGTCAGCCGGCGTGGTTATCGTTTCCGGGTCGCTCGCAGCCAGTGAACCGGGAGCCGACAGCGCCGCGATCAACGGGGGCAGCAGCGTTACAGGCTCGCTGTTGGCAACAGAAGCGGGAACAGATTCCGCTGCGGCCGCTGGTGCCGTGCTTGTCGTTGGCAGCATGGCCGCGCCCGAGTCTGGCGCCGATGTCGCCTCTTTTGCTGGCGCTGTTCCTGTCTCAGGAACGCTATCCACTGCCGAAGCGGGCGCCGACGTAGCAGCAGCCGTCGGCGCCGTGCTTGTCGCCGGCACGCTCGCATCGACCGAGGCCGGCTCCGATACCGCGCTGATCGTCGGCGGCAACATCGCAGCAGGGACGCTCGACGCAAACGAAACAGGCGCCGATACGGCCGCCGCATCGGGCGCAGTCCTTGTCGCCGGCGCATGTGCAGCAACGGAATCCGGCTCCGACTCTTTCGCCGCATCCGGTTCGATCGGCGCCACGGACATCATCGGCGCCTTCGCCGCGCTCGAAGCTGGCGCCGACAGCATTATCGTGGACGGCGCCGTTACCGTGACTGGCGTATTCGGCGCAGTAGAAACTGGGGCGGATAGGTTGCAGGCGGGCGCGCCGTCTGCAGACAGGCTCCCGATCGACGCCTATATCGCAGCCTATCTCAACCCGCCAGACGCCGGCGGCGCCACGCACGGTAGCGACTACCTGCGCCTTGGCGAGCGCTTCGCCCGTCGGCGGGGGCTCATCTGACGGGCGGTTAGCCGCTTGCCTTAAGGGCTAACCGCGCAGCAGCCATGCTTGCCAGCATGGAGACTACCGCCATGCAAAAGACGCTCAAGCCCGGCACCGTGTGCAATCGCGCCGCGACGTTCGATCGCGCGGCCGTTGACGCAGAGGCCCGCACCGTCGAGCTCGCCTTTTCAAGCGAGCAACCCTACGAACGCTGGTGGGGTGTCGAGATCCTCGACCACTCGCCCCAATCCATTCGGCTTTCCCGACTCACGTCGGGCGGGCCGTTGCTGATGGATCACGACGGCCGCGATCACGTCGGCGTCATCGAATCAGTCCGCATCGACGCCGACCGGGTAGGTCGGGCCGTCGTGCGCTTCGGAAGAGGCGCGCGGGCCGATGAGGTGTTCCAGGACGTGAAAGACGGGATCCGGCGAAATGTGTCCGTCGGCTACATGATCCACAAGGCCACGCTGGTCGAGACGCAGCAGGACCGTGAGTTCTACCGCGTTACCGACTGGGAGCCGCACGAAATATCGTTGGTGTCCGTCCCGGCCGATGCATCCGTTGGGATTGGCCGCGCGATGGAAGACCCGCGTGCAGATACCGGCGGCGACACCGCCAAAAAGCCCGAACCCAAAGCAATCAAGGAGATTCGCGTCATGACGACCGAAACCCAAGCCCCTGACCTGGCCGTGATCGAACAGCGCGGCCGCGAAACCGAGCAGAAGCGTGCCGCAGACATCATCAAGGTGGGCGAGCACTGCGGCTTGCAGTCGCTTGCTGCCGAGTGTGTGCGCGACGGCGTGAGCCTGGCTGAGTTCCAGAAACGCGCGATCGATGCGCTGTCGAGCCGCGCCAAGCCGACCGCCGACATCGGCCTGACGCCGAAGGAAGCCAAGCGTTTTTCGTTCACCCGCGCAATCGCTGCCATGTCGGCAACGGGGGCCGAAAAGCGCAATGCGCTCGAAGCGGCCGCGTTTGAAATCGAATGCTCGCAAGCCGTAGCGCAGAAGATCGGCCGCGAAGCGCGTGGCGTATTCGTGCCGAATGAAGTGCAGCGCCGCGACCTTGTGGTAGGCACTTCCACCGCCGGCGGCAACCTTGTTGCGAGCGACCTGATTGCATCCAGCTTCATCGATTTGCTGCGCAACCGCATGAGCGTGATGCGTGCCGGCGCGCAGATGCTCTCGGGGCTGAACGGCAACATCGCCATCCCGCGTGCCACCGGCGCCGCTACCGCGTACTGGGTGGCAGAAAGCGGTTCGCCGACCGAAAGCCAGCAGGCATTCGACCAGGTGCCCATGTCGCCGAAAACGGTGGGTGCATTCACCGATCTTTCGCGCAAGCTGCTGCTGCAGTCGTCGATCGACGTCGAGGGCCTCGTCCGTAGCGACCTCGCTACCGTGCTGGGCCTCGAAATCGACCGCGTTGCGCTCAACGGTACGGGCACCGCCCCGCAGCCGCGCGGCGTGCTGCAGACCGCCGGCATCGGCTCCGTCGTGGGCGGCACCAACGGCGCTGCGCCCACCTGGGCAAACATCGTTGCGCTATGGTCGGCGGTGGCAGCCGCCAATGCGGACTTCGGCACTACTGGGTTCGTCACCAACAGCAAGGTGGTTGGCAAGCTGATGACCACCGACAAGTCGACCAGCTCCGGGCAGTTCGTTTGCCCGGGCTTTCCCGACGCCGCCGGCATCACCAGCTTCGGAGGCGCCCGCGCAGTTGTGTCGAACCAGGTACCGAGCAACCTCACCAAGGGGACTAGCTCGGGCGTGTGTTCTGCGGTCGCATTCGGCAACTGGGCCGATCTCATCATCGGCATGTGGGGCACGCTCGATCTGATGGTGGATCCCTACACCGGCAGCACCAGCGGCACCGTGCGCGTGGTTGCACTCCAGGACGTCGATGTGGCCGTGCGGCACGCCGAATCCTTCGCCGCCATGGTCGACGCACTCACCGCCTGATCGTCATGAGCCGCGCCGACGCCGACTTCGCCGGGGCCGTTGGCGGAATCTTCCGGTTCTTCGGGGATTCCGCCAGCTACACCGCGCGCGGCGCTGCTGCCGTGCCGGTGGTGGCGGTGGTCGAGCACAACCTTGCGCAGTTCGGCGAGGTGGCGACGGTGGCGGCACGCACGGTTGCAATCAGCGTGCGCCGAAGCGAACTGGCAGACCCGCCACGTGCGGGCGATGCCTTCCTGATGCTGTCGGGGCCGTTTTCCGGGCGAACGTTCCGCGTGGCGGATGTGATCGCCTCCGACGACCTCGAACACCGCGTGACCGCAGCATGAGCCTCGAATTCACCGTCGAGCCCAATCGCGAACAGCTCGCCGACGCGATCAGCCTGTTCGAGTTCGTCGGCGGCAACACCGCCGATGCGCTGCGGGTGGCGATCAACAAGGCGGCGCCGAAGATCCGCACGGCGGCGAGCCGGGCGATTCGCGAGCAGGTGCGGCTTTCGGCCAGCTACGTCAACGACCGGCTGACCATCCGCCGCGCAACGCGGGCGAATCTGTCGGGGGCAATCACGACGCCGTCGCGCGGGCTGTTGCTGTCGCGCTTTTCGACCGAGCCGGGGATTGCCGATGAAAGCGTGAGCTGGATCCGGCCGCCGCCGGCGCCCTACGGCGGGCACTACGTCAAGGTCAAGCCCACCGGCGCGGCGGTGAAGGTTGGCCGCGGCGAGCCGGGCAACAGCAAACCGTTCTACATCGTGCTCAAAGGGTCGCGCGCGCTGGGCATTGCGCGCCGCACCGCGGCCGGCAAGATCGACGTGCTGCACGGCCCGTCGCTGTCGCAGGTATTCAAGGGCGTTCGCGACGCTGTAATGCCGGCCGCGGCTGCCGAGTATCAGGCGCAACTGCTCGACGCAATGCGCTACCTGCTCGTCAAGAAGTTCCCGCCGGAGGAATGAGGCATGAACGACTTTGACATGATGATCCTCGATGCACTGGGGATTCCTGCGAAAGGGATTGTCGGGCTCACCATCGAATGTCGAGTAGGGTCTGCGGCGACGGTAACGGTCAACCGCATTCTCCCCAGCTCGGACGTTCTGCTAGTGCGCGAAGTTGTGGAGAAATTCACGGTGGTGCCGGCCGAT
>Ga0213919_1000508_pt1 | contig 16932 bp, 19 predicted proteins | sample McNCre317MG_FD_161056 | JGI IMG/M metagenome (GOLD analysis project Ga0213919, IMG submission 161056) | Freshwater microbial communities from McNutts Creek, Athens, Georgia, United States - 3-17 MG | ecosystem: Environmental > Aquatic > Freshwater > Creek | place: USA: Georgia | collected... | reverse complement strand
AGGCCATTGCCTCTAGGTTCACAATGCCGAGTGGCTCGTAGATGGATGGGCAGGCAAACACGGTTGCGGCGCTCAGCATGGCAATCAGCTCGGCGCGGCTGAGGTGCTTCTCCACCCAGATCACGTTGTCGCGTACCTTGCGAAGCTCGGCAACCAGGTCGGTTACGGTCTGCAGAATCTCAGGGGTGTCAGGCGCACCCGCGCAAAGCACCAGCTGAACATCGGCAGGAAGCTCACGTGCGGCCTTCAGCAGGTATGGAAGACCCTTTTGCTGGGTGATGCGGCCCACAAACACAACGCTGCGCTTGTCTGGGTCTACACCGTTGGCACGAACCAGGTCTGGGTTGTTGGCGGCCTGGAAGGCCTCTAGGTCAATACCGTTGTGAACCACCGAGACCTTGGCAGGGTCAATCTGTGGATAGGCGCGAAGGATGTCGGCGCGCATTCCGGCGCTAACGGCGATGATACCGGTGGCTGCCTCATAGGCGGTGCGCTCAACCCACGATGACAGGCGGTAGCCGCCACCCAACTGATCTTCCTTCCACGGGCGCAATGGCTCGAGGCTGTGGGCGGTGATCAGGTGAGGAATACCGTGCAGGGTTCCGGCAACCTGGCCGGCAAAGTTGGCGTACCATGTGTGGCTGTGAACCAGGTCGGCTCCGGCGATGTCGGAAACCATCGCTAGGTCGGTTGCCATGGTCTGCAAAGCCGGGTTTACACCGTCAAACTCGCTCGAGTGTCGATACGCCTTTGTATCGGTTTCATCACGGTCTGCACCGAAGGCGCGCACCTTTACATCGATGTGTTTGCGCAGTACTCGCACTAATTCCGCGACATGTACGCCCGCACCACCGTAGATGAACGGTGGGTATTCCTTGGTTATCAAGTCGATTCGCATACACGAATGTTATCGCCGCGAAACAAAAAGCCAATAACATTCCTCATATGAGTACTCCACGTATCTTCGGAATGGTTCTCGCAGGGGGCGAGGGCAAGCGCTTGATGCCGCTGACGGCAGATCGCGCTAAGCCCGCAGTTCCTTTCGGAGGCAGCTACCGACTAATCGATTTCGCCCTCTCCAACCTCATCAACTCGGGCCTACGACGAATAGTTGTGCTCACCCAGTACAAGTCCCACTCGCTAGACCGTCACATCTCCATGCTGTGGCGCATGTCTCCGCTTCTGGGCTCGTACGTTGCATCGGTGCCAGCGCAGCAGCGTCTGGGTAAGCGTTGGTTCTCTGGCAGTGCCGACGCCATCCTGCAGAGCATGAACCTTCTCAGTGACGAGAAGCCAGACATCGTTGTTGTGGTTGGTGCTGATCACATCTACCGAATGGATTTCGAGCAGATGATCAACGACCACATCGCCTCCGGCCGTGGTCTTACCGTTGCCGCCATTCGCCAGCCAAAGTCCATCGCCGACCAGTTTGGTGTGGTTGAGGTTGACGACAAGGACGCCACCAAGATTGCCCAGTTCCGTGAGAAGCCTTCAGACCCTAAGGGCCTGCCAGACTCCCCCGACGAGGTTCTTTGCTCGATGGGTAACTACGTCTTCACCGCCAGTGCGCTGAAGGAGGCAATCGAACTCGATGGTGAGCTTGAGACCTCCGGACACGACATGGGTGGTGACATCGTGCCTTACTTTGTGGCCAAGGGCGATGCCGGCGTTTACGACTTCACCAAGAACGACATCCCAGGTGCCACCGAGCGTGACCACGCTTACTGGCGCGATGTCGGAACCATCGACTCTTACTACGAGAGCCACATGGACCTCATCTCGGTGATGCCAATCTTCAACCTTTACAACTCCGATTGGCCAATCCACACCCAGCAGGTAAACCTGCCACCGGCCAAGTTCATCCACGACGCCGAGGGCAACCAGGGTCGCACCAACGACTCGATCGTGTCGCTGGGTACCGTGGTGACCGGCGGAATTGTGGAGCGAAGCGTGCTTTCGCCTAACGTGCGAGTTCAGTCGCGTGCGCTAATCACCGATTCGGTTCTGATGGACAACGTTGTGGTTGGCCGCGATGCCACCGTGCGCCGCGCCATTTTGGACAAGGACGTTGTGGTCACCGATGGAGCTTCGATTGGTGTCTCGCGCGAGCGCGACCTGGCTCGTGGCTTCACCGTAACCGACTCGGGCATCACCGTGGTGCCAAAGGGTGTGACGGTTACTCCGTAGTAGTTTGCTTTTTCTCGGCGATGGTCGGTGCTTCGGCACCGGCCATTTCCTTTTTCTTGCTGCGGCGGCTTACGCCCCGCACAATCAGCGCAATGGTGCCGCCGACGAGGAGAAACGGCATGGCCGCGACTAGCGCCATAAAGATCATGACCGAGTACCAGCCGTCCACCGAGAACATGATGGCGATAAACAGGCTGAGGCCGCTAATCCAGCCGAGGCCCCTCTTGGCGCCCTTGGTCAGCTTGGTTGCCGGGTAGCGCCCGTCCTCCACACCCGCAACAATCAGGGCATCGATGAATAGGCCGACGCCGGTTACAACCATGAAGTAATTGGGCCCGGTGCTGCAGCCATCCATGCACCACTGGGTTGGAATCACCAGACCCAGGCTAAATACGGCGGCGGCGATTGCGCCCAAGATCCAAGAAATGCTGCGCAGGCTTAGTTTGCGCTCGCGCTTCAACTGCTGAAAGTTCTCTTCCATTACTCCCCCAAGTTTTGGTTTTTTCAATGGTAAAGCCGGCAGTGGTTTTCGGGCAGAATTGAGCAATGAGCAAAATTCTCGTGGTTTTCGACGTTGACAGCACCCTCATCAAGGATGAGGTGATTGAGCTGTTGGCCGAGGTGGCAGGCAAGCGCGAGCAGGTGGCCGAGGTCACCGAGCGTGCCATGCGCGGCGAATTGGACTTTGCTCAGAGCCTGCGCGAGCGCGTGGCCGTGCTTGAGGGGCTGCCAGAAACCGTATTTGCAGACGTCTACGCCCGCATTACCCCCACCGATGGCGTGCAGGAGCTAATCGATGCCATTCACGGCGCTGGCGGCCTTGTAGGCGCGGTTTCGGGCGGTTTTACCCAGGTGCTCACTCCCCTGGCCGCACGTCTTGGCCTCGACTTCGCCCGCGCCAACGACCTCGAGGTTGTGGACGGCAAACTTACCGGCAAGGTGACCGGTCGAATTGTGGACCGCACCGTGAAGGCGGAGTCGCTCATTGAGTGGGCTGCGGCTTCCGGCGTATCGATGGAGAACACCGTGGCCGTGGGCGATGGCGCCAACGACCTAGACATGCTGGCCCAAGCCGCCCTCGGTGTGGCCTTCAACGCCAAGCCGATTGTGCGCGAGCAGGCTCAGATTGTGATTGAGAAGCAGGATCTGCGCGAGCTGATCCCAGTGCTAGGTCTATAGAGCGTTAAAGCTGCTGACGTCGCCTACCAGGCGGGTGTTGTCGGCAGGAACCGGCTCAACGGCTGCCAGAGCAACCTCGGCGGCAAACTCAGCCACGTTGTAAAGCTTGCCAGCACCCTCGCGGCGAGCCTCGATGGCACCAGGAGCAGCGCGCTCCAGCAGGGTTGCGGTGATGGTTCCCTCGATCATGTCGCCCGAGACCACGACAAAGCCGATGTTGCGCTCTGCGAGTGCAGGAATCATGTCGCGGAGTGCGTCCTCGCCGGCACGCTTCGACAGCGCAACCGGGATGTAGGCCTCCATGGTTGGGGTGGTGCGAATGAAGTGGGCCTGGTGGCTGGTTACAAACACAACGCGGGCGCCATCCTTGAGGTACGGCAGCGCGGTGGTCAGCAGGTTCACCTGCGAGTCGCGGTTTAGGCGCATTGCGTAGTCTTCACCCAGGCCGGCTTCCATGCCACCCGATGCGTTCATCACAAGGATGTCTAGCTGGCCAAAGGCCTCCTTGGCGGCCTCAAACATTGCCTTCACCGAATCGGTGTCGGTGAGGTCTGCACCAACGGCAATGGCGTGACCACCGTTTGCCTTGATGCCATCAACAATCTTTAGGGCGCGGGCTTCCTTGTTGCGGAAGTTAACAACCACCGATGCCCCGGCCTCGGCAAAGTAGCCGAGGGTGTCGGCGCCGATACCGCGCGATGAGCCGGTAACCAGTGCGGCCTTGCCGGCCAGCGAGCCTGCTGCGAGTGGATTAGTCATTGTTCTCTCCCTGTACAAAAGACGATTGAGTGTTTGAAAGTGTATTAGTGACCCATGCCAAGGCCGCCGTCAACCGGGATGACAGCACCCGAGATGTAGGCGGCGTCATCGCTGGCCAACCAGGCAACCACGCGGGCAACCTCAACCGGCTGTGCCAAACGACCGGCAGGAATCTGGGCCTTGTAGCCGGCAATCTGTGCCTCCGATAGCACGGCGGTCATGTCCGATTCGATGAAGCCAGGAGCCACCACGTTTGCGGTGATGCCGCGGCCACCCAATTCGCGGGTGATGCTGCGAGCCATGCCCACCAGAGCCGACTTGGAAGCCGAGTAGTTGACCTGACCGGCCGAGCCGAGAAGGCCAACAACCGAACCGATGAAGATTACGCGGCCAAACTTGGCCTTGATCATGCCCTTGCTGGCGCGCTTTAGCACCTTGAAGGTGCCGTTGAGGTTGGTGTCGAGAACGGCTTCGAAGTCTTCGTCGGTCATTCGCATCAGCAGCATGTCGCGGGTGATGCCGGCGTTGGCAACCAAAACCTCTACTGGGCCAAGCTTGGCCTCCACCTCGGCGAAGGCAGCATCCAGGGCGGCGCCATCGGTGACATCTGCAACCACGGCAAGAGTGCCGGCAGGGCCTTCACCCGAGCGAACGGTTACGGCAACGCGGTGACCCTGGGCCACAAACTCTTCGGCAATTGCGTAGCCGATGCCACGGTTTCCGCCGGTAACCAAAACGGTTCTTGGAGTGCTCATCGAAGGTCTCATTTCGCCCAGAAAATGTGTGCAATTCGGGCGGTGGCCCGCTGCGGTTTGGAACAAATCAACTCTAGTCCTAGCCTTGTATTGGGGCGGTTATTTACGAGGAGCAAATTGGCAACTAAGCCACAGAGCGTCACTTCAGTTGGGGTATCCCCAGAGGAAGAGCGTCGCGGGCGCGTTATCAAGTACACGGTTGCCATGACGGTGCGTGTGATTTGCCTCATCGTTGCTGTTGTTTACCCCGGCAGCATCCTGATGTGGATTGGTTTTGCCGGCGCGATCTTGCTGCCCTACTTTGCCGTGGTGATTGCCAATGCCACCGGTGCCGGAGCCTCCAAGAAGACCAACAATGCCCAAACCGTGGCCGCGCCAACTCTTCGCATCAGTGCGGATGCCTTCGTAAACGCCAGCCGCCCAACTGCAGCCGACAGCGCCGAAGGTGACTTCGCACCGGATGAGGACCGTGGCTAGATGATCAAGTGCTCGCGCGCCGGCTGCGATGCCGAGGCCCAGTTTCAGGTGATTTGGCGCAACCCTAAGATTCACACCGATGGCCGCACCAAGACCTGGTTGGCCTGCACCGAGCACGTAGAATTTCTGCGGGAATACCTAGATGCTCGGGGATTCTTCCTCGAGACTAAGGCGCTATGAATTCAGTAACTCGCGATTACTTTCGCACCGGATTCAAGCGTTGGCTGCGTTGGATTGCCCTGGCCGTGGTCTTTGCCATCGCTTGCGGTTTCCTTGCCAACTGGCAGTGGAACCGCCGCACCCAGGTTGTGAAGGTAATCGCCCGCCTAGATCACAACTACGACTTCCGAGTCTTGCCGCTAGAGGCCCTGGTTCCCAACCGCTCCGGCTTCTCTTCCACCAAGGAATACCGCCCGGTTATGCTGGCCGGTCACTACCTGCTTCAACACCAGACCCTGCTGCGCAACCAGCCAAACAACGGCAACCCCGGCTTCCACCAGTTGATTCCGTTCCAGCTCAACGGCGGCGGCATCGTCATCGTTGATCGCGGTTGGTTGCCTACCGGAGACCGCCAAGACTCCCCCGACTTGAACCCGCTTCCGCCCGCATCGGTTGCCCGCCTGGTTGGTCGCCTGCACCATGCCCAACAGCCCGATTCGCGAGTGGCGCCAAAGGGTCAGGCTATGAGTATCTATCCGGCTCAGTTGGCCAAGGATTGGGGCATCAAGCCATCGGAGATTTATGCCGGCGCCTATGTGATGTTGGCCGATGACGGCACCGCCGGAAGCCTCCCCATCAAGGCAACCAAGCCAGATATCACCGAGGGAAATCACCTCAGCTACACATTCCAGTGGATTCTGTTTGGGCTGATGGCGTTTGCAGCCATCTTCGTCAACATTCGTCGTGACATCCAGGAGAAGCGCGTTGCCGAGGATGCAGCCTACGTACCTAAGCCAAAGCGCAAGCGCATGGGCGACGACGACAAAGAGGCAGAGGACGCCCTGCTGGGTAACTAGCTTTCGGTGGCGCGCCATCGCGGGCTGCGCAAACGCGCCCGCAGCAAACTAGCTGAGCGAGATCAGGTCGGCGTACTGCTGGCTCCAGTGGTCTTCCTGACCATCAGGCAGAATCAATACGCGCTCTGGGTTTAGAGCTTCAACCGCACCAACGTCGTGCGAAACCAGCACAATGGCACCCTTGAACTGCTCAAGCGCGCGCAAAATCTCTTCGCGGCTGGCTGGGTCGAGGTTGTTGGTTGGCTCGTCAAGCAGCAGCACGTTGGCGCTGGAAACCACCAGGGAGGCCAGGGTTAGCCGGGTTCGCTCACCACCGGATAGAACTCCGGCTGGCTTGTCCACGTCGTCGCCACTGAACAAGAACGAACCAAGCACCTTGCGGGCATCGGTGTCGTTTAGGTGGCTGGCGGTTGCCTGCATGTTCTGCAGCACGGTCTTGGTGAAGTCCAGGGTTTCGTGCTCCTGGGCAAAGTAGCCAATCTTTAGGCCGTGACCAGGCTCAATCTCGCCGGTGTCTGGCTTCTCCACGCCCGCAAGCATGCGCAGCAGGGTGGTCTTACCGGCACCGTTGAACCCGATGACAACCACGCGCGAACCGCGGTCGATTGCCAGGTCAACGGCGGTGAAGATCTCTAGCGAACCGTAAGACTTGCTGAGGTTTGATGCCATCAGCGGGGTGCGGCCACAAGGGGCTGGGTCTGGGAACTTGATCTTGGCAACGCGGTCTTCTTCGCGAACCGCGTCAAGGCCAGCAAGCATGCGTTCGGCACGGCGGGTCATCTGGTGAGCAGCGGCAGCCTTGGATGCCTTGGCACCAAACTTGGCGGCCTGCATGGTTAGAACTGCGGCCTTCTTCTCGGCGATGGAGCGGTCACGCTTGCGACGCTCCTGGTCGGCTTCGCGCTGCTTCAGGTAGGCCTTCCAGCCCATGTTGTAAACATCGATGACCTGGCGGATTGCGTCTAGGTAGAAGACCTTGTTTACGGTCTCTTCCACCAGCTCAATATCGTGCGAGATGACGATGAGGCCGCCCTGATAGTTGCGCAGGAATTCGCGCAGCCAAACGATGCTGTCGGCATCGAGGTGGTTGGTTGGTTCGTCAAGCAGCATGGTCTCGGCGTTGCTGAAGAGGATGCGGGCAAGCTCCACGCGGCGGCGCTGACCACCCGAAAGGGTGCTTAGCGGCTGGTCAAGGGTGTGGCCCTTGATGCCCAGGTTGGCGGCGATGGTCTCGGCTTCAGCCTCAGCTGCATAGCCACCGGCCGACATAAACTCGGCCTCAGCATTGCTGTACTTCTTCATGGCGGCGTCATAGACGGCCTCGTCAATGGAGCCCATGTCCATGGTGGCTGCCATCATTCGGGCCTGGATGTCGCCAAGGCAGCGGGCGTTCAGAATGCGGGTGCGTACCAGTTCGGTTGGGTCACCGATGCGAGGGTCTTGTGGCAAGTAGCCAATCTCGCCGGTGCGGTCGATGAAACCGCTGGTTGGGGTTCCCTCGCCTGCTAGAAGCTTGGTCAGTGTGGTTTTGCCGGCACCGTTACGACCAACAAGGCCAACCTTGTCGCCCTTTTCAATGCGAAAGTTGACGCCGCTCATGAGGGTGCGGGCGCCAATGGTGATCTCAAGATCGCGTGCGCCAATCATGGGGGTGCTCCAAAAGTGTGGTGGTTGGGTCGAATTCGAGTCTCGACTCCGAACAAAGGGCTTAGGCCCAAGGGTTCAAGTCTACCCGAGGTGGCGTTGCCTGGCTTCTGGCGATTTTGTTGATTTATACACAATTCACCGAGCTGCTCTTTATTCAGAACACATTCTGAAGTAGTCTTTGGATATGCCAACCTCACTTATCCACATCCAATCTTCGGATCTCAGCCGTAACCCTCTAAAGGTGTTCAATGCCGCTGAGGATGGGCCGGTTTTGCTAACTCGTCGTGATGGCGAAAATCTTTTGATTATGACCGAGCGCGAAGCAGAAGCCCAGCAGAAGGTTCTGCAGTTTGCTGCCCAGTTAATCGCAGTAACCACTGATGATCGAGGAACGCTTGCAGAACGCATGGCCTCGATGTTTCCCTGGATGTATGCACTAAACCTTCAAGAGCAAGAAGCATGCTCTAAGGAACTCGTAGATTCCGCAAGAGCTTCGTTTAGCACCCAGAAACCTTTCCTTGTATTGGCAGCGCTTAGTGCCTGGGAGGCAACTGCGACTGCAATTGCCGGCGGGTACCATAATGAACAGCTCGACTGGCTTGATGAGCCATTGGCTGTTGAGCGCCCACACTCATAAAAAAGCCATGGAGCCAGTCCCTCGTCCGAACAAAAAGTCGGAATACACAATATTTTTTGCCTCCAACAAAGCTTCTAAAGGATGGCGAGACTTACGGGCTACTGATCCTTACGCACATGGCAGACGCCTGGGACTTTTTGACGAAAACTCCTCAATTGGAAATCCCGCAAAATAGCCCGCTTAAAGGACGGCTTGCTTTTGTGGAAAGGGATGGAGTAAGCCACCAGCTGTGGCAGTTCAAACCAAATTTGGGATCCGGGGCGCGAATTTGGTTTTACGTTGAAGACCACATGGTGCATTTGGTGCAGGTATTTACTGCCCACCCCAACGAAACAAAGTAAATGGGCCCCAGCGCTATTGCCGGAGCCCATTTGAAGTCGGCCTACTTGGCGCCAAACAGCTTGCTGAAGAAGCCCTGCTTCTCCTGCTTTGGGTCGTTCTCGTGACCTGGGCAGCGCTGGCTCTTTGGCACTCCGGCTAGAGCCTGGTCAACGTGCTGGCCGCAGCCGGCCCAGGTTGCTTTGCCACACTTGCGGCAGGTTACTTGCTGACACATGCTTCTTATCCTCCGAGGGTCTGCGGGCTTTCCCCGCTTGGATTTGTATACCCCCTAGGGTATGCTTAAAACAGCCAGAATGCAAGCCACACCAGTTCAAGGAGCCGCACATGCAGATTGATCCAGCCGAGCTAAAGACCGCCCGAGACCGCCTCATGCGAGTGCAGGGTCAGATTGGTGGCATCGTAAAGATGCTTGATGAAGGCCGCGACTGCACCGAACTCCTCACCCAGCTTGCCGCCGCCAGCACCGCGCTCACCCGCGCCGGCTTCAGCATCATCTCCACCGGCATGGCCCACTGCCAGGCCGACGAATCGGGCCAAACCGATCGCGCTGCCCTCGAAAAAGCCTTCATGGCTCTGGCCTAGACTGCCCCCAACCTTGAAAGACCACTCCCCTATGAAGACCGTAATCATCGGTGGTGTTGCCGCCGGAATGAGCGCCGCCACCCGTCTGCGTCGCCTGCGCGAGCAGGACGATATCATCGTGTTTGAGATGGGCCCAAACGTCAGCTACGCCAACTGTGGCCTGCCGTACTTTGTCTCCGATGTAATCAGCGACCGCTCCGAATTGCTGCCGCAGACCCCCGAGAGCCTGTTCAAGCGCTTCCGCCTCGATGTGCGCGTAAGCCACAAGGTGACCTCCATCAACCCTGCCACCAAGACCGTGGCTGTGCTCAACGTTGTTACCGGCGAGACCTCCACCGAGACCTACGACAACCTGGTTATTGCCACCGGTGCTCGCCCTCGCCGCCTCGATATCCCAGGCATCGAGCGCGCTCAGACCCTGCGCGATGTTGTGGACGCCGACCGCGTAAAGGCTGCGGTTCAGTCCGCCATGGCCCAGCGCGGAGATTCCGCTCACGCCGTTGTGCTTGGTGCCGGCTTCATCGGTGTTGAACTTGCTGAAAACCTGCGCCACCTGGGCATTCACACCACGCTGGTTCAGCGCGGTCAGGCCATTCTCAGCATGTTTGACCCCGAAATGGTGGAGCCACTGCAGGCCCACCTAGTAGCCAACGGAATCGAGCTGGTGGTCAACACTACCCCTGCCGAAATCACCGAAGACACGGTGGTCCTGGCCGATGGGCGCACCTTCCGTGCCGACCTAGTATTTAGCGCCACCGGCGTTGAGCCAGACAACCAGCTGGCCAAGGCCGCCGGCCTCAAGCTTGGCCCAACCGGTGGACTCTGGGTTGATGCCCAGCAGCGCACCAGCGACCCAAACATTTACGCCGCTGGCGACGCCGTTGAGAAGCAGAGCGAGCTAACCACCGGCGCCACCATCATTCCGTTAGCCAACCTTGCCAACCGTCACGGCCGCCTAATCGCCGATGCCATCGCTGGTTTGCCAACCGCTGCTCACCCAGCCATGGGAACCATCATCATTGGTGCCTTTGGCATGGCCGCAGCAATGACCGGGCTAAGCGAAAAGGCTGCAACCGGGGCCGGCATTTTGCACCAGGTTGTGCACGTACATCTGGGCAGCCACGCGGGCTACTACCCCGGTGCTCAGCGCGTGAGCCTCAAGGTTCTGTTTGACCCAACCACCGGCCGCCTGCTTGGTGCGCAGGGTGTGGGTCTGGACGGCGTCGACAAGCGCATCGATGTGCTGGCCACCGCCATTCGCGCCGGCATGACTGTGGACGAGCTCATGGATCTGGAGCTCAGCTACTCCCCGCAGTACGGCAGCGCCAAGGACCCAATCAACCACGTGGGTTACGTGGGCAACAACGCCCTGCACGGCATCACGCCAACCATCCAGTGGCACCAACTGCAGCACGAACTGGCCAACGGTCGTGTGCTGGTTGACGTGCGCACCGATGCCGAGAACGCCCGCGGAACCATCCCCGGAGCCATCAACCTGCCCGTGGATTCGCTGCGCGAACACCTCCGCGAGCTAGAGGGCCAGCAGGTAGTAGTTACCTGCCAGGTGGGCCAACGTGGACACATTGCCACCCAAATCCTCCGCGCCCATGGCATCGATGTGCTGAACCTCTCGGGTGGTTACGTCACCTGGAAGAACGCACAGGATGCGCTCGCGCGTTAGAAATAGAATCCATCTTGGGCTTGATTATTTCGGCGAGATTAATCACGAGCGTTGAGCGAGCCCAATGCAACAGTCTCGTAATTAGCCGATGTCAAAGTTTTCGCTTGCTCCAATATTTTGGTTTCCGAGATTGATGTAAGTGGAACCGTTTCGGTCCATCCATCCCCACGTTGAAATGCTGGAGGCAACTGGAGATCTTGACGCAGCCATTTGAGCATTAGTTGTTCAAGGGCGTAGGCGTCACTTCCATTTTCAAACTTGAGCAGAGCGCGTACTATCCAACCGTTACTTTTATGGTTCCTAAGTCGACCAGACAACTCATTTGAAATTCCTACTTTCAATGCCGACTTTTCTAGATTTTCAATGACGTAGTAGTAGGACGGCAATGCAGGTTTGAAACCTGAAGTTGTACAGTTAGGGCAACCAGCCCCGTCTCGTTTCATGTTAATCCGAGTCCAAGTGGTGTACCCACGCCAGTTACATTTAAGGCACTCGATAAGCCAAGGAATTGTCGATCCTGGGTATGGTTCCAGTGGACGCAGTTCTTTGGACTTTGCGACCGAGTCAGCATAATCTGGGTCAACTTTTCTTCCCGAACAATAGACACATGCGTTTTTCGTGTTGCGGATATTCCCATATGTTGGATGGATTATGCGGTCGCAAGTCTTGCATTTTGAAGTCCATGGAAGGGTCGCCCCAGGGTATTTTCCGATTGGCTCTACCCCGTGCACCAGCATGACGCGCAATGCTTCTTCTGGGTTAACCGCACGACCACTGCAATAGGCACAGCCCCCGCCCGCGGACACAGCATTGTAAGTTGGCGCTGGCTTGTTTCCACAAACTAGACATTTACAGAGCCAAGGTTTTCCCGCACCAGGGTATTCGACAAGCGGTTCCAGTCCGGCTTCCTCCATGGTCGCTTTTGCTTCATCGACATCCATCCTTCGATGAGCACAAAAGCCACAGGGTTTCTGTCCGCGACGCACTTTCTGGAGGGTTGGAAAAACAGTTCTATGACATGTTAAGCATTCAGATTTCCAGCGGGTGTGGACTGATTTATAAGCTTCCAGTGGGTTTGCGCCTGCTTGGATCATGGTTGCAACAGGGTCGATCGTGAGCAGTCTAAGACTGCAATATGGGCAAGGTGCATGACCTTGTTTAATCACACTGTAAATCGGTTCGATATTTCTGCCGCATTTCAGGCACTGGCATTTCCATTTTTCTTTAGCACCTTGGAATGGCTCGAGTGGTTTGGCACCTGCGACCAGCATAAATTCCACAGCAGTATTTTCATCAACTTTGCGACCGGCACAATATTTGCATCCTGCCGTGCCATTTTTGACATTCGAATATTGAGGGTTTACTCGGCGCCCGCAGGTGAGGCACTCACAGGGCCACGGGAATTTCGAATTTGTGTATGGTTCTAGAGGGCGCACGCCAGCGGCAAGCATCAGGTGCTCTGCTTCTGCCGGATCTATGTGTTTATGCCCCACAAGAGTATCTTCGCACCTTGATTTTTCTTTAAGCCAACAACGCATCTAGAATCCCTTAGAAACAAAAAACCCGCCCAACTGGGCGGGTTTCTCCGTTAAAACATTAGATCGCAAAGCCAATCGCGCGCATCTGCTCTTTACCGTCTTCGGTGATGCGCTCTGGGCCCCAGGGTGGCATCCAGATCCAGTTGATTCTGAAGGCGTCTACTACCCCATCCAGGCTGTCGCCAACCTGCTCCTCAATTACGTCGGTTAGCGGGCAGCCGGCCGAGGTTAGGGTCATGTTGATTAGCAGTGCGTCATCGTCGATGCTCCACTGCAAGCCATAGACCAACCCAAGGTCAACGATGTTCACGCCAATTTCAGGGTCGATGACATCCTTCATCGCCTCAATGACTTCGTCATACTTAGCCGGCTCTAGCTCACGTGTGCCGTCGCTAGTTACCGTCTTCTCTGGGTTGTATTCCATTTTTGGAAAGTATCCGTAACTGTTTTCTACTACTTGGCTTCAGCCGAAACGTAGCGGTCGTAGCCTTCGGCCTCTAGGCGCTCGGCTAGCTCTGGGCCGCCCTCTTCAGCAACCTTGCCAGCAACAAACACGTGTACGAAGTCTGGCTTGATGTACTTGAGAATGCGGGTGTAGTGGGTGATCAAAAGAACGCCCATGTTGCCGTCTGCCTTGGCACGGTTTACGCCCTCAGAAACAATCTTTAGCGCGTCAACGTCAAGACCCGAGTCGGTCTCGTCAAGCACTGCAAACTTGGGCTTCAGCAGCTCTAGCTGCAGAATCTCGTGGCGCTTCTTCTCGCCACCACTGAAGCCCTCGTTTACGTTGCGCTCGGTGAAGGTCTTGTCCATCTTGAGGTTGTCCATTGCCTCGCGAACATCCTTGACCCAGGTGCGCAGCGCTGGAGCGGTGCCATCGATGGCGGTCTTGGCGGTGCGCAGGAAGTTGGAAACCGAAACACCAGGAATCTCAACCGGGTACTGCATAGCTAGGAACACGCCGGCACGAGCACGCTCGTCAACCGACATCTCAAGCACGTCAGCACCATTGAAGGTGATCGAACCCTCGGTGACGGTGTACTTAGGGTGACCAGCGATGGTGTACGCCAGGGTGCTCTTACCCGAGCCGTTAGGGCCCATGATTGCGTGGGTCTCGCCGCTGCGGATGGTTAGGTCCACGCCACGAAGAATTTCCTTGGTGCCCTGATCGGTGTCTACCGTTACGTGCAGGTTCTTGATTTCTAGAGTTGACATAGTCCTTAACCCTCTGGGTCGTAATCCAAGTAAATGGTGTTGTCTTCGATGATGATTGGGTAAACCGATACCGGCTCAAAGGCTGGCAGAGTTAGGGCGTCGCCGGTCTCAAGCGAGAACTTGGCGCCGTGGGCCCAGCACTCGATGGTTTCGTCGTCTACAAAGCCCTCGCTGAGCGAAACTTCGCCGTGCGAGCACTTGTCGTTGATGGCCTTTACCTCACCCGATGGAGTGCGAACGATTGCGATTGCCTCGTCGCCAAGCTTGACACGGATGGCCTTGCCCTTTTTGATGTCGTCTACTGGGCAGATGCGAATTGCCATTAGGCGTTGCTCCTTGCTAGTTCGTTCTCAATTGCGAGGTTGAGGCGAGCCTCTACTTCTTCGTTGTTAATTTGCTGGATGATCTCGTTTAGGAAGCCACGAACCACTAGTCGGCGGGCTTCCTTCTCGTTGATTCCGCGAGCCTGTAGGTAGAATAGCTGCTCGTCGTCGAAGCGGCCCGAGGCACTGGCGTGGCCGGCACCCTCAATCTGACCGGTCTCAATCTCGAGGTTAGGAACCGAGTCGGCGCGGGCGCCATCGGTTAGCAGCAGGTTGCGGTTTAGCTCGTAAGTGTCGGTGCCCTCGGCAGCAGCGCGAATCAGCACGTCTCCAACCCAGATGGTGTGAGCGTTCTTGCCCTGCAGCGCACCCTTATAGGTAACACGGCTGCGGCAGTTTGGCACGGCGTGGTCTACAAACAGGCGGTGCTCCAGCTGCTGGCCGGCGTCTGCAAAATAGAGACCAAGCAGTTCAACCGATGAACCAGGAGCCGCGAAGGCTGCGTTTGGAGTAACGCGAACAACCTTGCCGCCAAGGGTGATTACAACGTGCTTGAGGCTGGCGTTGCGGCCAAGCTTGGCAAACTGTGCACTGAGGTGAACCGACTTGTCGTTCCAGTCTTGGATGCTAACCACGGTTAGGTGGGCGTTGTCGCCAACAATGATCTCGATGTTCTCCGAGAGAACGGCATCACCCTTGTGGTCGATGATTACGGTGCCTTCGGCGCCTTCCTTGGCCTCAACAATGAGGTGCAGGGCGCTTGGGGTGCGGTCGTGGCTGGTGAGGGTCACCTGTGCCTCGCACTCCAACTTGTGGTTGGCAGGCAGGGTAAGCAAGTAGGCCTGCTCGGCGCTCTCCCAGGCAGCCGCCGATGGGCGGTCCTCAGGAATGCCGGCGCCACCGAATGCTGGGTGGTCGCTGCCAACCCAGGCGGTGGTTACCTCATCTGGGAACTTGGTTTCGATGTCACCCAGGTACTCGGTGAGTGCATCTTCATCTAAGCCAAGAATCTGCTCGCTGGTGGTGTACTTCCACTGCTCTTCGCGGCGCGAAATAGGGGCAAAGTCTGCCACCTTGAAGCTGCGCACGCGCTCGGAACGAGCCTGAACCGGTACGTCGGATTCGCCCGGAACGTAACCGTGACTGTGCGCAGTTGAGCCTGGCTGAACCTCTGGGCTCAGCGTGTTTTGGGTTGTCACTAGCCGACAGCCCCTTCCATCTGCATCTCGATAAGTTTGTTGAGCTCAAGGGCGTACTCCATTGGGAGCTCCTTGGCGATTGGCTCGATGAAGCCACGAACAATCATGGCCATGGCCTCGTCCTCAGCCATTCCGCGCGACTGCAAGTAGAACAGCTGCTCTTCGCTAACGCGCGAAACGGTAGCCTCGTGACCCATCGATACGTCGTCTTCACGCACATCGATGGTTGGGTAAGTGTCCGAACGGCTGATGGTGTCTACCAGCAGGGCGTCACAACGAACGGTGTTGGCCGAGTGGTGAGCACCGGCCATAACGCGAACCTCGCCGCGGTATGAAGTGCGGCCACCGCCACGGGCAATCGACTTGGAAACGATGCTGGACGAAGTGTAAGGAGCCATGTGGATCATCTTGGCGCCGGCATCCTGGTGCTGGCCCTCTCCAGAGAAGGCCACCGATAGGGTCTCGCCGCGGGCGTGCTCGCCAGCTAGCAAGATTGCCGGGTACTTCATGGTTACCTTGCTACCGATGTTGCCGTCAATCCATTCCATGGTGGCGCCTTCGTAAGCGATGGCGCGCTTGGTAACCAGGTTGTAAACGTTGGTAGACCAGTTCTGGATGGTGGTGTAGCGAACGCGAGCGTTCTTCTTCACGATGATCTCAACCACGGCCGAGTGCAGCGAGTCCGAGTTGTAGATAGGAGCGGTGCAACCCTCGATGTAGTGCACGTAGCTGTCTTCATCGGCGATGATGAGCGTGCGCTCAAACTGGCCCATGTTCTCGGTGTTGATGCGGAAGTAGGCCTGAAGCGGAATCTCTACGTGTACGCCCTTAGGAACGTAAACGAACGAGCCGCCGGACCATACGGCGGTGTTTAGCGCAGCAAACTTGTTGTCTCCTGCAGGAATTACGGTACCGAAGTACTCCTTGAAGATCTCTGGGTGCTCCTTGAGAGCGGTATCGGTGTCTAGGAAGATGACGCCCTGGGCCTCTAGGTCCTCGCGAATCTGGTGGTAAACAACCTCAGACTCGTACTGAGCGGCAACACCGGCAACGAGGCGCTTGCGCTCTGCCTCAGGGATGCCAAGGCGCTCGTAGGTGTTCTTGATGTCATCTGGAAGGTCTTCCCAGCTGGAAGCCTGCTTCTCGGTGCTGCGAACGAAGTACTTGATGTTGTCGAAGTCGATGCCAGAAAGATCTGCACCCCAGGCCGGCATTGGCTTCTGGGTGAAGTACTTGTAGCCCTTCAGACGCAGCTGCTGCATCCAGTCTGGCTCGCTCTTTAGGTTGGAGATGTTGGTGACAACCTCTTCGTTGACGCCACGCTTGGCAATCTTGCCAGCAGCGTCTGGGTCGCTCCAACCAAACTCGTAAACGCCCAAGCCCTCTAGTTCGGGG
>Ga0213919_1000507_pt1 | contig 16959 bp, 33 predicted proteins | sample McNCre317MG_FD_161056 | JGI IMG/M metagenome (GOLD analysis project Ga0213919, IMG submission 161056) | Freshwater microbial communities from McNutts Creek, Athens, Georgia, United States - 3-17 MG | ecosystem: Environmental > Aquatic > Freshwater > Creek | place: USA: Georgia | collected... | reverse complement strand
TATTCACCATGAGGTTAATACAGGGTTAGAAAATCCTCGATTCCTCTCCACTTCCGTCCTACTGTGTCTAAAGGTATCATACCTTCCTCGGTTCGTCCAAGCCCTACAAACGCGGTATCTTGCTGTTTTCGTTAGGATTCCTCTTGCTGCACGACTCAGCAGGAGATCGTTTTCCTATCCCTAATTTCCCTTTCAATACAACGTGTTGCATCACGGCTTCTTCTCTGGTGTTATTAGGGTGGCTTGGTGTGTTTGCAGCGCGTCTGCCGCTTGGTGCAAATCATCGGTACTGACCGACAGATAGCGACGATGCATCACATCGGATTTATGCCCGACGATCTTCATCGCGATCTGGGTATGAACCCCGGCTCTCCGTAGGTTCGTCGCCGCCGTGTGGCGAAGATCATGAAAGCGAAGCCCTCCGATCCCAGCCCTACGACAGGCAGCGGTAAACGCCCCGTGAATCGTGCGTAGTGGTTTCCCGCCAAACGTAAACACGCGGCTCCCTCGGGGTAAACCCGCAAGGACTGCCACGCATCGCTCTGTCAGCGGAACAACCCGGGTATCTCCATTCTTCGTATCCCGCAGCGTCAGCTCTTTCCGTTCCAGCGAGACATCTGCCCATTCGAGTTTCAACAGTTCGCCCCGTCGAGCCCCTGTGTCGTGTGCCACAAGCAACAAGGGCCGCAGATGTGGTGCTGCCGCCTGCATCAACGCCATTAGTTGATCCTGAGTAATCACGAGATCTCGCGAGTTCTTCGGATCTGGCTTCGGGACATCCGCAGCGACGTTCATTCCCCGCCAGCCAAACACACGTCGGGCCGCGTTGAGCATCGTACTTAGTTGGGTATGTTCGAGATTGATGGTTGCGATAGAACGAGGAGCCCTTGACGCTCGATAGGCGATGACGTCTTGGGTCGTAATGGAAGAGATCGGGCGTGAGCCGAAGTAGTCGCGCAACGCTTTGATAGCCCACAAATGGCTCTGTGACCGGGCGCGTTGAACGTGTTCCAGTGTGAGGTACTGATCTGCGAGTTGGGCGAAGGTCATCGAGCGGGCCGGAGATTGCTCTTGCCCGCTCAACAACCTCGTCTTAATGAGCGCCTCGGCGTTCATCGCGGTCTTCTTGTCGAAGCCGCCGACCTTCCAGCGTTTGAGTTTTCCCGACTGATCCAGACGTAAACACGTCCCGTCGTCGGTCACTCGGAATTCCACGTAGAGTCCGTCTTGTCGCTTTGTAATTCCCATGTCCTCACCTTATGTGAGGTACTATACCTTCAACGGGCTGCATCGTCAACGGCGTAGTGCTACGTACGGCATGTGCTCGTTCCCACGCTTGGAGATCCCGAAGCCGGAACCGAAGCAAACCCCCTTGTTTAATAAAGGGAATCCTTCGTTGCTGCACAAATTTGTACACCGTCTGAGGCTTGACGCGGAGATAGTCGGCTACCTCCGCGACGATCAGCAGCTTATCGGCTAGCATAGGCGTACCGTGTTTTTTCCACCGCATACAGCATCTTTAGAATGTCGTCTCGTAGCTCGTCCAGCGTCTCGCCCCCTGGACCCAGAATAGACTCGGTCGTTCCGTTAGCGGTGTCGCCGTCGATCAGTCTGGCTTCACGGATGCTGTACCACTTGCCGGTGACGTAATCGGTTTCACAGACTTCATAGTCCCACGTCATAGCTTCCTCCCGTCGAACTTCGATTCGAGATAGTCCGCCGCCCTACGTAGTAACGGGGCGTGTTCTTCACGACGCCTACCGATGGTAAATTTATTATCTTGGAAACAGAGCAATCCGCGCACCCTACCGGACTTGTGATCGTGGTCCACCGCAAGCCGAACGGATTTCGGCGGACGCTTGCAGAGCTTGCACACGCCGCCTTGCTGCTTCAACATTAGGTTGTACTGCTTGATGGTGATTCCGTACTTCTTCTGATACCGCTCGCTTCGCGTCATGACGATCCTCTAGTTTCTCTTTGACGTACTCAGCTCCACATATATTGAAAAACACGGCGCTAGCGTGGTCCTCATCCCGGTCTCCCCGGTACCACTGCATAAAATGGCGGAAGGCGGATTGCCTGAACCGCTGTCTCTCTTCGTGACCACCGGCTAACGTCCAGTTCGGCACACCGGCTTCCACGTCGGGGTGCTTCTGTGCACCCTTCGTCATGTGCTCGGCCCACCGTCGTAGCATCGGTCCGTCCGCTATCCGATGCCAATCGATCTTTCCTTCGGTGGTATCCCGAACCATTCCCGACGCGAACTCTTTTCGAGAGCCACTATCCTTCACGGTAAACCAGGCGTGCTCTGGCTGGACATCTGACGCATGGACCCACCACCCTCGGTTATCAAGGAAGCGCCCGTCGGCGTCATGGGCGTCAACGTGTGGCGCGTCTAGCCGTATCAAATACAGGTTATCCTCAAACACCACGATCTCACCGGCCCTCTTCTCGGCTCGCTTATCTAACCCCGCCATACATACCACGCGATCACCAATCTTCAATTTCATGACCCTCCTGCCATCTTGAGTTGAGGCACGCATTTGTAATAGGCCTTGACGCCGGCCTGTTGGAGCCATTGACCGATGACCTTCGCCTGTTCTTTACAGTCCTCCTCCGACGGGTAAGTCATCGCTCCGGTAATCACGACCGGCGTCTTGTCTTTCCCAAAGCCTGCGACTAACAGAATCATCAGGTACCATTCCATCAGTACACCCTATAGGTTTTGCCGATCACGTCGGCCATCATTTCAATTCTCTCCAGGTGGGTCAGAAGCGATTGGTTGTCCGCCGTCTTGTGGCACTTCACACACTGCTCCACTTCCATCGTGAACTGAAGCACTTGTGCGAGAAACTCCCTCAACGGGTTCGGCGCTGGGTGCCCCATCGCTGAGAGCGGCTTGTCCGGCTTTGAAGCCTTCGTCATAGGCGGTCTGCCTTATGCTTGCGATCAGGTGTCCCGCGTCGAGGAGCGGCTGGTAGCTCTTGAACGCTGTTTTGTAGCTGTGCAATTCCTGCTTCATCTGGCTTCGGCGCACTTGACGGCTGACTCTCATTGATGACCTCCACGTCTTCAGATTCGACATACCATGCGTTGTTGCTAGGGATCCGTCCGTCTGCGTTATGACCACCGTCCCACCCATCCCACGCTACCTGAAGGGTTTCCCCCAGCTCAGGATCGCGTAGGATCGTCCCGGTATGCCTCGACGGAAGCTTGATCCAGAGATACCGCGACGTTTTAAGCTGTACTCGATCGCCCTGTTTCATCGTTACCTCTTCATGCTAAGGGCCAACAACATCCCGAGAATAATGGCTAGCGGAATTAAGATGATTTCCATACCTCTCCTAGATTGCGGTGAACTTCTCGCCCCGCCGTTCGTTAATGGATCCCCTGAACCATCCAGCACAGCCTTTGCACTGGTACCGGGCGTACTTCCCGGCACTGCTAAACGCATAGCCCCGGCGTTGATAGTCCTCGTGGCCGCAGGTAGGACACACCAGGTCTTCGCCATAAAGCGTCCGGTTCGCGTGGGTCTTCATCCACGGCAGAAGCTTGTGGTACAGCTTCTCCAAAATGACGACGTCCTGCTTGTTGTAGTCCTCCATGGTCTTCCAGGCATCCGCGTCACCGGCCATGCACTGAATCCACATTTCATGACCCTGATGCTTCGTCTTCCGCCCGAGCTTCAACGTCTGAGCGACATAGTCCAGTTTGTTCGAGACAAACTTGAACTGCGTCCGAGCGACCGTCAGGAGATCAATCTGCTTACTTGGGGCCGGACGCACAATCCCGTGTAAGATGAACTCCTTATGCAACGTCGGGATATCGAACTTCGCGCCGTTGTAGTGCACCACGACGTCAGCGGCTTCGAGCAATTTGTGGATCTCCTTGAGCATCCCGATACGCCGGACGCCGTTCTTCCCGTGCGATCTACGCCAGATAACCTCATCCTTGTCGAGCCACTTCGCCGCCCAACACAGGACGTACGACGATTCGAGCAGCTGAGGCAGGCCGATGTTCTGATTAAACAGTCCCCAGACGTGGGCCGAATTCGGGCTCGTCTCAATATCCAGCAGCAAGATCTTCATGCCCCCACCGCCAGTGACAGACCGTGTTTCTTGGCTATCGTCCCTAACAGTTCTAGCCACTCAGACACAGGGTGTAAGTCATGCATCTCTTGGAGGTCGAGGCAGAGCGTGAAGTCGTGTCCGAGTTCTGCCATCAGTTCGCGCACGAATTCGTTCTCCCGTACAGTACCGCCTTCCATATTTACAGAGTACCGATCATCCGGGATCAGCATACCAACGGCACACTTACGGCCAGTCATGCCTCGGTAGCGACAGACTATCCCGCCAATTGACTTTGCGTTTTGCTGAAGTAACCCCGTCGCCGCTATGTTAAACGTCTCTTGTTTGGTCATAGGTCGTTCCTCTCTTCGGATTCGTCTACGTCGTTTTCGGCAAACCAGAAGCCTTTCGTCCGCGTGAGATCGGCGACGTGGCCTTTCTCAGGGTGATGCCGGTTTTTTACAACATGCAGCTCAATCACCCCGCTGCCTTCGAGTAGCTGGATCCCGGTGTCAGCGGTATACTCGATCTCCGACGATTCCTTAAACGCGGAGAGAGTCGCCGACCCATAGGACGCCCGGTTCTTTTCGCTCAAAACCAACACGTCGTAGCCGCGTTTCTTCAGGGCTTCGAGTTTCAAGATCCACTTGTCGATGCTGTTCCGTCGGAACTCCACGGACGACGGGAGCTTCTGAACGCTATCGATCACGACCAACGCCGGGGGACGGATCTGTGCGAGGTCTGTCTCCATCCACTTGATTGTTTCCCGCAGGTACAACCGCTGGGTCTTCTCCTTGAGTTTCTCGACCGATCCCAACGCGACGCCTAACCGATGGAGTTGGACCGCCGCGCCGTTCTCGAAATCGTAATACAGGACGTCCCGTTCTTGGGCGTAGTGCAATGCCATTTGTAACGCCAGCGTTGACTTGCCGACTGCCGGTTCTCCAGCGACGGCCCACATCCCAAAGAGTCCCCCGGTCACATCGCTCAACCGGGGGAAGCTCTTCAGTCTGACGCCGGTCGGGGGTTCAGGAAGCGACGTCCCGACCAACGTGGACATCGGTACGAGTGCGTCCGCCCGCTCGGCTTCTTCGAGATGGGCGAGCAACGCCGACCGATCTAACGTGCACTCTTGGAGCTGTTTCGTCGCCGTGTCGAGGAGATCGACAATGACCTGCCGGTCCCGGATCGTCTTGACGACTTCGCCGACTTCTTTGCTGCCTGCAATAAGGCTGGCTTTCTTGACTGCCGGTCGGATGTCATCAGCATCTCCGCCCAACGCGACCACCGCCATCTCGGTGACGGCTTGGACGTCATACGGCGGCTCACCAACCCGACGCATCCTATCGATCGCTTCATAGATGTACTGTCCGGTTTTGCCGAACTCATCTTTCTTCGCTAATTCTGTAGGGAGTTTCCCCGATAGCAAGCTGCCTAAAACCAACAGTTCGAGATCGCCGTGTAGCCGAATTTTGGACACGCCACACCTTCTGCTTAGGGTTATCGTACATCGTCACGACGGGCTCGCTGATGTCTCTGAAGTACCCGCGTCTTTGCGTTTCTTGGTACGACTGCCAGAACTCTTTTTCTTCCGCTTCGCTTTTGGTTCCTCTGGAGCCCATCGTTCCTCCGGTTTACACACGTCGTAGTGTGCACAGAAGCTCCGTTTACAGAGCCATTCCCGACACAACGGCAACGCCGACGGATCGTTGGTTTTGAGTGCCTTCTCCAACGCTTCACGAATCCCGATCATTTTGGTTGCTAATATCTTTGACGACGACTCCGTAATCGTGATATCGTAGACATGATAAGTTGGCTGAGTCTTACCATCAGGACCCTTCAGGCCCGTAAAAAGAATCCACAGCGATCCTGTTGTCTTGCCCTCGGCCACCAGATAAATCACGAGCTGCTCAATATAATTGCGTAGTTCTTCGAGGAGATCGTTCTCCCGCAAGAACGGCTTCCGGCTGGTCTTCACTTCACGCGGCAGCCCGCCATACATGCTATCGACGCTGTAGTCAATGCCCAGCAATTCGCTGGTTTTGCTGCCGGTGTCGCTCGCCCAATCCACCCCGATCTTGTTCTCCGTTGCCGACAAGATAAAGCTATGCAGAATCTTGCCGATGAAGAACGTCAGTATGGTCCCGTCGGTAAACGGCTGTTTGTTCTTCCGGTTCCAGTACGCCTTCCGAGGATCCAACAGATCACTCGCATGAATGCCTGGTGTCCGTTCAGCGCCTTCCACCCATTTCCGGGTGTGCGCCATCAGCTCCGCTTCGGCTTCGGGGTTTCTCGTAATCACCAGACTCTTCGGTAACGGGATCATGCTTGCCTCATTGCGATAGACTTCCAGTACTCCAGGTCGGCCCGCATCAGCTCCAACACCTGTAGCGTCCGCTCGTACTTCTGCCTCCACTCGTCCCGTTCTTTCGTCACAACCTCAAGCTCGTCGTTCATCATGTCCTTTATTTGAGGGGGCCGGACGCGACTCCGGCCTTCTCCGATTTGCTTCGGCGCTTTACATCCTGCTCCTTAAGCTACCCCCGATCCCGACGGTTACTTAATTCTGAATAGCTTCTTAAGCCAAGCTATCAGGCGACCTCGCCCTCTCTTAGGTACTGTGCCACAGCGGAAAACATAACTGGATCCTCGCTAAACCAATGCAGACCGTAGTTACACCGCCAACATAGCAGCCCGCGTATCTTCCCTGAGCCGTGGTGGTGGTCTACCTGTAGCCGCTTCTTTTTATTCTGTTTTCCGCACAATTTACATACACCGCCTTGTGCGGCTAACCTCTCATCAAATTCTTCCAGCGTTAGCCCGTAAGATTTTCTTAGATGATTCCTCCGCTCTTTGCCTTTACACGGTTCACACTTTGTGTGGCCCATGACCGACGGACGGACCCCGCAGCGTAGGCAAAGCCCTCGTGACTTTAGTTTGGCCCGTTTCGTCACCGAATACCGAGCCATTGGGCTAAGAGTTTCCGTATCCATACTCTTACCCAACCGAAAAATTTGTCGGTGCTGCTGGTGCCTCCCGATCAACGACGAACGTCGCGTGGTTACTCGGTACAGACTCCGCGCCTAGCGTGTTCGTCGCCGTCGCCCAGAAATCAAACGTTGTTTTCGCCTTGTCCGGCGCTGGCACAATCAGCGGAATGCTGATCGCCGCCCCGCCGGACACAGACTTTACCGGAGTCTTTGCCGCTGCAACCGGGACGCCGCCGGTCTTGTAATAGACGCTGGTGTAGGCGAGATTCGCGCTGTCTTCGATGGGCTCTGTGTAACTGACTTGTACTTCTACGGTTGCGGTATCAATGATTCTCATGGTCCTCCATCCACGTTCTTATCATCCAAAATATCGGCGAGTACCCGAAGCTCGTCAGCCGATAGGTACCCGCCGCTCGGCCAAAACATGTAGTCCCCCCCGTCGTCCATCAGGAGATCGCCCCGCTCTTCTGCGAGGCGTTTAATCCTCTCGTAAGCTGACCTGTAGCTAGAGGTCAACGTCCTCCGATTCGTTTGGCTCATCGTCGAAGTCCTCGTCGTTGCCTTTTTTTCCTTTGAATTCTTGCTGCACATCGCACTTCAGCGAGAACAACGGCTTGCCTTCCTCGGCGTCGTTCTTGTACATAAACACCGCGACTTCTTTACTCTCGTCAGCGGCTTTCTTCAGCAGGACGCGGACGCCCTTGATCTCTTCGGCTCGCATCTTGCCGACGTACAAGCCTGCCCGTTTCGTCTTGAATAGGCCCGTGATCCGCGTACCCTTACCGCCCTTATTTCCGCCCTGCTTTCCATTCCACGCCATTCGAGGTCTCCTTGTGTTTGCGTTCCCAGAGGAACGTGTAATTAAACCAACAGATCCGACACATACCCGAGGGCTTTGTCCCGCCTCGGTATCGGGGATGCCGTGCACACTTCACGCCGTTTCCTCCGTTTCTCCCGCATACGCAGCCTATTACAGGTCTTGCATGTACGGTATCTCCCTTTCTGTATCCCGTCTAAAACGTGTCCTCTTAAGCAGACTGTCTTACGGCTGTTAGCGGCGGCAATACCCGCGCTCCTTAGTACGTTCTCCCTACAAGACACAGGTTCTAGATGTCGGGGATTCACACAAGATCTATTTTTACAAACATGATCTAACTGGGTGCCTTCGGGGATCGGCCCGATTATTTGGGCATAAACAAGCCGGTGCGCGTAGACAGTCCGCCCACGCCGAGAAACCGGGATATACCCGTCCCCTCGCGGGCGATTTATAGGTACTACGCACTCATCCCCGACGATCAGGACGGCGGTGAAACTACCTGCCCGTACCACCGCGTCGATAAATGAGTTCCTACTTTCAACGGAACCGTAAACCCTGGAACAAGTCCCCTGAGAGTTGGTAAGCCGGTCATACATGAGGTAATAATCTCCGTGTCCCGCTTTAGAGAGCCGGGGAAACAGTCGAACACAAGGGCGTCGTGGCACTCATTAAACACAATTGCCATTTCAGGGTACCGGCGCTCTAACAACCGTGAGTGGTACTCAACCCGCGAGATCTTGTGCTCAGCACACAGCGCCTCTTCGATGTCGATCAACGCCGAGCCGGTCACATCGCTTGCTAGTGATTGGATCGGGAAATTACACGCCTCATTCCGCATATGCCAGAAGTGTGGCGTCTCCTCGCCTTGCGGGCATGGAAGATGCCGAACCCGCCCGGTCTTGCTTTTGACCTGCCCCGTCGAAAGTAACTCCCGCTCTTGACGCCGGATGAACCGTGAGATCCCTGGAAACTTCGAGAGATATTTCGCGTGCAGTTTCTCGGCTTTCACGAGATGCTTCTCGAACGTGTCCGCGAGCTTCACGCCAACGATGTTCCAGAGGTTCATCGCCAGCTTGTACGGACCCATGTTATATTGGATTCCTAGCACGCACGACTTTGTTGCGCGGTATTCTGGGCTAGCATCGGTAATTTCTCGCCCGTAGAGTTCTTTTGCAACAGCCACGTACCCGTTGCCCTTATAGAAATAATCAAACAACTTCTCTTCATCGGCGTGCCAAGCGAAGAGCAATACCTCTAATCGGCTGTAGTCCACATCCAGAATAAGACTATGCTCCCAACGCCCGCGCACAATAGGACGAAATTCCTTCGGGAAATTCTGGAAGTTAACCGACTCTATACCTAACTCAGCGTTACTCCCGCTACTCCTCCGTCCTGTCCTGGCTCCCAGCGGGTTGATGTTGACTGGGAAATAACCGACCGGACCCCATCCGAGATCGGTCTCCGACATGATCCGTCGTACGCCCTCGACGTAGGTTGAGTAGACTTTCTGCGCCTTGTTGTAGGCCAGCAGCGTCTTGACTACGTCATGGTCTTTATACTTCTTGAGACTGATTTGGTCGACTTTGTAACACCCGGTCTCCGTTTTCTCGGTCTTTGGTAAACCAAGCTTGTCGAACAACAACGTCCGGATATGGTTGTCGTTCGTCGGGGCGAACTCAGCCATTCCCGACGTCAACGCCGTTCTGACAAGGAGGTCTCTATACTTTTCAACCTCTCCGAGAGTCTGTTGAGCGACTGCGTTAAACCGATCCAGATCGACGTATGCGCCCGCAAGTCCAATTCTATGCAGGCTAGCCGTGATTCGATGTGTGAGTTCCACGGGGCCTTTCGCTGTTTTACTGAGCGCTCCAACGAGCACCCGGCTTGCCCAAGCATCGAGTCGGCATCGCTCTTGTCTGAGTTCGACCGGCCACTTCGTCGCGTCTTTTTCGTCGTATTCTTCTGTTTTGTATTTCCACGGTTCGACATTGGCGATATCCCTTAAGAGTGTTTCAACGCCGTACCCGCCCTTGCCCCGGTTTTCGTCGCTGAGCCTGGCGAATAATAGAGAATCTAAAATACACTCCCCCGTGGCCCACGCTTCCTTACACAGTCCTAGTTTTACAAGCTGGTCTACTTCGGTCATCACCGAATGCCCAACTATGTACTCTGCCCGATTAAGTCGCTCGACCAAGTCAGCCGGTAGCATGAGACCCCCAGTACTCTAGGTAGACTATTGCTCGCTCTAGGACCTTTACATTATCTTTCGCGTGTCCTAGGACTAAGTTGCAGTGATCGCACAAAAGACCCCGCGTCCTCCCGTCTAGGTGGTTATGGTCAATACACCAGCGCTTAGGTACCATTCCGCATATGGCGCACACCCCGCCTTGCGCAGATTTTCGTTCTTCTAACCCGTCCTTAGTAAGTCCTCGCCTAGACAACCTATATGTTTTTAAATGGCACGCCGTCTTATCGGGATTATCGGCTCTCCACTTCTTCACGTACTCTCTGTGCCATTCCCTGTATTCAGGCCTAGAAACAAGGTAGCAAGGCCTACATAGCCCTCTAGCTTCGTGCTTCCTATTAGGGTGACACTCAGGGTTACGCTTTGGGCGCATGACTTAAACTCCAACAAAAAGCCGTCTCTTTATCGGCACACGCGATATCTAACAGCCTTCCTTCTGTGTCGAACTCCGTATCGACCCCGATCACCCAGGCGTCCGGTCTATCGTTGCCCGGCCACTCCAGCACAGGCCATGTAAACCGCTGCATATCCGTGACAATATGGCTTTGCAGCTCCGCCTTCGTCTCTGGGTCGTGCGTGACGTAGCACCAGCGGTCTGTCCCCGGAATAGGGAGACGTAACCCCCGGTGTTCCATGATCTTTCCTGGTGTCCCCTTATTGATGAGGCTCCGCCATGCGTCCCCCATCACTAAGATCCGCTCAGGCTTCAACACCTGAATTGCCTGCACAACATAGCTCCGGCATCCCCGGAGCGAGGTCATACTTGGCTTCTCCTCGGTCTGCTTTCTGCACCGCAGGGCTCCCATCAGGGCCACGTCGGTCTTGGCGTAGCCAGCCTCGGTAGCCCAGGTGAGAATCATGCGTCCGCTTGTCGTGTCAGGTCTCTCGTAATACGTTGAAACGACTAGGAGCTTACGGCTCCAGTTCCTCGGCACAAACGGACGCACAAACCTTTCTCCGGCACGATGCAGCCCGCACTCATGACACCCCACCCGCTCAGGAGAGGATGTCTCAAACCTCTCCGGGAGTAAGCACAGCTCCTTCAGCTTCGGCGTCTTGGGTTTTTCGGGCTTCTTCGTTTTCACGTTCAATACTCCGTGCTTGGTAGAGGTCCGTGCCTAAATCCTCGACGACTCGTTCAAACTCGGCCAGGCTCAGGTGGCACGTAATATCCAGAATGAGTCCCCGCGCACGTTGCACCTTAGAACGACTGACGTAGCTCATAGCATCCTCCCTAATAGTTTCGCCCTAAACTCCACCGGGGCGGCGCACAGATCTTTGTACGGCGCTGGGAACACGACGGCACACGTGTTTCCTCTCGCCGATAACTGTGTTGCCACTTCCACGGCGGCGGCCTGTTCATCCAGATCCGCCACGATGATCCGCCGTGACCGCTGGAGAAACCTCCCGAGATAGTCCAGCACCGCCGACGGGGGCTTAGCCCCCATCAATGCGACGCCAACGAGTCCCGTACTAGCGGCAGCCAGGGCATCAAACGGCCCTTCCACCACCACCACCGGGGCGTCTACGATGAGCCACGCGGGCCACATCACAATGAGACTGTCTCCTCGATACACTCGTGGAGACTGGTACCGTGTCGGAGCCTCGACCATCGCCCGGGCTTGCCAATATCCCGACCCGGCGGAGTTCGTCGCCGGAAGGACTAACCTAGGGACGCCATCAACCGACGACGACGGATAACAACGGTTCATCTGAGCAACCGTCAGACTGATATTCCGCGACACGAGGTAGGCCTCGGCCATCTCCTCTAACCTCGGGTCGTACGCTGGATACGGGGCCGATATCGCTTTTAGCCCCGCCTCCCGTTCTGGTTTTTCATGTTCGTATTTCATCTTCTATTCCTGTAGTCAGGTTTTTAAGCCAAATCCGCAAACAGTTTTTCGTATCCAGGCAACAATTTTCTCAGTTCAGCAAAAACCGCCTGTATCCGCATTCTGGCCGTACTCTCCTGGAGGCCCCGACGCTGTGCCATCTCAACGAGTTTCTCGCCCCCCAGATAAACCTCTCGAATCATATCGGCGGTATCCTGATCCTTTACCTTCCGCAGGGCGCGTTCCAGGTCTATCTTGAGATCAATCTGCTCATAAGGATCCGTTGATCCATACCGTTCGTCGTACTCGTCTGGGTTCTCAGGGAGGGTCTCACTCGGCATCACGTATTGCTCATTCAAGACTTCGCCAAACCACTTCCGAAGAGACGCATAGATATATTTCTTCGTTACCGGAAGCTGGATGTCTTTGTAGCCGATCTCACAGACGCGCTCGATGTATCTCCCGGCGGCTTCTTCGGCTAGTTCAATGTTGGTCTGCGTCAACACCCATTCCTGCGTCAGGCTGTACACCGAGTTGGCGTGTATTTCAAACTCTGCCCGTGTCATCGTATCCTCTTGAATCCCAGGGTCCTTTTCGTAGGTTCCTGTGCTAAGGTTGATTGATCCACAAACGTGTTGGGTACCGTGTGTTGACAAAATCGACAAACCAAAGGCCCATATACCCGATGGACATAGCCGATACTCACGTCAATCCGGGTCCGGTCGTGATAGAAAAAATCGCTCTCGCGTTCGAGTGCCTGGCGCGTGTGGCAGCAGGGACACCAGTTGTTCTTCTTTAGATCAACAGTGGCCTCCCCGACCCAGCCAACGCACCGCTCTTCCTGCATCTCGCGAAGCCGCGCCACCCAGGTCATAGCCCACCTATCGGTACTTTGATGGTAAACGTCGGCATGGTGACGTCTTTGGCGACGGCAAACCGCGTTTCTGACACCGTATGGTAGTGGCTGACTTCCCCGCAGACTTGCCAGGACGGACCAGCGCATAGCCCGACTCCGGCAGTACCGCCTAGCTGCATGCCGTTGAAGGGGCCGCCCCAGGTGGCATGGTCATCCGAGACACGAGCGGTAATATGGTGTTTACCGCCCCACACTCCGGCATGAATTCGCGCCGAAATGAGATCACTTAATGGGTACTGATAGCCAACGACCAGCTCGCCAGCGTGAAGCGTGGAATGCATCACCGCATGGGCATCCCGGCATCGCGTCAACGCGGCATGGTGAATGGGGTCGTAATCCGCGTCTGGGACCCACACGGCATCGGTGTTGAAGGTCCCCATCTTCAGGTAGTTCGCCTCGACGTACCAGCGAGAGAACTGATAGCCCACGCCGACTTTGTAGGCGAGACTCGCCGTGTTGATTTCCCCCGGCAGGCCGTCTTGGTGCCAGGTCCCGTCCGGCGGAAGGCCGGTAATCATCGAGGCTCCGATTGATCCCGTCGTGTAGACTTCGGCTACGGCGGGGCTCGTAAGACTAAGTAGAATCAGCGCAACAATAGAACTACGCATGGCTAGACTCCGTGCTTGTTGTTGATTTCGTAGATACGTAATATCTCGGTGAGGCGGTTGACGTGATAGCGATGCTGGGCTTCCCGCCCGTGTGCCTTGAGATCCGCGCAGACTTTTTCGTTTTCTTCACAACAGGCCTTAATGCCGCGTAACAGCTCCTCCACGGTGTAGTACTCCATGAGATCGCCGATGATGCGCTTGCAGGTATCGCTGGCTTCCAATGTCATGACTGCACCTCCTCGATTCGGACGGAATAGGGACCGATCCATGCGGCAGTCCGCATGAACGACGTGAGATGAAGGGCCTGGGCGAAGGTCTGCGTGGTGACACAGACGAACCGCCGGGTGCCTTTCGACCAGTAATGAATTTTGTAGTACGGCATGTTGACCTCCTGTGAATGTGGCTGAATGTCTGTGAATGTCATGCCAGAATGTACCAGGCCTTATGAACTGTGTCAACCTTCAATGGAGGTAGGAAAGGTACTGAACGTTATCAAACAGTTACGAACGGCGGGTAATCGAGACAGGACTATTGGGTTATGTGCCAGCCCTTCAGGGACCGTACGTAAGGCTCGACACCTTGCGTCGTCTATGTTAGGCTACGACTAACAAGGAGGACCCTATGTTTACACTAGGTAATCGTAACCAGCTCACCGTGTACGTCTCATCAGATGTAGAGCAGTCGTTATTGGAGTTCGCCGACGCCTACCCCATTGCATCCGCGAGTGATATCGTGAATGCCTCACTGCGGTACTACCTGCCGCTGGCGTTGAAGGGCTGTGACGGCAGACTCCGCCCACTAGAGACGCCAAACACCAAGACCATCGAAGAAATACTGAAAGGCTACTTAGATCAACGGCGGGTTGTCTGGACAGACCACCAACGTGAGGAGTTTAAGCGGCACTTGGGGGGAAAAGAAAACGGGGCTCCGAAGAGCCCCGCAGAATCGCACTAGATTTTTTGTTGGTGGGTTATCGGGCAGTCTGGGTTTTTGGCTCTGTGTACCAGGCAGGCATAGGTACGTCGATGAGATGCCCGTATTTCTTGGCGAAGGCCCAGATGTCATCATCGGTTTTTGTCTCGTTGCAGTACCGTCGGATCATTTCGTCGGTTGTCATCGTGCCACCTCCAGGCAATCGTCTATGCAGCCTACCCCGGTGTCAGTAAAATCCGGCTCGGCGAAAGCTTGGACAAGCCAGAGGCACACAAACGCGAGAAGAACAGGCCCGAGAACCATCAAGAGTGTCTTCAGTAACGGGTGCATACATCCTCCTAGGTTAACTGTGCTTTACGTAGAAGCAGTCTCGCCGAGTCGAGCGTGGCATTCCGTTCATAGAGACCTAACGACTTCTCTAGTTTGGTGGCGTAGGTGACTGCCTTGGCTAACTCCCTAATGAGTTCTTGGTACAGTTCTGGTGTCATTGTGTCCCCCTCGGGCTTTGCCCGCTTGTTTGTCGGCAACATCGCCGACGCCTGAAGGTATAGCAAGGTCTATGCCTTGAGTGACCTTATCACAACGTGTTGACATTCTGCAAGGTGTATCTAAACAGATACAATCAACGGGTAACTGGCTGTGACAGTCTTGTGTGGCTGTTATGCGCGGTGTGGCGTTCTTGCTCGAAGTCTGCAGATCAAGAATGGGTTTTGCCCCACGCAGTATCGATTGTGTACCTCTGAAGTAGGGGATCAGAAGATTTCTTCGGGGAAGCGTTGCGGTTTTGCTTAAAAAACCTGACTACAGATATAGAAGGGATATTTAAGATAAAGATATTGTAGCTAGAAGCTCTACGACGCTCACGCTACACGATAGCTCTAAGATACCGTGGCTAGAAGAGCTTCGGTAACACGCCAACAGCGTGTTACTTACCGAAGAAAAGCATAACGACGATAAAGAGCTTCGAAGCTCTAGATCTACGAAGCTCTAAGAGCTTTATAGCTCTTATTTCAGAAATATCTCCCCGGTAATGTAAGGCTACTTCGTGCCTTACCGGGTATCTGATCAACGGAGATCTTTGCTCTACGGGGAAGCTATCGCCGTACAATTATGAACAACGTAGATCAGCCCCCAACAACGAGTAACGTAGATCTAGAGCACCCTGAACAGGCAATAAAAAGTACACTTGATACCGTGGGCCGCGTCGCCAGTATGAGGCGTTGTCAGGCGGTTTGGGAAGCATCGAAGGCCGACACTGGGTTCGATGATGCCCGCTTGAGCCATGAGTTGTCACGGTATTTCGAGAAGTTACCTGTGTTTGAGTTGTTCGACGTTTCGGTTGCCGCTGGTCTTGTTGGCAAGACTCCTTACGGGCTTCGTCGGGTGCTGAGAGATCACGCCGATAGGTTCCCCCCTCGCTACCGCAAGTATCATTCAGGGCAACGAGTCCGCTACAGCCGCGTGCTGACGGCCCGAGAGATTCTAGAGATTCGCACCGCAACGCTTCACGGCCCAGGAAGGTTCACACAGTAGTGGCACAAACCCCAAAGAAGCATAAATATCAAGGCCCTGGCGCGTGGGGCAACCCCGACAATTTCAGGCTTAAGCTGTTTGAGGCCTGCGGATTGACTGAGGAGCGACAAGCCAGCTTGATGAATGGTGCTCTGGCTCAGTTGGAGAAAGACCTGACGGCTACTAAGACACTAGCTGTTGTGGTCGGCACGGCTGTACGCACACTACCCGTAGAGGATAACATCGCAAGAGGCAAAGCCCGTGATCAGGTGTTTAAGCTGATCGGTGCTAACGCGCCGAATACCGCTCTGACGCACACCGTAACCACCAGGATTCAGGTTGACTGGCCCGCATTTATGCGACCCGAGCCGCAAGCTGTTGTGGAGGTGGCCTCGGTGACACCACAAGCTATTGTGGATCAGACAAACGTTGAACAGACTTTGGATAACGTTGGACAAGCAGACGTAGAGCCAGCGAGCGATACCGCACTTAACGAGCGGTAACGCACACGAGATCCACACTTAGTTTCATCGGAGGAACAAAAATGTACAACGGAATGATAGATCCGGCTGAAGTCGAGCAATGGTTGCCCGGCGATGAGCACGAAATAGGCGATTATGAGGTACCGATCTCACCCCCTCTCGATGATTACTCAAGTGATGCATCCGCTAAGTGCTTGGATTACTTCTTGTTTTACGCTGCTCCTGTGGGTACGTGTTAACTGAGGGTTAGGTTTCTTCAGTAGCAAGACCTGTTCCAATGTAATATCAATAACTTAGCTGGCATGAGACTTGCTTGCATGTGCAAGAGGCGTGCTAACTAAACATCAATGATATCAACGAGTTGTGTTGGCATGATCATTGCGATAGCAGCATCCGTGCCAAACGTAACCTGTTGATTTTTAAAGACCCCCCTACCCCAAAAAACGCGGATCTTTGGCGCGTTTATAAGCCATCCGAACGCATGCGCAACTTGTGAAACCAAATTACGTTTGTATATCGCGGGGATCGCTAGCGCCCGCAGAAAGGCACAATGAACG
>Ga0213919_1000505_pt1 | contig 16976 bp, 5 predicted proteins | sample McNCre317MG_FD_161056 | JGI IMG/M metagenome (GOLD analysis project Ga0213919, IMG submission 161056) | Freshwater microbial communities from McNutts Creek, Athens, Georgia, United States - 3-17 MG | ecosystem: Environmental > Aquatic > Freshwater > Creek | place: USA: Georgia | collected 2017-06-12 | reverse complement strand
CCACCTAACCTATTAACAGATAACCCCTTTCCAACGCCATTATAAATACGTATTTGGTTATTGCATGATATTGGTAGACCCGATATATTATTACCGATAATTATATTACCACTTCCCGACACCGGACCATGATTACCAACACCTACGAAAATCGAATTGTTCAAAGACGTTGCGCTGCTATCAGAATTGTAGCCGATAGCTGTATTGCCTGTCCCTGTTGTTAAGCTCCATAATCCTAGCATACCTGCTACGGTGTTAGATGCTCCTGACGTGTTTGATAACAATGAGCTAGTTCCGATAGCCGTATTACTCGATGCGGTATTATATTTCAGAGCATTAACCCCAACGGCCACGTTATTTCTACCTGTTAAGTTAACCGTTAAAGCGGTATTACCTACTGCAACGTTTGCACCCCCACTTGTATTTGAGTTTAATGCCTGATAGCCGGCAGCTAAGTTGCTTGCACCCGTTGTATTAGCATTTAAAGCCTGATAGCCAATTGCCATATTTGTACCTTGAGCTGCTCTACCTAAACCAAAACGTAATCCGTGAATATTCGCGTCCTTATTTATTTGGAAGGAGTCCACATTTATTAAATTCTTAGCATTAAGGTCAACCCCCGATGTAGCACCTGAATAAGGAACGAAACCCGTAACATTAATAGTGAATGTCCCTGCTGTAGTTACAGGGGACCCTGTAACTGACACACCTGAGCCGCCAACAGCACCTACACTTGTTACAGTACCAACACCTGCTGCACCCCAGATAACACTTACGTCGTCAGTTCCGATCTTCAACACCTGCCCCGAAACGCCCCCTCTGGGGATCTGCCTTTGAGAATAGCCTGAGAACGCTACAAGGGATAGTAAAACAATTATTAACTTCTTCATGTTAGTTTCCGATTATTAATGCACTTCCTGTTGTTGTTGCCCCTGTTACTGTTACTGTTGTTGTTGTTGGAGTTCCTACGGTTGCCGAATTAGTCCCTAAAACACTTGGCACAGTTGAAAAAGGTGTAGGAAAAGTATATGCTGCTGTTCCTAAACAAGCGGCCTGATTAATTGTGATTACCTTTAATCCATACGTGTTAATAGCCTGATTAAATGTACACGTTCCACTTGTTGAACAATTAACAACTGTTTGAGCTGTCGGCAATACCGCATCCACGATATAAGCCCCAGCGTTAATTATTTTATAGCTTACACTACCACCGGTATTAGCTATTAATGTTCCGATGTACACCCTAAATGCCGTTATTGCGCCTGTCGTAGCATATTCAGGAGGCATTGTTAAAGTAAGTGTTTCGCCATCCTTAAATACAGGAGATGGGTCATTTGTAGAGGTTTTCATATAATCTCTATACCCTGAACCCGAGCCATCTGTAATATAAGCTCTTGGATAAATATCTTTTAAATTAGCAGCTCCTGAAATAATTTGTATTGTTGCAAACACGGATATTCCTAAGCACGGAGTAGCTAACGTAAATGGCTGTATCTGTACCGCCCCCATGTCTGTCGGAGCGTATAGTGGCGGTGTAACAACTAATCCTGTCATCGCTCGCGTCCAACCTGGATTGTTTGCTGTTTCAGTATATGTACAAGATGCTGTTGGATTAAGCGTAACACTCGTTGGTATTGTTCCACTCTCCCCCGTTCCCGTTGCCGTTGCCGTACCTGTTAAAATAGTATTAATTGAAACCGAATAATCGGTACGATACCAGCTAGATGCCATGCGGCCAAAGGTAACAGCCTGCAATCGTGCATAAGGCAGACCACCTCTTGGTGTTGGGTGAATACTTGCATCGGTATACCAAGGGCATATCATATTCCTTGATGTTACCGTGCCGTTATTGTTGTACATCAAATAAGTGCCATTACCCCCTAATGCTCCACCCGCTGCGGTGCTAGTTAATTGTACTTTAATGTTGCCGTAATCGTTTACAATATTCGCGCTATCCCATACATCTTGGCCGTAAGTTAAGAATCCCGGAGAGCAACTCGTTACTGTCATTGTGTTGGTATTAATAGATGCAACGAAACCTGTATAAGCAGGATAATTAACCTCCTGCGATGCACCCATTGCATCAATATCGGCAACAAATATATCAACGCCATTGTCTAAGGCTAATTGAGTCCTACGAACGTGCCTTGCAACCGCTTTTTGTGTTGCTGTTGCATACGACCTGTTAGGGTGTAGCGTTGTAATCATTATTTTCACCGCAGGCCATTTTGATCTAACCAATAAAATTTCTTGGTTCATCAAGTTATCGCACGTAGTTGAATCAGTACCAGCACTTATATCATTCTCTAACGTGGATTGTAGCCACACTAATTCTGGAACTACTCTTGCAGCAGCAACCGGAACGAAAAATTGAGTTTCCAAATCAGCTAAAATAGTCGCTAAAGTCGCACCCGAATAGCCATAAATACCATTACGGTCAGTTCTCGTTGTAAGCGGAATTTTGCCGCTAAACACCATCGGCCCTCCTGCCAAAGTGTTAGCTGTGTGTATCTCTCCTTCCCAGTTGTAAAAGCCGGAGGAGTTCAAATTCCACCATGAATGAGACGTGATAGAGTTACCTATCGCTACTGTTAACATTGCTTTTTGAGGACGTAAAGAAATATTTTGAGCATACGTAATGTTCCACGATGCGTAAGTTGTTCCTGTTAAAGATATACATTGCGCAACGCATCTTGTGTTTGGCCCCATTGTTCGCAACACCGCCCCACTTGACGATGTAATTGTTATAGGGAAGGTACTGTTGTTTGTTATTTCGAATTGTTGCCCTAAGACCATTGTAGATGTTACGGGAAGTTGAACGGTATGCCCCAACACTCCTGTTAAAAATTGCTGTCTAGTGCTTGCGCTTGTAAGCGTTAAAGTGCCGCCACTTGTTGCTGTGGTGGTATACCCGTTGTTTATATTGTTTGCCTTTACTACTGTTGTAGCAGCACCAACGCTAGTTACGTCCCCTGTTAAATTCCCGATGCTACCAGTTGCTCCTGTTGCCCCCGTAGCACCAGCTGTTCCTGTTGGTCCAGTAGCGCCTGTTGGTCCGGTTGCTCCTCTTGGAATTATCTGGGAAAAAACATTTACACAAGTAAATATTCCAATTATTAAAAATATTTTTTTCATCTAATTAATAATTTAAAATTTCAATTAATGCCGATCCTGCTGTCGCATCAACAATTACAGGCTCAATTAAATCTCTTCTAGAACTTCTGTCGTTACCTGCTTTATCAGCAGAAAAAGCCGTATTAGTTACAGACTCTCCATCAACCAATATTGTTCCTGTTGCCGATATAGATAACGTTTTCACCTTAGCTTTATACCAAGGGATTATTTGAGGTGTAGCAGATGCAAAATCCGATGTAAACGGTCTTTCTAAAAAGGCTAACGTATTAGAATCTTTCCGAACAACTTTAATTGCTTCATTTGTAGACAAGTTAACCAGGTAAGACCCTGCTTCCATCTCTGTATTGAATAGTGTTCCTGTGCCAACAATTGCCACACCATGCGTTACTACGGTTCCTGTTCCGGCAACATTAAATGGAACACTTCTTTTGTCTGTTATAGATTTAACTGTTAATTGCTTCATGGCAGTATTTATTTTTACAAATATAATTTATACTATTATTCTTATTTTTTAGGTAGCAAAGATTTAATTAATTCAGGATGCTTATTAAATAATTGATGTTTAGCATTATTAAGTCCTGCCTCATATAAATTTCCTAATACCTTCAATTTAATTTCTAAATTATGCTTTTCCCATTCCGAAGATTCAGCATATTTCCGAACTAAATCAGCTCTGTTTTTTCCAACCATAATCTGATATTCTTCATATAAAAAAGGAGATAGTTTTATTGGCTGATTTTTTACTATTATTTTATCCTCTGGTATATTTGGAATTATAGCTCTCTTATCTTTATCAGATTCAGCATTTTTCCATAAATCAAATATTTTATAATTATAAGTATTTGTTGATACATTTTTAAATTTAGTAACATCAAGCAAATACCATAAGTATTTATTTCTTCCTTGTGGTGCGCCATGTATTTTTTCTCCCCACAAGTTAACTTTTGAAGGTAACTCATCCCCTTTAAACATTTTAACCTTGTAGTTATTAACTAATTCTTGAGCAAACGATTCATCTTTTGTAGCTCTTGCGGTATTGTCTGATGCCTTAGATACATTTGCTATCATATTAGGATAAACAGCAGAAGATAATGTCCCTATCGTGTTTATTTCCCACTTCCTTAATGATTTTCCATTTTTATCTTCCATAGCATCTATGAAATTATTTACACCTGCTAAATAAGACGCATCCATAGATGTTTGAACTACTTGAGGTAAATCTTTTGCAACATTCCACAAACTTGATTTATCCTCGTCTTTTATTCCTATTTGATTGGCATGAACTCCTAATAACACCCCTGCTGTACCCATATTTCTCCAATCTATCCATGTATCACCATCTTTAGGGTTTGGATCACCAAAACTCATCATTCTTTGTAAGCCTGTTATATTTATAGAACTTGACTGAATATTTTCATTCTGTAATATCGTAGCCTCTCTGTCGTTATAATCTCCATCACCTGTAACTAAATTATTAGATATTAATGACTGTGCAGCAGCTCGTATGGCAACACCTGTAACTGCATCTGAAAAATGTCCTAACGCAGCCTTTCTATCTCCCTTTATAGATTTATTTATACCTCTCAACAATGACAATTCTGGCAATGCAAATCGAACTGTTTCTTTTATAAGATTCATTGGAGTTTTAACATAAGGAAGCTGAGATTTAAACACTATTTTAGCTACATCTCCAATAACACCTCTGTCTGAAAGATAATCCTCCATCTTTCTTAATCCTTCCTGAGTTGCTTTTGTTAATCCATTAGAATCTTGATAAACAGATTTTTCTCCTGCCTCCTTTATTTTTTTAGCGCTTTCTGCATCAGGGAACAACACAAACTTTTCTAAATCCTTCCCTTTTAGTCCTTTTAATTCACCTATCTGATACGCCTCACCCATTTCAGCAGATTTTCTAAACGGCTTATCCCCTAAATTTAACAATCTAAATACAGCCTCGGCTGGTCCCCCAAAAATTGATTCTATGGCATTGTTTACTTGCTGATATGCTGTTTGCTTTTTTTCTCCTGTTAGTCCTTCATAAAATCTATTCATTGATTTTAATGGCTCCAAAGATTGATTAGGATTTCTTTCGTGCAACTCCTCCGAATTAACTCCATGTATCAACTCTTTAACCCCAACTTTTAACGCATTAGGAATTCCTTTTAAAGAACCAGTCCAATAAGCAGCAGCATCAGATGTTCTTTCTTGTGATAGTTTTTTTGTTGTATCAAACTTTGAAGCCTTAGATAAAGTATAATCTAAAGCACTTTCAACGCCTCTTGATAATGCTCTAGCAGGACGAATTAATGTATTGCCATAAACATTCTTTAAAATAGTCATTGACCCAAGTAATCCTGCTTGCATTAAAGAACCTACCGTATTCCCTATCTTTTTTTCGTGTTTAAAATATTGAGATAAATCTTCATTAGCTCTCGTTCCCTCATAAACATCATTTAACCATTCTTTTTTCTTTGCTTCTATTTCATTTTTAGACGCATCTTTATCAATTAAATCTCTTAATTCTTTACCTGATTTCTCTGATTTATTTATAATATCAACTAACCCTCTTATTTTTTGTTCTTCTTTTCCGCTCAATGTTTTTAATCCAAGTTCTTCTCCGTACATTTCTTTAAACCTCTCATCAGATAAGCCGCCCTTTTTATCAATCTCCTCAATAGCTTTCCCTAACAAACTTCTACGTTTCTCTGTAGTTAAGCCTTTTAATCTTTTATTCCAATTATCTAAAAACTCTCCTCCATTAAGTTCTTTTACAGCATCCTTAAATGCTTTCAACTTAATCTTTTCTTGAACCTCACCGCTAAATATTTTTAAGGCATCATTTATAGTTTTATCTTCAAACTTTTCGGCAGCTTTTTCTTTAGCATATTCCGCAATGGTTTTTTCTCCAATCTTATGGTTATTCCATAATTCGTTTACTTGCTCTGGAGTAATGTCATTAAAATCTTTCTTTAGCTTAACAGCTAAATCTCCAACCTTTGCAACCCCATCAATAATGTGCAATAAAGCCATTTCTCCGGCAATCTCCATTTGCTCTTTATTAAACCCAACAAGTGATCCTGATACAGATTCGTTTTTTGCTTGCTTCCATTTAGCCTTTAATTCATCTTTTCTTGCATCCCGAACTTTTTTATCATTAAAGATGTTCCCTTGCTTACCTTTATTTTTGTTTAACCTATCAAGTTCCGCTTTAACTTTTTCTCCTACTAAATCATTAAACTCTTTAGATTTTAAAAAATCATCAATTACAGACTTAGCATCTTTAATGTTTGTTTTTTCAGCATCAAAAACTGTGGCATTATCTTTAGCGAATTGTTTTTTTATTGAAACAATCGCTCCCTCGGGGGTTCTTTCTAAAAGCCTTTTCCATGCCTTTGCAGCATTAATTTCATCACCAGCCTTACGAAAGTTGTCGGCTGTAAACATTGCTATATCTACAGCTTTATTTTTATACTTCTCTTTTTCTTCAATAGTTTTAGCTTTTTCTGCTTTATCCATTAAAGTTTCAAATAACTCTTTTCCTATTGCTCCCCGATTCAATCCAGACATACCATTACTCATGTCTGTAACATTATGTATGGCAGCATCAAATTCTCCAACAGTATCAAAGGCTTTAACATAATCCTTCGCCATCTTTTCGGTTACTTTAAGGTTAGAAGGGATATACCCAACACCTTCATTGTTTAACCCCTCCTTAATTTCATCTGAAACATTCTCAGAGTTAAGGATTCTTTCGCCTAACTTTAAAGGCTTTTCTCCTTTATTTAATTTAGGTTTAATCTTTTCTTTTTCTCCAAAAACATCCGAAACGGCTTTCTTAATATTATCCTGTTCTATTTTGGTGAATTTTTCAATGTAAGGTTTCAATTCCTCTAATGCTATTTTTAATCTTTCGGCGGCATCAATAGACATATCCGCAATATCAAATAATGAATCTGCTATTTTTTTTATCACATCACTACTTAATCCTTGCTCAATTGGAGTATTACCAAATTTTTTACCCTCTAAATTATTATTTTTAGGATTAAAAATATCATCTAAAGCCTTTCTTGTCGCTTTTCTGTAATCATCCACAGAATCTTTTGCTTTATCAAAAGATGTTTTTTGTTTTTCCTCCCCTAAAACTTTATCTATTTTATCGAGTTCTGACTGGATTTCCTCGTCTGTAAGGTTTTCTTTAGACTTTTCTTTACCTTCAATATCCTCAATAAATCCTGTGCGTTCTGTGTTTGGTTTTGTGTTATTGATAAATCCGTTTGCGTTTTCATCTGTTATTTCATTATTAGTTATTACTTCATTTACAGCATCAAATAATGATATTTGTGCTTTATCCGCTTCTCTTGCTTTTAAAATTTCAGCATTAGCTTCTCCTAATTTTTTATTTAATGTTTTTATATGTTCAGAAATTTCATTTAGTCTTTCTGTTGTAGGAGGAGAAACTTTACTTGCCCTTTCTTTTTCTAATGATTTTATTTCATTTGCGATATTGTTACGAGCCTCTGTTGCCTCTGTTTCTAATGACCCTTTCGTAATCTTATGTTCAAGATTTAATGGTTCGCCAGGATTCATTCTGATTGCATCCGCAATTTTTCCTAATCGTAAATTAAAATCAGTTTTGCCTTGTATTTTATTTAAAGCCCCTTTATTTATTAACCAATCATATAATTCTGTTTCATGAGCATCTGTTAAATATTCAAAATGTTTTCGTGCATCTCCAATCCAATTAGCAGCTTTTAATATTTGAGCTTCACTTTCAACATCTCCTCCCGTCAACGCCCTTATAGCATCCATTACTTTTCCTTTAGGATTCAAATATGATAACGCTATAATTTTAGTTGCATTAGACCCTTCATTTAATTTAGCCTCCTTCATAATTGCATTATGAGATTTACCCGAGTCCCTTAATTCTTTATAATATTTGGCACGTTCAATATTAGTTTCGGTAGTAGATAATGTATTTGATTTTTTTGCTTCCATGATAGCTTCTGCCTCGGTACCTTCAAAATATTTGGACTGTATTTTATCCATTCCTAACTGTTTATGTGCTTCAAGCCTGCTATGACCTGACAACACATAAGTTTTGCCATCTTTAGAATCCTTCCAAAGTAAAATTGGATTCATTTGATGCTCTTTATATCCTTCTTCTTTAAATTTATCTACTGTTCCCTGAGAAAATTCTTTTTCACGATTTTGAAAACGCTTAGTATCGGTAAATATTTTTGATAAAGGAGTATTAACTATTCCTTTTACATTTTCTTCTTTGCCCGTTTCGGTAATTTTAACCCCTTCGTTGCCTTGTCCCATTCCTTTATTTTCACTCCCTGTTTCTCCAACTCCTTTTGGTGTGTGTGGAAGTACCCCGCTTGTGCCTGACTCTTGTATGGTGCCATTTTCTTTAGGTTTTAAGTTATTAATTTGTTGTTGTATTACTTCTACTCCATCAGGAGATAATCCTGTTTTCTGAGCTTCGAGTTTTTTTATTTCTTCTTTATTATGGGAAAGCTGCGTGTTCTCTACAACATTGTCAACTGTTGCTGCTATATGGTTTTCGTGTGCATTAGTCAATTCCACCGTTACCGCATCTAATTTAGGTTGTATGATAAGGCTTGAACCCGGATTTTCTTTTTCCATTTTCACTTTATCATTTTCTAAATTTTCCTTTTGTTGGCGTAGTTCTATTATTTGTGGAGATATGTTTCTTTCGGCATTTTGATAATTTATTAATTCATCTAATCCATTGCCTAATTGCGCCATAGCATCGTTAATCTGCTGTGTCGTAAACATTCTGTTATTATCACTTTTTAACTCCTTTAATCTGTTGTATTCTGAATAAAGATAGTCAACAGCCTCTTTAACTTGTATTGGGTCAGTAGGCTTATCGGCATCAATACGATCTAAAGTTCTTGTTACATTATCAGATATTGTATAAATTAACGGCTCTTTTTCCCCATCACCAACAATCTTTTTAACATCACCATTTGTCAATTCTATATCTCGCAAAATAGATTTCGCCTCTGGTGTTTCTTTTTTCTTTAATTCTGTTTTAATCTCTCCTATTGTTAAATTTTTAACATAATCTTGAAATAAATTAATTTTCTTTATTTCTGCTTCTGATGCTTTTCCAGCAGATATTTTTTGAGCAAGTTCGCCTAACTCTGCCATAGATTTTATTCCGTGTCCTGCACCAAAAACAAAAAGCAAATCTGCAATTTCAGCTATGTTTTTACCGTTTTCCGTTGTTGGTTCTACCCCTGCCCATTTAGCAATATGTGAAATAAAAGTAAATGGTAGGCTTACAATATCCGCTGTAAACTGCAATGATTTGTTATCTGGATTTAATGCCGCCGCTTCATTAATTGGTTGAAGCACTTTATTAATCAAAGCTACTTGAGGAATAGCCGCAAAAGCTCCAGAAGATAATCCTGATACAAATTTTAAACTACCTGATTTACCCCCTCCTTCTTGCCCACTTCTTGTTTCTTCTACTCCTTGTGCAGCTTTTTCTAATCCGGCACCAACCCCTTCTAACATCTCTTTTCCTGTGTTGTATGCGAAACCCCAAGGTGTTAAATTGGCTAAAATGCCGGCTTTAGGATTGCCTATAATTATAGCTTCTAATCCATCAGCAATTGTACTCATTTCATCGGCTTGTCTTTGTTTTTCTATATCACCTTTTGCTTCCACCCCCATTTGTCCCGAAAGACCTTTTGGCAAACCGTTATCTACCGGCATTTTAAAAGGCGCACCTTTAAATCCAGATTCTAACTGATCTGCCTGCAACAAATACTTATCCGCAGCTTTTTTATCTCCTGCTTTAAATGCTGTATAAGCCATACCCTTAAATATGTTTGCTTGCATATTTTCAGGGTTCTCATCCTTTTGAGATTCTTGTAAAGCATCTTTATATGCAGACATAGAACCTTCATAATTACCTTTTTTAGCTAATGCTGTTCCTATACCAAACATGGAAGGTGTTGCTGATTGCGGCAACGTAGTATTCATTGCTAATTCATTTTGAAGCTGGATTTGTCCTTGGTGTTTTGCTAAATTTCCGATTGTTGCATTATACATTGCAATAGCATCATCAGGCTTATTTAGATTTAATAAGGCATTTGCAGCATTGTAGGTAGCGTTATAATCTTGAGGATTAGCATTTGCTTGTTCGGATGCTGTGGCAAGTTTTTGTCTGTTTTCTGCTATGTCGCTGTATATTTTCTCTAAATCCTTTCTATTTGCCCCTTTTTCAACTAATTGGTCAATATATGCTTGACGACTCTTTTCCGCATTAGGGTTAGCGACAATTGCTGGACGGTGTGGCTGTGAAGGGTCTATTTCATAATGCTTTTCATCCTGAAATAAAGGATTATTTAAAAACTGCTCCTTCGTTTTATCATTAAGAAATCTATTAGTCGAGGGGTATTTTACCCCTTCGGATTGATACGGCGAAACCTTTTGACTATCTTTTAACCCATCCGATGTAGAAGGAATTGATTCGGATATAGTAACACCCGATGGCAATTGTGATTTTACACTCTCCGGTTGGTAAGGAGATGCCTTTAATGAAATTGAGGATGAAGTAGGCATATTTTTTTTTTGCATCACTTGTAGGTGATGTAACTTCGGTTGCTCCTTCTTCCCACTTATTTGTTGTTTCAGGAACTTCAACTGCTCCTTCTTCCCATTTAGTTTTTGCCATTATTTTACTTTTACAGCTTTAGGATATGCTTTTAAAAAATCAGCTTCTTCATCAGAACTTATATCTCTCGAAAGTGTCTTACCGTTACTTCCTACAAAATGATAAGTATGTATGCCTTTCGCCTCATTATCAACCTTTGTTTGGTCTTTAATCCCCGAAATATCTTGACGTTTTATTGTTACATGAGAAGGCGTTTGATTCGGATCACGCAATTTATAAACATTATCAATCCCAAACTTATTATTCATTATATCTGAAACTTTATTATAATCTAGCTGTATTTCTTTACCAGGTACATCCAACCCTAAACTATTCTTACTTGGCTTAGTCAATACTTTTAACTTAGGAACCCCGCCTCCATAATTAATTTCATAAGGTTTTACCTCAATAGATTCTTTAGGATTTGCAGGATCGGGAATTGTTATATAAGGATTATCTTGCGTATTAGTATATTCAAACTGAAAAGTATCATTACCTCCTTTGCCTTTCGTAAATGTACCAGATACCAAAGGTTTCTTTTCATAATATCCTGGACCACTATTCCCAACAGGCTCAGGAGATACCCCATGCAATAAAAACCTATCAACAAATTCATAAGCAGCAATATCCCTATTGTTTTCTTGCCTTAAATTATCAGGAGAAGCAGCAACCTCAGCAATCTTTGCTTCACGTAATTTTGGATCAGCAATATAAGAAGGATTGATAGCGCCAGCAGCATTTTTAGGGCTTCCGTAAACCTTAGAGATATAATCCCCATAAGTCCCATCTACAGCCTTATCTTCCATTTGACCATATATCTCCTTGGCAACAGCAGGGTTATCCCCAATCTGTCTTGCGTATTCAGCAGATTGCTCTACAGGAATACCCTTTACTCTGTTAACCTCGTTGGCATTTACCTGAGATATGATATGTGATGCCATAGGCTCCACAACTTCTTTTTCAATATTAAAAACATCTACTGGATGACCTGTAAAATTGAAATTAGCCTCACCTTTCTCATTAATATTAGGTCTTGCTATTGCTTCATGCGTTTTTAACTTCTCCCCTTCACGATAAAATTTACTTGCATCGTTTAACTTAGCAGCAGCAGCTTTCTTTTGCTCAAATACATTCTTTGATGCACCTGCCATCTGAGTCATATTGTTCCATTGCTGATTCAATGCCATTTCAGATTCAGGAGTTAAATCTCCTCCATCTTTTTTTATAGCCTCTAACACTCTTTGGCGATAATCTCCGCTCATCTTTTGGAAAGCAGGAATATCAGCAGGGTCAATCTCCCCTACTTGATTATTCATCAAATCAGTTGCTCTTTTACGTGCTTCTTCCGCTTTTTTAGCACGAGCAGCTTTATCAACTTCTCCTTGCTTAATCTTATATTGAATAGCGTTCTCAGCCGTAGATGTATCGAACACCTGAGCCTCGTTTCTACCAGTTTGGTAGTTTTGAGCAAATGATTTATTGGCGCTTATATCGTACATATTACCAGCCTAAATTTGATGCCCCTGTTCTGTTTGAAAAGGTATTTCTTTCGTCCGGAGAAACATTGTTTAAAGACATATCGTAATTCATTTCAATCTGAGGTAAATTAGGTCTTGTATTTGTATTTAAACTTCCTTGAATTGGAGCGAATGTTTGCATAGGAGCATGTTTCTCAACAGCAGGTTTACTATTTAATCCTTGAGCGTACATTCCTAATTGCGCTCCCTTAGATATATTTTGCATAAGTGCCCCTCGATTGGCTTGATCCCTTGTCATGTTTTCATAGTAAGGGTTCAACTGCGAAAGCTGAAATTGTTGACCTTTATAATCCGCTACATTTTGCAATTGACCATATAATTGTTTTTGATTAGCCATTCTTGCCCCAGCATCTTGAGCCATTAAATTTGCATAACCTTGATTCTGATTTTCATTCAATGCAGCAATGTTCGACAACCCTCCCTTACGTGTTTGATTTTGACCTAAAGAATAAGCCAACCCTCGTTGCATATCTGTTAGATATTGCTGCTTTTGAGCTTCTGGTAAACCTTGTAGTGCTTGTTGATTCGCTAAAGCCAATCCTTGACCAACCTCTTTAGGAATATCATATTGAGGACGATTCTTTTCGTCCTTCTTTGCTTTGTTTTTATTCCACAGATATTCTGCGCCACCTAACAACAAACCTGCCCCAGCACCAATACCTGCTCCAATAGGACCACCTAAAGCCATACCTGTTGTTGCACCTGTTGTTGTATCACTCAATACTGACATAGTAATATGTTTTTACAAATATAATAAACTCAATTCCTTAATACAAATTTAGTAGCAATTACTTATTACTTCTATCCGAACCTGCCACTAAAATATTCGCTGCAAAAATCTTAGTGTAACCGGTTCCTTGATATTTAAGTTTCACTAAAGCATAAGTTCCCTTCATTGGTCTGCCTGTAAATCTTGCATTAGGTAAATAAGGCGCACCAACTACCGTATTTGGAGTATAATCGTCTTTCAGTATTTCAGAGTAGAATAACCCCTCTTTCATTTGAAAATTTGACCCAATCAATTCCGTATGCTGCCCTACAGGATTTTCTGCCGTTACTGGAGTTTCTACTGTAACATCCCACACATCACTCGACTCTAAAGAGATAGCCTGATAAACCTTAACATTACTTGGGCTAATATTACAATAAAAATGTAACTCCGGATTATATTGAACACCATACCAATTACTATATAACGAATTTTCATTGTGCTTCCACAAACCTCCATTTTTAAATGAAATTATGTTAACTCCATTACTCACCAATCCTTCAGGATGGTAATTGTAATGCGTACTCCACAATTTCTCATCCTCATTAAAAGATAATGTTACAGCAGGAACAACAACGCCTCCATAAGTAAATTCAGGTATAGCAATAACATATTCACCAAACTTTATATCAAATACACCGTAAATATTAACCTTAGTCGTAGACAACACAATCTGCCTACATAATTCTGTAAAATAAGAGTGTTGGAAGTACTCCGATATGGGGGTTAACCCATCAGTAGATAATCTCCAAACAACCCCTCTTTTCACATCAATACCATACGTTGCTTGCTTCCTTTTTGCAAAACTCTCTGGATGCCTACCCACCCCTAAATCGTCTGCATAATAAATAGCTGTTGGACTCAATACGTTTGTGGACTGCCCTACAATAGATTCTCCTTGCGTAGTGTTCACCACACCTTGTTCTACGGGTATAGAGGCAATCTTCAACTCTTGGTACATTGTCAATCGCTGATCGGTTGCATCTAAATTATAAATACCACCATAAGGCAATTCATACGTTTCAAAATTATTATTGCTTGTGGAACTTAAACCGTTGATAAAAGTTTCAGGGATAAGTTTATCTGAATACGTGATAGTCGAAGGTCTTGTAACTCTTACGATGTTTGGGTCAATGCTATTTGGTCTACCCGTGTTATACGCATTTGAAGTGAAGAAATTACTTGCGTTCATATTATCTATGTACGAATACAAACGATATACCGTAGAGCTAACCACCCAAGGCATATTACAAAACCTTCTGAAGTTATCACCACCTCTTAAAGTTATTTTGGCAGGCTTTATTAATGTACCGGCATTCACGAGTGAACTTGCTGTAAATAGAATACCCGTTACTATAATTTGATTACCCCCCGAAGGTATGATGTTTGTTATAATGCCATAAGTATTATTGGCGTTCGGAACAGTCGATATAGCCTTTACTTTATCTCCGATACTAAACCCCGACAATCCAACAGTAACAAAGCCTACATAGCCTGCTACAGAAATATCATTTGAGAATTGCACATACGCCTGATCGCCATTTTTACCTTGGTGAACTCTGTCACCGTTGGATAGCGTAAGAATATCATAGCAAGCATCAATCTCATAAGTTAATTCACCACCGGTAATAACTTGCGGAAGGGTATTGTAAATCTCGAATAAAGTCCCAAGGCCTAAACCATGCGGTGTATTTTGAGTTCCTCGTAATACATTGTTACCATTTATAAGAATTGCTATGTTCTGTGTAGTTGCATCCCAATCCACTATTTCAGTATCGTTAAAGCCAAGGAAGCTGTGAACGGTATTGAAATCAGTACCCGAACCTGCCGGCTCTGCTATAAAACGAATCCTATCTCCTGCAACATAGTCATATACCAACTTTGAATTAGGATTCTCTGTCAAATATCTTCCTGTTATGTTACTAAGGTTAATAATCATTTTAGTAGCCACATCGGCAGAAACTGTTACCCCCTCATTATCTACATACGTGATAAATTGTGCAACGAATTGAATGTATCTACCCATTGCAAGATTTTTACTTCTAACAATTTGATAGTGCGTAGCCCACTCAGGAGGAATATTGTAAACATCAGTATTCACCAACGGAACTATCGACATATCGCCATTAGGGTTCGCAGGATTATAATCCGATTCGGTCAAGAATGGGATATAAAGTTGCGTTCCATAAGTGCCATTAGGTAGTATTACTGTTGACTTACCCCTAACAAGATTAGTAAGCCCGCTACGGTTAGCGTGGTCGTAATACACGATACCGAAATCATACAAACCGCCATCTTTCAAATAAGATAGCGCAGGGAAATATCCATTACTACTTGCACCTAAGTCAACAGGTACATAGTCGATATTAAATCGCATATCAACAGGAACCGGATCAAAGTTCTCGGTTATATTACCATCTACTAATCGAATACCCTTTATCATCTCTTGTGTTTGAGATGTTAACGGTACGTTGTCGAATAGCTTAATACTCTCGTTTGCTTCAAGCGGTACGCCATTTATCTCGTTGGTGAACTCGTATGTGTAATATGAATTATCGAGTAATCCCAACTCAGATTTATTAAGTTCAGCGATTAGCGTAAAGTCAGTAGAGTTTATTTCCTTAGCAGCTATGCGTATTGCGGTAACTATTTGACTACCCGTTGGTACTGCAAGCTCTATTTTATTATCTTGTAATATAATATCTTCTCCGGTTGATCCTGGAATAGTTACAGGGAACTCGTAATTACTTATCGGGGACCATGCACTTATTTCGTAATCGTCGTATTTGAACTGAACCTTGAATTGGAATAGCTTTTTAAATAGGTGGTTAATATCTAAAGCGCCTAAAGAGTTCTTAGTCGCCGAGAATGTATCACCAACCATTATGAATTGCCCTACTGTATCTAAGGACTGTCCAACAACGGTAACAGTATCTCCTATTGCCAGCGTTACGCTCGCGGATATGGTCGCGGTAGTAGTTGGTGAATTAACATTGATACTCGATACTGAAACTCCGTTTACATAAATATCTAAACGTGACGGTGGATAAAACCCACTGTTGTCCGGGTTCTGTTTAGAAACCTGTGCAGTTATGGAAAAAGAACCTGCTGTTGTAGCCGTCCAAACGCCATTAGCTGCATCGTAAGCCGCATTTGGGTTGAAGAACGGATTGTCGAATATTATGGTATGCGTGTCATAGTAATTAACAAACAGGGATTGGGCCGCTCTATTCGATGCCTTAAACTCCGCAGGAGGTAATCCACCCCATACGTAGAAGGGTGCTTTCAATGGCGGCTTTTTAATACGGTACAAAATATCAGAATCGAAAGGTGCTTTATAGCCGGTTGTTAAACCCGCCATAAACGCCTTTCCCTTTTCGATATTTATTTTCTTCGGTTCATTAAAATCGTTAGGATTAATAGGATTAATCCACCCATCAGTCCAATAAAGTAAAGTTTTGCCGACATCTATTCGTATTACGTTTATACCTGTGATTAAAGCCGTTAATTTGAAATTTAAAATATACGATTGGAATACAACCGCTACGGTATTTAATACCTGATCGTATTCTAAAATAGAGTGGTTTCCTAAATCGTTATAAACGAAGTAGTAATTCTTTTTATCAAGCTGGTATTCAGTAGAACCTATTACAGTATTGTTCCCAGCAGATAACGTATAAGCCACTAAAATATTGCCTTTTACATTTTCAGCAGATTGCTTCTCACCATCATTAGAACTAATCACTCTAACGTCAACGCGATACCTTCCAAATCCTTCTTGAAATGCTTGTGGGCTTGTATCTGAATCAATACCTTTTGTAAATAAAATTTTCTGTAATGG
>Ga0213919_1000503_pt1 | contig 17028 bp, 16 predicted proteins | sample McNCre317MG_FD_161056 | JGI IMG/M metagenome (GOLD analysis project Ga0213919, IMG submission 161056) | Freshwater microbial communities from McNutts Creek, Athens, Georgia, United States - 3-17 MG | ecosystem: Environmental > Aquatic > Freshwater > Creek | place: USA: Georgia | collected... | reverse complement strand
TGAGGAGTGAAGGGTGAAGGGTGAAGGGTGAGGGGTGAGGGGTGAGGGGTGAGGGGTGAAGGGTGAAGGGTGAAGGGTGAAGGGTGAAGGGCAGGGGAGCTTCACTCTTGACTCTTCACCCTTCCCTCTTCACCAGCCAGTCACTGCTTCAAGGTCTTCGACGCCTCGTGCGCCTTGTCCACTGCGGCCTTGGCTTCTGGCGGCATGTAGTTCTCGTCGTGCTTGGCGAGGACTTCCGAGGCCGTGAACAGGCCGTCCGCTCCCAGCGTGCCCTGCGCGACGACGCCTTTGCCCTCGCTGAAGAGGTCCGGCAGGATGCCCTTGTAGCTGACCGGGATGTCCCGCGCGGTATCGGTGACGACGAAGCGCGCGGTGATGTCGCTGCGCTGCAGGCTGCCCTCCTTCACCAGTCCGCCGATGCGGAAGGCGCGGCCCTTCGGTGCTTCGCCGCTGGCCACCTGGGTCGGCGTGAAGAAGAACACCAGGTTGCTCTGGAAGGCGTTGAGGACGAGGGCGGCGGCGATGCCGAGGGCGGCCAGCCCGCCGATGAGGATCGCGAAGCGTTTCTGACGTGGTTTCATGGTTCGTATTGGTCGTTGCGGTCGGCGGCGAGTTCCCGGCGCAGCACGCGGCGGGTGTCGGTGAGGCGCTTCTTCACCAGCGCAACCTCGATCAGCAGAGCTGCGGCGGTGACCCCGAAGCTGCCCCACACGTAAAGGCCGTAGCCTCCCATCGCGAAGAATTCGCTGGCGCTGCCCCAGTTCATCGCTGCATCTCCGGCAGTTCGGCGACCCAGCCGGCGTGGCGCTCCCGCTCGAGGATGATCGCCCGCACCCGGTACAGGGACAGCGCGATCGCGTACATCCAGAAGGCCAGCGCCATCAGCAGCATGCCCCACAGCATCGTCGTGGCCATGGCCGGTGCCTTGGTCAGCGACACCGAGGCGCCCTGGTGCAGGGTGTTCCACCACTTCACCGAGAAATAGATGATGGGCACGTTGATCACCCCGACCAGCGCGACGATCGCGCCAGCCTTGTCGGCCCGTCGCGGGTCGTCGATGGCAGCGGTGAGGGCGATGTAGCCCAGGTAAAGGAAGAACAGGATCAGCTCGGAGGTGAGGCGCGCATCCCACACCCACCAGGTGCCCCACATCGGCTTGCCCCACAGTGCGCCGGTCCACAGCGAGAGGAACGCGAACAGCGCGCCGGTGGGGGCCAGCGCGGCGCTCATCATGCCTGACAGGCGGGTGTTGAAGGTGAGGCCGACGGCGGCCCAGAAGGCCATCACGCAGTAGATGAACATGGACATCCACGAGGCCGGCACGTGGATGAAGATGATCCGGTAGCCCTCGCCCTGCTGGAAATCGGTCGGCGCGACGAAGAAGCCGATCCACAGCCCCGCCAGACAGAAGGCCGCGGCCAGCCCAGCGAACCACGGCCAGGCCTTGCCGGCGAGGGGGTAGAAGCTGGCTGGCGAGGCGAACCTGAACCAGTTGATGAGACCGTGACTCATGGATGGCTGGGGGAAGTGGCAGAGCGGGTGGTTATTCGAGGGCGATGCGCAGTGCGGCGGTGGCGGCCCAGGGGGCGAAGAAGAGGGCCAGCGCCAGCAGCGCGCCGAGCAGCGACAGGTGACCGCCGGCACCGAGTCCGGCGAGGTCGGCTTCCACCGCGCCGGCGCCGAAGATCAGCGCCGGAATATACAGCGGCAGCACCAGCAGCGACAGCAGCACGCCACCGCCGCGCAGCCCCAGGGTGAGCGCCGCGCCGATCGCGCCGATCAGCGACAGCAGCGGCGTGCCGAGCAGCAGGGACAGCATCAGGATGCCCAGCGCCCGCGCCGACAGGTCGAACTGCAGGCCCAGCACCGGCGCCAGCAGGACCAGCGGCAGGCCGGCGGTGAGCCAGTGGGCGAGCACCTTGCCGCCGACCAGCAGGGCCAGCGGTGTCGGCGACAAGGCCATCTGCTCCAGCGTGCCATCGGCGTGGTCGGCCGCGAACAGGCGGTTGAGGGACAGCATCGCCGCCAGCAGTGCCGCCACCCACAGCACGCCGGGGGCGATGCGGCGCAGCAGCGCGCTTTCCGGTCCGATGCCGAGCGGGAACAGGCTGACCACGATCAGGAAGAAGAACAGCGCCGTGAACACCTCGCTCTTGCGGCGGGCCGCCAGCAGCAGGTCGCGGCGGATGATGGCGGCGAAGGCGTTCATCGACCCAGCCTCAGGCTGGTGCCCCGGCTGGCCAGCTGCACCGGCTGGTGGCTGGTGAACACCAGCAGGCCGCCGCGGGTCAGGTGCTCGTCAAGGATGCCGCACAGCAGCGTGACCGCGGCGGCATCCAGCGCGACGAAGGGCTCGTCGAGGATCCACAGCCGCGCTTCGCCGCACAGCAGCCGGGCCAGCGCGACGCGGCGCTTCTGCCCTTGGGACAGCACGCGGCTGGGCAAGTCCTCGCGGCCCCTCAGCCCGATGCGCTGCAGCGCGGCCAGTGCCGCGGCTTCGCTCAGCGGGCGGCCGCCGACCGCCGCGGCGGACCGCAGGTTTTCCAGTGCGGAGAGGTCGTCCTTGATCGCCGGGGCATGACCCTGGTAGAGCAGTGCGGCGTGGTAGTCGTCGCGCTGCGCGGCGACGGGCCGGCCATCCCAGTCGAGCCGCCCGGCGGCGGCCGGCGCCAGGCCGGCGAGAATGCGCAGCAGGCTGGTCTTGCCGGCGCCGTTGGCACCTTCCACCTGCAGCCAGGCGCCGGCGGCCACCGCGAAGTCCACAGACGAGAAGAGACGGCGGTCGCCGCGATCGCAGGCAAGGCCGTGGGCATGGAGCATCGGGACGGCAGGGCGGATAGTCGGAGTCGCCGCATTCTGCCCGACCGGCCCGAAGGGGTAAACCGGCCGGTGTCGCTCAGCGCGCCGCGCCGAGACTTGCGGCGAACATCCGTCGTGTCGCGTTGAGCATGTCTTCGCTGCGTTGGTAGTAGGTGGCCGTGTCGAAGCTGCCGGTGGTGGTCACGGTCGTGGTGGTGGTGGTGCCGCCGGCATGGCTGCTGCCGTCACGCGCGCTGTGGGTGCTGCGGTCGGCAACGAGGCTGCGGTCGGACACCAGCGGCTTCTTCAGCCTGGCGACGATGAATTCGGGCTGGGTCGTGCTGACGAAGCGGTAGGAGGTGTTGCCGGCGTGGAGGTGATGCAGGCTGGCGCCGCCCGCGCTGGCCTTGAAGATCCGGCTGGGACCGGAGGCGCTCAGGCTGGCGAAGTCGACCACCATGTTGACCGACAGCAGGTGTACCTCCTGCTTGAGGTCGTAGGTCATCATGATTTCCTTCAGGCGCGTGTTGGTGCCGAAGCTGAAACCAAGCTGCTGGAGCACGCTGGCCCGCTCCGGATTGTCCAGGTAGAGCGGCATGCCGGTCGGGGCGATGAAGACCGACTGGGAATCCTTGGTCTCCGTGAGCCACGGTGAAGCGTGCTGGGCGGGGGCGAGTTCCGCGAAGTGTTTCGTGTCGCGGAGGGTTGCGAAGGGGAGGACCTCGATGCCCTGGTCTGCGAAGTCCCGCTGAACCGCTTGGTAGAGCCGGTCCACCAGGGCTTGCAGGCGCGCCACGTCGGGCGGCGGAATCTGCATCGAGACGTAAGCGGTGCTCGTCGAACCCGTGCCTCCGATCGCGCCGCCAATGGCAGAGGCCTCCTTGAACAGCGCGAACTCGACGCTGAAATTGACGATCCCGACCTTCTTCACGTCCTTGAAGTTGGCGGCGCGGGCGATTTCTACGTAGTCCGCGGCTTGCGCCGCGGGCATCGCCGAAAAGTCGAAGGGGGGCGGCAAGTCGGCCATGCCGGCCGGTGCCGCCGGGCCGCCGAGGCTGTCCGCGACGCCCTTGGCAGCACCTTTCGCGGCGTCCACGAGGTTGTCGAACAGGCCGGCCTGTCCCGGTGGCGCGAGGCACAGGAGGCCGAGGGCGAGCAGGCCGGTGAGGGCAGGGCGGGGGCGCGGGGGGATGGGGAACATGCGGGCTTCCGGAATAGGGTGGAATAGGAGCGCCGGGGGCGCCCCGAGGGGCGTGCGGGACAGGCAGGCGTCGACGGTCAAGCCGCAACGCGTCTTCACTCTATCCTGCCGGGCGCGACACCTACGCCCACTTCACACTATTTGACCGGAGAGCGGTGGGGGATTGGCGGCGCCTTCAGGCGTGGAACTGGGTTGCCAGCGCTTTCAGCTTGTCGGCCAGTTCGCCAACCCGGCGGGCCTCGAGGGCGGTGTGCTGGGCCATTTCGGTGTCGGCCTCGGCCCGGCGCGCGACTTCTTCCATCTGCGCGGCAATGTTGTGGGTGGACTTGCTGCTTTGCGCAAGCGCCTCGCCGATCCGCTCCATCGCCTGGCCGGCCTGCACCACCGAGGCCTCGACCGAGGCCGCGACCTCGCCCGCGTGCAGCGCGTTGCGCGCGCCGGCGCCGACTTCCTGGCTGCTGGCGGCGACTTCGCCGGTCACCGCGTTGCTGACCGCCTGGATGCGCTGGACCACCGCGGTGATCTCCTGCGTCGAGTTGCCGGTGCGCTCCGCCAGCTTGCGCACCTCGTCGGCAACCACCGCGAAACCGCGGCCCTGTTCGCCGGCCCGTGCCGCCTCGATGGCGGCGTTGAGGGCCAGCAGGTTGGTTTGCTCGGCGATCTCGCGGATCACCTGCACGACCCGGCTGATCTCCCCCGACATGCCGGCCATCTCGACCATGTGCTGCTCCGTTCCGGCCACGGCGCGGGCGGCGCTGTCGATGCTGTCGGCCGCGTTGCGGCTGATCGCGGCGCTGTTGCGGGTGGTGTCTATGGATTGCCGGGCGCTCTCCAGCGCCTGGCGCGCATTGTCGCTCATCTCGTCGGTGGTCGCCGACAGGCCGTCCACCGTCCTGGAGATGCTCGCCAGCGTCGCCGATTGGGACTCGGTGGCGCGCAGGGTCGCCTCGCTGGCCAGGGCCAGTTGCTGGCTGGTGTCGGCGAGGGCCCGGGCACTTTGCTGGATCAGGCTGATCGCCTCGTGCAGGCGGTTGCGCAGCATGGCCACATTGGTGAGGATGGTGCCCAGTTCGTCGGTGCTGCCCGGTTCTATGCTGAGGGCCAGGTTGCCGCTGGCGACCGTCGCCACCATCGTCTGCGCGCGGGCGGTCTGCCGCGCGATGCGCGACAGCAGCGTGGCGCCGAGTACCAGCCCGAGCAGTACCGTACCGATCCCGAAGCCGAGGCTGCGCCGCAGCGCGGTGGCCGAATCGCCGTCGATGTCGGCCATGAGGCGCGGCGAGGCGTCGTCGAGGCGCTTGATCTCGGTGAGCAGGAGATCGCGGATCGCCCGCCACCTGGGGGTTTCTTCCCTGTTCAGCACGATCCGGGCGTCCTCGCTCTGTCCGGCCTTCACGAGTCCGAAGAGGGTGTCGTGGGTCTGCTTCTGCGCGGCGCGCAGTTCGCGGACCTTCGCCAGCAGTGTCGGGTCGCCGCCCTGGGCCTGCGCCGCGGTGTCGAAGGCCTCGGCGGCCCTGGCGTAGTTCTGGTAGGCCTGGGGATTGGCCGGGTCGAGCATCGCGTTGCGCAGTGCCTGGCCCATCTGCAGGCCCTGGGCGTACATGCCCTGGATATGAAGGCGTTGTGTCATGTCGCCGGTGATATGTGCGCGCAGCCGGTTCTCGGTCTGTTGTGCCGAGAGCTGGCTGTCCACCAGTGCGGTGACGAGCAGCGCCATCACGATGGCCATCAGGCTCAGCAGGCGCAGGCCGATCCGGGTGTTGTCGATCGCTGCGACGCAACGCTCGAACAGGCCGGCGAGCCCCTGGCGGCGCAGGCGACCTTCGTGCAAACGCAGTGTCGGGTCGCTGCGCATGCGCTGGTACAGCGCCTCGGCGGCTTTGATCTCGGCGGCTGCCGGGCGTACCCGGACGGACATGTAGCCGCCATCCGGTTTGGGCGTGACCGAGGCGCGGACCCAGTAGTAGTCGCCGTTCTTGCAGCGGTTCTTGACCAGCCCGGCCCACGGCCGCCCGCGCTTCAGCGTCGCCCACACGTCGCGGAAGGCTTCCTCCGGCATGTCCGGATGGCGCACGAGGTTGTGGGGCTGGCCGATCAGTTCGTCGACGCTGTAGCCGCTCACCGCCACAAAGTCGTCGTTGACGAAGGTGATCCGCCCCTTCGCGTCGGTGTGGGAGATGATGGCGAGGTCGTCGCCGTAGCCCCGTTCGGTGGTGCTGACCGGCTGGTTGTTGCGCATGAAGCCCCCTGTTGTTCTTATGTCTGCGAAGGATGACGAGCAGCTTTTTTCGGCTGCCGGAGGGGTTTCTTGAAGGTCGGTCTGTGCCGCGCGGCAGGGCCTGCGCGCTGCGCCAGGATCTCAGTGCCGCGCGATGCTGCCGTAGGCCTCGGGGACGACCGCCGACGGTGGCGTGACGGCCGCCGGTGCGCTGCGTCCGACGCTTTCCTGCTGGTTCGCTTCGGTCTCGCCGATCTCCAGGACGTCCATCACCTGCCGCGCGAGTGCCCGGCAGGCGTTGCCGAGCGGTGACGGAAGGCTGTCGGGGATGTGCCGCTGCAGCAGCAGCTTGGAGGCGGACAGGCTGGACACCGGCTGAAGCAGGCGCTCGCGGTAGTCACCGAGCATCTGCGCGACGTTGCGGTCGGCGGCGTCGCGCTGCCAGGCATTGGTGGGCCATTGGGAGGGCAGCGCGTAGGCGTGGGGGAAGGTTTCGAGGTCGCGCAGCACCGTGCGCAGGTCTTCGTGGGAGTCGCGGAAGGGGAGCACGACGATGTCGCACAGGCCGTCGAGGAGGCGGTCCACGTCGGCGCGGTTGCCGCCGCCGTCGACGACGCCGATCCAGCCCTGCATCGTGCGCAGCTTGCCGACGATCTTGTGCAGCGCGTCGTGGGTGCGCCCGTCTGCCGTCACGTAGCGGCGGCCGTCCGGTGACAGCGGCTCGCGGGAGGTGTCGGTCAGCACGCAGGCGGAACGCTGGCCGAGCAGGCCGAGACCCTGGCACAGCATGTGGGACAGGGTCGTCTTGCCGGTGCCGCCCTTGTTGCCGATGATGCAGATGATGCGGGACATGGTGGAATCCTCTCGCAGAAAGCCGGGCGCGATGGCGCCATTATTCGCGCATTAACGGCCGGGAGAGGCGTGGAATTGAGGGGGGATGGGCCGCCAATCCTCCGTTTCACGGTCACCCGCCAGCGGGCCGGTAGCAGTACAGGCGGGTGCCGCGGCGGTCGCCCACCTCGATCACCTCGTCCGGGGCGACGCCTTCGACCGGAAAACTGTTGCTGATCAGCAGCGCGCCGGGGCTCAGTTCGGCGCAGGCCTTGCGCCAGACTTCCGGCATCGGCACCGGCGACAGGAAGGCGTAGATCACGTCATAGCCGGTCCACGGGATCTTCCAGAAGTTGCCGCGGGCAAGGCTGATGTTGGGCTGTCGGCGGCACAGCAGGCAGGACAGCAGATACGGGGCCGGCGCCGCCTCGATGCCGTCGCAGCGGCAGTCCGGGCGCAGCCGGGCCAGCGGGCGGAGCAGCGCGCCGGTGCCGCTGCCGAGGTCGAGCAGACGGGGCGGTCGCGAGCGGGGCAGCAGCCGGGCGACGGCCTCGGCGGTGAGCGGGTTGGACAGAAAAAGGGGTACCTGGGTGCGGAAGCTGCTCCAGTAGGTCAGCGCCAGCACGACAAAGGCGGCCAGATACCAGCCGGGCGCGATCTGCAGCAGCAGCGCGACGGCGAGCAGCGGGGTGAAGCCCAGGTGGATCCAGCGCCACCAGCGGGCGCTCTTGAGCAGCAGCGCCGCGCCGCTGGCGGCCAGTGCCTGGGCCGCGACCAGTGGCCAGACCCCGGCGGGCAGCATGCCGCCTCGCGCTGCCGCATAGGCTGCCGACCATCCGGCGAGCTGGGCGAGGAGGGCTTTGAGGGCGGGGGGCATCAGGGCGGCTCCGGGAGGGGCAGGGGCGACCCGAAGTGTAGCGGCTCCGGCGACGGTGGGGGCGGCTGTGCGCAGCGGCGGGCCTGGGCCCGACGCCGCACTCACGCGGTGCCGGTACGGGGGCTGTGGCCTGCCGTCGGCCTGCCGGCGTCCCGCCACTGCCCGAGCAGCGCCTCGCGCTTTTCGGCGGCGTGCTTCATCGACCATTGCTTGACGTGGCCGTAACCACGGATTTCGTCGGGCAGCCGGGCGAGCTGGATCGCGAGGGGCAGGCGCGCGGCGTCGAGGGACTCGAGGAGCAGGCCGAGGTCGCTTTCGTACTGGGCGATCAGCGCCCGTTCGGCCTTGCGCTCGGGGTGGTAGCCGAAGGGGTCGAAGGGAGTGCCGCGCAGGCGGCGCAGCCTGGCCAGCCAGCGCAGGCCGGTCTTCAGCCACGGCCCGAAGCGGCGCTTGGCGATGTGGCCGGTGGCCGGGTCGGGGCGGGCCAGGAAGGTCGGCGCGAGATGGAAGTGAACCTGGAAATCCCCTTCGAAGCCGGCGTCGATCTGCGCCCAGAAGGCTGGATCGGAGAACAGCCGGGCGACTTCGTATTCGTCCTTGTAGGCGAGCAGCTTGAAGAAGTTGTCGACGACCGCCTCGGTGAGAGGCTGGCTGCCCAGCCGCGCCTCGGCGGCCCGTACGCGGGCGACGAGGTCGAGGTAGCGCTGTGCATAGGCGGCGTCCTGGTAATCGCCAAGGATGGCCGCACGGTGGGCGATGCGCTCGTCCACGGTTTCGCGGTGCAGCGGCACTACCGGCGCCGGGGTGGCGGCGCGTTCGACGGCGGCGAGGTCGATGGCGGCGCGGCGGCCCCACAGCAGGGCCTGGCGGTTCATCTCGATGGCGGCACCGTTGAGCACGATGGCCTGATCGAGGCTGTGTTCGCTGACCGGCACCCAGCCCTTCTGCCAGGCGTAGCCGAGCAGGAACAGGTTGGTGGCGATCGCGTCGCCCATCAGCGCGGTGGCGAGGCGGTGGGCGTCGAGGAAGTCGCAGCCGGTTTCGCCGTCGCGCTGACCGACCGCCTCGACGATGGCGGCCTGCATCTTGTCGAGCGGGAAAGCCCAGTCCGGGTTGCGGGTGAATTCCGAGGTGGGCGTCTCGCTGCAATTGACGACGCCGCGGGTGGTGCCGGCGGCCATCTTGGCCAGTGCATCGACGCTGGCGGTGACGATGACGTCGCCGCCGATCACCGTATTGGCCTCGCCGACCGCGATGCGCACTGCGTGGAGCTCGTCCGGGCGGTCGGCGATGCGGATGTGGCTGTATACCGAGCCGCCCTTCTGGGCCAGCCCGGTCATGTCGAGCACGGTGACGCCCTTGCCGTCGAGGTGGGCGGCCATGCCGATCAGCGCCCCGATGGTGATCACGCCGGTGCCGCCGACCCCGGTTACCAGGATGCCCCAGGGCTGGGCGGTAGTCGGCAGTACCGGCGCCGGCAGCGCCGGAAAGTTGCTGCCGTCGACGGCACTCGCGCGTCCCCGGCGCAGGCGTCCGCCCTCGATGGTCACGAAGCTCGGGCAGAAACCGTTCATGCACGAGTAGTCCTTGTTGCAGGCGGACTGGTCGATCTGGCGCTTGCGCCCGAACTCGGTCTCGACGGGCAGGATCGCCATGCAGTTGGAGGCGCGGCCGCAGTCACCACAGCCTTCGCAGACGGCTTCGTTGATGAACACGCGGGTCTGCGGGTCGGGGTAGCTGCCGCGCTTGCGGCGGCGGCGCTTCTCGGCAGCGCAGGTCTGGTCGAAGACCAGCACGGAGACCCCGGCGAGGCTGCGCAGCTCGCGCTGGATGGTGTCGAGTTCGTCGCGATGGCGGATCTCCACGCCGTGGGGAATGTCGGCGACGTGCCAGGGGCGCTCGGTGCCGTCGGTGACCAGCACGATCGTGCCGACGCCTTCCGCCTGGAGCTGGCGGAGCAGCCGCGGCACCGTCAGCTCGCCGTCCACCGGCTGGCCGCCGGTCATCGCCACCGCGTCGTTGAAGAGGATCTTGTAGGTGATGCCGCTGGTCGGCTGGCGGCCGTGGCCCGGGCGGTTGAAGGCCGCGACGGCCTGGCGGATGGCCAGCACGCCGGAGTGGAAATAGGTGCCGTCGCCGAGGTTGGCGAAGATGTGCGGTTCGTCGGTGAAAGGCGCCTGGCCGACCCAGGGCACGCCCTCGCCGCCCATGTGGGTGAAGGCGCCGGTGCGGCGGTCGGGCATGAAGGTGGCCATGTAGTGGCAGCCGATGCCGGCAGTCGCCCGGCTGCCGGCGGGCACCATCGTCGATAGATTGTGCGGGCAGCCGGGGCAGAAGGTGGGTACCCGGTCGATCGCGAAGACGCGGCGGCTGAGGTCCTGCTCCTTGGCGCTCAGGAAGGCCAGCCGGGATTCGATGCGTTCGGAAGTCACGTAGCGTCCGATGCGCGCGGCGATCACCCGGGCGATCAGCGCCGGGCTCAGCTCGCCGGCGGCCGGCAGCAGCCATTCGCCATGGTCCACGGTGACCCGCCCGTCCGCCCCGCGGGTGGCGATCATCGCCCACTCGCCCTTCTCGTCGAACTTGCCGATCACCCGCGGGCGCACGTCCTCGCGCCAGTTGTAGAGCTCTTCCTTGAGCTGGTATTCGAGCAGCTGGCGCTTTTCCTCGACGACGAGGATCTCGTCCAGCCCCGCCGCGAAATGCCGCACCCCGTCCGCCTCCAGCGGCCACACCATGCCGACCTTGTAGAGGCGGATGCCGATCTCGGCGGCCAGCGCCTCGTCGATGCCCAGGTCGTCAAAGGCCTGGCGCACGTCCAGATAGCTCTTGCCGGAGGTGATGATGCCGAGGCGCGGCTGCGGCGAATCGATGACGATGCGGTTCAGGCCGTTGGCGCGGCAGTAGGCCAGCGCCGCGTACAGCTTGAAATGCAGCAGACGCTTTTCCTGCACCAGCGGCGGGTCGGGCCAGCGCAGGTTGAGGCCGTCGGGCGGCAGCGCAAAGTCGGACGGCTCGACGGTGACGACGCGCAGCGGGTCCACGTCCACCGACGCGGAGGTCTCGACCGTGTCGGCCAGCGCCTTGAAGGCGACCCAGCAGCCCGAGTAGCGGGACAGCGCCCAGCCATGCACGCCGAAGTCGAGATATTCCTGCACGCCGGCCGGGGCCAGCACCGGCATCATCATCGACTTGAAGAAGTGGTCGGTCTGGTGCGGCAGGGTCGAGGACTTGGCCGCATGGTCGTCGCCGGCAATCGCCAGCACGCCGCCGAAGCGGCTGCTGCCGGCCGCGTTGGCATGGCGGAACACGTCGCCGCAGCGGTCGACGCCTGGCCCCTTGCCGTACCACATCGCGAACACGCCCTGCACGCGGGCCTTTGGCGACAGCGCAACCTGCTGGCTGCCCCACACCGCGGTGGCGGCCAGGTCTTCGTTGATGCCGGGCTGGAAGACCACCTCGTGGCTGGCCAGGTGTTCGCGGGCCTTCCACAGGCTCAGGTCGAGTCCGCCCAGCGGCGAGCCGCGGTAACCGGACACGAAGCCGGCGGTGTTGAGGCCGGCGGCCCGGTCGCGCTCGCGCTGGATCATCAGCAGGCGGACCAGCGCCTGGTAGCCGGTCAGGTAGACCCGTCCCGCAGCGGTGGTGTACTTGTCATCGAGGCTGGCGGCTGCGTTCGGTGCAGGTCGGGGATCCTGTTCGGCCATGGCGGTGCTCCTCGTTCGGTCGGCGCTCCGGGGCGCGGGGGAGGGGGTGTGCGACCTTCCGTGTGATCCTTGGATGCGGCGAAGCGGGGCGGGTTCCGGGCCGGGGGAATCCCGCACAGGCGGAACCCGTCCGCAGGGGCTGTAACACGAACGCGCTAAACTGACACGTTGGCGGCGCCATCGCCCGCCTCCCTGTTGCAGCCCTGGAGTCGAATGTTGGAATCTCCCGCCTGGCGCGATCCGCAGCCGGTCCATCCGCGCCTTTCGAAGACTACGCCGAAGCACGCGTGGCACCGCGAATTCTTTGGCCGGCTGGGCCACCTGTGGTGGCTCAAGGCCGTCGGCACTGCGGCCTTCATGTTTGCGTTCTTCGCCGCCTACCTGCACCTGCTGCATTTTCCCTTCTACCCGGTCACCGTGATGCCGCTCACCGCCGTGGATCGGGCGGTCGGCTTCCAGCCCTGGGCGCTGGTGGCGTATGCCTCCCTGTGGATCTACGTGGCGCTGCCGCCGGCCATCGCGCCGAGCTTCCGGCGCCTGGTCGGCTATGGCTGGCACATCGGTGCGCTGTGCGTGGCCGGCATCGTGGTCTTCGTGTTCTGGCCCACCGCGGTGCCGCCGGCGGACGTGGACTGGGGCCTCTATCCGGGCTACGCGCTGCTCAAGGGCATCGACGACGGCGGCAATGCCTGCCCCTCGCTGCACGTCGCGACCGCGCTGTACTCGGCCATCTGGCTGGCCGCCGAGTTTCGCGAGATCGCCGCGGCGCGCTGGGTGCAGATCCTCAACTGGCTGTGGTGCGGGGTCATCATCTTCTCGACCCTGGCCACCAAGCAGCACGTGATGCTCGACGTGCTGGCCGGGGCGGTGCTGGCGCTCGCCACCGCGGCGCTGTCCCCGGGCCTGCGCCGGCACCCGGCCAGAGTGGCGGCACGGACATGATTGGGGTATAACCCGCGCGGTTAAAGCCGGGGTCGAGCGATGGGGGAGAGTGCAGTGAACGACAGGACGCCGCAGGGCGCCGGGGAATGCGATGTGCTGGTGATCGGTGGCGGGCCGGCCGGCTCGACCGTCGCGCCGCTGCTGGCCCGCCGGGGCTACCGCGTGGTGCTCCTCGAGAAGGCCCGCCACCCGCGCTTCCACATCGGCGAATCGCTGCTGCCGGCCAATCTCCCGCTGCTCGAGCAACTCGGCGTCGCCGACGAGGTGCGCGCGATCGGCATGGAGAAATGGGGCGCCGAATTCGTCTCGCCGTGGCACGACCATGAGCAGGAGTTCCGTTTCGCCGAGGCCTGGGACAAGTCCATGCCCTACGCCTACCAGGTCAAGCGGGCGGACTTCGACCACATCCTGATCCGCAACGCGGCGCGGGCCGGCGCCGAGGTCATCGAGGGCTGCAAGGTCAGCGCGGTGGACTTCCTGCCCGGCAACGCCGGCGCGGTAGTCCGGGCCGTCCACGACGACGGCCGCGAGGGCGCCTGGAAGGCCCGCTTCGTCGTCGACGCGTCGGGGCGCGACACCTTCCTCGCCAACCGTTTCCAGATCAAGCACCGCAACCCGCGCCACAACAGCTCGGCGATGTACGCGCACTTCGCCGGCGCGCGCCGTCACACCGGCAAGGCCGAGGGCAACATCACGATCTTCTGGTTCGACCACGGCTGGTTCTGGTTCATCCCGCTGTCCGACGGCGCCACCAGCGTCGGCGCGACGGTGTGGCCGCACTACATGAAGACCAAGGGCACGCGCACCCTCGATCAGTTCCTGCTCGACACCATCGCCAGCTGCCCGGCGCTGGCCGAGCGCCTGAAGGACGCCCGGATGGTCACCGCCACCGAGGCCACCGGCAACTTCTCCTACGTCGCCGAGCGCAACCACGGCCCCGCTTACCTGCTGCTCGGCGACGCCTTCGCCTTCATCGACCCGGTGTTCTCGTCCGGCGTGATGCTGGCGATGAACAGCGGCTTCGCCGGTGCCCAGGCGATCGACACCTGCCTGTCCCGGCCGCAGCAGGCCGCCGCCGCGCTGAAGGCCTTCGACCGGGTCATGCGCCACGGCCCGGAGGCCTTCTCGTGGTTCATCTACCGGGTCACCAACCCGACGATGCGCGACCTGTTCATGGGCCCGCGCAATGTGTTCCGGGTCAAGGAGGCGTTGCTGTCGGTACTGGCCGGCGACGTCTTCGGCAAGACCCCGATCTGGAACAGCTTGCGCATCTTCAAGCTGATCTACTACGCGGTGTCGCTGCGCCACGTGCGGCGTACGCTCGCCGCCTGGCGCCGGCGCCGGATCAATATCCGTCCGGTCGAAGAGACTGCTGCGGGGGCCGCCCGGTGATCCTCGCCACCGCCGCGCAGGCCTGCCACGTTCTCGATTGACATGACAACCCCCACGCTCAGTCCCTTCGGGCGGCCGGGCCGGACTGAAATGCCTCCCATGCACCTCCCGCGCCGCCTCCGTTCCGCCGTTCTGACCAGTGTGCTGCTGGCGAGCCTGCCTGCCACCGCCGCGGAGCGCCCGCTGTGGGAGCTCGGGGCCGGCGTCGGCGTGCTCAGTCTGCCCTCGTGGCGCGGCTCCGACGTGACCCGCACTTATGTGCTGCCGGTGCCGTATTTCATCTACCACGGCGAGTTCCTGCGCGCCGACCGGCGCGGCGTTCGTGGCGTGATCTTCGACAGCGACCGCATGGATCTGGGCATCAGCCTGTCCGGCTCGCCGCCGGTCGGCAGCAGCCACAGCTCGGCGCGGGACGGCATGCCCGAGCTGAAGGCCACCGGCGAGATCGGCCCGCAGCTCGACCTGAGCCTGTGGCGCAGCGCCGACCGGGAGCGCACCTTGCGCCTGATCCTGCCGCTGCGCGCGGCCTTCACGCTGACCGGCTCACCGGATCCGATCGGCTGGGTGTTTTCGCCAGCCCTCAACCTCGACGTCGCCGACATCGCCGCACTGCCGGGCTGGAAGCTCGGCCTGCGGACCGGACCGATCTACGCGACGCGGCGCCAGCACGCCTACTTCTACGAGGTTACCCCGGCCCAGGCCACCGCGACCCGTCCGGCGTGGACAGCCGGCGGCGGCTACAGCGGCAGCCAGTTCCTGGCCGCGCTGTCGAAGCGCTTCCCGGCCTACTGGGTCGGCGGCTACCTGCGCTACGACAACCTGCAGGGCGCGGCCTTCGAGGACAGCCCGCTGGTGGCGCGCAACCACTACCTTGCCGGCGGCGTCGCCGTCGCGTGGATCATCGGCGAATCCGGCCGGCGTGTGCAGGTCGATGAGGACTAGCCGTCCAGCCCGTCACGGCGGCGTGTTGTGGACCGCCTACGAATACGTCGCGATGGTCCTCGGCCTGGGGATGCTGGCCGTCCTGTGCCTGATCTGGCTGCCCTTCGCGCTGCTGTTCTCCGTGCTGCCGGCGCGTCTCGGCCGCCGGCTGGGGCGGCTCGGGATCATGATCGGTTTCCGCATCTATCTGCACTTCCTGAGCCTGTTCTGTGCCTGCCGCTTCGACCTGTCGGAGATCGACCGCCTGCGCGGCGAGGGGCCGCTGATCCTGGTCGCCAACCACCCTTCGCTGCTCGACGTGGTGTTGATCGTGTCGCGCCTACCCAACGCGGTCTGCGTGATGAAGGCGGCGCTGATGGACAACATCCTGCTCGGCGCCGCGGCCCGCCTGGCCCGCTACATCCGCAATGACGCGCCGCTGAGCATGGTCCGCCAGGCCCGCGTGGAACTGGAGCAGGGCGCCCATCTGGTGATCTTCCCGGAGGGTTCGCGGACCCGCGTATTCCCCATCGACGCCTGCACCCCGGCGTCGGCGCTGATGGCCCACGCGGCCGGGGTGCCGCTGCAGGCCTTGCTGATCGAGTTCAGCTCGCCCTATCTGGGCAAGCACTGGCCTTTGTTCCGCAAGCCCGAACTGCCGCTGCGCGTGACGGTACGGGTGGGGCAGCGCTTCCCGGCGCCCGCCCACGCCCGCCGCTTCACCCAGGGGCTTGAGGCCTATTTCCGCGCCGAACTGGCCGGCACGCCCGATTCCGCCCGAGAGCACGCACCGTGAACAACGCCTCCCCGACCCATCTGGTCCTCATCCCCAGCTACAACCCCGGCCCCAAAGTCGATGCCACCGTGCGTCAGGCCCGCCGCTTCTGGTATCCGGTGTGGGTTGTCGTCGATGGCAGCACGGACGGCAGTTCGGCCCGCCTCAGGGCGATGGCGGCGAGCGATCCGGGCCTGCGGGTCATCGTGCTGCCGGAAAACCGGGGCAAGGGCGCGGCGGTGCTCGAAGGGCTGCGTGCGGCGGCGGCGGCGGGTTTCACCCACGTGCTCACGATGGACTCGGACGGTCAGCACCCGGCCGACCGCATCCCCGAGTTCATGCAGGCCTCGGCGCGCAACCCGCATTGCATGATCCTTGGCAAGCCGGTCTTCGATGCCGCGGCGCCCCGTCTGCGGGTTCGCGGGCGGGAGGTGTCCAACTGGTGGGCCAACCTGGAAACCCTGTGGATGGGCATTGGCGACTCGCTGTTCGGCTTCCGCGTGTACCCGATCGCGCCGCTCGAGAAGATCATGCGCGGGCAGCGCTGGATGCGCCGTTTCGACTTCGACCCGGAGGCCGTGGTGCGCCTGGCCTGGGCCGGCGTGCCGCCGATCAATCTGCCGGCACCGGTGCGCTATTTCCGCGCTGACGAGGGCGGCGTCTCCCACTTCCGCTACTTCCGCGACAACCGCCTGCTGACCTGGATGCATACCCGGCTTTTTCTCGGCTTCCTGCTGCGCCTGCCGCTGCTGCTGGCGCGGCGGCTGCGTGGGCGGAGGGCCTAGCCGGCTGGCCCGGCAGCCCTCGCCCGGGCCGGCGTCGTGACTATGACAGAACGGATTTAAGGCCCTTGAGGAATTTGGCGGCTTCTCCGTTGCCGGTGGTGGAAAAGAGGGTTCGGTGGCATGCTTTCGGGAAGTTGATGGATTTGTCAAAAACCCGTCGCATCCCGTTAAACTCCGATATTCAGGCTTCGGTCCCCTGTCTTGCGGCATGGCGGGCCGGGCAGGCTCGCAGGAATGGCATCAGGCTCGACGACCGATGAATCCGCTGAATCCAAGTAATGCAGACGGGCTGCAGCGCACCTTGCGTGAGCAGGAGGTCATTCTCGAAAACGCCGGCGTTGGCATCGGCTTCATCCGCGAGCGGGTGGTGCAGCGCTGCAACCGGCGTTTCGCCGAGATCTTCGGCTATGCCGACCCCGCAGCGATGGTCGGCCGCAGCAGCCTGAGCCTGTACTGCAGCCTCTGCGATTTCGAGCAGCTCGGCCGTACCGCCTATCCGGTGCTGGCCCAGGGCCGGCCCTACCAGACCCGCCTGCAGATGAGGCGGGCCGGTGGCGAGGTGTTCTGGTGCAGCCTCACC